>Ga0181523_10001225_pt1 | contig 27677 bp, 15 predicted proteins | sample PEATcosm2014_Bin_43_FD_119752 | JGI IMG/M metagenome (GOLD analysis project Ga0181523, IMG submission 119752) | Peatland microbial communities from MTU Mesocosm Facility, Houghton, MI, USA - PEATcosm2014_Bin05_30_metaG | ecosystem: Environmental > Terrestrial > Soil > Wetlands > Peat | place... | reverse complement strand
GATTGGGGGAAGAAGAGGTGACCGCGGTTGTGGTCGCCGCTTGCACGAATTGATTGAGCGGCGCAGATGTGCTCCCGCTGAAGGGGGAACTGCCTGCATACGTCGCGGTGATGCTGTTGGAGCCGGGGGGCAAGGTCGGGGTCGCGTAACTCGCGGTGCCGCTGACGAGAGTCTTCGTAGCCAGAACTGTCGTGCCATTCTGGAAAGCTACGGTGCCCGTAGGTGTGCCGCTGCCCGACTGCGGTGCAACCGTCGCCGTGAACGTGACCGACTTGCCTTGGAGCGAGGGATTCACCGAGGAAGTGAGCGTGGTTGTGGTCGCATCTGGGCTGGCGGTGAGTCCAAAGATCTGCAACTGCTTATTACTGGCTACATACACTTGTCCGTTGGCCACGGTGGGAACCAGATTCGCGTTGCCGCCGGTGTTTGGCCAATTGCCGGCAGGGGAAGTAAATAACTTGTTCATGCTCCCACCGCCCGAGTCCGGATCAAACGCATAAAGCGAAATCGGCGCCCCATTGTTGCTGGTCGAAGGGCGCGACAGGGCCCAGATAATCGGGGTGGAAGTGCCGTTGGAGGAAATCGAGGTAAAGAAACCGGGATCCTGTATGGTGCCGGCGGTCGAACCGCTGGTTGTGTTGGTTAACGACACCTGGGGCGAAGTGGCTATTTTCCAGACTTGGATGGTTTGGTTGCCACTGCTGACTACGCGTCCTACGCCGTCGGAATCGACGAAATAAGATTGGCCGCACCAGCAACCACCGATCGAGTAAGTGCCGAGCACATTATTCGTGGTGGTGGAGTAGCCGCCGAGATTGTCTTCGTCCATGAGATACATGTTGCCGTCTTTACCGGCCGCCACTGCCAGATGGGGCAGCGATCCGGACTGATCGGGCAGCACGAGGACTCCGCCGGAACCGAAATCGGTGTCGCCCTGATCCAGAGAGGATTGGTTTTTTGGGGTGAACAGATCTGATACCGTGCCCAATGTGGACGGGACCTTGACCACGCTTTCCTGAATGTTGGTCACGCCGTCGTAGGTAGTGGCGGAGGAATTACCGGTGACAAACAGGACGTTGCCGGAATCGTCGGTGGCCGGACCGTAGCCTGACATCCAGATGGAGGACAGGAAGAAGTTGTTCGGGCTCGTTGCCAGCTGATCGTTGAGATTGTTGGCAGGAAACGGGGTCAGCGATCCCGCAGTCCAGCCCAGTAGCCATCCGCGGGAAAGATTGGGGCTGAAGTCGCAGAAACTGCCGAAGCCCGCATAAATGCTGCCGTTGGCCAGCAACAGGCCAGGACGCTGGCGCTGGTAGGTGGCGTTAAAGTTGAATGTGGATCCATCGGACAGGGCGTGCGAAGCAGTCACTAACTGCGGCGTCACTTTGTCGGTCAAACTTCCCAGATCGAGGGCATGAAGACGATACGCGGGGCCGGAAGCGTCCTGGGTGTAAATCATGACGTACAAGGTATTGCTGGAGAGATCGATCACCGGGGTCGAGTTGATGCCGACGTTCGGCCCATTGTTGTTGCATCCCAAAGGCTTCGGTACTGGCTTTCCGAAATTCAGGCTCAAGAGCACCGTCCCGGTGTGAACGTCGATGGCGTAGACGGAATTATTTTCGGTCGCGACATAGACCACATCGTGCGTGCCCACAAGATTTCCGGCGGTGATCATCACGCCGGGCACGACCAGGGGTTGCGCGTCGACCTGATCGTCGAGGGTCACGTTCTGCAGCAGGCCGAAGGTTGAGTTGGCGACATTGGCAGGGGTCAGCACCGACTCGGTACGATTCCATCCCGTGCGGTTGTTGTCATTATGGTAGGTCGTGACCGCGGTTTGAGCGGCGGCAACGAAAACGCTAGCAGCCATGAAAGCGATGCAGGCGACGGCGAGCCCAGCCACGTGGCCGGTGCGGTAATTCTTCCTATCGTTACTGCCATTTCTTGCTGACATGTCCTGCCCCCAATGCGGAACGTGGTTCGGCCCAAACCCGGTTCGGCCCAAAACCCGCGCCAGTTAAGGCCGGAGCGGCCTTCGATGCAAAAGCTCGGTGAGTATACACCAGCGCTGTTTTTCTCGACACCGACTTTATTAATGTTTCGTACAACGGGGACGGGACGAGTCGGGGCAATATCTTGAAGTGAGTACTGATGCAAGCAGGGTTAACTTGTAGCCAATACGATGAAAAGTAAGCTATAGAAAATACAGGATTTTGTCCTGATCCTGGTCGGAACTCCAGATTCGAAGTTTCGAAGGATGGCGGAAGTTCGATTATCCTCTTGGCGTTCCCGGATCTTCAGCGGGGCCGGAGGTTTTCAAGTGAGGGACCGGGCCGAAGTTGGGGTAACCTGTGGGGCCACGTAGATCGGTTACTTCAGTGCGGGCGAATGTGCATTGAGCGAACAGATTGAATGAGATAGACGATATCATCCGGAGGTGGAGTGCCCTAGAATCGCGCGCGCGCTAGCCTTCCTGTTGCTGGCAGCAGGGTGCGTCCGCGCGCAGGAATACGGTTTTCGAACCTTCGGGACCGCCGAGGGGCTCAACAACCTGGCGGTGCGGCAAGTCTTTCAGGACCGCGGCGGCTTCATTTGGGTGAGCACGGAAAACGGCATTTTCCGGTACGACGGGGATCGTTTTGAGTCTTTCGGACCGGGGCAGGGGCTTCCAACCTCCTCGGTTGCGGCATTTGGCGAAGCGCCGGACGGCTCTCTGCTGGCCGGCGGAGCTTTTGGGTTGTACCGCCTGCGGGGCAATAATTTCGAGAAGCTTCCAGTCCCTTTCAAGGTAGTCAGCTGGGCCCAAGGCATCCAATCAGACGGGAAGGGGCACACTTACGTTGGCACCGACTCCGGTCTGATGGAACTCTATTCCGAAGCTGCACACGATGGATTTGAAGTGCGCCAGTTTCCGCAAGCGCCGGGAACCTCGGGGCCGGGCGTGGATGCGGTTCTGGTGGATGGCGATGTCCTCTGGTACGGATGTGGACGGGAACTCTGCCGCATGGATACGGATGGGACCCGAGTCTTCTCGACGGAGAGCGGGCTTCCGGGCTACGCCTTAATGGTCATCCGCAAAGATCGCGAGGGCAATGTTTGGGTGCGGGCGAAGAATGCGGGCGTGTTCGTGCGGTTTGCCGACCAGAGCAAATTCCAAAAGCCGCCGGAGCTGAATCCAATCGTGATTGGGATTCCGGGAGTCGATGCGGATGGGCGGATTCTGTTGCCGTCGCCGGATGGGTTGCTGATCCGGGAAGGAAAAGGGTGGCAAAAGATTGACCGGTCCGTGGGCCTGCGCGGAGCGGTGTATTCGGTTTTCGAGGACCGCCGACATTCCTTGTGGATCGGGCTGGCGGGCCGGGGGCTGGCGCAGTGGCGAGGCTACCACGAGTGGAAAAGCTACTCGACCGCGAGCGGTCTGGCGAGCGACATCGTCTACGAGATTCAGCCCCAAGTTGACGGGACACTTTGGGTTGGCACCGAGGGAGGGTTGCTGCGAGGGGAACGCGGAGCGACTGGCATCCAGTGGAAGAAGGTTCCGGGATGGGACGGGTTCCCGGTGCACAGTGTTCGATTGGGACCGGACGGGGATTTGTGGATCGGGACCGAGGCGCACGGTGCAGCTCGGTTGCACGTCCGAACCGGCAAGGTGGAGCGGTTTGGCGAGGCGCAGGGCCTCGCGGGCCGATCACCTTACACCTTGCGCTTCGATCACCAGCAAAGGCTCTGGGCCGCGACCGAAGCCGGGCTGTTTGTAGCTACGGCGCCGTATGAAAACTTCGCCCGCGTCACCGAAGTGCCGTCCAATCAAATTTGGGCGGTGGCTGAGGGCAGCGATGGCAGCATATGGGCCGGCGGCGCGGATGGGCTTTTCATGAATGCGAACGGGCACTGGAAGAATTTCAATCGGGATAACGGATTAAGCAATCAGGAAGTGCTGGCGCTGGGCGCCGCGGCGAATGGGGAGATTTGGACCGGTTATCGCTTCGGGGGCGGGATTGACCGGGTCCATTTGCAGGCGGGCGGTCTGGCAGTGGCGAAGGGCGTCCAAAGACCGGGCAGCGACGGGCTGGTTTACTTTTTGGAGTTTGACGCATTGGGGCGGTTGTGGGCGGGGACGGAGCGCGGCGTGGACATGTGGAATGGTTCGCGCTGGAGCCACTACGACACCAGCGACGGCCTGGCCTGGAACGATTGCGACCTGAACGGGTTCGCTGAGGAATCTGACGGCACAGTCTGGATCGGAACCAGCGGAGGGCTTTCGCAATTCAAACCGCGCCCGAGCCCGCTGACCGAAGCGCCGATCGAAGTGATCTTCACCAAGCTGGTGATGGGAGGAAAGGATGTTTCCGGGCAGAGCAATCCATCGCTCGACGTGCGTGCGAATTCTCTCATCGCGCGCTACTCGGCACTGAATATTTCCAACGACGATCGGATTCTGTTTCGCTATCAGTTGAAGGGCGCAAACTCGAGCTGGACGGAAACGACGCAGAGAGAACTGCAGTTCGCCGAACTGGCGCCCGGAGCCTACCAACTGGAAGTGGAAGCCCAGGGCGAAGATGGAGTCTGGAGTGAACGTAAGGCGGAGTTTAGATTCAAGATTCTGACGCCATGGTATGCGTCGTGGTGGTTTTTCGGAATGTGCGGGCTGGCGCCGGTGCTGGTGGCGGGAGCCGTGGTGCGGTTGCGGATACGAAGCGGACGAAGACGGGAACGCGAACTGCAACAACTGAAGGCGGCGCACGACGAGATCACCAATCTTGCGTTCTATGATCCGTTGACCGGTCTGCCCAATCGCCGGCTTCTGCTGGACCGGTTGCGGCAAACGTTGGCGGCCAGCATCCGGAACAGTCGCAAGCGAGCGCTGCTGTTCGTCGACCTCGATGATTTCAAGACGTTGAACGACACTCTGGGCCATCACATCGGCGACCTGCTGCTGCAGGAAGTGGCACGCCGGATTGTGGCCAGCATCCGCGAAGCCGACACGGTGGCGCGATTGGGCGGAGATGAGTTTGTGGTGTTGCTGCAAGACCTGAGCGAACTGCCCGAGGAGGCGGCGGCCCAGGCCAAGACAGTCGCGGAGAAAATTCTGGTCACGATTCACCAGCCTTACATGCTGGATGGGCGCGAATGCCGGAGCAGTTCGAGCATCGGGATCACCGTATTCGGGAGCCCACAAGACAATACCAACGAAGTTCTGCAGCAGGCGGATATTGCGATGTACCAGGCCAAGGCGGCGGGCCGCAATACGCTGCATTTCTTCGCCCCGGCGTTGCAGTCTGCGGTGAACGCGCGGGCCGCGATGGAGGAAGACCTGCGCCAGGCGATCAAGACGCACGATTTCCGGCTCTACTATCAGGCTCAGGTGGATGGAGATGTCCTGACGGGGGCTGAGGCGCTGCTGCGCTGGAAGCATCCCAGGCGCGGTTTCTTGCCGCCCGGCGAATTCATTCCTTTGGCCGAGCAAACCGGGCTGATCCTGAGCTTAGGAGACTGGGTGCTGGAAACGGCTTGCCAACAGATCGCGAAGTGGGCGCTGCAGAAGAATACGGCGCACTTGACGGTGGCAGTGAATATCAGCGCCCGGCAGTTGCTCAGTCCAGACTTCGTGCAAAGAGTTCTGACCACACTGGAACGCACCGGAGCGAATCCAAAGAGCCTGAAGCTGGAACTCACCGAGAGTATGTTCGTGGACGATCTTGAGGACGTGGTTGCAAAAATGACGGAGCTCAAGTCTCACGGTTTGAGATTCGCACTGGACGATTTTGGCATGGGGTATTCTTCGCTGGCTTACCTGAGGCGTTTGCCGCTAGACCAGTTGAAGATCGACCAGGAGTTTGTGCGGGAGATTCAGGTGGACGCGAGCAGCGCTGCGATTGCACAAAGCATTATTTCACTGAGCAAGGCCATGGGTTTGTCGGTCATTGCCGAGGGCGTGGAAACGGAAGGACAGCGGGAGTTTCTGGCTCGTCTGGGCTGCCATTCGTTCCAGGGGTTCCTGGCGAGCGGTCCGGTGCCGCTGGAGGAATTCGAATTGTTGTTGCCCACCGTAGCCAAGAGCGCCGCGCAAAATCGGCAGTGAGCCGGGCCTGCTATTCTACCTACGATTTCTGAAAACCCAGGAAAGCTCTGACTAAGTTCCCACAGAAAGCTTAAACCACGGGGGACACAGAGGGAGCCGAGGCTTAATCAGAGCTTCCTGGGAGCGCTCGCCCGCGGTTACGATTTGGGAATCACGAGGGCGGTGATGCTGTAACGCGGCACCACCACCGTGAAGGTGCCACCCAAGCCGTCAACCGGCGCTTCCGTGATGCTCGCTCCGGCATCGCTGCCTGGCTTTCCCCAGTCGTAGCGAGTTCCCTTCGTGGCGAAGCTGTATCCGTCGACCGTGACCGTGGCTGTGATGGACTGAACGGGGTCCTTATTAATGAACATGAGGCCGAGTCCGCCGTCGCGGCGCTTTACAGCATGGACTGAGAGGCGGTCCAGGGGCGTGCTGGCGACGACGAAGGTGTCGCCGACGTGCGCCACCTGGTGAAGAAGTTTGAGGCCGAAGTAGGCCGGTTGGGGCTGGTTGTTGTTATCCAGCAAGAGCGGGCTGGCGGCATGAACGGGTGCCCACTCGACGGCGTAGGCGCCGTTTTCCACCATAGTGGCGGTTGCGTCGGCGGTGTACAGGCCGTGGACTACCGGGTTCTTTGGAGGCAGCCAGGGCATGATGCCGATGTTGGTGATGGCCAACGGCGGCGCATGCCCAGCGGGACAGAACTTCTTGTATTTTTCCCGCAGATCCACCACCAGCAATGCGTAGTGGTGATTGAGTGCGGACACGTTGAAGTACTGCTGGACATTCAACGGATCCCTTCCCGTTCTTAGCAGGTCGTCCTCGTCGATATTGATGTTGAAGTCGGGCGGAGCGCCTATGCCTTCAAACAGCGAGATGGCGCCAAAGTCCATGCTGGCGCAGGCGGCCTTGAGAACCCCGGCGTTCCAGCCTTTTCCCACGGGGTTGGGGTTGTTGTCGCCGGTGGTAGTAACAGGCAGAGTGAGGTAGGCGCCAATGAGGATGGTGGGATCGACGGCCTTCATCGCCTTGGCGAATTCGACGACGGCCGCTCCGTATACTAGGGGGCCGACTTTAGGGTTTTCGGAATGACGGCGCCAATCCCGCGAGTTGGCGACTGGACCGAGGTGAAGATCGGGTTCCGGGGAGCCGGCCTGACCATAGAGGCCAGTCGTATCGGCGTCGGAACCCATGGTACGACCCTGGTCGTAGTAGCCGTTGTTGAAGGGCTCGAAGCCGACAGTCCAGAGCAAAACGCCGATGGGCTCGGGATGGCCGATGCGCAGGGCGTTGAAGCCGTCGTCGGTCGGTAGCGGCTTGGCAGCGCGCAAGCTGGCCCAGTAGCCGACCGTCTTCCAGTCGTTGCCTTTGGAATCTTTGCCGATGGCTTGCGTGCTGTCGGGCTTGCCGTTGGTGTAAGCCACCCAGGCTGCAGCTTCTGCAGGTTCGCCGGGGCCGGTGCCGTCGAGATTCGTGCCGTAGTTGACGGTGATCAGCGCCGTACCCAGCTTGTCGATCACGGGGGCGATGGCGGGGAATTTTCTCTCGGTCGCAAAGGCCGGGGCGCGGTCGTTGGTGTAGGGATTAGTAACTACGCCGGTGGACCAGTGATAGAGGGCATCGATGCCGTTGTTGCCGGGAAAGCGCAGGCTGGTGATGCCGACATCCTGCAGCAGTTTCACGGTTGGGGCATCGAAGGCCTTCGGGTCCCAACGATCGCCGGCCACACCGATCGAAGTGGTGTAGAGCACGGCCTGCGCCTTGGTGGGATCCACATACACTGTCGTCTTCATCTGAGCATGGACCGGAGCGGCGGCCGCGAGGATCGTCCCTAAGAGCAGGGCAGAACCGAACAGACCGCAGAGGCGCCGGACTCGCTGGTTCCGGTCGGGCCGAGGAAGCGGACGGAGAATATCAACAGCCGGCAAGTTGAATCGCAGGAACATAAGGGCTCCCAACCGCTAGTATTGGCGAAAACACAAAACGATACGCTTTGTGTGGGGCGTTGGAAAGAGAAATTGTGATTTCGGTGCGGCGGATTTCGCACCTTCTGCAAAGTCACGTTTAGAGAAAACAAATCGGCTCAAGCAATTTCCCTAGCAACTTCCGTTCACCGATCGCCCGCACACGGTCCCAGTGATGGTACAGCTGGTGGCAGAGTTTATCGTGCTCGTCACATTAATCTGACAGCTCCCTGAGGGCTTTGGGCCGTAGGAGATTCCCCCAGTTTCGGCGAAAGTTATGGGAAATGCGGGGGCGGACTGGGTGAAGTTGATTTGGCTGTCGACGGTGATGCTGGGGTCGCCGTTAATTACGAGATTGGAATTGGAAACGGCGCAACTGGCCGGGGTGACGGTGATCTGAGTTTGGATGGACCCGCCGCCATTGGAGTTCAAGGTGCCGTCGACATCGCCGGCGACGGAGATTGCTCCGCCAGCGGAGCAGGCCACGGTGTCGGAAATCGGGAAATTGCAGGTTTCTCCGGTCGCGGTCGGGGTGCAGGGAGACGACTGATCCGAGTGAATGTGGCTGACGATGGTCGCAAGACTGGGATGGGCCCCTTTTTCCGAAACGGCGTTTGCGGCGATGGCTTGGCTTAGAGCCTGATCGAGCGCCAGTGAGATTTGCTGCGTTACTGCCTCGGCCTGGGCTTGCGACAGGGTGTTGCTGGAGCTTCCACATCCGGCAGACAAAATGAACAGTATGGCGACAACGACGATCGCACAGAAGCTAGCACTATTCTTCACACGAATCTTCACACGAAACATTGGAACCTCCTGCGGAATGGATATTTCCTTCGTGACCTCGAAGACGGCACTATTGTACGCCCAGTCTATTGGCTTGCGAGCCCTGGCGGCCGGGGAACTGTTACAGTTTGAGAACTGTGACAGTATCTGCGGGGGAAACTTCGTGGGTTCGAGAGCGGTGAAGCTAGCCGTTTCGTGCAACCCAGCGGGCGGGATGCTTATCTAAGGTAAGTGTGCGGGCTGGCAGGAGTTACTGTGGTCACGTCGGCCACTTGTTTGCTGCACGCGAGTTTTATATGGTAGAAGGAAGGTGATTTTGTATTTCAAAATGCTGCGGCTGACTAATCTCGAGAACCGATGGCGCAGGAGTTGCGCTGCGATTATCGTTGCCGTCGCCGTTTCTTTGCTGGTGGTAAGTGTGGCTACGCGCTATTGTTCACCGCAGAGCGCGTCGGCGTCTGCAGTAAGAACTTTGCACAAACATATGTCGCCGGAGCGAAGCCGGCAGCGCCTGACCAAGACCGCCGCGGACTGGATGCCTCCGGTCGTGGCGACTGCAATCCTAGAGGCCCCGACCTCGTATCCGCGCATCGCTCCCGCTGGGCCGCCCATGCCGAGCGTTTTACTTGAGCTGAGTTTGTACAACCGCCCTCCGCCATCCTGCTGACCTTTTTTGCTGTCAATCTTGAATCACGAAAATTGAACGCTGCCTCATTCTTGGATTGACGATTTCTGTCGCTCCGCGTTTTGTTTGCCGCAACCTTACGGAAGTTTCTGGACTCTGTTAGGGCGAAATCGAAGCGTGGGCTGGCTCGGGTCCCGGGAATCCGATTTCTGAAAGGAAACCGTACATGGCCGCAGCCTGGTTGACCGACGAAGAACTGGACGAGCTTCGCCAGATCGACACTTGCATGGTCGCGAACGCGGTTGAAACTTTTAACCTTCGACTGCGCAACACCGGGTTTACCGACGCTAGCATTCGCTGCATGTTTGAGGATGCGCCGCCGATGGTAGGTTATGCGGTCACGGCCCGGCTGCGCAGCGGCGAGCCGCCCATGGTGGGCCACAAGTTCCACGACCGGGCGGATTTCTGGAATGCGATTCTTAAGATTCCCGCGCCGCGGGTTCTGGTGTTGGAGGATGAGGATATTCCAGCCGGCCGCGGAGCGTTTGTGGGAGATATGCATGCGGCCATCCTGAAAGCGCTGCACTGCATTGGTTATTTGACCAACGGAGCTGTGCGAGAATTGCCGGCAGTACGGACGATGGGGATGCGGTTGTTTGCCGGGAGCGTCGCGGTCTCGCACGCGTACGCCCACATTTTCGACATCGGCCGTACAGTGAACGTCGGTGGGATGGAAGTGCGCCCTGGGGATCTGCTGCATGGCGACCGGCATGGAGTGCTAACGATACCGAAGGAGATCGCCGACCGGATTCCGTCGGTTGCGGCAGAACTGCGGCACACGGAGCAGAAGGTGATCGATTTTTGCCGGTCGAGCAGCTTTTCAGTGTCGAAGCTGGGCGAAGTGATGAAGAAGAGTTAGGGCGGAGACGGCGTCAAACGGAATTGCGAGAAGGCTGGTCGAAGACACGATGACTCAAAAGCGCAGTGTATCTATCACGCGAATTATCACGCGAACTATCTCGCGAGCTATGGCGCGAACCGTCGCGCGAATTATCACTCGAACATGCAGGCTAGAGCGATCGATTGGGTTGGCGGGACTGGCGATCGTACTCGCTGCCGGCCTGTCTTCCTGTTCGGGGGATCGCAGGCCGGTTCAGGCCGGCGGTCCCACGGTCACCGTGGGCGTGACCAAGGTGGTGAAGAAGTCTTTAGGGCGGCAAATCACGCTGTCTTCCGAGTTGGTGCCGTTTCAAGAGATTGATGTGTATGCCAAGGAATCGGGCTACGTAAAGAAACTGATGGTCGACTATGGAACGCACGTAAAAGCGGGCGAGGTGATGGCGATTCTTGAGATTCCGGAGTTAGAGGCGCAACTGCAGGAAGACCAGGCAGAAATCAAGAACGCAGCGAACCAGGTGACGCGGGTGCAGCATGAACTGGAGCGTTACCAGGCGCAGTACAAAGCTCTGCATCTGCAGTACACGCGGTTGAACGAAGTGTTCGAGAGCCAGCCCGGCATCGTGGCGCAGCAGGAAGTGGATGACGCGCAAGGGAAAGATCTGGCGGCTTCTTCGCAGGTAGACGCGGGACAGGCGGCTCTGGAAGCCGCGCAGAGCCAGCTTTCGGTGGCCCGGGCGAAACTGGTTCACGATCAAAGTCTGTTTGACTATTCCAAAATTACGGCGCCGTTTGCTGGGATCGTGACCGAGCGTTACGCGAATCTGGGCACGCTGGTGCAGGCGGGGACGGGTTCGAGTACGCAGGCGATTCCGATCGTGAAACTTTCCGAGGACGATCTGTTCCGTCTGGTGATCCCGGTTCCAGAATCGTATGTGCGATATATCAAGGTCGGCGATCCCGTGGACGTGCGGGTGCCCTCGCTCAATCGGACATTTCCTGGGAAGGTGGCGCGGTTCTCGGTTGACGTGCAGTCGAATACTCGGACCATGCACACCGAAGTCGATGTGGTGAATCCGCAGCGAGTATTGCTGCCCGGACTTTATGCCGATGCGGATCTTCACCTCGACCAGAAAGAGAACATTGAGTCGGTGCCCGTGCAGGCCTTGAGTCACGAAGGCGATAAAGCTACGGTGCTGGTGGTGAATCCTGATGGAGCGCTGGAAGAACGTGCGGTGCAGGTTGGGATTCAGACGAGCAGCGACGCGGAAATTGTTTCTGGATTGAAGGAAGGGGAGCAAGTGGTGGTGAGCGACCACGGCGGCCTGAAATCCGGGGAAAAAGTTGTCGCTCAAACGGTCGCGGTGCCGGAGTATCACGAAGGGAACGCGCAGTAGAAAGAAGGCTAGCCGCGTCGAGTCGTCGGGATGGACTTTCGGTGATGGAGCGGCGCGATGTAAGGCAGGCGATGTGGGCTAGTTCAGGGACAACAGGAACGGATAGGGGATTATGCCGGGATTTTCAATTCGCAATCCGTATTTCATTGTGGTGATTTGTCTGGTGCTGCTGGTGATGGGGGCCACCAGCCTGCTGCGCATGCCAGTCGATTTGTTTCCGCCGATCAATTTGCCGGAGGTGGTGGTGGCGACGTTTTATTCGGGCATGCCGCCGGAGGACGTCGAGACCGACATCACCGATCCGCTGGAACGGTTCTTTACGCTGGCGTCGGGCATCGATCATATGGAGTCGCGATCGTTGCTGGGAGTGAGCATCATCAAGGTGTACTTCCAGCCGGGAACGAGCCCGGATGCGGATGTGACGGAGTTGTCGAATCTGGCGCTGGCGGATTTGAAGCGACTGCCGCCGGGAACGCTGCCGCCGGTGGTGCTGAAGTTCGATGCGTCGAGCTTGCCGGTGGCGCTGGTGACGGTGAAGGGCGAGGGGTTGAACGAAACGCAGTTGCATGACTACGCGCAGTTTCAGATTCGCAACCAGATTGCGGTTGTGCCGGGCGCGGAAATTCCGGGCGTATTTGGTGGAACGTACCGGCAGATCATGGTGTATGTGGATCCGTACAAATTGGCGTCGCGGCAACTGAGCCCGATGGATGTGGTGAGCGCGGTCAACAACGCGAATCTGATTCTGCCCGCGGGCGACGTGAAGATGGGGCCGTACGATTATTTCGTTTACTCGAACAGCCTGGTTGACGACATGGAGCAACTGGGCAAGGTTCCGCTCAAGGTCAACGGACATTCCTGGGTGACGGTGAACGATGTTGGCAAGGCAGAGGACTCGCACGGAATCCAAACGAATGTGGTGCGGATCGATGGTCAGAAATCGGTCTACATTCCGATCATGAAACAGGGTGGTGACACGAACACGATCGCCGTGGTGGATGGGGTTCGCGAGCTGATCAAGCATCTGTATGACATTCCTCAGCAGATGAAGACCAGCATTGTGTTTGACCAGTCGGTGTACGTGAAGAAGGCGATCAACACCGTACTGCACGAGGGCGCTCTCGGATTGATTCTAACCAGCTTGATGATCCTGATTTTTCTGGGCAGCTTTCGGGCGACTTCGGCGGTGCTGCTATCGATTCCGTTGTCGGCGCTGGCAGCGTTCGTGATTCTGGCGCTGATGGGCGGCACGATTAACACCATGATTCTGGGAGGGATGGCGCTGGCGTTCTCGCGCGTGATCGACAATTCGGTGATCTCGCTGGAAAACATTTACCGGCATCTGGAAATGGGAGCCGCACCCATGGTCGCGGCCGAAGTTGGCGGGTCGGAGGTGAGTCTGGCGGTGCTGGCGGCCACGCTGGTCGACGTGGTCGATTTTTTCCCGGTCGTGTTTCTCTACGGCGTAGCTAAGTTTTTGTTTTCCGCATTGGCCCTGGCGTTCTGCCTTTCGCTGCTGGCTTCGTTTGTGGTGGCGATGACGGTCATTCCTTTGTTCTGCTCGCGCTTTCTCAAGGCGAAGCCGCACGGCGAAGTTCACGATAACCGGGAGTACAACGCGGACGTGGCGAATCCTTCAAGAATGGAGAGATTCAATGCCCGCTTCAACCGAATGTTCAATAAGGTTCTGGATTACTACGAGTACTGGGTGCGGCGGGCGGTGCAGCGTCCGGGACTCACGGTCCTGATTTTGAGCGGAGTGTTCCTGTCCAGCCTGGCAATTTATCCGCTGCTCGGGCTGGCGTTTTTTCCGAAGACTGATGCCGGGCAGTTCACGATTAATTTGAAAGTTCCGACCGGAACCCGCATCGAAGTGTCTGACCAGTACGTGGCGAAGGTGGAAGACCTGATTCGCAACACGGTGGAAGGCAAAGATTTGCGGAGGATCGTTTCCAATATCGGCGTGGTGCCGGATTTTTCGGCGCTCTACACCACGAATTCCGGTGCTTACACGGCGACGGTACAAGTGCAGTTGAACGAGTCGCACCACCTGAGCAGTTTTGAGTATATGGACCGGGTGCAGGAAAAGATGGCCAAGCAGTTTCCCGACGTCCGGACGTTTTTTTCCAGTGGTTCGATGGTCGACGCCATCCTGAACACGGGGAAAGCCGCGCCGATTGACGTGCAGGTGAGCAGCCCCCATCTGGAAGAGATTCATGGCATCGCCGAGAACCTGGCGGCGGAGATTCGGCAGGTGCACGGTGTTGGGCAGGTGTATGTGCCGCAGGACATGAACTACCCGGCCCTGCGGCTGGACGTGGATCGGGTGCATGCCGGGGAGTTGGGCCTATCGCAGAAGGATGTGGTGGACAACGTGATCACCGCGCTCAATTCGAACTACATGATCGCTCCAAATTATTGGGTCGATCGCAAGAGCGGCAACGATTATTACCTGACGGTGCAATTTTTCGAGAAGGGTCAGGCCGCGATTCACAACATGGCGGACCTGGGGCAGATTCCGTTGCGCGATCCCAGTGCGAGTGGGGACATGAACTGTGGTCCGAGCGGGCCGCCATCGCTGGGAAAGGCGCAGCCCGCATGGGCCTGCGCCGGAGAGGGCCGGCCAACGACCGTGCTGAACAATGTGGTTAGCGTGAAACAGGTGCAGACTCCGACAGAAGTGGACCACTACCAGATTCAGCGAGTCGTCGACATCTACGTGACCCCTGCGGGAGAAGACTTGCAGCGCGTGACCAGTTCGATTCGCGACATTCTTGCCAAGACAACTATTCCCGGCAACGTGCGGGTGAATCTGCGCGGGATGGTCGAGGGCATGGAAGCGTCATTCAAGAGCTTCGCCTTCGGATTTCTGATTTCGTTTCTCTTGCTGTTCCTGATTCTGACGGCGCAGTTCAAGTCGTTTGTCGATCCTCTGCTGATCATGCTGGCGATTCCCATGGGATTTGTGGGAGTGCTGATCATTTTGCCGCTGACCGGGAGCACGCTGAATGTGATGTCGCTGATGGGAGTGCTGATGCTGGTGGGGATCGCGGACTCGAACAGTATTCTGATTGTAGATTTCGCGCACAACCTGGAAAAGCAGGGATTGTCGCCCAAGGATGCGGTGATTACGGCGTGCCGCGTGCGGTTGCGGCCGATTCTGATGACGTCGCTGGCCACGATCATCGGGATGATTCCGATGGCTTTGAAGTTGGGGACTGGGGCGGAACAGTATGCACCGATGGCGAAGGCCATCATCGGAGGCTTGACGTCGTCAGTGCTGCTCACCATTTTCATCGTGCCGGCGGCGTACTTGCTGGTGTACGGGAAAAAGGGAGAGAAGAATCCGCCCGCTGCGGTGGAGGAGGCGCAAGCATGATCCGTCAGCGAAGCGGTTACCGGAATTCTCGCCCGATGAAACTAACGGCAAGTTTATTGCTGGCGTTGCCGGTTGGTGGCTGGGCGCAGCAGAGTGACAAAGTTGTGGTTGCGAGTCTGCCTTCGGCGCCAGTTCCTCAAATGTCATCGCAGGCGAGCGGGTTGGCGTCTTCTCAGGGGCAAACGGTGGCGCAGGGCAGTTCGGGGACTCCAACGGTTTTGTCGGTGAAGGATGCGCAGGCGCTGGCGCTGAAGAACAATCCGCAAATTTCCGTGGAGCGGCTGACTGCGCTGGCATCGCAACAGGTCACGCGGGAAGTGCGATCGAGCCTGTGGCCGACGGCGCAGGTGGATTTGACGGCAGTAGATTCCAATCCAGGTTCGCGCATCACGGCCGGGGCGCTGAACAATCCCACGGTTTACCAGCGCGCCGCGGCGGGCGCCACGGTAAGCCAGTTGCTTACTGACTTCGGACGCACCACAAACCTGGTCTCGAGCGCGAACCTGGCGGCTAAAGCCGAGAACCAGAATGCGCTGGCCACGAAGGAACAAATCCTGCTGGCGGTGGATCAGGCTTTCTACAACGCGCTGCAAACGCAGGCGCTGCTGACGGTGGCGCAACAAACCGTGAAGGATCGGCAGACGGTTTCCGATCAGGTGGGGGCACTGTTCCGGAGCAAACTGAAGTCGGAACTGGATTTCAGTTTCGCCAACGTGAATCTGGCGCAGGCGAAGCTGTTGCTGCTGGACGCCGAGAATAACGTGAACGCGGCGCAGGCTACCCTGTCTGCGGTGCTGGGCTTCCAGAACTTGCAGAATTTTCAACTGGTCGAGGATACTTCTGCCGCTGCCCCGCCTTCGGATAATGTAGACGATCTGATCAACACGGCATTCACGATGCGACCGGAAATCTTGGCGCTCGAATTTCAGTCCGAGTCGGCGCAGAAATTTCAGAAGGCGGAACGCGACTTGCTGTTTCCCGATATACGGGCGCTGGGCGCGGTGGGAGATACTCCGGTGCGCAACCCGATTATTTCCAGCTGGTATGGCGCGGTCGGGGTGAACGTAGACATCCCGGTATTCAACGGGTTTCTGTACACGGCGAGAGCGCGGGAAGCGTCGCTGCGGGCGCAGGCCACACAGGAAAGATTGCGCGATATTCGGGACCGCATCGCGCGCGATGTGCGCACCAGTTGGCTGAATGCGAAGACGGCGTACGACCGCCTGGCGGTGACGCATCAACTGCTCGACCAGGCTAACCTCGCTCTCAACCTGGCGCAAGCGCGCTACAAGCTGGGGCTGAGTTCGATCGTGGAACTGAGCCAGGCGCAGCTGCAGCAGACGCAGGCTCAGATCAGCGACGTCAGCGCAGGGTATGACTACCGGCTGGCGTTGGCCGTGCTGCAGTATCAGACGACGGGGATATAAACAAAGCTCGGATTTCGGCTTAAGCGGCGGGCCGACGATCTCCCAGCGAACGGACGTCGCCTGATGCGCGAACAGAAAAAGAGGTGGCATGTGGGCCGAAGCCCGCGCTGCCACCCCTTCCCTTAATTCAACTCGCTCTACTTAAACTCGTTCGAATTCAACTCGCTGAGTTCAACTCGCGGCGGGAGGTTATTGTTCTCCCACGAAAGCTGCGGATGCGGCGTCGGCGCTGCTGGTGGCCGCTCCCCAAACTACGCTGTCGGCAGCAGTTGTGGTCGAGCCCCAGACCACGCTAAAGCCCGTCGAAGTGCTGGCGCCCCACACCACGGAGCTGCCCCACACGACGGAACTACCGGAAACGTTCGCGCCCCAGACCACGGACGAGCCCCAGACGACGGACGATCCCCAAACTACAGATGAGCCCCAGACCACGGAGGAGCCCGACGAGCCGACAGTCGAGGCGTTTCCGTTGGAAAGGGTGACTGTCCCGGTCGAAGCGTTATAGACCGCGGTGGGTGAAAGCGCAGATCCCAGGGTGGACGGCGCCAGGTCGGTGTTGTTCAGGGCAGCCTGCAGATCAACATAGCCGGCGCCTACCGTGAAGAGGTCATAGTACGACGTGTAGGTTTGTCCGGTGGTCGGATCGGTGGCCGTCGAGGAGGTCGGGAAGGTCTTGTAGGCGGTCTTCATCAGACGAGCCTTGATCTGGTCCGGAGTCAATGACGGATGCTGTTGCAGCAGCAAAGCCACGCCGCCGGCCACCGATGGGGTAGCCATGCTGGTGCCGCTCAGGATGAAGTAGTCGTGATTAGTGATGTTGCCAGCCAAGATGTTGGCTGGGTATTCGGACTCGAGGGTGGCGAGGTGGTCATCGAGCGAAACCACCAGGTTGCCCGGAGCGACGACGTCGGGCTTCACCACATGGTCGTAGGTAGTGGGGCCCTTGGAACTGTAGCTGGCGATCAGATCGTCGGTGCGGGGAAACGTGTTCATCGACTTCATGGCACCCACGGTCAACACAAACGGATCGTTTCCCGGAGCGGCGATGGTCCCATAGCCATTGCTACCGTTCACACTGATGCGGCCATAGTTGCCTGCGGCCGCTACCACGACGATGCCGGCCTGCCATGCGGACTCGACCGCCTGGCAGAGAGGATCCTGGGTGTAACTGACGGAAATCCCGCGGCCCAGCGATAGGTTGATGACTCGAATGTTGTAGGTCGACTTGAGCGAGATGGCTTCCTGAATCGCGGCGATCACATTGCTGTCGGTGCCGTTGCCGTTTACGTCGAGAACGCGAAGGTCAACCATGTTCACGTTGGGCGCGACGCCGGCGTAAGTTCCACTGGACCGGTAGCCGTTGCCGCCGATGATGCCAGCCACGTGGGTGCCATGACCGTAAGTGTCATAGACCAGATGGTTCATGCTGTTGTAGACAGTGGTTCCGGTGAAATCCTGGTGATAGACGACGCGCGAATAGGACTCGGTCGAATCCCAGAGGTCGGGATGATTGTCATTAATGCCGCTGTCGATGACTGCGACGCCGATTCCGGTGCCGTTGTAGCCGGCGTTCCAGACGGTGCTGACGTTCATGGCGGCGTTGGTGTAGTCGTCCAATCCTTTGACCGGGTGATCGAGGCTCACCTGGGCAACTTCGGGGTCATTTGCTAGAGAGGTGAGCGCGCTGACCGGAATGGTGAATGCGGCACCCTTAATCAGGTGCAGCTTCGACTTCAGGACTCCGCCCCTCTGTTGCATGGTGGCATAGTGCGCCGCCGTCGGTACCTGTCTGTACTGCACGATGACTCTGACGGTCTGGCTGTGCGCAGATCCCTGCCGGGCTTGGGCGAGGAAGCCGGAGAGTTCGGGAGCAATGCGGCTGGTGTCGCCGCTCTGTCCGAACGCCATGCCGGTCGCCGCCATGCTGGTCACTAGGAGCAGCACCACGCTTAGGCGCTTGCCCCAGGCGGCGCTGTGGCGTTCGCCGCGCCCCGCAGGTTTCTGTGATTTTTGTGTACGCACCATTGAGTCTCACCTTCGTGGGCAGATCAAACTTCTGCCCCCGGATGCTGTTGCAAGGGAACCACCAACTAATGGCCTGTAAGTCGTTGGTTTTACATGAGATGGTTGGGCTTTAGTGGGCCTGGATGGGACACTCTGTCCTGCCTCGGCGGGCATGGGACAGCCTGTCCCGAGGCGGTGCGGGGTGAGCATGACCTCAGTTTGGTGAAACCTGGGTACTGGAGTTTGGCGGGTGTGGTTGTGGCGATGCCGATTGGGAGAGAAAGTCATGTCTAGACGGCCGCGGCTTTGGCGGCGGTTGGCCGCTGCGGCATTTTCGGCATGGCGGCCATCAGGCGCTGCGTGTATTCGTGACGGGGACTGAGCAGTACCTGTTCGGTGGTTCCGGTTTCCACGATCTGGCCTTGGTGAAGAATGGCGATGCGGTCGCAGATTCCGGCCACCGAGGCGAGATCGTGCGAGATGTAGAGAATGGCCATTCCCGAAGTGCGGTTTGAGGTTCGGTTCAATTCGCGGAACAATGCCAGAATTTCGGACTGGGTAATCACGTCGAGGGCGCTCGTCGCCTCGTCGGCAATCAACAGGGCAGGACGGTGCATCACCGCCATCGCAATCAGCACGCGTTGGGCCTGGCCGACGCTCATTTGCGAGGGATGCTTGCGCAGGAATTCCTCGCTCGAGGGCAGACTTACGCTTTCGAGCGCGGCCCGGATGGCGCTGTCACAATCGGCGGCCGGGCCGGAGGCATGGGCGCGCCAGGCTTCGTTCAACTGGGTGCGAATCTTCAGGGCTGGGTTCAGGGACGAGAGCGGGCTCTGCAGCACGAGGGCAATTTTTCTTCCACGCAGGTCGCGAAGTTCACGCTCGCGAAGAGTCAGCAGATCGCAGTCGTCGAATTTGATCGTGCCTTCGACTTTCGTGCGCTTGCGATCGAGCAAGCCCAGAATCGACATGGCCAGCGTGCTCTTGCCCGAGCCGCTTTGACCGACCAATCCGAGGACTTCGCCGCGGCGGATTTCGAATTCCACGTCGCGCAACACGGCCGGCTTTTCGCCGTAGCGCACGGAAAGGTGCGCGGCGAGAAGAATGTCGGGTTGAGTGCTGTGGTGCATCTTTATCTTTTTTCCGTCTTTCTATTTTCTTATCCGTGTGAATCCGTGCAAATCCGTGGCCGAGAACTAGCGCCTACTTCACCGAAATGCGTTCGACGTTCCAGTAGGTCTGCGGCACCAGAATCACCGGGCTTGCACCCTGCACGCTGGCGGCGACTGCGGAGAGCGCGTTCCGGTTCACCAGATAAATGAACGGGGCCTGCTCGACCGCAATCTCCTGTACGCGGTCGAAACTTTCTTTGCGTTTCTGGGCGTCGGCCGAGGAAGCTTGCGCCCGCATCAGTCGGTCGATCTCGGCTTCCCACGAGGTTTCCGGAGATTTCTCCGAGGGATTCCACTGGTGGTTTTCCGACGAACTCAGCCACACGTTCATCTGCTCGCTGGGATCGAGGCCCACGTTGGTCAGTCCGAGCAGGATGGCTTCATAGTCGAAGGTTTGCGTCATGCGTTCGATCAAGGAAGGGAAGTCGAGCGTGACGACGTTTACATGGATGCCAATTTTCTGCAGGTCTTCCTGAATCATGGTGGCCATGCGTTCGCGATACTTATTGCCGGAATTGGTGATGACGGAAAATACGACTTCGTTTCCGTCCTTGTCTTTCAACGCCCCGTTTTCCATGCGGAAACCCTCGCCCTGCAGGGCTTTCAGCGCGGCCTCGGACGAATACGTTTCGGGCTTGAGGCGAGCGTTGAACCAGAACTTGTTGGCGGGCGAAACCGGGCCAATCGCGGCCTGGGCGTGGCCGCGAAAAACGACGCGGGCCAGATCGTCGCGATTGATGGCCTGAGAAATCGCGCGGCGGAAATTTGCCGAGCGGAACCAGTTTTTCTTGTATTGCGGGAGCGGCGATTTGGCCACTTCGTTGAACCACATCTGCTCGCTGTCAAGCGACGGACCATCGTCATGCACGAGTTGCGGAGAAGTGGCCGCCAGCTTGTCGAAGTACTCGCTGTCCAGCGAATTGATCAGATCGATTTCCGAGCGCTTGAAACGCAGCATTTCCACGTCGCGGTTGGGCTGAATGTCGAGGCGGATGGAATCCAGGTAGGGCAGTTTGCGTCCCTGCGCATCAGTCTTCCAGTAATTCGGATTGCGCTTCAACAGCACAGTCGCGCCAGCCTTGTAGTCGGCCACCATAAACGGGCCGAGCACCGCCATCTCTTTTCTGCCGGAGTGCGCGGAGAGAATCGCCACCTGATCGAACTGGTGGTCGAGTCCGGCGACGGGTGCGGGAAAGGTGATGGAAATCTGCGTGGCGGAAATAATTTTCGTCTCGACATTGCCGGGCCCGGAGCGGAACGCGTCTCCGGTCGGCGAATGCAGCGCGGGGTCCATCAACTGCTGCACGGTGTAGGCTACATCTTCTGCGGAGAAGGGCGTGCCGTCGGAGAACGAAATTCCGCTGCGTAGTTGGAACGTGATTTGCCGGCCGTCTTTCGATACTCTCCAGGATTGCGCCAGTTCCGGCTCCAGAGCCTGGGTTTGCCGGTTCATGCGGAGCAGTACACCTCCGGTGAGGTAACGGACGGCGACGGATGCATCGTCTTCGACTTTCAGCGGATCAAAGGTTTTCGGTTCCGAGCGCAGGCAGAAACGCAGTTCGCCCTGGGCCGAGGCCGAGCCTGTCAGAATGCCCAGGCAGGCCGAGCATGCCATGACTGCGGCCAAGATTGCTTTTCTGCACGTTGTTGCCATCACTATCACTGCCAACTTTTCTGGACGCCGGTCGCCGGTTATGCGGCGGCCTGTTCCTGTTTCGAGAGCATGAGTTGAAACGATGTCACCACTACCACCAGCAAAATCAGGGGAACGAACTTCCACGGCTCTTCGCCCACTGAAACCAGGCCTTCCAGTTCCCGCAACAAACTGCCCCAGGAAGGCATGGGCTCGGCTACGCCCAGCCCGAGTATGCCCAGATTCGCCTCGGCCAAAATGAAGACCGGAATCGAGATCCAGAACTGCGCCAACAGCACAGGCTGCAGATTGGGCAGCACGTGAATCCAAAACAGCCGCGCCCCGCGCACCCCGGAGGCTCGCGCCTGCCGCACAAAATCCGATTCGCGCAACGAACCTGCCGTCGAGCACAACACACGGGCTGCGCTGGTCCAGCCCAAAAGTCCCAACATCAGAAACGTCACCAGCACCGAAACCAGGGGCGACACGTTGAGCGGCAGCAGCGCGCGAACCGTGATCAGCAGGAACAGCCAGGGCAGCGACAGAAATAAATCGGTGACTACCATCGCCGCTCGCGCCCATGCGCCGCCCAGGTATCCCGCAAGGCCGCCCACCAGCGCTGCCATCAAAGTCGAGAGCAGCGCGGCGGCCGGAGCCAGGAGCAGCGAAATGCGCGTTCCGTAGAGCAGGCGCGCAAACCGGTCGCGGCCAATCTCATCGGTGCCCAGCCAGTGCGCCCGCGACGGAGCCGCATCGGTGGCCTCGCGATACTGCCGGGCGTAGCCTGCAGGAGCCAGCCAGTTCGCGGCCAGCGATCCGACGACCACGAACAGCAAAACCGCACACGCCAGGCTTCGCCAGAAGTTGGTGCGCCACGGTTTCATGCACCGGTCCTTATCGGGGCCTTCCTCATGCGCGGGATCCTCATGCTTCCTGACCGCGAAGCACAGTTCCGATTACATCGGCGCCGGAGTTTGCCAGCAAGGTTACGATCGTCACCAGGATGGTTAAATTGGTGAGCAAGGGCAGATCGCGCGCCAGCGCCGCCTGCCATGCCAGCTGTCCAACTCCGGCCAGTCCGCACAAAGCTTCCACCGGGATGGCCGCTCCTACCGCGAGGCTCACCGAGACTCCTGCCACGGCCAGCAATTGCGGCCCGGCGACCGGGATTACATGCCAAAACAGAATCCGCAGCTCGCTCAGGCCCTTGGCCCGCGCCATCACGATGTGAGGCATGGCGTAAGCCTTCGCCAGCAGATTGCGGGAATAGCGATACACGCTGGGAAACACGATCAGCGCGATGGCCAGCGCTCCGGGGACATTCCACAGCACAGACAACAGAGCCAGAACTGCAGCGGGTAGGCAAAGGAAAGTTCCGCTGATGGCGGTCGTCAGGGCGTCGTAGGCCGAGACCCGCAGCCAGGCGGCGCTGAGGGCCATCGCCATGGCGACGGCCCAACTCAGCAGAAGCCCAATCCCCACCAGGCGAAGGGTCAGAGGAGCGCGTTCTCTCAGCAGCAAGCTCACGGGCTGGCCGAGCGAAAGTGAAGTTCCCAGGTCGCCGTGGAGCGCGCGCTGCAAGGAATGAAAATAGAAGCGGAAAATGTTGTGCTGTTCGAGGCGCGCCTGGCGCAATGCCTGAACGCTGGCGGAATTCAGATGAGGATCGAGCTGGGCTTCATCCGAATCGAAGCCTGGGGCCAGCCGCACCAGCGTTGCCGACAGGAGCCCGCCCAGCAGCACGGTGGCGAGGATGGCGAGACCATGCCGCACGAGTTTTCGCGCAAGTTTCCGCGCCATTTTTTGACCGAGCATGGTGAACGCCCCTCCTATTCCGCCGTGGCTCTGAGAGTCTTGCCGTCCGGCTCGCCCACGCCGGAGCCGTGATGGAGCTGCTTCATGGAATACATGCGGCGATCGGCCTCGGCGAGCAGACGCTCGACGTCGAAGCCGTCGTCAGGACAAAAGGCCATGCCGACGCTAAGAGTGATCAAGTCGCGGCCGCAGACGTGCCGCGCCGACTCGATGGCCGCCTGATTCAGCGTTTCTGCCTTTTCCCTGGCCGGCTCCCCGGTCAGGCCGGGAGCGGTGATGACAAATTCGTCTCCACCCATGCGGGCCACATAGTCGTAGCCGCGGCAGACGTCTTTGAGCCGGGTGGCAAACTCGCGCAGGAGTTTGTCGCCCTCGAGGTGACCGAACGAATCGTTGATCTGCTTGAAGCCGTCGATATCGCAAACCAGCACGGCCAGCGGGGTCTTCATGCGGCGGCAGCGTGCCACTTCCTGCGCCAGATGGACAAACAGCGAGCGCGCATTGGGCAGGCCCGTCAGATAGTCGGTGGTTGCCGAACTCTCAGCCTGCTGATACTTCAATGCGTTCTCCACCGAAATGGCGACTTTGGAGGCCACCGCCAGCAGGATTCTCAAATGATCGGGCGTGAAGGCATCGCGGTTGGCCTGGTACATGGCCAGCACGCCGGCCACTCCATTCACCCCTTCGAGAGGCACCACCAGCGCCGATTGGAGCGTGGCATGCTTGGTGGGATCGACGATGTAGCCTTCTTCGACCTGGGGATTGCCGTTCACGATGGGCTTGCAGTTCGCGGCCACCCATCCGCACAGGCCTTCGCCCACCTTGATTTTCAGCGAGGACAACATGCGGAAGTTTTCGCCGCTCACCAGTTCGGGAAGCAGCCAGCCGTTGCGGTTGACGAACACGACAATCGAATCGTAGGGAATCATGCGGCGCAGGCGCATCGACAGCACCGACAGGGTTTCGCTCAAGCTCAGAGAGACGCCGAGATCCTGGCTGAGCTCGAACATGGTCTGGGCTTCCTGGCGCGCCGAGGCGATCGAGGTCAGGAAGTCGGCACTGTCGCCGGAGCCGTAAGCGGTTTCAGTCCGTTCGAAACCTGTGGCCGGGGCCAGCCCGCGCTCGACCCGCACTCCTTTGGACAGGCCGCGGGCAGCGGCCGTGTCCTCCGACATCTGGGCCAGGCGCTCCAGTTCGACATAACGTCGCTCAAGGATTTCGACCACTTGCGGATCAAACGAGGTGCCGGAGCTTTCTTTTACTTTCGCCATCGCCTCGACGAGCGGAAGCGCGGGGCGATATTGGCGGTGAGAGGCCAATGCGTCCAGACAATCCACGGCGGCCAGAATGCGCGCACCGATCGGAATTTGTTCTCCGCTGAGTCCCTCGGGATATCCGGTGCCATCCCAGCGCTCGTGGTGCGAGCGGACGATCGGGGCCACGGGATAAGGAAACGCGACGCGCTCCAGTATCTCGGCTCCGACCAGAGGATGGACTTTCATTTTTTCGAATTCTTCCGGAGTGAGTTTCCCCGGTTTGTTGATGATTTGTTCGGGGACCGCGAGCTTCCCGATGTCATGCAGCAGGGCGGCGGCGCGGAGAGCTTCGATCTCACCCTCGGGCAGATTCAGTTCCTTGGCCACGGCGACAGCATAAGTGCGCACGCGCTGCAGGTGAGTGTGCGTGGTCTGGTCCTTGGCTTCGATCGCCAGAGCCAGCGCCTCGATGGTGCGCATGTTCAGCGACGCGATTTGTTCGACGTGGCGCTTTTCAACTTCGACCCGATCTTTTTCAGCCTCCAGCCGGCCCAGGTACAGGCGGTAGGAGCGATAGACCCAGTAGATCAGGGGCAGCACGAGGAGGGACGTTTCCCATCCCGCTGAGCGGTTCACGATGCCGACCAGTCCAACGGCGGCGGCACCGACCAGGTAGTAGGGGAACGACCAGAAGTAGCACTCCGACCAGACCTTGCGGCTGGATTTGCCCTCGGTCAGCGCGATGACGACGGAGATGGGGAGCGTGTTGGCGAAGAAAAAGACCAGGGCGGCGATCATCAACAAGATCGGCTTGTTCGATCCGAAGTGGGCGGTCAGCCAGTGATAACTCAGGTAGGTGAGTGCGCTGGCATTGGCCATCATGCCGGCTACATTGAAGAGCACTTTGATGGGATCGAGCCGCTTGCGGGTCTGCCAGACGCTCTGAAACAGGCTCGCTGTGCAGCCGATCAGCAGCGTCTCAGGCAGGCTCAGTTCAAGCACGCCCAGCAGGATGAACAAGAAGTTCACCGACATGGTGCCGTCGATGCCGGGCAGTTGCACTTTCAATCCTGACGCCAGAACGGCCACGGCCAGATAGCAGAAAAATCGGAGCAGATCCTGCGATTGCCAATGCAGACAGGCATAGCCCAGCACAACCACGCCTAACGACGCGGTGGCGCCGACGAATAATTTCGTCTGCAGCGATAATTCGTCCGCCTCTGGTTTCATGTACAACCTGACTACTCTGCGCGAACCGTTTGTTGCAGGGGCCCCCTCGCCGTCCTCCCGCGAGCACACAAGTGTTTATGGCGCGGGTGTGTTCAGCCCGCGTCGGGCCCGTGCGAGAGACACTTCTCTCCCGGTTCGAGCCTGCCCGAATCGTATTGCAAGGGATAGGTCAGCTAAAGCTTACTTTGGTAACCAGCGGCAAACTGGGCGTGCTGGACGAGAAGGAAGGAGGCTATTACCTTCGTTACCTGCGGGGCGACACGCCTCTCGGTTGAAGCGCACCGCCTGTGTCACCATCATCCCAAACGCCATATGCCGATTCCGCAACGTAGTTCGGAGACTCAAGATCTGGCCAGCTCCTCAACCGGCGGCGGTGACAGCGCAGCGTCGACCCAGTCGCAGATGGCTGTCTTCTCCACCGATCTGAAAGGGGAGTTCACAGCCTGTAACCCTGCGTTTAGCGCGCTGTTCGGCTATTCGCTGGGAGAAGTGCTGGGGCAGGACTTCGCGGCTTTTTTTGCGCTGACCGAAAAAACAGACGGCATAGACCACAATCCGCTGCGCCGGATGGTGCTGGCCGTCACCTCCACGCAAGTGGACTATCGCGGCCATCTGTTCGCCATTCCGAAGACCGGGGATAGTTTTCCGGTGCAGTTTTACTCGACTCTGCTGCGGGATTCGTCGGAAAAGCCGGTAGCCCTGGTCGCGGTAGTGGTACCGCTGGCTGAAGAAGAAGTGGTGAGCGCAGTGAGGGCGGAGGCCCAAGAGCAGAGGTTGGCGGGGCCGGGCGTGATTTCGCGCAAGATCGACGACACGGTATTCATCCTGGCCAGCCCGGTGATGCACAAGTTCATGACGCTGGTCGATCGGGTCGCGGGCCACACGGAAACGGCCTTGATCACGGGCGAGACGGGGACCGGCAAGGAACTGATCGCGCGCACGATTCATGAGTCATCGCAGCGCCGCAGCCGTCCGTGGGTCGACATCAACTGCGCCGCGCTGCCCGAAAACCTGGTCGAAAGCGAACTTTTCGGATACGAAAAGGGCGCGTTCAGCGGCGCCGATGGCTCGAAGCCTGGCCTGTTCGAGATGGCCGACAAAGGGACGCTGTTTCTTGACGAAATCGGCGAACTGCAACTGCAGACCCAGGTGAAACTGCTGCGCGTGCTGGATGGCCAGCCCTTTTATCGTCTGGGCGGTCACCGCAAAATCCGAGTCGACGTGCGCATTGTCGCGGCTACGAACCAGGATCTGGAAGCCGCGGTGAGGGAAGGCCGGTTCCGGCAGGATCTGTTCCATCGCCTGGGGCAGTTCCAGCTGCGCGTGCCACCGCTGCGGGAGCGGCCGGAGGATATTGTTGCGTTGGCGGAACATTTTCTGCGGCTGAAAGCGCCGGGCAAGAATTTTTCCACGCAGGCGATAACCGCGCTGCTCTCGCATGCCTGGCCGGGCAATATACGGGAACTGCGCAACCTGGTGGCGAAAATGGCGATGGAAACTTCGGGCGCCGAGATCGACTTCGCGCGGCTCAGTCCCGCGCTGACCGGAGAACCTACCGCGCTGCGTCAGACCGCGTCCATTCCCGTGGGCAATCTGGACAGCATGGAAGAGCAGATGATCATCAAGGCTCTGGAGCGGACGGGCGGGCAGCGGACACTGGCGGCGGAGCAACTCGGAATCTCGCGGCGCACGCTGAGCCGCAAGCTGAAGGAATACAACATCAACTTCGCTCCCGGCGAGAGCGCGGCGACGCTTGGCCTGATCAGCAACGAGCAGCAGAAATTTTTCCGCACTCGGGTGCAGATCGCGGTGACGGTCAAGAATGCTCACGGCGAAGAAATCAAAGTGCAGGGCGTCAATCTAAGCACCGGCGGCATGGGCCTGGACGGGCTGAAAGAGCCGCTGCGATTCTCCGGATTACTGGATGTGAGCTTTGTGCTGCCGGAGAGCGAAGTCCTGTTCAAGGCCAAAGCCCGGTTGATGTGGGTCGGCGAGGAAGGCCGGGTTGGCATCCGCTTTGCCGTCATC
>Ga0181523_10001224_pt1 | contig 27693 bp, 27 predicted proteins | sample PEATcosm2014_Bin_43_FD_119752 | JGI IMG/M metagenome (GOLD analysis project Ga0181523, IMG submission 119752) | Peatland microbial communities from MTU Mesocosm Facility, Houghton, MI, USA - PEATcosm2014_Bin05_30_metaG | ecosystem: Environmental > Terrestrial > Soil > Wetlands > Peat | place... | reverse complement strand
GAGCAGGGTTGTCTTGCCGCTGCCATTCGGGCCGACGAGGCCTACGCGCATTCCGGCGGTGAGAATGAAGTTAAGGCCCTCGAATAACGCTCGATCTCCCATGGTGCAGGTGACGTCCTCGAGTTCGATCAGGCGCTTGGTCTTGCGATCCGTCGCAGAAAAATCGATCTGCGCCGTGGTGCTGCGCGTTCTCGAATTCAGGTCGGCAAGCTCTCCCATGAGCTCACCGGCTTTGCTGATGCGGGCTTTGGATTTGCGGGTGCGAGCTTTCGCTCCGCGGCGGAGCCACTCGATTTCTCCGTGAACCAGATTCTCCAGCGCTTCCTGACGCCGCGACTGCGCGTGCAGGAATTCTTCTTTCTTCTCCAGAAAAGCGATGTAGCTGCCGCGGACGCGCAGCGAACCATCGGGGTAAATCCGATTGAGCTCAACCATGTCGGTGGTGACGTTCTCGAGAAAGTAACGATCGTGACTCACGATGACGCTGGCGAATGGCGCTTGCTCCAGCAGGTCTTCGAGCCACGTGATTCCGGGAAGGTCGAGATGGTTGGTGGGTTCGTCGAGCAACAGGATGTCGGGATGCTGCACCACTGCTTCGACAATGGCGAGGCGCTTCTGCCAGCCACCGGATAACGCAGCAGCGCGGACAGCGAGATCTTCAAAACCCGCGCGGCCGAGCGTCTCGGCAAAGCGGGCGCCACGCTCGGATCCGGAGACGCCGCAACCATCGAGAGCACTTTCGATCACCGATCGCACCGTGGCTTCGTGCTTGAATCGCGAGTCTTGCTCAACACAGGCAAGACGGGTTCGCTTCCGAAACGACACTTCTCCGCTGTCGGGAGCAACGTCGCCAGCCAGAATTCGCAGAAGTGTGGACTTGCCTGACCCGTTCGGGCCAATCAGGCCGATGCGATCTCCGTCAGAAATGGTAAAAGAAACATTCTGGAAGAGCGGGTTTGCCCCGAAGGCTTTCGTAATTCCTTGTGCGTTGACGATGGGCGGCAATGACTTGCGGTCTCCTGAATATGCGACTTCAGATTATCAGTTGAGAGTGGTTCAGCGCTGGGACTACTGGGCGATAACTTTTTGCTTCAGATCCTGAGCGGCTTGCGCCACATTCTCCAGCCGGCCGAGGTCGCGCCAATCATATTCATCGGCGCGGAAGGCGAGGATTTTTTCTCCCTCGGCGGCGAGACGCAAATAGGACGTGATGATGGAGAACGCGCCGTCTTCAATCATCATCGCCAGCAGACGCGGAGAAATAACGTGGATGCCGGAGAAGCCCCACGCATGCAGTGGCTGGGCAGGGCGAACGAGTGAAGATCGCGCAGGTTCAGGTTCTGGATCGTTTCCAGATCGCCGCCCGCGGAGCTGAAGCTGATCGTCGAACAGCAGGGGTCGAGAGGTCTTGCGGTCCTGCACCGCCAAGGTGGCTAGAGCCTGACTTGCAGTGTGAAATTGCACCATGCGCCGAAGATCAATCGTGCTGAGGACATCGACATTGTGCACGATAAAGGGTTCGTCAGCGCGGCCCGAATCTTCGACAGAACGATTGGCAAAGAAATAAGCTGCCTTCTTCAGGCCACCGCCGGTGTCGAGCAATACCTCCTCGCGAGAAACTTCGATGCCCATGCCGAAGTTGTCGTTCGTTTTCAGATACTCCACAACCATGTCGGCGAAGTGATGAACGTTGATGACCACCTCGCGAACTCCAAAGCGGCGCAGGCGAAAGAGCGTGATCTCCAGGAGCGTGCAGCCGTTGATTTCGACCAGCGCCTTGGGACGATCGTCGGTGAGCGGCCGCAGGCGCGTGCCAAGTCCGGCGGCGAGGATCATCGCTTTCATTGGTCTATCACTCACCGATCTATCGCTCACCGATCCAGCGCTTACCGATCCAGCGCCTTCACTGATCTCGCGTTTTCGCGGATCTCGCTCTCACCGGGCCAGCTCTCCTGCTCGCGATGACGGACGACCACTTCCACTCCGCCCTTAGCTTTGTCGCGCAAATGCTTCGCCAATTGCTCCGCCAGGTAGACCGAGCGATGCTGGCCGCCGGTGCACCCGAACGACACCATCAAGTGCTTGAAGCCGCGACGCTGATAGGTGCTTACGCTTGCGTCCACCAGCGACATTGCGCTGGCTAGAAACTGGTGCACGCTCTCCTGCTGATTGAGATAGTCGACGACTGGCGCGTCTTTGCCGGTGAGCGTTTTGAAGCGCTCTTCGCGCCCGGGATTCGGGAGGCTGCGGCCGTCAAAAACGAAGCCACCGCCATTCCCGCTGTCGTCTTGCGGCAAACCTCGATGAAATGAAAAACTGAAAACCCTCACCGTCAATTTTTCCGGTGTAGAAGCCAGTCCCTGCAATTTATCCGAGGCCACCATGACCTTGAATGCTTGCATTAGCGTCGGCAAGGCGATAGGCAACTCCACATTGTGAAGCAGCCAGCGCAAGTTTTTCAGCGCAAACGGCACGCTTTGCAAGAAATGCTCTTTGCGTTCGTAAAAGCCGCGAAAGCCATAAGCGCCCAGCGCCTGCATGATGCGAACATAAACGTAGGCGTAATAAAACTGCATGAACACGGCACGATCGAGATCGACGAATCCGGCGAGGCTGTCGAGATAATGATCGAGCAATTGCTGGCGCAGATCCGAGGGCAGATCGGCCTTGGCATCGTACAAAAGAGAAGCGATGTCGTATTGCAGCGCGCCTTTGCGCCCCCCTTGATAGTCGAGAAAAAACGGCTGGTCTTCGTTAAGAATTTTGCGCAACATAACGTTGCGGGACTGGAAGTCGCGATAGAGAAAATAATCGCGGCTGGCGCTCAACAGGAATTTCGTCAGGCGGCTGAAATCGTGCTCCAGCGCCTGTTCGTTGAAGGGAATGCCGGCGAGCCTGAGAAAGTAATATTTAAAATAATTCAAATCCCACGCGATGGACTGGCGATCGAAGCTGGCGCGCGGATAGCATACCTTGTAGTTCAAATCGCGTCCCGCTTCGACCTGAAAGCGCGGCAACACGGCGACGACTTTCCGATAGGTCGCGATCGCCTCGGGAGCGATGGTAGGGCCGTCGCGATGGCCCGAGAGAAACTCGAAAAGCGTGGTGCTGCCGAGATCTTCCTCCAGATAAGCGCCGTGGCTCAAATCTTCGGCATAAATTTCCGGCACCGGCAAACCGTGACGACGAAAGTGCCTGGAAAACTCGAGGAAGGCGACATTCTCTTCACGCACGTTATACAGAATGCCGATCGCGCTGATTTTGTCGCTGTCAAGCCGGACGATCTTGCGTCCCGACCCTCCGAGTTCGCCCTGCAGCGGCCGCACCCGCTCAACCGGCGAGTGGAAATGCTGCTCGAAAAGTCTTTTAAGAACTTCCATGAATTATCTCGCTGTCCTCCTGTCGCTGCCTACTAAAGATAACATCGGACATATCGTCGGGTGGAATACGCGATATGACGCCCAGCCCTGGAAACCGATTGACAACCATATCTCTGCTGCCCTAGCATTAACTACGTTATGACTCCGTTGACCCATCGTCATCACCATCATCACCATGCGATGAGCGTGTCGGCGGGGTAGCACGGATAACCAAAAGCACTCATAGGAAATCCAAGCCCGCTGGCGCAGAACTCGCCCAGCGGGCTTTTTGCCTTTGTGCGAGGCCTGAAAATCGGGACACGAGATTAGGAGGGTTCGATGGAAATCGACTTCGACAAGATGCAGGGCTTGGCGCCCGCGGTCATTCAGGATGCGGGCACCGGAGAGCTGCTGATGCTGGGTTTCATGAATCGGGAAGCGCTGGATATGACCCTGCGCACGGGTTTCGTCACGTTCTACAGCCGCACCCGCCAGACTCTGTGGACCAAGGGAGAAACCTCCGGCAATCGTCTGCAGGTGGTTACTGCCTTCGCCGACTGCGACCGGGATACAGTGCTGCTGCGCGTCCACGTGCTGGGCGAGGGCAAGGTCTGCCACAACGGGACGCGTTCCTGCTTTACCGAGGAACTTCCGTTGGGAAGTGCGCTCGGGGCTGCCCGGCTCGGACAAGAAAAGGTGGGCCAAGAGAGGGCTGAGCGATGAAGCTTCGACTCGGGATTCCCAAAGGAAGCTTGCAGGAAGCAACGTTGAGCCTGTTCACGCGGGCTGGGCTGCGCGTATACACCAATGCCCGTTCTTACTTCGCCGCGACCGATGATCCGGAAATCGAATGCCTGCTCATCCGTGCCCAGGAAATGGCGCGCTACGTCGAACACGGCGCGCTCGATGCCGGGTTGACTGGGCTCGACTGGGTGCTCGAAAGCGGCCTCGATGTAGTCAAGGTCTGCGACCTGATCTATTCCAAACAAAGCATGGGCCGGGTCACATGGGTGCTGGCGGTGCCGGAGAATTCGAGCTTCCAGAAACTCGAGGATCTTGACGGTCGAATCATCGCCACCGAGCTGGTGAATTTCACCCGTAATTATTTCGCGAATCGGAAGGTCGACGTGCGAGTCGAGTTTTCCTGGGGTGCAACCGAAGTGAAGCCGCCGCTGCTGGCAGACGCCATTGTAGAGGTCACGGAGACGGGTAGTTCCCTGCGCGCAAATCATTTGAGGATCCTCGAAACCGTTCTTGAGTCCAACACGCAACTGATCGCGAATAAAACAGCATGGGCCGATCCCGCACGGCGAGAAAAGATTGAAAACCTGGCCGTCATGCTGAGCGGAGCTATCGCCGCACTGGGGCGGGTGGGGTTGATGCTCAACGTGCGCAAACCAGATTTGCCCGCGGTTCTCGGTCTTCTGCCAGCGCTGAAGAATCCGACCGTCGCCCCCTTAGCCGATGGCGAGTGGGTCGCGGTAAACACGGTGATTGAGGAGAGCACCGCATGGTCTCTAATTCCAAAGCTCAAGCAAGCCAACGCTCAGGGCATCGTCGAATATCCGCTGAACAAGGTGGTCATGTGAAGGGCGATGGTGTGAAGAGCGATAGCGTGATGCGCAAGGCGGTGAAGCGCAACAACGAGATGCGGATTCTTGAGGGCGCTGAGCAAGCTCGTCTTATAAATGCGCTGGGGCGGCGCGGGGCAACCGATCTGGCGGAGGTCGAACCCGCAGTGCGCCGCATTGTGAATGAGGTCCGGCGCAACGGGGATCGCGCAGTGCGACGCTACGCCACACGTTGGGACGGATTAGGCAAGGGCGAACCACTGCGCATCCCCGAGGCCGATCTGCACGAGGCGTGGAAGAAGACCGACCCTGAACTGCAGACAGCGATCGAGCAGGCAGCGGGCAATATCGCGCGCTACGCTGAGTGGCAAGCGCCGGAGGAATGGGGGCGCGAAATTCAGCCTGGCGTTAGCGTGGGCCAGTTGGTTCGCCCGTTGGAATCGGTGGGATGCTATGTGCCGGGTGGCCGCTATCCTTTACCTTCCACCGTGCTTATGACGGTGATCCCCGCGCAGGTCGCCGGTGTCGGGCAGATTCGCGTTGCGTCTCCGCGCCCGGCGCAGGCAACCTTGGCGGCGGCGGCCTTCCTCGGCGTGCGCGAGTTCTACCGAGTCGGTGGGGCACAGGCCATCGCCGCCCTTGCCTATGGAACGCAAGAAATTCCGCGCGTGGATAAGATCGTCGGCCCGGGCAACCGATACGTGACCGCAGCCAAGAAACTCGTGGCTTTCGATTGCGCCATTGAATTCCTGGCTGGCCCCACCGAAGCCGTTATCATCAGCGAAGACGGCGATCCGGTTTGCATCGCTTCCGATCTGGTGGCTCAGGCTGAACACGATCCCGACGCGCTGTGCATCTTCATCACAACTTCGCGCGCGTTAGCGAAAACAGTACAGAAGGAAGTGCAAGAGCGGGTGCGCGCAAACCCAATCGCTGCCCAATCGCTCTCGCAGCGCAGCGCCATTCTTCTGGTCGCTTCTCTTGAACAAGCTGTGGAGATAGCGAATCGCATCGCGCCCGAGCATCTCACACTTCCGGCGGCATTGGCACCGGCCGTGCAGCATGCTGGCTCGGTTTTTCTTGACGAGTTCACACCTCAGGCGGCGGGCGACTACGTCTCCGGACCGAACCACGTGCTGCCCACGGGCGGAATGGCCCGAGTGCGCGGCGGTCTCAGCGTGCTCGATTTCGTCCGCGTCGTTGCTTGCCAGCAAGTGTCCCGCGCAGGAATCGGCCAAATCGCACTGCCGGGCATTACTCTGGCAAATGCCGAGGGCTTAAAAGGGCACGCCGAGGCATTCCGAGTGAGGTCCTCCCATGGTTGAAGCTCGCGAAGCGGTCAAGAATCTACACGCGTATCGGCCTCCGTTGGCCGGCCGAACCGGATTGCGTCTCGATTTCAACGAGAGCACAGTAGGGTGTTCGCCGCGCGTGCTGGCCCGGCTGCGGTCGCTCGATGCCGAAGTGCTGGCGCGCTATCCCGAGCGCGAGCCGGTGGAAAAAGAGGTCGCGAGCTTTCTCGGGCTCGATCCGGCGCAGGTTCTGCTCACAAACGGCGTCGACGAAGCAATTCATCTGCTGTGTTCCACATACCTCGATCCCGGTGACGAGGCGCTCCTCGTCGTGCCCACCTTTGCCATGTATGCGATCTTCGCGCAGGCCGAGGGCGCGCGAGTTGTCGAAGTGCGTGCTGGTGACAACTTCACGTTTCCGGCGCAAGACCTGCTCGCTCAACTCAGCCCGCGCACTCGGCTCATCGCGGTCGCGAATCCGAACAATCCCACCGGAGCAGCGGTTGCCTGCCATGTCCTGATTCAGATTGCGCAACAAGCGCCGCAAGCTGCTCTGCTCGTCGACGAGGCGTATTTCGAATTTCATGGGGAAACGCTAATCGATCGAGCGTTTGTCCACCCCACTCCGCAGATCGAGAATCTTTTCGTAGCGCGAACGTTTTCCAAGGCCTACGGGCTCGCCGGTCTGCGCATCGGAATTCTTGCAGGTCAAGCCCGGCAGATGACGATGATCCGCCGTGTCGCCTCACCGTACAGCGTCAACGCGGCCGCCCTCGCAGTTCTGCCGGAGGCTCTAAAAGATCAGGAATATGTCAGCCGCTATGTCGCGCAAGTCCTCAGTAACCGCGAGAGATTGCAACGGGAACTAGGCAATTTCGGATTGCATTACTGGCCGAGCCACGCCAATTTTGTGCTCGTCCGCATTGGCTCCGCCCACGCGGAGTTCGTTCAGGCTCTCGGCGACCGCGGAATTCTGGTTCGTGACCGTCACACCGACCCAGGCTGTGAAGGCTGCGTCCGTCTGACCGTAGGATCCGACGAACACACAGAGACTCTCATCGGCGCTCTGCGGGACGTGGTTGAGCAGCTTGGATTGCGATCTAAATTGCGAACTGCGCTGCCCACAGAGGTGCGGGCGTGAGGAAAGCGAAACTGCATCGCAAAACTGCCGAAACGGAAATTCGAGTCTCGCTCACCATTGAGGGCCGTGGGAAGTACGAAGTCTCCACCGGAATCCGTTTTCTTGACCACATGCTCGAACTGTTCACGCGTCACGGTGGCTTCGACTTGAAACTGGCCGCCTTCGGCGACTTGGATGTCGATCAGCACCACACCGTGGAAGATGTTGGCATCGCCCTGGGTGAGGCGTTCGACCGCGCTCTGGGCGACCGCCGCGGCATCCTGAGAGCCGGCTATTTTCTGATGCCCATGGACGAAACTCTAGGACTGGCGGCGGTGGACTTTGGCGGCCGCGCCGTGGCCGTGGTTCAGACGAAAGTCCGCGCGACCAGGGTCGGCGACTTGCAGACGGAACTCGTCTGCGACTTCTTTGAGGGTTTTGCACGCGGCGCCCGCGCCAACGTTCATGCGCGAGTGCTTTACGGTCGCTCCAGCCATCACAAGATCGAAGCGCTGTTCAAAGCTTTTGCGCGGGCTCTTCGTGTAGCCTGCTCCCGCGATCGCCGACTGGGACGCATGCTGCCAAGCACCAAAGGGCTTCTATGATGGCTTCCAAAATTGCGATCGTGGATTACGGCGCCGGCAACCTGAGTTCGGTGAAGAAAGCATTTGACTATCTCGGCGCCGACGTGGTCGTGACCGCGCAGCCTGAAGCCGTCGCCGCAGCGGACAAGATCGTTTTGCCCGGCGTCGGGCACTTCAGCGCATTGGGCGGCCTCGACAACACTGGCTTGCGAGACGCCGTGCTCGAAGGCGCACGCAGGGGCAAGCCGTTCCTTGGGATCTGCCTGGGGATGCAGTGGCTGTTCGAGGGCAGTGACGAAGCTCCCGAGTTTGCGGGAGCAGGAATTTTTGCGGGTCGATGCCTGAGGTTTCCGTCGTCGGTCAAATCGCCGCACGTGGGATGGAACTCGCTGGCCGTCCGGGAAGGCTCGCGCCTGCTGCGCAACGTCGCACCCGACTCCTTTGTTTACTACACCCATTCCTTTCAAGCGCCGGTGGTTGCCGCCACCACGGCATCGACCGAGTACGGAATGCGGTTTTCCGCCGTCGTCGAACAAGCCAACATTTTCGGAGTGCAATTCCATCCGGAAAAATCGTGGACTGTGGGTCTTCTTATGCTCAAGAATTTCTGCGAGGCCGATTTGTGAGGCTGATCTGCGGAGTCCGATAAGTGCTGACCAAGCGCATCATCGCCTGTCTCGATGTGGACGACGGCCGGGTCGTGAAAGGCGTGCAGTTCGTTAATTTGCGCGATGCCGGCGACCCGGTGGAATGTGCCGCCGCTCACGCTCGCGACGGCGCCGATGAAATCGTTCTGCTCGATATCACGGCTACCAGCGATAAGCGCAACACCATGCTCGACGTTGTCCACCGCACGGCCCGCCATCTGTTTATTCCATTCACCGTCGGCGGAGGAATCTGTGAACTCTCCGACGCCGCGGCCGTGTTCGAGGCGGGCGCGGACAAGATAGCCATCAACTCGGCCGCAGTGAACGACCCAACGCTGATCGGAAGAATCGCGGCGCGTTTTGGCTCGCAGGCGGTCGTGGTGGCCATCGATGCCCGGCGCGTGAGCGGAGGTTCCAGTGGTTTCGAGGTGTTCGTTGCCGGAGGTCGCACTCCCACAGGCCGGAACGCCATTCAATGGGCGCGGGAGGCAGCCGCTTGCGGTGCCGGAGAAATCATGCTGACCTCCATGGACCGCGACGGGACCAAAGCTGGTTTCGATTGTGAGTTGACGCAGCTTGTGGCCGACGCGGTTTCCATTCCGGTAATTGCATCGGGCGGAGCTGGATCGCCGCAACACTTCATTGACGTGTTCCGCAACGGACGCGCGGGCGCAGCTCTAGCGGCTTCGATCTTTCATTTCGGCCTGGAAAACATCGGGCAATTGAAACGCGAACTGCAAGCCGCCAACGTGCCGGTGAGGTGGCCATGCTGATTCCGTCGATCGATCTTATGGGCGGCAAGATCGTGCAGTTGGTCCAGGGCGAACAAAAAAAACTGGAGTTCGACAACTTCGACTACTGGGTCGAGCGCTTCTCCAAGTATCCCATTGTCCAACTGATCGACCTCGACGCGGCACGCGGCGCCGGCGACAACCGGCCGCTGGTGAAGCAGATCGTCGGCCAACTGACCTGCCAGGTTGGCGGCGGCATTCGCGATCTCAAAACCGCACAGGAGCTTCTGGATCTGGGCGCGCGCAAGATCATCATCGGGTCCGCGTTGTTAACCGAAGGCCGAATCAACCAGGCGTATGCTCGCGCGCTCGCAGACACGCTCCCGAGGACGGCGCTAATGTTTGCACTCGACTCCCGAGGAGGCCGAGTTGCGATTGATGGCTGGCGCACCCAGACCACCGTCACCGCCTTCGACATGATTCGCGAGCTAGAACTTTTTTGTGAGTCGTTCCTTTATACCCACATCGACTCCGAGGGCCTGATGGGAGGAATTCCGCTGGAGACGGTTCATGCGATCCGGCGCGTCACTGCCCGGCACCTGGTGGTGGCCGGTGGCATCACCGAACAACACGAAATCGACACCCTCGACGCGCTCGGAATTGATGCTGTGGTGGGAATGGCGCTGTATGCTGGAAAACTTCCCGGTTGAAAGGTTGAAAACGATCCACGCCGACGAGAACACGGTTGTCACACCACGGTTGGACCGTAGTTTCGTTGAGCAACTCCGGCTCCCAGCTTCACCACATCGCGCTCCCGTGTGCTCAATCTTTCCCATGCGGCCTCGACCGCCGATGCTCCTTCTTCCCGTACTCTTCTGGCGTTGCTCAGGGCCTGCTCTGCCGCGCGACCGACCTCGTGTAGAAGCTTGCGAATCTCCACTTCCAGGTACCCGCGGCTCTCCTGAACCCGATTCAGGATGTCGCTTTGCACTCGCGTGCTGTTGAATTGGAGCAGCTCGGCCAAAAACTTTCGCGCGTCATTTTCGATGACGCCCCGCGCACCGACGAAACCGAGGGAGACGTCGGCCAGCCATCGCAGCGGCGAAGCCGGCTGCGCGACTTCGATGAAATCGAGGAAAGTGAACCTCGAACGGACACGAAATCCGCTTGCAGGATCGAGAGCGTGCGGCATTCGCGCCAGGGTCGAGATATTCGCATCAGCGAGTTTCTTCAGAAAGTCATTGCCCATTTCCACGAATCGACGCGACACTCGCCGATATTGCCGCTCTGCCTCCTCCTGCTCTGGCTTCAGCCACGGAAGCACAGACCGCCTGGCGATTTCCTGTGCCTCTTTCATGATTCGGCGACGATAGCGCGGCCCTGGCCCACGACGGAGAGACATCACAGCCTTCTCAAACTCCTCGCTGGCTCGCGGCAATACACTTGCGAGAAATGCTTTGTGCCGGTCCACAAACAGATCGGAAATGTGTTGCTGCTCGGCCATGAATAAATACGCGAGCTCGCGCATCGATCGTTCGGCTTCGACAATCGTCGCCTTCATGGCCGCAATTCGCCGTTCCGACTCTTCAATGGGTCGCTGCAGTGCTTCCCGTTCCTCGCCGATAACTGCCAACAGTTGCTCGCTGAGTCGACTGATCCCCCGCTCACGAGCTGAATAAATCAACTGCCGTCCGGATTGATCAACCAGTCCCTTGAGAGCATCAACCAGCTTCTGCCAATCACGTTCCGGCCCTCGATTTTCGATTCGTTCGAATGCACTCACTTCTAAAATGGGGCCGAGCTTACGCCGCAATCGCTTCTGCAATTGCCGATCGGCGAACTTCACGGCAGCAGCCTTTTCTGCCGGAGTTGTCCGATCAGCCTTGTTAAGAACTAGGACGAGATCCTCGACGTGCTGCGCTATGGTTTCCACCAGCGCGAGTTCTTCTCCGGCCAGCGGCGGATCGGCCCCGATCACGACCAGCGCCGCATCGATGTGCGGTATGAATGCCTGGGTTGCCGCCGTGTTTCCGGTGAACACCGAGCCGAGGCCGGGCGTGTCCACGAAGCACATGCCGCCGGCCAATAACGCACTGGACAAAAAAACCTCTACGCCGCGAACTCCCTCGGCGTTCTCCGGGTTGCATTCTTCTGATACATATCGGTTGAGATCAGATACGCTAACTTCCTGCCAGGAACCATCTCGCGCCTGGATTCGTGCCCTTCGCTGCTCTCCAAATCTGATTACAGTGGGAACGGCCGTCACCGGAGCGAAGCCGACGGGAAGAACCGCATCGCCAATCAGAGCATTGATCAAAGTGGACTTGCCGCGCTTGAACTGGCCAACGCAAGCAACATAGAACCGGCCCTCGGAGATCCGACTGCCGAGATCTCGTGCCTCGTCGGCGATTCGATTCGAGCCCAGCTCTTGTGCGAGTTGGGCGAGGCGAAGAAGTCTGGCGGCGCCGTCAACGTCGCTCGTTGTAGTAGGTACTGTCGCAGATACCGCCAGGGGAGAACGTTCCGCTTGCACGCTGGCCGTGACAGACGAATTGTCTTCGCTTTTCGTCATGCCTCATGATGCCGGAGAACGAACGCCCTCCTGATGCACGTACTTAATCACTTCCACGTCAGACATGGCGATCAGGCCTTCGTCCACCATCTGATCGAGCGCAGGCAGGAGCTTGCTGATGTTCTCGTGCGTATCCACAACGGATACCATGATGGGGCGGTCGGAAGACCAGAGAAGGTGAGCGCGGTGAATCAGAGTGCTCGCGCCATAGCCTTCAATACCGCGATAGACCGTCGCTCCGGCAATATCGAGCTCTCTGCACTTTTCGACGATAGCCTGATAGAGAGGCTTGCCATGCCACTTGTCATTTTCGCCGAAGTGAATCCGGAGCATCTTGGCTTTGCCTTCGAGTTTCATGCTCGTGTCTCCTGCCGGCGCTCGGTTTTTTCGTAGTTGTGTGAGTACTTGATGACATCCACATCGGAAAGCACAACCAAACCTTGCTGTACCATTTCGTCCAGGATTGGCATGAATGCCTTGAGCTTCTCCTCCGCGTCAACGATGGAGAGCAAGATGGGCCGGTCATGCGAAAGGCTGAGCGCGGCGTCCTTGTGGATTCTCCGATTCGCACCATAGCCGAGGATGCCTCGATACACTGTGACGCCGGCAATATCGTGAGCTCGTAAGCCGCCTACAATCGCTTCATACAGAGGCTTGCCATTCCACTTGTCGTTCTCGCCGATATAAATCCGCATCAATTTCGCTTTGCTTTCATTCTTGAGCGCGGGTTTCCCAGGCACGGCCGCTTGCTCTTTCTTTGTTTCGGCGGGTTTTACGATGGTGGTGTCGTGCATTTCAATCAAGCCGGAGCCAACCATGGTTTGCAGTTTGGGCAGCAGTTCCTCCACTTTCTGCACAGTCTCGATGAACTCAACCTTGATCGGCAAATGGGTCGCCAGGTCTACCAGCCTGGTCGTGTGCAACTGGTGGTCGGAGCCGAAGCCAGCGATACCGCGGGTCACGGTTGCGCCCGCTACACCCCGGAAGAACAGAAAATCCAGGATGGCGGCATAGGCCGCGCTCCCATGATATTGCTGGTCTTCTGCCACATAGATCGCAACCTTCTTAGCAGGTCCAGATGTGAGCACTTTTCCTCCTCCGGTTTACGTATACAGTCCTCGCTGGCTGACAAGATGTTCAGCCGGCCGCCCTAGTATCCCACCACCAGTGTGATCTGCCTTCATGGGATCGCCCTCCCGGCCACAACACCCGCCCAGACCGCTGCGAAGCCAACCACTACGCTCAGGGTGACATTGAGGAAAGAGATCAGGAATTGGCCGTCCTGCACACTGCGTAGCGTCTCAAATTCGAATGTCGAAAACGTTGTATACGCGCCGATGAATCCAATCGGAATCAGGTATCTCCAATTTGGACTCCAATGCGTCTTCTCGTCCAACAGTGTGAGAATCAGGCCGATGAGGAACGATCCGGAAATGTTGATCACAAAGGTTCCGTATGGGAAGCGGGTTCCCATCTTCCCTCCGATGTAGCCGCCCAACCAGAAGCGTGCCATCGCACCGACGAAGCCTCCGATTCCAACCATTAGGTACTTGAGCAATTCGTATCGTCCCTTTCTGTTTTGCTGAGTTTCTCTTCCGGAGACTGCGTCTGTCCACAAACTTCACCGGTCAGGTAGCGTTCGAACTCTGTTGTCAGGCTCATCAGCTGCGCAGCAATTCGATTGAGATCGGTTGCGGCCGCAAGGGAAATCTGCCCATAGCCGCGCATGTATCTTGGCTGCAATTCCTCAGCCGCAATCCTAATAAATGTCAGAGCGGTGTGCAGACATCGGCTGACCGGGATGAAAGGCGCAGGACGCTTGATGCCCTGAACATCCAACACCTCTGCCAACTGGACCCGTATGCGTGCAATGTAGTCTTCGATCACCAGCCGTTGCGCCGGCGTGACGTCAGGCTGGTACTCAGGAAAAGCCTGCTTGGAATTGGCGACAGCGAGAGCATTTTCCATATCCGCCAGCAGTTTGTCGATGTGACTGCACGTAACCGACAAGCGGCGAGCCTGGTTTGAGTTGAGAGAATCCTCTGACATGAAGCTCCACCGACCGAGACACGTCGTCCTTCACCTTTTTAGCTCTCAGAAATCTCTTGGAATCAGAAACGGAAGGGGACGGCAGACCAAATCCCTACCAAGAGAATTCCTTCTTCTTCGTAGGAGTCATCTGCCCGATGTGGGCGATTAAGGTGAACTCCAACACCCGAGCAGATTATGACAACCTCGAGCGGTGAAGTCAATCGTTGGGTCAGTTTCCGAGAAGTCCCTGACGACAAAGTGCGGATGTTCAGTGGCCTCGAACCGCGGGCGACCAATTCATGCGGAAATCGATGTACAGCGGAGCAATCTTGATGTGTTCGTCGGTGCGGTACTTCGGGTATTTGGCCATCTGCAGCATGGAAAGGATCGCCCCCGGATTCCCTTCGCTCAATTCCAGCACTTTGGCCAGGAATTCAGCTATGTTGACGGCCGACAGCCCGGCACGCTTGACGATCTCGTGAGTGAACAGCCCGGCGGCGGCCGAGTCCAGGTTCTTCAACTCGTACTTCTCAGACCGAGCGGAATACAATGGCTGGAGAAAACCGGTGTCTTCCATGTGACTCGATTGTGCCACGGCAATTATGGGTGTGGAGCACCCGCCGATGATTTCCCGGACCGCCGCGGCGAAGGATTGCGACGGGCGGCTCACGTGATCCATCACAATGGAGTAGCTCCCCTCGCGCAGCGCATCCATCACGATGCCCTTTAGCGAAACTGCCGATTTAGCCTGGATGCCATCCCGGTTGCGACAGGCGGCCTCTACGCGCTTGTCGCTCCGCTTCAGCAAACCCTCGGCCACGCCGCGAAACACAGCTTGTGCAGTTGCCGAGTTCTCGCAATAGAGAACCGCTGGCGCTTGCGGCAACAGACTGCGGATCAGCAGCGTCTTGCCGACTCCAGTTGGTCCATGAAGAAGAAAGGGCTTCCGATTCAGCAGACGCTGTTTTACCGTCTGCAGTTCCGCCTCACGACCGAAAATGAAGTCAGGCTCCTGCATGGTGCGCGCTTCAGTGCACGACCATCACAGGACAATGGGCATACCTTAGAACGCGCTCGGAGACGGAACCTAACATCATCCGAGAGATCATGGATCGCCCCCTCCGTCCCAGGATAATCAGATCAATGCCGTCGATTTCGGCGCGATGGATAATCTGCTCTCCCGGATGCCCCACCGCCATATCTGTCTTTACGTCGAGGTCATGTGCTCGCGCCTTTTCGAGGATCTTCTTGAATCCCTCTTGGTAGTGCTCCTTGGCATCGTCGAGCACAGCCCCCAGTTCGACCGAGGTCGCCGGCTCCGGAGGACGAGCGACCGCGAAGATCAGCACCGTCGAATCAACGCATTCCGCAAGAGAAAGCGCGACCTCCACTGCCTTTTCCGACTGCGGAGATCCGTCATATCCCACCAATATGTGTTGAAAATGTGCATTATGTCTTTTTCCGCTCATGAATGTTCTCCCTCAGCACTTAGCGTGACTGCCTGGGAAACCGCAGCAGCTTCTTTTTTGGCCTTCGGCAGCAGGTGCCTCGGCATGAACCACGCATTGGCGATCATAGTCGGAATCACGGCACTGCCGATGACTGTGGCCACCAGATAGGAATACTGTGCTTGATCAATAATGCCGTGGTTCAAGCCAAAAAGGGCAGAAATAGTTCCAAAGGTGAGGCCAGTGGACATCATCAATGTGAAGTACAGGCCTTCCTCACGTTGGTACTGGAATGCTTTCACCGTCGGTAAAAGTCCGACCACCTTGGAGATCATCTTCGCGAAGAACAGCGCGACGAACACCACCGGAGCCGCTCTTAATGCAGGCACCGAAACAAATGATCCCGCTCGGATGAAATAGAACGGAGTCAGTAGCCCGAACGTGAGCGTCCGGAGCCGCCGGATCAAAACATGGTCTTTGCCAACCGTTCCCGCCAATACCATTCCGATGATGTATGCAGGTAAGACGGCCTCGCTTCCGGACCACACCGCCAATCCGCCCATGGCAAACAAGACGAACAGCAGATATTTCGCTTCGAGTTCGGAAACTCTTCCTCCATAGATCTTGAAGAACCACGGAGTGAGGAAAGGCAAGACGGCGAATATGGCGACGCTCGCACCCACGAAGATCACAGTCTTGATGGTGAATGGGGAGAAAATGAGGCCCAGCGCGATCACGGTTCCCAAATCGTTCACAAAACAGGCTGCCAGAATGGCCTTCCCGAAATCCGTAACGTTAAAGCCGAGTTCCAGCATCACGGCATAAACAACCGCCACCGAGGTCGTGGACAAAGCAACTCCCGCCAGCCAGCTGGATCGGGTTGTCCAATGCAGCACGTAGTGCGCGACCGCCGTGCAGCCGAAGAACGGGCCGAAGAACCCCACCAGGCCGACAACCGTTGACTCTTTCCACTTCGTCCGGAAGATCGCGGGATCGAGTTCGGCCCCCGCCAAAAACGTGAGAACAATAGCCCCAGTACCCGCCAGGAAACCGATCCATTCACTTTTTGCGGCGAGGCCGCCCTGCACAATAAAGGCGCCAAAGATAAGCTGAGCCACCGTGCCCACAACAATCTCGGTGAGGGCCGTAGAAATCCTGAACCAAATGGCGAGAAGAGTCGCCACCAGGGCCAACCCGACCCACAAAGACGCAAGAACCCAAACGTTCGGCATAGAACGACACCCTCGACTTCTGATTTTCGACGGATTCTTGCCGGTACCATGACTCCGCGACAAGCCCGCTTGTCAGGAGTCATCAGCTGTTCCCGGCTCAAAGATGGGACAGCGGTTGGCGGTGAACTCCTTCACCGTTACTGCACATCACTGTTACCATGATGCGTTCGGGCCCGCGTGGGAGTCAAGGTTTTTGAGACCCATTGAGGCACGCTACGCATTACGTTCGTTAACATCACAGACGCAAATCAATAATTCTTGGCGAGGTATTGCTCGTCCACTTGACGTCGGGTATCTCGAATAATACCGATTCATGCATGACTCGATGCGCCCCGTTTGCATATCGCCCCAACTGGAGTGTAAAGTCGCCGATACGGTGGCGCTGCCGGACGTCCTGCCGTGCCGATAGCACCACTCGCGGAAGGGGGATTGACGATGCCCACAGCGATTCCACTCCACGTCAACGGTCATGCAACACGGGTTACGGTCGAGGATCCCGACATGCCGTTGCTCTATGCTCTGCGCGACGACCTGGGACTGCACGGGCCGCGCTTCGGCTGTGGCCTCGGGCAGTGCGGGTCCTGCACCGTACACCTTGACGGCAGGGCAGTGCGCTCCTGCGTGACGCCGATCTCGACGGTCGGCAAGCAAAAGATCGTGACCCTGGAAGGCTTGGGCACACCCGACAAGCTGCATCCTGTCCAGAAAGCCTTTATCGAGGAGCAGGCCGCGCAGTGCGGCTACTGCATCAACGGCATGATCATGGAGGCGGCCGCCTTTCTCGCCTCCAACAAAGGCCCCAGCGACGCTCAAATCAAGCAGGCGCTTGCCCGCAATCTGTGCCGTTGCGGTACCCATCTGCGCATCGTGCGCGCCGTCAAGCGCGCCGCAGCCGGCGTGTGAAGAGAGGCCGACCATGCTGCTCACCAAACCAACTCGCCGCCACTTCCTGAAGGGCATCGGCATCCTGATCGTTAGCTTCTCCCTGCCCTCACCATCTAAGACGGCCTTCGCCCAGAGCGGAACACAGGCCAAGACCAAGACCGTCGCACTCGACGAAGTCGATGCCTTCCTGGCCATCGACCCCAGCGGCAGCGTGACGCTTTATTCCGGCAAGGTCGATCTTGGCACGGGAATAACCACGGCATTGACCCAAATCGTGGCCGAGGAGCTGGACGTGCCGCTCGCGCGCATCCAGGTCGTCGAGGGGGACACAGCCCTGACTCCCGCGCAGGGCAAGACCTGGGGCAGTCTCTCGATCCAAAACGGCGGCGTACAGATCCGCCAGGCCGCCGCTACCGCGCGGCGTGCTTTGTTGCAGGAAGCTGCAAAACGGCTCGGCGTGCCGGTCGAGGATCTGATAGTCGAGCAGGGCACGGTGCGATCGCGCAGTGGTGCGACCCAAGTCACGTATGGCGAACTGATCGGCGGCAAGACATTTTCACTCAAGGTGGATAAGGAAGCGCCGCTCAAAGATCCGGCGACCTACAAGATCGTGGGGCAGCCAGTTCCCCGCGTCGATATTCCGGGCAAGATGACAGGCCAGTTCACCTACATGCAGGATTTCAAAGTGCCTGGCATGCTGCACGGCCGTGTCGTGCGGCCGACGGGTATTGGCGCCACGCTGTTGAGCGTCGATGAGAGCTCGGTCAAGGACGTGCCCGGCCTGGTTAAGGTTGTGCGCCAGGGCAATTTCCTGGGCGTGGTGGCCGAGAGCGAGTGGAGCGCCATCCGGGCGGCGCAGAAACTTAAGGCCAGCTGGTCCGACTGGGAGGGACTGCCGGAGCAGAGCCGACTCTGGGAGCATGTCCGCGCCACCAAGGTAAACAAGGACGATGTTACGAGCAACGTCGGCAGCGCCGAGCAGACTCTTCAGCAGCCCGCCAAACGGATCAGCGCGACCTACAACTTCGCCATCCACACGCACGGCTCCATCGGGCCTTCGTGCGCCGTTGCGGAAATCAAGGAGGGCAAACTCACCTGCTGGTCGTCCAGCCAGGCCACGCATGATCTTCGCCTGCAGCTCGCGGCCATGCTTTCCATGCCGGACACTGACGTGCGCGCCATCTACGTCGAAGGCTCCGGCTGTTACGGCCGCAACGGCCACGAAGACGCGGCTGCGGATGCGGTCTTGCTCGCCCGCGCCGTGGGGCGACCGGTGCGCGTGCAGTGGATGCGCGCGGACGAGCATGGCTGGGATCCGAAAGGACCGCCGACGCTCATGGACCTGCAGGCTGGGCTCGACGCAAACGGCAACGTCATCGCCTGGTATTCCCAGCTCTACGTTCCTGAAGGCGCGACTGGCAACGTCAAGCTGGTGGCAGCGGAGCTGGCCGGCCTGCCACATGAGACCGGGATGGTTCCCGGCAACGTCATCCAAAACACGGCCATACCCTATGCGTTTCCCAACGTGCGCACGGTGGCGCACCGGCTGGCTGAAACCCCGCTCCGTCCGTCCTGGATTCGCGCCCCGGGGCGCATGCAGAATACCTTCTGCAACGAATCGTTCATGGATGAGCTTGCCGCCGCGGTCGGCGCCGATCCGCTGGAGTTCCGGCTGCGTTACCTGAACGATCCGCGCGGTGTCGAACTGTTGAAGCGGCTGGCCAGCCTCGCCCAATGGCAAGGCCGGTCGTCGCCGGGCCAATCATCGCCGGGCCCTTCGTCATCTGAGCCAACGACGAAGCGGGAGACTGGCGACGTCGCCACCGGCCGCGGCCTTACCTATGTCAAATATGAGCTTGCTCGTACCTATGTAGGGGCGGTCGCCGACGTTGAGGTGGACCGCAAGAGCGGCGAAATCCGCGTCAAACATTTTGCCGTCGTGCAGGATTGTGGGCAGATCATCAACCCCGACGGCGTCAAGAACCAGGTCCAGGGGAATGTGGTGCAGACCGTGAGTCGTGTGCTGAAAGAGGAGGTCACGTTCGATCGCTCGCGGGTGACGAGCCTCAACTGGGCAAGCTACCGGATCTTGACCTTCCCGGAGATCCCGGACGTAGACGTCGAGTTGATCGACCGGCCGACGGAGAAGCCTTGGGGCGCGGGCGAGCCGTCCGCCGCCGTCGTGCCCTCCGCCATTTCGAACGCGGTTTTCGATGCGGTGGGAGTGCGGCTGCGGTCAGTGCCCTTCACGCCGGCCAAGGTGCTCGCTGCCATGCAGAACTCCTGAGGTGCTAGATCGTGCCGTCCCTGGCCCAGTGCGGTTCAGCTAAACTGATTTGTCATGAGTGAACGTCTGCAGGGCAAGATTGGGATCGTCACTGGTGCGGGCAGTGGAATTGGACGCGCATGCGCGATAGCCCTGGCGAGAGAAGGAGCTCGAGTGGCGCTGGTCGGCAGGCGAAGGGATCGCGTTGAAGAGGTTGCGCACGAAATTGGCGATGCCGCGTTCGCGATTTCAGCTGACGTTTCTAACACGAGCGAAATTAGTCGCTTGCTGGACCAGACCGTGAGCCGCTTTGGCGGACTGAGCTTTCTGCTGAATAACGCCGGGGTCCTGCATGTCGGGAACGCAGAACAGATTACCGAAGCTCAGTGGGACCACACCTTCCAAGTGAACGTGCGCGCCGTTTGGCTGCTGTCTCGTGCGGCGTTGCCGCACCTGAGAAAAGCTGGCGGCGGTTCCATTATTAACATGGCTTCCACGCTCGGGGTTGTCGGCGCCCCCAACCGCGCAGCCTATGCTCCATCCAAGGGTGCGTTGCTCCTGTTGACTAAAAGCATGGCCATCGACCACGGGCATGAAAATATCCGGGTGAACGCAATTTGTCCGTCGTTCGTAGAGACCGATCTGACTGCGGCCGTCCTCGCCCAGTCTCCCGATCCAGCCGCAGTTCGTCGGGAAAGAACCACGGCACATCCCATCGGCAGGCTCGGCCGGCCCGAGGATATTGCAGGATTGGCGGTTTATCTGGCGAGCGATGAATCGTCCTGGGTGACCGGAACTGCCTTGCCGGTGGATGGAGGCTATCTCGCGGTTTAACGCATTGGCAGGAATAGCGGTCTGATCGGCGCCTGTCGGAATTCTCTCGCCGTCTTCTACGGTCTGGCCCGGGTTTTTTGCCCGGACCAGGCCGCTTCAGTTTACCCATCCATTCGCCGGCGACTCCAACGTGCGGATGTACTCGATGACCGACTCGGACCAGCCATCGATGTGCGTCCACTTGCCGTAGCCGACGCCGTTCTTGTACGAGGCCACGTTGATCACGTATCCCGAGCTTTTCGGCACGGGAGTGCGATCGTGTGCCTGCTCGTCGGTGATGACGATCAGGCGATCATAGCGCTCGCTCTCGTTCAGCCACTCGACTGCATTGCCGAGCAGCGTCCCGCTGTGCGGCTGCGAGGCATCGATCGCGTCGCGCAGGGCAAAGCCGCGTCGCGCAGGAACCTCGACCACGCGATCTGAGAAGGAATAAACCGCAACCTTCTCACAGATCTCGCGGACCAGCACCGCAAGACCGTATGCCGCGTCGGTGCGCTGCATCTCCGAACGACGCGAGAGCGGCGCCGTCATCGAGCCGGACACGTCGACCAGTACGATAGTGCGGCCGGTGAGCTTCGGCTGATCCGCGAGTGCCTTGAGCATTGCCTGCTCAAGCGCCTCCTCCCACTGCGGCGCGTAACGAGCCGCGGCGAGGAAGCGGAACGGCAGAACGCGCGAGGCGTTCATCGTCCCGAACGCAGCGAGCACCAGCGACTCGTCCACTCCGGCCTCACGCATGTTGCGAAGGTTGCGGAGCAGGGCGAGCGCTCCCAGCTTCTGCTCGCGCAGCAGACGCTCCCAAGCCGCGCGCTTGTCGGCGCCAGACGAGAGAGCGACCTCCCACGTAGCAGGCGTCGCGAGCCGTCCCCAGACGAGCTTCTTCCAGACGCTCGCCTGCGCCGCGTCGCGCGGCTTGGCGTGCGAAAGAAAGAGCACGTCGCGCAGCTTGATCGGTCCGCCACGGTCGTACTTCGCCAGTTGGTACTCGTCGAGCTTCGGAAAAGCCGCAGCTAGTCCTTTCTTGACCTGTGCGGAAAGCGGCACACGTCCGTCTTTCCAGTAAATGGCGACGAACTCTGCCAGTTCGTCGGCACGCTGGATGACACGCTCGAGCGTCTCCGCCACCAGACGGCGGTGCGTCGCATGACGCGCCATCTCGCGGACCAGGAGCAGCGGAGCGTGACGAAGCTTCATCTGCTCACGGGCTTCGACCGCGAGTGCGGCCACCTTCTCGCCCTCAACCTTGGGGACAAGTTCAGCGATGCGCCCTGCAATCTCCACTCCGTCTTCGTAGAACTGCGATTCCCAGAGTAGGCAGGCCAGCACCGAGCGGCGGAGTTGAGCCTCCGGTGCTAGGTGGCGTGCTGGGGCCCCCTCACGCGTAACGGGACGGTAACCGAGATTGAGTAAGTTAAGACGAGCCATGGTGGCCCTCCTTTCAGTTGTGAGTTATTAGCAGGATCCGAACGAGACGCTCGTTCCTCCATCCTTTTCAACATCGCCGGGGAATGAGTTGACGACGGTATTTGGTTTCCGATGCTCTATCCAGACTGAGCTACACGGCTTGTGGCCGTGGCGGGATTTGAACCCGCGACTTTCGGATTGATCGAAGTACCCGTAGTCTTCGCCACCCGCGAAAGTGAATCATAGTTATTCCGTAACCGGGATCAGTTCCTCGTTTTCGACCTCTTCCGTTTGCGGTTCGCCCGCGAAGCCGGCTCGCTTGCGGGCGGGCCGGGTCGGAATGATCAGGGCAAGCTTCTCCATCTGCTCGCGCGTGGGCACATTCTTGCTGCTAAAGTCGGTGCAATCCGCGACTTTGAACGGGGCGGGGCGAAACTTGCTGAAGCAGCAAAAGACTGCTTCCTCGCTTTCGCGAAACCCCTTTTGGATGTGCGCCCAGTAGCAAGCACGGCAAAGAGACTCTTCGTCTCGTAGCGCCGCCTTCTTCACAACGATCGTGTGCATAAGTACTTTTTCTAACCGGCGCTAGGCCGGAGTTAGGTGTTCAGGTACGTAAAAGTCCGGTCGGGGTACATGTGGACACGGAAGTGCTGCTGCACGAGGGGGTTTCGAACCCCAGCGTCCCGAAGGGCGCCTGCACCCGTAGTATCCGTGGCCTTCGCCACCGACCCTGTGAGGTTAGGGCTGGGGGAAACAGCCAGCTGCCCGCGGCATGAGCCGAAGCAGAAGGCAAGCGGCAGCGGACTTAGTCGATGCAGTCGAAGGAACCGCGGCCGGCGCCACCCAGCGAACGTTTTGGTTTTAGGGCTGCTTTAAGTTGGTCGTGGACTTAGTAACTGACGAAGTCGAACGACGCCCTTAGCCAAATGCGACTCGGGTCGAGTCGCCGTGGCTTATGCAGCACGTTATGGGTTGTGCTTTTATCCGCCATTTCTGGGCGTCCTTTCAAGTGAAGATGTAAGAATATGCCATGACTTTCCATTTTCCGTCAAGAGGAAATCATGAATTTGAGGAAATCATAAATTTTCTGCAACAGGGCGGCTAACTCTTGTCTCGTAAGCCGCCTCGATGTCACCGCACTGTCTACATGTCGCTTTCGACTCCGTGCCCTTAAATATTTTCGTATGTTGCGACCATGAACGCGGCAGGAGTGATCGCGGTAGCCAACGCCATTCTTGCAAAAGGATGACCTTCCCCGACAAGAATTGTACAAACGGATGACATCGCGATGACAATCCGCCTGGCGCTGCGGAACTAGCATTCGATTGCAAGCTGGGTCGAGAAAATATTGGTCGAGCGTTTTGCGCTCGCCGACTTACTCGCTTTCCACTCCGGCTCGCACAATTCAAGGAGGATTCTGCTATGCAGCGTCGCAAGAGTGCTTTTACGATTTGCTTTGGACTGGCGGTGATGCTCGTTTCGAGCGCAGCCCTGGCACAATATCAACTCACAAACCTGGATTCGAATCAGGCTAAAACGGCTAAGTTCATGGACCCGATGCAGGTAAACGGTTGGGGACTCACTCGCAGCCCAGGTGGTCCCTTCTGGGTTAGCGATCAAGGCTCCGGCTGGTCGACACTCTACAATGGCCAGGGCGTCAAGCAGGGCTTGGAGGTCCTGATTCCATCGGCCTCCGGCGCTGGCGCTGGTCAACCCACAGGAATTGTCTTCAATGGAACGGGAGAATTTCCGGTGCAGGGTTGGTCCGCCTTCTTCATCTTCGCGACTTTGGACGGGACCATCAGCGGATGGGCTCCGCAGTCGAATCCCAACGCCGCGATTATCGCGGTGAATAACTCGGCGTCCAAATCGATGTTCACCGGCCTCGCCATTACCAACAGGCCTTCCGGGAACCTTCTTTATGCCGCCGATCAGGCCAACAACGTAGTCGATGTCTACGACGCAAACTTCAACCTGGTGAATTCGTTCACAGACACCACGCTGCCCGCGGGCTATGCACCGTTCGGCATTCAGGACATCAATGGCTTGGTTTACGTGGCGTTTGCCCAGGCAAGCGGAGCCCCAGGCGGTTACATCGACATCTTCCAGGAGGATGGAACGTTCGTAAAGACACTCGCTTCGGGCCCGCCCTTGAACCAGCCCTGGGGCTTCGCCGTCGCACCCAAGAATTTTGGGCCACTCAGCAACACGCTGCTGGTCACCAACAACACGAACAACGGCACGATCAACGGCTTTAATCCCGAGACGGGTCAGTTTGTGGGCACGGTGAAAGACACGAACGGCAAGGAGATCATCATCAACCAGCTCTGGGGGATTGAGTTTGGCGGAGGCGGGGCAAACAACGGCCGCACGGACCAACTTTTCTTCACTTCGGGTCCATACAATAATCTGGCGGGGACATTCGGTGTGATCGCGGTGAAGTAGCCGCAAGCCGCTCAATAACGAAGATACAAGATACAAGCATGAGAAAGGAAATATCGCAAAGGCCGCCCGCGGGCGGCCTTTTTCGCTCTTTTCAATAAGCAGCCTAGCGCTGCTGTTCGTAAACAGAGCTGTTGGGCGTCGGCTCTTCGTACTCGCGTCCATACTTGTTCTTATGCGCCATGCGCTGTCCATTGGCTTCCGGTACTCGAATCACCCCTAAAGACGAAGCATTCTCCGCGATTGTGATCTCCCGCACCAGCGGCTGCGCATTTTCCGGACCCATGCCCTCGCTCCAGATATGCAACATGTATCGCCCATAGGGGACGCCCGCCAGGTTGATTTGGCCGTCCGCATTTGAAATGGCATACAGCGGCGTCGCCATCGTAATGACGACCGCGCTCATCTCGGGATGAATATTGCAGAAAATGTAGCTGATTCCGGGCCGGTCAAATCGCACCATCCGCGAGGTACCGGCCTCATACAAACCGAGATCGAACCGCTCTCCTTCGAAAAGTGAAAAGACGTTATGGAAGAAAGGATCGCGATTGGGAAACTCCACGATCGATCCCGCCGGAACCACCAGGATGTGCGGTTCGAAGCTCTTGTTCTTCTGCACCAGCCGCGGATTTTGCCCCGCACTTGCCGGCGGGCCTGCGGCTGAGTTTGGCAGTGTGGTAGCCGCTTCGCCTCCGGTTCCCGTCGTCGTCATCGTTATTGGCGTCAGCCACACCACCGTCCCCGGAATCGTTCCATGCCGCCTCCTGCCCTTGCCCGCGGCATCCATGATTTCGACGCGCCCGCGCACCGTCGTCGTCGTTGTCGTTGTCTTCGTCGTTTCCTGCGCGTGCAATCCGGCCGTACCGGCCCACAACATCGCGACCGAGATCAAGATTTTTCTATGGCTCATCGTTGATGGCCTGTCTCAAGTTCTGTGTTCTGTGTTCCTAACAGCGGCTTCTTACCGTGCCGTTTCCATCGATCCGCTTAGAAAAGAACTCCCATCATCAAATTGACATGTCCTGCGTTGTTCCCGCCGTCGGTGAGCGAATACGTCGTCAGGTGCCGATACTCAGCCGAAAACAACAGGTCTGATCGCGGACGGTAAATCATGTTCACGAAGCCTGCCTGATTTCTCGCCAGCGTCGCATCCCCGTATGACACCGGATAGGGGAAATACTTCAGGTCGCTGGCGTATGGATTATCCATCCCAAACGCCACATTGAACTCCCATTTATTCGCCGGCCGGTATTTCAATTGTGCCCAGCCACCGATCGAGTTCAACGCTTGCACTTCCGTGCTGGCCAACGTCGGATTGCCACTGAACAACACGCTTTGTCCGAATGCGCCGTACAGTCCGCCAACCGCCCTTCCCCGATAAAACTTTCCGCTCAACAAAAGCTGGTGGCTGAGCGGCAGTTCAATGTCGGTCATTCCGGCCCAGCCATCAACATTGCGATTGAAGCCATAATCCTGCCGCGCGTAGTACCCTCCGGCGCCCACCCGCAACGGCTGTCCGAAAACATTCCGCGTCCATGCGATCCGTGTACCGTACGCCGGTTGGCGCGATGCTTCTCCAGGCCCCGCCTGCCGGTAATAACTTGCGCCTGCCTCCACCCCCGTCACTGTGCCCGGTGCTTCCCCGCTCACCGGATCGAGAATTCCTCCCTGGAGAATCAAGCTCGACTCTTCTCCTAGCGCCACTTTATGTTCGACTCTTATCTGCGGCACCCAGCTCCACAAATTCCCCGCATAGGTCAGCGCCGGAATCGCCAGCGTAGCAAACGATGTCGGTGAATTCGGAGAGAAGAAAATCGCATCTTGCCCCACCACAACCGAGGTGTTCGTCCAATCCATTCGCATCGTGGCCGTCCGCAAGCGCACGAGTGCGGAGTTGATCCCGTTCGGAATCGACGGGAACCCGCCCGCCAGATCGAGTTGCAGGTCCGCCGTCGTCTTCGCACCCGCCACCATCGGCCCAAATGCTTCCAGCCCGATCTCCGATTGTCGCAGCGTCGCACCAAAACTTCCGCCTGAGCTGCCTGGCGGCTGTGCATACGCGAGCGTGGGAAGATCAATGCTGTCCACCACACCCTGATTGCTCACCAGATTCATCAAAACGATGCCCGACAGCCGCACCCGGTACTTCGATGCGCTTTCCACTTTTGTCTGATACTGGTCGTCCACTTTTCCGCTCAGTAATTGGTATTCCTCGTCCAAGCTGGCGGTGCGCTCGGCTTTTTTCTGAACTTCCTTCTGACTTTCCGTTCCTTGATCTTGCGGAGTGCCGTTCTGCAAGCTCCCCGCAGCCGTCTCAGAGTTGCCCGGCGCAGCTTTCGCCACCGCGTTGCTTAACACCGCATTCCGCAGTCCCGCTCCGCCGCGGACTTCTCCCATGCGAATCTCGTCGAGCTCCCGCCGTAGTTCCGCCGTTTCCGCACGAGCTCGCTGCCAGTCGGAGCGCATCTCGGCAACCGCCGCCTGCAACTCGCCAACCTGCTGCCGCAACTCGCGAACCGAGTCACTCACCGACTCATGCATCGACTCGAGAGAAGGTGGCGGCGTCCGATTCGCAGGTTCCTGCGCAGCGCCGATCGCGCTCCATGCCGTCACTCCTAACAGCATGCCCCATCGCAAGCATTCGACCCAGCATGTCTTGCTCATCCTCATATCGCCTCCTGCCAGTCTCCGCATTTCATTCTGAATTTCGGGTGTGTACTTCAAGTTTGCATCCCGGATCTGCATTCAAGGAGTTCGCAACCGAACCATGCCGTCTAGTTGGCATGCCGGGCTGCCAAAGCATTTTCCGGCGAAGGGTTCAGCGGAATATTTGCGCGGAATATCGTTCCCGAAGCCGAAGTCCGCTCCACCGTGACGTCGCCCCCGTGGTCCTGCAGAATCTTCTGCACCACTGTCAATCCCATCCCAGTGCCATTTTCCTTGCCGTGGCTCACGAACGGTTCGAACAGCCGTTCCCGCACCGCCTCCGCGATTCCGGGACCGTTATCCTCAACGCGAATTTCCAAGTGCTCGCCCGTGCGTCGCAGTCCGATATCGATCTTTCCTGCGTCCGCCGGCACCACCTCGCACGCATTCAGCAGCAAGTTGAGCAAGGCACGCTCCAGCTTCTTGAAATCGAACCAGCCCTCGGTCGACCCTTCCGCGGAAATCCGGATTCGTATGCGCTGGAATTCCGGATGCGCCTTCACTCCCTGCACCGCTCGATCCACCGCCGACCGAACGTCGCCGTAGGTGGGACGCAGCGACTCTCGTGT
>Ga0181523_10001223_pt1 | contig 27703 bp, 17 predicted proteins | sample PEATcosm2014_Bin_43_FD_119752 | JGI IMG/M metagenome (GOLD analysis project Ga0181523, IMG submission 119752) | Peatland microbial communities from MTU Mesocosm Facility, Houghton, MI, USA - PEATcosm2014_Bin05_30_metaG | ecosystem: Environmental > Terrestrial > Soil > Wetlands > Peat | place... | reverse complement strand
TTTTCGCATTCGGCCCTCCACCCGTTTGGATCCTTCACCCGATTTTGGAGGCAACGGGCAAATCGGAACAGTATCGATCGAGCGTCCGCGCCGTCGCACTACTTGCCGGGCGGATGGATTCGGGATGGCCGCTGGCGGTTGGCCTGAGGTCGGCTGGAAGGAAAGATGTGCCATCTGCAGCAGTGGAGCGTTAACGCCGACACGCGGTTGCAACCGACATTTTCTTGCGAGCACTCTCAATCAGCGGTTTTTCTGTATTGGCTCTCTCGTTGAGTCTGGCTTCGTTTTTCTTCAACCACTCTGCAAAGCTGCCGATCTCCTGTGCGTATTGGCCCTGCTTTTTCTCCTCATAGAACCGTGGCGTCCCAAGAAGTGGCTCTCCCAGTGTCCGCAGAAGCCCGTCGGCTTCATACGCCCGGTTATACGCTGAATCTTTCGAGGACACCAGATAACGGGCCGCGCCTAGAGCAAAGGTGTAAGGCGTAGGGTGAAGCATGCTGATCGCGTCGATAGAAGGATACGTCATCGAAATATCTTGAGTTTCGAGTGCTTGCAAGCCCAGCACCTGCGCCATGGCCCAGGTTTCATCTTCCTTCGTCACCACGGTGTGGAGTCTTCCCAGAATGCCTATTGAGGCGCGATTGACATCGGAATTCCCCTTCTGAATATTCAACCAAGCCCCGAAAACTTCGGGAGGCGCAAAGCGTTGTATTCGCGCAACATCCAGGGTGAGGTCCACGATCTGGCGCGCTGTCTCGTAATCCGTGCAGGGAAGTTTGAGCGCAATAGAATCAATCTCTTTTGGGTCGCTATGTTGAAGTAAGTTGGAGTAGAGGGTTTCCATCGCAGCTAAGACCTGAGCCGGCCACGCGCGCTTGACACCGTCTTCCTTCGGAGGATACGCGATCCACTTCTCCGGAACAACGAAGGGATGCCGCAGGATCATTCTCGTTGTCTGAGTGCCAATCCGGTCGCGGGGCGTCTTTAGTCCTCCAAATGGCGACCAATCCTTAAAGGGATAATCGGCGAGCCCGAAATTGTGCAAGGCTTGTTCCTTCCAGAGTTCTCGCCTCGCCTTTAGGACCTCGGGCAGCCAATCGAGCGGAATGATCCGTTCCGCCTTGGATGCAGCGACGCGCCGCTCGGCCGCTCCCGTCTCCGGTGAAGTCAAGAATTCCCAAAGCGCGTCGGGAGAGGTCCATGCCGCCAGCACAAGTTTCATGTTGGCGCCGCAGGTGTTTTTCTCCGATGGAACGCACGGGACAAACGGTTCTTGCAGCGAGGCGAGGTGCACCGGTTCGGCTGTATCAAACCGCTGTTCTGGCAGGCGGCTCCCACTCTCTGCAATTCGATTGCGGGACATATGTCCCAGTAGGAGCGCGGCAATGCCGAACGAAACGATCAATGAAAAAAAACCCAGGACCAAACTCGCCAGTGCCATCTTGCTGAGCGGGGTCTTCGGTGAGGCTGAGTGCGAAGTCGGTGGTGGCGCTGACCTTTCGAAAACCGTCTGCGGCGCGAGCGGCTTCGCGCACGCTCGACAGCGCTTCCGCCCCTCGGGATTTTCATGGGAGCAGTATGGACAGATCATGGCGTTGCCAGATGGGAGCGAGAAAAGCTTATCACCCGGTGGCGGTGCATGGCCGTTACCTTTGTCATCCTGGCGGCGGCACCGAACTGCGGGCGGATAACGCGCAGCTCTTCGCTAATCTTGTAAAGTAAGGTTGGCCGACAATCCACCAACTGACCTTGATCAATCTTTGATCAAAGGGCGTTTGTCGGTATTTCCTTCGGGAGTACAATCATCAAACAGCATAGGAAGTCGTCTGAATGTGGGGGATGGCTTTTTACCTTTTCCGTTAATGGTCACATCCTGACAACCCGTCCGGCGTTCCAGGCGGATGGGAAATTGACTTGGGCTTTATCGAAAAACTCGCGATTCGCCGAATCGCAAGAGGTGAAGAACTGCGTGAAGGATCTCGATATGTGGGCGCGCATCGGTACTTCTGCGTGGTGGACGATCGCATTTTTTGTGTGCGTTCTACTCGCAGGCTGCAGCCGGAGCTCGACGGGTTCGGTGCCTCAGATTGTTTTCAGTAAGGTACCGGTTGCCGACGTAGGCGGTCCGGAAACGACGGACACGATTGAGGGCCGGGTTTCCGGTGGTCGAGCCGACCAGCGGATCGTTTTGTACGCTAAGAGCGAAGGCCGCTGGTGGGTGCAGCCGTTGGTAGAAACTCCGTTCACCAAGATCCAAGGCGAGTCCACCTGGAAGAATAAAACTCATCTCGGCACGGACTACGCGGCACTGCTGGTGGACCCGGGCTACGAACCGCCACCTTCTCTTGAAGAATTGCCTGTCCAAGGTGGCGGGGTTGCGGCGGTTGCGCTCGTGCAGGGTCAAGGCGCCGACCCGTCCCCGCCGAAAATCCTGCACTTCAGCGGATACGACTGGATCGTGCGCACTGCGCCCAGTCTACGGGGTGGGTGGCGAAACACTTTTAGCTCAGCCAACGCGTGGGTAGATGATGCGGGAGCACTCCATCTGCGGATCGCGAATGATCACGACCAGTGGAGTTGCGCGGAAGTCCAAATGACTCGCGACCTGGGATATGGAACTTATGCATTTGTTGTGCGCGATATCTCTCGGCTGGAGCGCTCCGCCGTCCTGACGCTCTTCACTTGGGATGGCGCCGGTCCGGAGCAAAACCGCCGCGAACTCGCTTTCGAGGTCAGCCGATGGGGCAGTGCCTATGACAATGACAACATGGCATTCGTGGTCCAGCCCTATTACATACCTACAAACGTCGTGAGATTTCGTGCGCCCGACGGCCTGCTGACGAACATGTTCCACTGGGAGCCCTCACAAGTGACGTTCACGACCTATGCCGGATCCCATGTGGCCGGAGGGGTACCGCCCGTGAACCAGCATGTCTTCACTTCCGGGATCCCTGCTCCCAGTGGCCATGCCGCTCGCATGAATCTCTATATCTTTGGGAAAGGGCAACTTCCCCTGCAACACGATAACGAAGTTGTGATCGAGAAGTTCGCCTACTACCCATGAATTGCGGACCAATTCGATCTCGATGGCTCTCAGCCGGTTTAGCGCTGGCCTGCTTCCTTGGCGAAGCGGGCGCGCTTCCGGCGAAGTACATATCGTCACGATACGTGCGCCAACAATGGAGTTCCGAAATCAGCTTTGCAGGCGAACCCGTTCGCGCGATCGCGCAGACTCCGGATGGATATCTTTGGATTGGCGCAAGCAAGGGCGTAATTCGTTTCGACGGGTTTAGCTTTCATCCCGCGCCATCATCGAACCCCGAGTTTCGGAACGGTCCCATCCTTGGCCTGACCACCGATTCTGGTGGAAGGTTGTGCGTGCTCTTTTGGGGTGCAGGAATGCTTTGTTATGGCGACGGGAAAGGTGAGAATCTTGTGCTCCACAACGGCGCTAGTCCCGTCCAGATCACGGCTGCGTCGCGGGAAAAAGACGGGTCGATGCTGATTGCAGATGCTTTGATCGGAATCCTCCACGTCCAAAAAGGGGCAGTTGAGGTAGTCGCTCCAGCACCGGTACTTCCGGGATCATCGCTGATCGTCGCTGTAGCAAGGACCGGCGACGGCAAAATCTGGTTGGGAACTTTTGCCGAAGGGCTTTTCTCTCTCGCGGAAGGTAGGACAACTCACATTGCAGCAGGATTACCAACCAAGAGAATCAATTGTCTATTGGCGGTTGGTGAAAAAGAGTTGTGGGTCGGCACTGACAAAGGCGTGTTCCGCGGCGATGGCACGTCATTCGACGATGTTGCCTTGCCCTCGAGTGCTGCCGGCGCGCAGGTGTTGACTATGCTGCAAGACCATAACGGCAACGTCTGGCTGGGGACAACGGTTGGCCTTCTGAAGATCGACCCCAACGGCGTCTTGTCTCCCGATGTCAGAGATGTTGGAGACGGCAGTGTCAGTACTCTATTTGAGGATCGCGAGGGAAACGTCTGGGCCGGCGGTGCATATGGTGTAGAGCGCATTCGAGAAAGCACGTTTGTGACTTATTCCGTTGAGGATGGCTTGGCGCGACAGAATGGCCCGGTTTACGCGGACCCTGAGAATCAGATTTGGTTCGCTCCTGCTCACGGTGGAATTAACCTGCTCAAGGAGGGGCAGGTTCAAGGGATCGAGGCGGCCATCCTCAAGCGTGCTGACATTTATTCCATCACGGGCAGTAAAGATGAGATCTGGGTTGGCACGCAACACCATGGCCTGATGCATTTTCGATACAAGGACGGAATCCGTGATGTGCGGACTTACACGCATCTCGATGGACTCGCAGAAGATAGTGTGTATTCGGTCTATCGAGCGCGGGACGGGGCAGTGTGGGCCGGAACTTTGACTGGCGGTGTCAGCCGATTCAAAGACGGACGGTTTCTTACCTACACGACCGCAAACGGTCTCGCATCGAACACGATCTCTTCCATCCTCGAAACGCGTGACGGTACGATCTGGTTCGTCACCCCTAATGGCCTTACTTCACTATCGGAGAATAAATGGACGACCTATGCCGTCCGAGACAGCATTCCGTCGGACAGTGTGAATTGCCTTCTTGAGGATTCTTCTGGAGTGCTCTGGATTGGAACGTCTGCTGGCCTGGCCTTCTTCAGTTCGGGACACGTGCACGTTCCTCGCACTACCAACGACTACTTCCACGAAGAAACGCTGGGAATCGCTGAAGACAAGCAGGGTTGGCTCTGGATTGCGACTTCGAACCGCGTGTTACGCGTGCGAGCGGACAGTCTTTCCAGAGACGCTTTATCGGCAGGCGACGTCCGCGAATATGGGCCGGCAGACGGCCTGGGTGATGCGAGGGTCGTAAAGCGGGATAGATCCGTGGTTGCTGGCCCCGACGGCCGAATATGGTTTTCGACGGATCGGGGCATGTCGGTGGTTGACCCCTCTCGTGTCACTGAGAGCTCCGCGCCTGCGATCGTTCACGTTGAAGCGATTTCGGCGGATGGCAAAACGATTGAAATGATCAATGCGGTGCGCGTCCCGCCCCGACCCCAAAGAATCACACTCAGCTATACCGGCCTCAGCTTGACCAATCCCGAGCGCATTCGTTTTCGATACACTCTGGAGGGGTTTGACCAAGGTTGGAGCGAACCGGTGGATGCGAGAGCGGCTGTTTATACCAACCTTGGTCCCGGCTCGTACCGGTTTCACATCGTGGCCAGCAACAGCGATGGCGAGTGGAACGGCCCAGAAACACTACTCCCATTCGAAGTGGAGCCTGTGGTTTGGCAGACTATGTGGTTCCGGCTGCTGTGCTTGGTAGCCATCGGCTCGATGGTCTTGCTCGCGTACCAGTTGCGACTCCGGCAGATGACCCGACAATTGAATGTGCGTTTCGAAGAACGCCTGGCCGAGCGGATGCGGATTGCTCAGGAATTGCACGACACCTTGCTGCAGGGCGTGTTGAGCGCCTCGATGCAACTGAATGTCGCCAACGATCAGCTTTCATCCGAGTCACCCGCCAAGCCCCTGGTCAGACGTGTGCTGGAGCTGATGGGGCAGGTGATCGAGGAGGGGAGGAGAGCACTTCGAGGTCTGCGGGTATCAAGGGTCGGCGTTCTGGAGTTGGATCGCGCTTTTTCTCAAGTACCAGAGGAGCTTGCGCTGGAAGGCTCCGTTGATTTTCACGTGATTGTCGAAGGACAGGCGCGCCGCTTACATCCGATAATTCACGACGAGGTTTACCTTGTCGGAAGAGAGGCTATCACCAACGCTTTTCGTCATGCCGGCGCCAAGACGGTCGATGTCGCGCTCGAATATCATCGTAAGGAGCTGAGAATAGTAGTGCGGGATGATGGCCGCGGGATTGATCCCAAGGTGATCCAATCGGGACGAGACGGGCACTGGGGGCTCTCCGGAATGCGGGAACGAGCCGAGAGAATCGGTGCAAGTCTGAAGGTATCGAGCAGCGCTGCGGGCGGAACAGAAGTTGATTTGCGGGTTCCGGGACGAATCGCCTTCGAATCCTCGACCTACACGGGAACGTCTAAGTCAGTCGTGATGTGACAACAATAGAGAGGCGCAACCTCTGGGGAGTTTGGATAAGGAAATGGCCGAAGGGGCAAAGATTCGGGTTTTTACCGTGGATGATCATCCGCTCCTTCATGAGGGACTTGCTACGGTTATTCGAAACGAGCCGGATATGACACTCGCCGCGCAGGCGTCCAGCGGGCGCGAGGCCGTGCAGCTCTATCGTGACTTCACACCCGATGTAACTCTGATGGATCTACGGCTGCCGGATATGAGCGGCATCGATGCAATGATCGCCATCCGGTCGGAGTTTCCTGAAGCTCGTGTAATCATTCTTACCACCTTTGCCGGCGACGTAGAAATCCAGCGGGCGCTTCAAGCGGGAGCACGCGCCTATACGCTCAAGAGTATGCCGCCGAGAGAGATCATGGAGGTCATCCGGCAGGTCCACTCCGGCAAGCGGAAGATACCGGTGGAGATTGCTGCTCATCTTGCCGAACATTACAGCGACGAAGCGCTGACCCAACGCGAAGTTGAGGTGCTGCAGCAAGTCGCCGGCGGCAACCGGAATCGTGACATTGCCGACAAACTGTTCATCACGGAAGAGACCGTCAAGGTCCACATCAAGCACATCATGGAAAAACTCGGCGCTGCAGACCGGACACAGGCTGTAGCTATTGGTGTGCGCCGCGGCATCATCCAACTCTAGGTCCCGCCTTCAACTTTTCACGTACCTCAAAAGTGGTAGGAAAAGATGCCGAACGCTAGGGATTCGCAGAGCAACCGGCGTCTTTAATGTATGTGGGTGCGTCATGGAAGGCGTTTTCTGGTTTCGCAATGTTTTCCACCTTTCCTGATGGAATATCTGGTCTGGGTCTGTTGATCTTGCGTTCAGCGCTGGGAGGCGCCCTTGCGCTCAAAGCCTTTGCCTGCCTGCATAACAGGCATGATTGGAATCCCGTGATTGTCATCGTCATTCTACTGATGGTGCTCAGTGCTCTACTGATGATTGCCGGCTATCGGACTCGTGTCGCGGCGGTTGCGGCGACGGTTGCCATTGTTGTCGGCATGATTTCCTGCACCGGCGGTCCCGGTCTCGAAATGCTGGACACTCGGACGACGGAAGTCTTTGCAATCATGATCGCGGCTGCCGTGGCTTGCCTTGGTCCGGGGGCGTTTTCTTTCGATTCCCGCCTGTTCGGACGCAGGGAAATCGTCATTCCAAAATCTCCGCACAGAAAGTGAACGTGCCCTCGGCCCGTTCTTAATAAACCTCTACGCATCGCTGCGTTCGCTTTCAAAGCCTTGATGGTGCTTCCACGAAAGTGGTATCGCGCTGCCAGCCTTCGGGGGTAGGGAAAAAGCACTGCATGTTGGGATGCGTTCTGATCTGTGATTTGCGAGAGTAGCAATCACACGCAGAACACCTGGGGAGCCGGAGCTTGAAGGAGTGGGAATTATGGGGAATTTCGAATTGCCAATCCAAATGAGCCCTTGCCTCCGGATTTTCATCGCGTCGCTGCTTGATGAGTCGACGGCGAGGGTTACGCAAGAGATCGGTTACGACGGAAGGGCCGGCAGAGTGGACCGCGCGGTGGAGGATGCATTTGGAAGTGACGTTTTCAAATCGAAAATCAATGGAGGGATATCACAGTGAAACACCAGGCAATGGCAACGAAACGCAAAACAACACCAATCACTCTCACAGCTTTGTCGATCATCGCAATGATGCTCGGCATGGGAAAGGACCTTATGGCACAAACAAACACATCGGCAGTTGTGAAGAACATCGTTCTCGTCCACGGCGGCTTTGTGGATGGGTCCGGGTGGCAGCGTGTTTATAACCTCTTGAAGAAGGACGGCTACACGGTCACCATCGTCCAGAATCCAACCATCACTCTGCCAGAAGACGTGGCAGTCACCAAGCGTGCGATCGCCGCTCAGAACGGCCCCGTGATACTCGTCGGTCACTCGTATGGCGGCGCTGTCATCACCGAAGCCGGCAACGACCCGAAGGTGGCGGGGCTGGTTTATATCGCTGCCTTTGCGCTCGACAAAGGCGAATCTGTATCGGCGTTGATCAAGAGTGCGCCCGCTGGCGCGCCCCAACCGCCGATCCTACCGCCCGTGGATGGCTACCTGATGCTCGACAAGGCGAAATTTCCTGCATCGTTCGCCGGCGATGTGAGCCCAGAGGAGGCCGCATTCATGGCCGACTCGCAAGTCCCGTGGGGGGTGGACGCGCTAGGAGGTACGATCAGCGAAGCGGCATGGAAGGCGAAACCCAGCTGGTACCTGCTTACGACCGAGGATCGGATGATTCCGCCCGATGCCCAGCGGCTGATGTCGAAGCGCGCCGGTGCAACGGTCGTCGAGGTCAAAGGCAGCCACGCCGTGTATGTGTCGCAACCACAAGCGGTCGCTCACATCATTGAAGCGGCAGCAAAAAGTGCCTTGGTAGCGGAGAAAGAAAAAGGCACAGCGGGTGAATTGGCCGCCGCAAAGTAGGCTAGCGGATAACGAAAATCGACCAGGAGGAGGCCTCGGAGGCGGGTACCGACGATGCCTCTTCCTTCCTTCCCGGAAAGTCTGAGAGGCGATTCGGGGTAACAGGTCCTCAGATCGTCCTTGATCGCCCGTGTTTGCCGGCGACTGGACTATTACTGGCGCGATGGCGCCGCCTCCTGGATCGGAGACGCAAAATACAAACACTTGGCGAAGGCGGGTACCGCGGACCAATGCGTATCAGACAGTGTCACCGCATGGAACGGATCTGAGTTTTGGTTCACACCCGTCCAGTTAGGAGCGCAAGAGTTCATCGGTGACGCTATTCAATCCCCTCTCATAGGAGCAGCAGCCGAACTTGCGGTCGACCGGTCATAAGAATATTCAAGCTACGACAAACGTAAGCGTCAGAGCAAGTCCACCCTTGACGACTTGACTAGGAATCTGTCAAGTCTCCAGCGCGTTCCGCGGATCAACCAAGCTTACATGGATTCTAATATCGGTTCTCTGTGTCGACGCCGGCGACGACGCTTACCCGATCCGCGCGAAAAGCGAACTCACCTCCGCCCCGGAATGGAACCGCGAAAGTCAAAGGGCCAGAGCTTTGTGAGTGGTTGCCAATGCCAAGAAGACGGCGACACTGGAAAATCCCGTGGCAGGCGCTTGCCGTCGCCTCCGGCATGCGCAAGAACGTCGTCTACTTTAGTTCGATGGGGACGCTTACGGTGCCAAGGATTCCATGTTTGCGGTTAGAGTTGCGTCGGGCCCGGGGAAAGAGGCTTGGCGCCGTGCCGGAGCCTCCGTCCTCCAAAACATTGTGACCCGGTTAACCCTTCACCAGGATGACGCTGGCGTCATCGCGCAGACCCGAACCGTCGGCGAACGAGCGGACGTCATCGAGCAGGCTCTCGGCGGAGGCGTCGGTTCGCGAAAAATGTTTTTGAAGACGCACCAACCCGTACTCTTCATCCGCTGGGTTTTCCGCCTCGGTAATGCCGTCGCTGTAAAACACCAAGCGAGAACCCAGGGGAAGCTTCACTTCCACCTCCGAGAAATCGCCTGGTCCCAGTCCCAGGGGAATCCCTCGCTCCACGTCGAGGAACTGGGCTGAAGTGCCGGTCATCAGGAGCGGACGCAGGTGGCCCGCATTGGCGAAGGTCAGAGTCCGCTTAGCAGGATCAAGAACGGCATAGACCATGGTCACAAAACGGCCGGCGGGGAAGTCCTCGACCAGAAGGCGATTCAGCTTCGCCAGCACTTCACCCGGAGTGCAGGCGGCCGCGACCAGGGATCGCAAGATGCCGCGAGTGGCGGACATGAGCAGCGCGGCAGCAGTTCCCTTGCCGGAAACGTCGGCCAACACCAGTCCCCAACTGCCTTTGTCCATGGGAATGAAGTCGTACCAGTCGCCGCCCACGGCGCCCACGGGAATGGAAACCCCGGATACGGTAAAGCCAGGAATAGAGGGAACAGCCTTGGGGAAAAGTGCTTGTTGAATGGCGCGGGCCTCCCGCGCCTCACCGCTCATTTGCTCCCTTTGCCGCAGTTCCCGTTGAAATCGGCGCGCATTGTGGACAGCCACTGCCACATCGTTGCACATGGCCTGGAGCAGCCGCAGTTGGCAGGGGTTGAAGGCGTCCAGTTCGTTGTGGGAGGCGGTGAATACTCCCACCAATTGCCCTTCTACATGGAGGGGAATCGCAACCTCCGAGAGCGTGGATTCTTCACAGCCAATGTAGTAGGGGTCCTGGCGCACATCGGGCGCGTAGTGCATCTGGCCAGTGGATGCGACATATCCGACCATGCCTTTCCCAATTTTCAGGCTGTGGCCCGGGCCGTGCAGGTCGCAGCCAGTGCAGCCATGGGCGCACACTAGCGACAGTTCGCCGCGCTCTTCGTTGTGCAGGTAGATGTCGGAATCCAGGCATCCGAAGGAGCGGGCGACCTCGTTTACGACCTTATCAACGAGCTGGTCGAGGTCAAGGATGGAGCTGATTCTCTGAGCGGCCTTTTGCAGCTTGAGGAGATCCTCCACCTGATCGAGATCAAGCAGGCGAGGGTTTGAGGGAAGCGGTGCTGCGAAGTTTGGACTGGCTGCCATGGAGTCTGCTCCAAATTCAGGGTCTACAAGGAGAGATGATTCATGCGATGGTTAGGACTCTTTTTTGGTGTGTTCCGGCGCGGCGGCCGGTTCCAGACGTGAAGGCCGCCGAAGCTCTGGCGGCGCGCAAAGCGCATCTCGCGAAGCGCGGTTTTGGCGTCGCCTAGCTACTCTCCTTATCTGGCCATGCCTGCGCGCCTTGGGCGGGCTCGCAAATATAGATCTCGGGAACGATATCTGTTGCCTCCCCGTACGCCTGCGCAATATGTTCCTTGAACGAAGCGGCGGCGTCTGCCCTTATCAAATTGACCGTGCATCCGCCGAAGCCGCCACCCGTCATGCGAGCGCCATAGACGCCAGGGCTGGATGAGGCCAGATCGACGAGCAGATCCAGTTCCCGGCAACTGACCTGATAGTCGTCGCGCAGGCTGGCGTGCGACCGGTACATCAAATGCCCAAACCGGTCGGCGTCGCCGGACTGAAGGGCCTTTGCAGCCGCCAGGACGCGCTGATTTTCAGTGACCACGTGACGGCAACGACGATAGACCGTCGTCGGCAGGACTTGCTTGAAGGCTTCGAGATCTGCGACCCCAACATCTCTCAGCGCGCGGATTCCCGGCAGATGGGGTTGCAAGAGTTTCACGCCCTCCTCGCAATCGGCCCGGCGGCGATTGTATTCCCCAAAAGCCAGTTCGTGCCTGACCATGCTGTTGCATACCACCAGACGAAGATCATGCGGTATCGGCAGCAGTTGATATTCGAGGGAGCGGCAATCGAGCATCAGTGCATGGCCGGCGGCGCCGAAAACGGCGATGAATTGATCCATGATCCCGCAGTGCGTGCCGACGTATTCGTGCTCAGCCTTCTGGCACAGCTTCACCAATTCCAGAGGAGGAACATCGGCGCCCGCAAGCGAGCTCAGAGAGAGAGCGGTCGCCACTTCCAGAGAGGCCGAGGAACTGAGCCCCGCGCCGAGAGGAACTTCGCCGTGAATGACCAGGTTGGCCCCGGGCAGCTTGTATCCGGCATTCTGCAAGACAGCGGCGACGCCGCGAATGAAATCGCTCCAGTGTCTCCGCGGCGGACCGGCGAGAGTATCGAGAGACAGGCTGATCTTTTCGTCGAAGCGATCGGAGTAGGCTTCGAGGGCGCGATCTTTGCGCTCGGCCGCTGCAACCCAGGTGTAAAACTCAATGGCTGCAGGCATGACGAAGCCGTCGTTGTAATCGGTGTGCTCGCCGATAACATTGACGCGACCGGGCGCGCGAAAAATACGCGGGCTTGCCCCGAACATTTCCCGGAAGCGGGCCGTCAACACATCGCCAGCAGACTCGGAGCTCAACAGGCGGGAAGTCATCGCCGCTCACCCGCGGTGTGGCCGGCAATCGTTATGCTCACACGCGCTGCTTGAAGTGCCGGAGAAATGGCCCTGACCTGAATCTGACTCGCTTGACCATACGACTTCACAAGGGCGAGGCACAATCCGTTGACCTTCCAGTTCCGATGGGGAAACACTGAAACCAAAGCCGCTGTCTCAACCACCCCCTTCAGCAGTCCGCGCCGGTTCAGAGAACCACTCGGCGGGCTGGCTTTCTTCATCGTCTCCTCCTCAACGGCGCTGCGCGGGTTCCCGGTATTTCCGAGGACTTCAGCACGGCTAGCCGATCTTAGTGCACAGGGACAATCTGCCATTGTTGCGTCTGGGTGCTCGCAGCCTGCGGTTCCTGCACTACAAATCCGGCCAGGGCACCCGATCCTCCGCTCGTGTCCAACGCCAGACCACTTAAATGATTGACGAGGCTGAAGTACCCGTTCCCCACCGAAACAATCGTCCACTCCTGCTCTGTCGATCCATTGGCCGGCGATTGGACGATGGCTGTCCCGCTGGTCGTGGAAGCCCCAGAGTCATCGAGCGTATTGGTGGTGTTTCCGGCCCCTGGATCGAGACTAGCGACCTGAAAGTAACCGTCCAGGTTGCTGGTGATGCGCCACTGCTGGCTGAGGCTTGGACTTCCACTATCGGTCTCCGCGTCTAACAAAGCGCCGGGGGAGTTAGAGCCTTGGTACACAGACAGAATTTCTCCACTGCTGCGGTTGACAAACTTGTAGCTCAACGTGGCATCAAGCTTGCCGCCGAGTGCGTCGGTACCCGGAAGTAACTCTGAGTAACTCGGGCTATTTATGTTGGTTGTTCCCGAGCTGTCGGCATTATTAAACAACTCCAGGCCATTCCAAATGAAGATCGCGTTGGCCTGGTTGTCTCCATTGATAAATCCACCGCTCAAGCTCGGTATATTCACGCCGGCGGGATCCCAGTATTCGATGCCCATTCCCAAATTGTTGGGCAATCCCTCCTGCACCCCTTGCAGATCAAGCAGAAACTGTTGCTGTTCCGCGACGCTTGGAGGCGCATACCAGGGATCGTTCGACTGAAAACCGTTCTCGTAATGTTCTCCCGCCTCGATGATAAAGATTGGTTTTCCTAAGTTGTTGGACGCGGCGACGAGTACGTCCTGCTCCACCGGCCTGTCCCCCGGATTGCTTTGCGCCGCCTGCGCATCGGTCAAAGGTCCATGAAAAATGGGGTAGTAACTTTGGCAGATCGCGTCGTAGGTGATGCCGTTCTGATTCGCGAGGGTGAAAAACTGAGTTAGATTCCAAGCCGGAGTGATATGGATGCAAGTCAGCGGTGGCGGAACCGCCGGGCCAATTGACGTGTCCGCTGCCGCGTCGTCCACTGCTTGCAGGGCTTGTATCTGCAAGGACGCAAAGCCGCTGAAGTCGGCTCCCGTCGGACTGCCGATAGAACCCAAGAATCCGGTGTCGACTTCGTTGCCGATTGCCACTAAGTCGGGCATCACGCCAGCCTGCCGATACATCATGATTTCGGCTTTGACATAAGCGTAAATATCCGTCTGCAGTTGAGCGAGTGTGTCATTCACCCATGCCGGAGGCACGCTGGCGGAGCTTCCGCCGTCGAAGAGCAGCGTAAGTTCCAAACTCAGGCCGAGATTCCTGGAACGCTTGGCAAGGTCCAGATCCTGCGCGTCGGTTTCCGCGTAACAGGCATTGCCAGCGCAGCCGGTCTGTGAGGGATTGGAATATGGAGGCGCCGAGCTCGGTCTTAAGCGGATCATGTTGACGCCGTGGCTCTTCAACATGGCAAGCACATCCAGAGGCTGCCCAGCGTCTTTCCACCAGGTCAAACCTGTCGAGGCGCGCGCCGCCTCCTGCTTTTCCAGTAACGCATTATCAACTCCACGGAAGAAGGCAGGACGCAACAACCACTGCTGACTCTGGGTAGGAGCGCCGGACAGCGCGGTCTGGTCCAGCACTGTGCCCGCGGCTGTCGAACCCTGATATAAGTCGATCAATAAGCCGGTGCTATTGTTTGTAATCGTGTAGTAACCGGCGCCTATAGGGGTAAGCGTCCACTGCTGTGTGGAATTGCCGATGCAAGGATTCTGCACCACGTACACCACGCCCGAGTTGGTCGCGGTATCCAAACATAGTCCGTTGAGAATATTGCCGATCTGCCATGATCCACCCGGAAGTTTTGTGAAGGCCCATCTTTGGCTCGTGTTAGTAAAGGTCCGCGGCTGTTGGACGATGTGGTCGCCAGATGTCCCCGAATTGTTATTGAGGTCGGCCTGCAAGCCGCTCAACTGATTTATGACGTAATACACCTCACCGTTAATGGGACTAATGTCGGTGGGTTCCGTCGGTTGCTGGCTCGGCCCGACAACGGTGATCTGCGCCGATGCCGTGCCGCCGCTTCCCGCTTCCGTCGAAGTCACTGCGCTCGTAACATTGTTTTGCGCGCCAATGGTTGCGCCCGCAACGTTTATCGCAAAAGTACAGGAAGCGCCGGCTGCCAGACCGGCTCCTGACAGGCTGACGCTGTTCGAACCAGCAGCCGCCGTGATCGTACCGCCCCCGCAGCTGCCGGTTAACCCGTTGGGAGTCGATACCGTGAGCCCAGACGGCAAAGCGTCAGTGAAGCCGATCCCGCTCAGGGAGATCGTGGTGTTGGGATTTGAGAGGTTGAAGGTCAGCGATGTCGCGCCGTTCAATGGTACGCTGGCCGCTCCAAAGACCTTCGCGATCGTTGGCGGCATCTTGGGCGGAGGAGGAGTGCCGGATCCGGATGAGCCTCCACCGCAGGCTGCATTCCACAGCAAGCTCAAGGCCAGGCCGAGAGGCAGCGATGCCGAATGCGTCTTCATCCAGAATGTCGGAGCCGTCTTCTTATCTTGTTTTTTATTGTTGTTGGTCACTGTCGGGCGTTTCATCGCCTTGCGCCTTGGGTTGAATATTCATCTCGTGATACAACTCTTGTACTTGGTCCTTGGTTTTCTTGATTTCCTGAAAAAGGTGCATTTCCTTCTGCGCCTGATCGTCCTTTTGAAGACGCTTATACGCTGAAGCGAGCCGGTAATGCGCCTCGCTGTTCAGCGGATCAGTCTGGATTGCGGCACGCAGATAAGTGATAGCCTCCTGCGGCCTCTGCTGCATCATCAGGAGCCTTGCTAGGCCTAACTGGGCTTCTATTTCGTTGGGATTGAGTTTGTAGGCTCGTTGGTAGTGAGTAGATGCGTGGTCCAAGTCGGACTGCGACAATGCGATCCCGCCGAGGCCACACTCCGCTTTGGCGTCATCGCCGTCATTCGCCTCAGCGGCTTCGAAATCTTTTTCTGCCTCCGCCTGTGTTGCCGGATCGTGCGGCGATGACTGCAGGATAGCTTCACCTAACTCAAAACGAACGCCTGGCACGCGTGCGTCAATCTGCAAAGCCTTCTTGTAGTGCTCGATTGCGTGTTGAATATCTCCCCCGTTGACTAAACGCTCGGCGATCACTTGTTGCATGCGGGCGGACCCGGGCGCAAGCACGGCCAGCTTATTCAGCGTGTCATCGGCTAACTCAGAGTAGACGCGTTGTGCCATAAACAGAACTTCCACGTTATCGGGATCGAGATCCACCAGCGCTCGCATCACGGAAGCCGTGGCGCCGGAATCTCCTTGTTGCTCGTAGAGAGCCGCTAACTCCAAGCCAACCTGCAGGCGCAACGCCTTGTCTTTCAGTTTTGGGAAGGACTTCTCCAAGAGCCCGCGAGCGGATGGATCCCCCAACCTTTTCTGGCAAATTCCCAGGAGAGCTTGCGTTTTCGCCAAAGACGGGTTACTCGCCAGAGCTTGACGCAAATACTTTGAAGCGTTCTGATAGTCGCGTTGAAAGAACGCAATTACTCCTAAGTTTGCGTTCGCCTCGGCGTTCTTAGGATCGAGCGCCCGGACAGCGTCGAATTCCTTAACTGCGGAGTTCGGATCTTTTGCCTTGAGGTAATGCGCCGCCTTCTGAAGGTGGTCGTGAATCTCGGCTGCGCGGGAAGGTCCGGTTTGTGCGGCCACTACTGCAAGTGCGCTCACAAGAAGCGTGAGAACCAAAAGCGGCGCCCTGCCGCTAGGGTACTTGGACGAGTCGCAGAGAGCTTGCCGGCATCGTTCTATCATCATCGCGCTCACCATATCCAACGCATGCCGATTCGGAGCGGTCTGAAATTCCGGGCGTCGTCGGCGCGCGAAAGATAACACGAAATCCGCAGTTTCGGCGAACCGAGAAAAACTACGGGGTGTGGAAGGGCTGCTTCCGCACCCCGCGGGGATTTGCTAGTCAAACTCCGGCGGCGGGCTCAGAATCTTAAGTGGGCCCCCAGTTGTATGATGCGCAGGGCCGCGTTGTAGCCTGCGGGGCCGGTGATAGTGCCGGCAGTAGTATCGGCCAACGTGCCGCCCGAGTAGCCAACGTTCGCGTCCGGGTTGGCGTAGTTAGTGTGATTGAATGCATTACTCATGTCGGCCTTGATTTCGAGTTTTATCGCTTCGCGAATGGGAAACTCTTTTGCGATACTGATGTCGACATTCGCGAACCCCGGCCCAATTAGGTCGTTGCGCCCGCTATTGCCGAAGGTCCCATAGGCAGGGTTGGCATACGCCGCGGGGTTGAACCACAAACCGTGGACTGAAGGACTCGACTCTTTTGGGTTGCCAACTCGCTCGGGATAGAGATAGTTGTTGGTGTAAGATTCATTTGTGGATGGGCTTAGCCCTGGATCAACACCATTGGCAACGGAATTCTGGATCACCGGGGTGAACGGAGTTCCTCCGTGCCATTGGAAAAGGCTGGAGACTCGCCAGCCACCGGCGACCTGGTCAGCCGGTCCGCGAAGTGCAAACTGGCGCCCCTTGCCGAACGGCAGCTCGTAGACGATCTGACCGACCAGGGTATTCGCCGCGTTGAAGTCGGACCGGCCGTAATTGGCGGCGGGGCTATAGGCGTTCTGATAGATGTCGATGGTCGATCCATGACCGCTCCCAGTGCCGGTATCGAGCGATTTCGACCAGGCGTAATTGAGCTGGGCGCTCAAGCCATACGACATCCTCTTCTGCAGGTGCAATTGCAGTGCGTTGTAATTCGACCATCCATCGTAGATTTGAGCATTGATATTGGTGAATACGGGGTTGGGGTTCCCGCAGTTGTAGCCCGTGCACCCTAATGCGCTTGCAGGAGCCTGGTCGATATCGGTTGAAAAGACCAGGTTCTTGCCGCGGGTGTAGACATAGCTGGTATCCAAGAACATGCCACGCCCTAACTCGTGCTGAACACTGAAGAGTAACTGCTGTACGTAGGTTGTAGGTATGTTCCGCGGGTAGTACTCCACACCGCTATAGTTGGAGATAGTGGACGAAAGAGTTTGAATCGTTGGAAAGACGACCGTGCCGGCGGGCGGTCCCACGGCCAGTTGCCATGGAGAGCTTCCGTTGACGTACCCCCCATTGCCGACGTTGTGCGGATTGAGGCCGAGGCCGAGAGCGCCATCGGTGTAATTCTCGGCATCGCGCGGCGCGTCAAAAATGCCGTAGCTTGCCCGGATGGACCACCGGTCGCGGGGTGACCAAGCGACGCCAATTCGGGGCGCGAATTCCTTACGATTGGCGTTTTGGATGGTTGTCATGTTGCCCGACGACCCTAAGAACTTCGGGTCGCTCTGCCCGCCAAAAAGGATGGCCCCGTTGTAGGCCCCGCCATCCGCGGAATTAGGTAAGTACGGGTCGTAGGTGCCGAACAGGTTGTGCTTCACTCCCCAGCCGGACTGGATCTGCCAGCGGAGGCCCAAATTTAGCGTGAGGTGCGATGAGACCTTGAAGTCGTCGCTGCCGAACAACGCCGAACTCCACATGTGAGCGCTGGTTGGGTCGGACTCGTAAACGTACCATCCATAGACGTCGCCGGCCAGGAAGTCGGCGTACGGGATTCCGGTTACGCTTCCGTTGAACTCGAAATTACCCGAGCTGATATCTCCCCAGCTTGAATAGTTCTGGTAGAATCTGTCGTACTCGCCGCCCACCTTGATGATGTGCCTGCCGCGAATGAGGGTAAGGACATCGGAGACATTGTAGACTCCCTCGCCCAGAGTGGCATCGATGTTGCCGTTTTCACCGCATCCAGCGCCCTCAGCAATGCACCCAACTCCCGCTCCCTGATCGATGGTAATTTTGGGAAACACATTAGCTGGAGCATTGGTGCCGTAGGCCGGCTCAAGGCCAAGCGTCGTTGGGTCGTTCTTACCAAGAGAAGGCGGCTTGTACTTATCAAGCTCGCGGCTTGCGCCCAAATGAAATTCGTTCAGCAGGGTCGGCTTTATCGTAAAGACGTGCGAGAGTTGGCCGGTCAGATTGTCGGTTTTCCCCTGTTGGTACGACGTAGCGTCGTTGGGGTACAGAGGATCCGCGGGGACATAAGACGACGTGGTGGGGAAATAGTTGAAACTGAACGAGAGCCTCTGTTTCGAGGAAAGATTGTAATCGGCCTTGCCGGTATACCACGTGTCCGTGCTCGGACTGCTCCCGTTGAACACAAAGTTGTTAGTGGTGGGGCAGGTTTGAGGAGTGCTTGCCGATACATTCACTGGACCTGGGCATCCCGGAGCCCACCCCGGAGCCGTTGCGCTGGGGAAGTATGTCTGAAGCTTCGACGCCACGGCATCAATCGGCGCGAGCAGCACGCCTGTGGTAGGGTTGAACGCCGCACCTGTGGCGCCCGTGACCCCGTAAAAGTCCCCCGCTTCCATGGCAGCAGTGGGGTAAGAATACAGCCCATGAGTTGGAGAAGTCGCAGGGTTACGCTGGTAGTTGAAAAAGAAAAACAGCTTATTCTTTATGATCGGCCCGCCCACGCTGCCGCCGTATGTATTCCAGTGCTCCACAGACTTCGGCTGGGGCGCAGCATCACCAAAACCTCTAGCGTTGAGCGCAGTGTTCTGAATGTATTCGTAGGCGCTGCCGTGCCATTGGTTGGTCCCGCTCTTGGTGATCACGTTGATGGAGGTGAGCCCATTGCCATACTGCGCGGGCGCGTTGCTTGAATTGACGCTGACCTCCTCCATGGCGTCAAGAGGCAGAATAAAGTTGCTGCTGTTGTAATCTCTCGGAGCGGTGGCAGACGACCCGTCCACCAGAAAGTTCACATTGTATTGCTGCGTGCCGTTGACTCCGATGTCCTGGCCGTTGGCTGCGCCTGATCCTCCGCCGTTATTAACGCCGGGAATAAGCTGAGTCATCTCGGCACGCCAGTCAGTGCCAACGATTGGCGCCGTCTGAATCGCCTCGGTACCAAGGTCGACGTGCTGCTCTGTGGTCTCGGTTTCCACCAATGGAGTCTCCGCGGTTACTACGACCTGCTCATTGGCGTTGCCTACCTGCAGCGTGGCATCCACCGCGATGGTCTGGATCTCCAGGCTCACACCTTTGCGGACGAAATCCTTGAACCCGGCTTTCGAGAACGTGATCGTATACAGGCCAGTTGGAACGGAGGGCGCATCATAGATGCCGGCGGAGTCCGTGGCGGAGACGATGCTCACGCCGGTCCCCACATTGGTAATGGTGACTTTAGCGCCCTGCACGACTGCGCCCGTCGCGTCCTGAACCGTCCCTTTGATTTCTCCAGTGTTTGCGTTTTGTCCAAAGGCACAAAAGGTAGCGGTTAAGGTTGTGGCCAATAACACACAAATACGCCCAAGGTGACGAACCACTCTTAGTCTCATCGCGGAGCCTCCTAAGTTAACCTCGCCGGGAACAGCGCCCCAAGTCCTCTTGGACCGTTGACGCAACAACGCATCCGACCGTCGAGTTCAAACCACTTCACACAAGTGAAGTGGAATCGTATGCCGGTTCAATCGTCCGCGAATCCGCCAAAAGTAGGATCGCGCAAGAAAAGTATTAGTCTCGACAACCGGGTGCGACCCCTGAGGGTAGAGGTGGCACGGCAACAAAGATTCCAAAAAGCGGAGCATTTCTTCCAATCGACGTAGGTTGCGAAAGGACCCCACTAAATCATGGAAGAACTAAGGTTCGCTTCTCAAAGCTGTTAGCAATCCAACTTTAGGCGGATTACGCCAGAGAAGCCGGGTGTTAGATTGTTGGCGCAAGGATTGCCATGAATACTGAATTTTGGAGAAACGGCCTGAGTCGTACTCTCGTCGCACATCTGCTTGCACCCGTCATGGGCCTGCTCATCGCCATGGTCGTGCCGGTAACGGTGGAGGACGCTTCAGCGCAGCACTTATTGGCGCAGGACCGAGTACCCGCGTCGCCGATCGTGATCCAAGCGAAGGTCGCGGCAGCCCCGCCGCAACCGCTTCCGTTCCCTGCGGGCGGACGGTCTCCGGATGGTCACACGCTATCGGTCAATGACCGCTATCTCATGCGCGATGGTGAACCCTGGTTTCCGGTGATGGGTGAATTCCAATATTCCCGTTATCCCGAGAGCCGGTGGGAAGAAGAGATCCTGAAAATGAAGGCAGGCGGGGTTCAAATCGTCTCGACTTATATCTTCTGGATCCACCATGAGGAGATCGAAGGGCAGTTTGACTGGTCGGGACAGCGCAATCTGCGCCGTTTTATTGAGGTGTGCGAACAGCACGGAATGTACGTATGGATCCGCGTGGGGCCATGGGATCACGGCGAAGTACGCAATGGAGGGCTTCCCGATTGGCTGCTCCAGAAAACCGCGACGCGCGAGAACAACCCCGTCTACCTCGATGACGTCCGGCGGTTCTACGGTGAGATCTCGAAGCAGGTGCAGGGACAGCTCTGGAAGGACGGCGGTCCCATCATCGGTGTGCAACTGGAGAATGAATACAGCGCCCGCGGTCCTGGAAAGGGAGCGGAACACATCCTGCAATTACGGCAGATCGCGCGCGAAGAGGGGCTCGACGCTCCTTTTTACACCATCACTGGATGGGACAACGCGGCCGTCCCCTCGCGAGACGTGCTTCCGCTGTTCGGTGGATACGCGGACGGTTTCTGGTGGCGCAACTTAGGCGATCTGCCTCCGACTCCAAACTATTTCTTCACGCGAATCCGCTGCGAAGAAAATGTCGGAGACGATCTCCACCCCAAGCATCCAGATATCGATGCCATGGATGCGGGCTATCCCTACCTGACGGCCGAGATGGGTGGCGGAATGGAAGTGGCGTATCATCGGCGCCCAATGCTGAGCGCGGACGACACGGCGGCGATGGAGGTGGTGAAGCTGGGATCGGGCGTAGTGCTGTATGGCTACTACATGTTTCATGGCGGCACGAATCCGGATGGCAAGAAGACGACCTTGCAGGAGTCGCAGGCCACGGGCTATCCGAATGACTTGCCGGTGAAGTCGTATGACTTCCAGGCTCCGCTCGGCGAATTCGGCCAGATGTACCCATCCTATCGCGTTCTGAAGACGTTGCACCTGTTCCTCAATGACTTCGGCACAAGTCTTGCGCCCATGACTTCCTATTTTCCCGATCGCATGCCCGAAAGCAAGCAGGATACGTCGACCCCTCGCGTGGCTGCACGACTGGAGAATGATCACGGGTTCATCTTTATCAACAACCATGAGCGGGCGCACCGTTTGCCGGAGCGAAAGGAGTTCCAAGTGGAGCTCCAGTTCCGATCTGGCGTTCTGGACGTGCCTCGTAACCCGGTCAATATACCGAGCGAGGCTTACACCATCTGGCCAGTGAATCTTGACGTCGGTGGAACGCTGCTTCGGTATGCGACCGCGCAGCTTCTGTGCAAATTGAACGATCCGCAAACGTATGTCTTCTTCGCGTGGCCCGGGATTTCGCCGGAGTTCGCGTTCGAAGAAAAGGCGGGCACGTCGATCGAGAGTCTGGGTGGACAGGTCAGGCGAGAGGGAGGAATCGCCTACGTTGACCGGATCGAGCCGGGGACGCAGGTTGCCATACGGGTACGCAGTCACGACGGTGGCAGCGTGAACATTCTGGTGCTGTCGCGAGAACAGGCTTTGAATACGTGGAAGACAACGCTTGCCGGGAAAGAGCGAGTGATCCTGTCTCCTGCGGAGCTGTATTTTGATCGCGACCGGATTCACCTGCGGGGGCAGGATCCCGCACAATTGAAGGTAGGGGTCCTGCCGGCCCTGGGGGTTACTCCGCTTGGTCTGGCGCGCGATGATGACGATGGTGTTTTTCAGATGTATAGTGCGCGCGTGCAGCCGGTTTCGCGCGTGGCCAAAGTCCAGAAGTTGCGCGATGTGGGCGAAGATCCGCCTCTGAAAATGGGGAAGGAAGTAGTAGTGGTTCCCGATGAGGCTGCCTTTGACACCGCGGCGACCTGGACGATTGCGGTGCCGCGCGGAGAACCTGGCGCTGCTCACGGGGAGTTTCTTCGCATCACCTACGAAGGAGATATAGCGCGTCTGTACGTGGACGGGAAGCTGCTCACCGACAATTTTTATAATGGCACGCCGTGGCTGATCGGATTGGATCGAATTCCCAGCCAGCAGTGGGATAAGCTGGAACTGAAGATCCTGGCGCTGCACGAGCACGCGCCGATCTATCTTCCGGAGAAAGCCTGGCCTGCGTTTCACGCGGGCGTTCCCGTGGCCCGGCTCAATGACGTGCAGGTTCTGCCAGAATACGAAGTCGTCATGGACGCGAAACCTTGAGGACAAGAAGCTGAGAGGAACCTGTCGAATGAGAACGGCGAGAATTGGCTGGGCGGTCCTATGCGTGGCCGGGCTACTCTGCTCCTGCCCAGATCTCGTGGCTTCCGATTACGCGATCGGCGCCGATGTGTCATTCCTGCGAGCCGCGGAGAATAGTGGCACGGTCTTCAAAGACTCGGGTCAAGCGAAAGCGGGCCTCGCAATCCTCAAGGATCACGGGTATACATGGGTGCGTCTGCGGCTGTTTCACACGCCCACCGACCTGCCCAATAATCTTGAGTACACGATCGCATCGGCAAAGTCTGCGAAGGAACTCGGCTTCCGTCTTCTGCTCGATCTTCACTACTCGGACACGTGGGCTGATCCCGGAAAACAATTCACTCCGAAAGCTTGGGAAGGGTTGCCGCATGCGCAGTTGAGAAGCGCCGTGTTCGAGTATTCCAAGGCCACCATCGCGGCTTTCAAAGCCGCCGGCGTTCTTCCCGACATGGTTCAGGTCGGTAATGAAGTCATCCACGGCATGCTGTGGCCCGACGGCAGTCTGCCCGACCACTGGGAGAATTTTGCGGATCTGATTCAGGCCGGAATCGCGGGCGTTGAGGCGGGCGCCGGCGACGGTCCACAGCCGCGAATCATGATCCACATCGATCGCGGCGCCGACCGGGCGGGCACCAGGAACTTCTTTGACAAGCTGAATTCCTTCCATGTGAAGTACGACGTGATCGGCCAATCCTATTACCCATGGTGGCACGGGAGCCTGAACGATCTCCGGGAAAATATGATCTTCATGGCGCAGGAATATAAGAAGGACATCGTGCTGGTGGAAACCGCATACAACTGGCAGGCCTCTGAATACACAAAGAGACCAGGCCCGTTCCCGGAAACACCGGAGGGGCAGCGTCAGTTTCTGGAAGAAGTGAATCGGGTCGTGCAACAAACTCCGAAAAACGGCTTGGGCAAAGGAATCTTCTGGTGGGAGCCGGCAGTCACCGGGCCGCTGGGCAGCCGCAGCTTCTTCGACGAAAACGGCAACGCGTTACCGGTAGTGCGGGCTTTCGACAGCTTGACTCGATTCTGATCCATCCGGGAAGGGCGCGATCTTCAGCCCCAAGGCGATAGTAAAATCCGGGCTTCGGCCCGTAGGGGAAACGGTCTACACTTTCCTGTGGAACCGATCTGCTGCTTCATGCATTCGCAAACCATTCCGGCGGGAATTTGCAAACAGATTCGCACTGCGGCTGGCATTGTGTTGCTGGCACTTTCCGCTTCCATGCTTTTTGCGTCCACTGCGGATCGTCCGGTGGTGGCGTACACGGAACGCACCTGGCAGATGCAGGATGGCCTTCCCGAACAGATTGTCCAGGCGTTTGCCCAGACCAAGGATCGCTATCTCTGGATCGGAACCACGGGCGGCCTGTTGCGCTTCGACGGAGCCCGCTTCTCCCTCTACAACCGCGAGAATACGCCGGCATTCAGCGACAACAACATCTTCTGTCTGATGGTCTCCCAGGACAACACACTCTGGATCGGAACGGAGGGGGGAGGACTGATCCAGTACCGTGATGGTGCGTTTCGTGCGTTCTCCAGCAAAGACGGGCTCACCAACAATTTTGTCCGATCGGTGTACCAGGACAGCGCCGGCCGGATTTGGATTGGAACGGACAACGGTCTATTTCAGTTTCGCGGAGAACGCGTGGAACGAATCGACGATTCGGCGACTGTGCCTCTGCTGGCGGTTCACGCCATCTACGAGGACCGTGGAGGCGGACTGTGGGTGGGAGGGTCTCGGCTCTTGCGTCTGCAAGGGGATTCAGTCGTCGAATATCGTTTGGAGGGAGAAGCCAGCCAGAATCGCGTCAAGTCGCTTCTCCAGACAGTAGATGGAAGCATTTGGGTAGGAACCGTGTCGGGGCTGCATCGGAAGGCGTTCGCGCAAGGCACGGCTTCGCAATTCGAAAAGGTGAGCGAGGTCGACGGCACGGTCCGCTTTTTGCGGCAGACTTCGGAAGGCGCGTTATGGATCGGAACGATTGGTCACGGGCTCTACATTGATCGCGACGGCAGCTTCTCAAAGATGACGGCGCCGGAGCGGCTTCCGAGCAACACCGTGCTCAACCTGTTCGAGGATGTGGAGCGGAACATCTGGGTCGGAACGCAGGCCGGGATGCTGAGGTTGAGCAACACGCCGGTGCGTACGGTGGCGCTTCCGAATGCGTCCGACTCCGACGCCGAGACGGTGTACGAGGACCGAGGCGGAGACGTGTGGATCGCGGCGGCTGACTTGTTTCGCTATCGCGACGGGAAGGCCACCCCGTACCGGTTTCCAGGCATTTTCGGGGTCAGGATCCGGAACGTCTTCCGCGATCGCGAGGGGGCGCAATGGGTGGGGACGGAGGGCCGCGGAGTGTACCGCCAGGTGGGCGAGCGACTCTCTCACTACACGACCGGGGAGGGGTTGGTTAACAACTTTGTCCGCGCCTTTCTGGAAAGCCGCGACGGCAGCGTATGGATCGCTACCGACGAGGGCGTGAGCCGTTGGCGCGACGGCACATTCACGAATTTTCAGATGTCGGATGGGCTTTGCTACTTCAGCACGCGCTCTCTGCTCGAAGACCGCAACGGCGATCTCTGGATCGGCACCGACAGAGGTGTGAGCCGCTTGCATGCCGGCCGATTTGAGAATGACGCGGTCACGACCGCCCTGCAGCAGGAGAAAGTTTGGGCCATTCATCAGGACTCGGACGGGGGATTGTGGTTCGGAACTCGAGCCGGCGGCTTGTACCGCTGGCGCGATGGGAAACTTACCCACTATACGACCGCGCAAGGGCTCGCCAGCAACAGCATCTACGAACTGGTGGAAGATCCGCGCGGAACGCTGTGGATCAGCGGCCCGAATGGAATTTCCGCGGTCAATCGCCGCGAACTCGATGCGGTCGCCGAACACAGCGCCGGGCGCGTGAACCTCACGCTGTACGGCATCTCCGAGGGGCTGGAAACCATCCAGATGTGCGGGGGAGAAAAGCCCGCTGGCCTTCTTACCACGCGCGGAGAAGTCTGGTTTCCCAGCAGCAAAGGGCCAGTCCGCTTGGGCATTGACCAACCCAAGCCCTCCGATCGGGCGCCGGTGGTGATTGACCAGGTAGTGGCCGACGGCCTGCAGATTTCGCCCGCCGGCGGAGTCGCGCTCGGTCCGGATACGAAAAAGTTGGAACTTCACTATGGCGTGGTGCTCTTGCGGTCGCAGGAGCGGGTTGAGTTCCGCTACCGACTGGATGGGTTTGACAAGGACTGGAGCGAAGCCTCTGCTGACCGCATCGCCTACTACACAAATCTTCCCGCAGGACGTTATCGCTTCCGGGTCGCGGCTTTCGAGATGAACAGTCAGGAACAGATCGCCGAAGCTTCGCTTGAGATCGTGCAGCGGCCGCATTTTTATCGGACCTGGTGGTTCCTGAGTTGCTGCATCCTGGCACTGGCAGGAGCAGCCTGGACGGTTCACGAGTTCCGTCTTCGTCAGTTGGCAGCGCGCTTCCAGGCAGTACTTGGGGAACGCAACCGGTTGGCGAGGGAAATGCACGACACGCTGATCCAGGGTTGTGTAAGCGTGTCGGCGCTTATGGAGGCTCATTCCAGCCTCGGTCCGACAGAGCCAGAAGCGCAGCAAGACCTGCTGAACTGCGCGCGGACGCAATTGCGGTCGACCATCAATGAGGCGCGGGAAGCAGTGTGGAATTTGCGCCAAAAGTCGCCGCCGGCAGAGGATCTCAGCGCGATGCTACACCGAATGACGGAGCAGGTCCGCCAGGAATTCGGAGTGAATGTGGAGTGTCATATCGCGGGCGCGCCATTCGATTTTGAGCAGGCCACTACGCATGAACTGCTCATGGTGGTGCGCGAAGCCATCTATAACGCGGTCCGTCATGGCCGGTCCAGCAAGGTGCAGGTGGAAGTTGATTTTGACTCTGGCGGATGCGATGTCAAGATTCGCGACGATGGCGCTGGATTTGACCCCGAGTTGGTGTCTTCCTTGCCGGCCGGCCATTATGGTTTGGTTGGTATGAAGGAAAGGATCGCGCGGGTGGGAGGCGAATTAACATTGAGCAGTTGGCCGGGCGGGGGCGCGGAGGTTGCATTCCACATTCCGCGGGGCTCGCTTGTTCCCTCGGATGACATGGAAGTGAAGTTGTGAGCGGCCAGGAAAAGATCAAAGTGATGGTGGTGGACGACCATCCTCTTATGCGCGTCGGGGTAGCCGCCATCATCAATGCGCGCCCCAACATGACCGTGGTCGCGCAAACCGGCAGCGGGGAAGAAGCCGTTACGCTGTTTCACGAGCATAGGCCCGACATTACCCTGATGGACCTCCGGCTGCCCAAGATGAGCGGTGTAGACGCGATCCTTGCGATCCGCGCGCGCTATCCGAAATCGCGGTTCGTCGTCCTGACTACGTACGAAGGAGACGAAGATATCCACCGCGCCTTCGACGCTGGAGCGCAAGGCTATGTGATCAAGGGGATGCCCTATCAAACCCTGATCGACGCGCTGCTCCGCGTTCATTCGGGAGGACGCTTTCTTCCTCCTCCTGTGGTGCGAGCCTTGGAATCGCGCATGCCAGATAGCGAACTGAGCCCGAGAGAACAGGAGGTGCTGCAGCTCCTGGTGAACGGCAAATCGAACAAAGAAATCGCCGGCGAGCTGGGAATCACCAACGCCACCGTCAAGTGCCATGTAAGCACGATTCTGATGCGACTAAATGTGAGTGACCGTACCCAGGCTGTGGTTGCCGCGCTGCAGAGGGGCTTGGTTCATTTATAAGCAGAGGCGCCAGTTGCCTCAGGGCGGACAAGCCGCACATTTCCCAGCTCGATTCCCAGTTCGGGATGGTGTTTACTGGTTAGTACCCCCACCCCCTCCCCCCCTCTGTCTAATGTAATCATGGGGTTAGCGGGAGTTTTTTGGTTCGGTCTTTGAATCTAAAGGACTTATATTAAAGTATTCTGGAATAAGGAGTTAGGGGAGAGATCGGACATTTGGGTGATCGGGTCATCTAAGTT
>Ga0181523_10001222_pt1 | contig 27708 bp, 29 predicted proteins | sample PEATcosm2014_Bin_43_FD_119752 | JGI IMG/M metagenome (GOLD analysis project Ga0181523, IMG submission 119752) | Peatland microbial communities from MTU Mesocosm Facility, Houghton, MI, USA - PEATcosm2014_Bin05_30_metaG | ecosystem: Environmental > Terrestrial > Soil > Wetlands > Peat | place... | reverse complement strand
TCACGACGGCAGGTCGGGCGGGATCCAGCTCGGTTGTCTCTTCTCCATGAACGCCTTCATCCCCTCACGCGGCTCGGGCGACACCTCCAGCGCGCCGAACATCGTCTGGTAGTCGATCAGGCCATAGCGCTCGTTCAGCATGCGCTTGACGTGGGCGCGCGCCTCGGGCGCCGTCCGCAGGACCTGGCGCGCCGCGTCCAGGGCTGCCGCCCGCAGCTGTTCGTGGTCGACGACACGCGAGATGACACCGAGGCGTTGCGCCTCCGCGGCATCGAAGGTCCGGGCCGACAGCAGCAGGTCCCGGGCGACGGCGAGTCCGACGTGGGCGGGCAGCGCCGCGGCGTACGTTGCGTCGGGGATGCCGCGCAACAGCTCGGGCACCCGGAACGTCGCCCGGTCGCTGGCCACTGCGATGTCGGCCATCATGGCGATCAACAGCCCGCCCGCCTGACAGATCCCGTTCACGGCAGCGATCACCGGAGCCCGGCTCTCGCGGATGGCGGTGAACGGGAGGATGTCGTATCCGATGTCGTCCGGCACCGAGTCGCCCGGCTCCGCACGTCCGCCCAGGTCGCCGCCAGGTGCGAACACGTCGCCCGTGCCTGTGATGATCAGGGCTGCCAGGTCGGCATCGGTGTTCACGAGCCGCACGGCCCGCTTGATGCCGAAGTACATGGCGGGAGTCAGTGCGTTCCTCGCCGAGGGCCGGTCGATCACGCACCATGCAATCGGCCCCTCCCGCTCCAGGCGAAGCCCCGCGGCACCCAACTCATGATCCATTTGCTCTGCTCCCTCCGTCTTCGAGATGGCCGATCACGATGGCTCGATCACCACGCGAATGGCCTTGGTGGCCTTGTCGGATGCCACCCGAAACGCCTCTGCGGCGTCCGCTATGGGAAACCGGTGCGTGATCAGGGTCCGCACGATCTCGGGATCGTCGGCCAGCATGGTCGCAGCATCCTCCATCTCACGACCATGGTGGTGGGCGCAGTATCCCAGAGAGGGAATGAGCCGGGCCTCACGGTGGAACAGCGGCATCCAGTCCAGCTGCACGGGGCCGAAGTGGACCCCGAGGACCACGATTGTGCCGCTGGGAGCGACCAGGTCGCCGCAGCGGGCCAGGCTGGCGGTCGTGCCGGCGGCCTCGACCACCACGTCGAAGAGCCCTCGAGGCCCCACCGAGGCACCCAGCCGCTCGCCGGCCTCCTGTTGGTGGGGATGTCGGGCCTCCAAGGCGACCTCCTCGGCGCCAAGCCGGCGGGCACCGGCGACCGCAAGCAGCCCGAGCGCCCCCGCTCCAACCACGGCGACCCGCTCGCCGGGACCGGTGCGCGCAAGGTGCAGAGCATGCCACGACACGGAGGCCGGCTCCACCAGCGCTGCGTCACGCACGTCGAGTCCAGGTGGCAGCGGGACCAGCCGGGCCGCCGGCGCACGGAACCGTTCAACCATACCGCCGTCCGCCGTCATGCCGAGGGCTCTCTGACCATGCGTCGCGCACAGGTTGTACGCGCCCCGCGCGCACTGGTCACACTCCATGCAGCCATAAATGGCCTCCACGACCACTGCGCTGCCGTCCTCGCGCACTCCGGCGAGCTCGTGGCCAAGGATGAACCGGCTCCCGAACCGGATGTAGCTCAGGTCGGAGCCGCAGATGCTGGTCGCCCTCATGTCGAGAAGCTCACCCACGCCAGGCGGCTCGTCGACATCGACGACCGTCACGCCCCCCTCGACACTGCGCACCGCCTTCACGTGGTCCCCCTCCTTCACCGAGTGCAGTCAGCACGCTGCGAGACCGGCTACGCCATGTTAGGTCCGAGACCGGCTCTGCGACAGACGAGGTTCTCACCGAGCAACGCCGTGCAGTCCGCCACAGACGGCCCTCACGGCGCCGACTGAGGCGAGTAGCTTCGGAGGCCGATGACGACACCTCTGGAATTCTGGCTCTACCTGCCGCAGATGCGCATGACGATGGACCAGATGGTGCAACGCGCACGCGCCGCCGAAGCGGCCGGGTTCGCAGGCATCGCGGGCATGGACCACATGGCGCCGCCCGGTGCGGAGGGTGCCCCGATGTTCGCTGCGATGATCACGAACACATGGCTCGCATGCCAGACCGACCGGCTGCGCGTCGGCTCCCTGGTGCTCTGTGACTCGTTCCGCCATCCGGCAGTGCTCGCTCGTGAGGCGGTCACACTCGACCACGCCTCCGGTGGGAGATTCGAGCTCGGGCTCGGGTGGGGCTCGGTGGTGGGCGAAATGACCGTCTTCGGCGTCGGGTCGCCGGAGGCGGGCATTCGACTCGGGCGGCTGAAGGAGTCCCTCGAGATCATCAAGGGCTTGTGGCGAGGCGAGGCTTTCGACTACGAAGGCGAGCACTTCCGGCTCCTCGGTGCCGAGCAACAGCCAGGACCGCTCGGCGAGATCCCCATCGTTATCGGCGGTGCGGGCAGGAGAACGATGGAGCTGGTCGCCGCCCATGCGGACTGGTGGAACGTGCACATCGGCATCGTCGACAAGCTCGACGAGATGCGCCCGCTCTCGGGGAGCGCCCGGTGCTCGGTCCAGGTGCAGGTCGCATTCGTGCCGTCCGAAGGCTCGCGTGAGGAAGTTGCCCAGGCCGCACGTCGGCGCTTCGGAAACACGCCGGTCGTCGGGAGCTCACCGGAGCTGGTCGACTACTTCGGATCACTGGCGGAGCGTGGCGTGGCGCGGGTGTACACGTGGTTCTGCGACTTTGCCCCTCCAGAGACCCTCTTGGAATTCGGCGAGGACGTGATCGCCGAATTCGGCGGGCCCACCCCGTAGCCTTCCTGGCGGCAGCTACGAGCTGGACGCGGCCGCGGGCTGCGGCCTCCAGCTGGTCAGCAGCAACAATGCTGCCCCCAGCGCGCCGGCGCCGAGCGAGATCGCGAAACCGGGCCAGCCCCACAATTGGGTCAGCGCATGCACGTGGCCGTCGATGCTCCATTGACCGGGCCCGAGGGTGCCGACCGCGACACCCAGCACCGTCAGCACCATCACGTACTCCCACCCTTCCCCGGGACGGAAGATGAAGAAGCCGTTCTTGCGGTGATTGGTGATCCAGGCGACCAGCATCACGCCGACGACTCCCGCGCCAGCGATCGGCGTCGCCAGTCCGAGGACGAGCAGCGCACCGGCCCCGATCTCGGTGAGACTGGCGAACCAGGCATGCACGATGCCCGGCTTCATCCCGAGCCCCTCGAACCAACGGGCGGTCCCGGCGATCTTCCCACCTCCGAAGATGTGGTTGATGCCGTGCGCGAGGAACACCGCCCCGAGGGCGATGCGGGTCAAGAACAGCGCCATGTCCACCGACGAGGGAGAAAGGCTGGCGAGAAGCTGGTGCACGTGGCCTCCGGGGTGCGTAGTTCGGAATCAGGACGTTACCTGCGTGTGCTCGGGTGAGCCCGTCCTCAGCCTCGCTCCAGTCGCGTCGGGCGAGGTGAACGGCTCAGATGGTAACAATGGCCGCAGCACGCATACAAGTAAGTGTTCACGCACTTGCCCCTGCGGTACGCAGGGGCCGTTGCGTTACCCTCTCCGAAGCAAAGAGGCCACGAGAAGGAGATCGGTTGCCGACATCAGCCCCGGACGACAGCGAGAGGCCGAACGGTCCTCGCTCGCTGAAGGGGACACGGACACGGGTCAGACTGCTCGAGGCGGCGAAGGAGATCTTCGAGGAACATGGTTTCCTCGAAGCTCGCATCTCGGATATCGCCGAGCGGGCCGGGCTCTCGCACGGCTCCTTCTACCACTACTTCGACTCCAAGGAGGAGATCTTCCGAGAGGTCGCCGCCGCCGTCGAGGAGACGCTCGGCGAACCGATGAGCGGCGTGATCCTCGATCCCGAGTCCCGCGCCACGCCGCCAGAGCGCATTCGTGAAGCGCTGCGGCGGCATCTCGAGAACTACCAGCGCGAAGCGCGGATCATCGGGGTGATTGAGCAGATGTCCCGCTACGACAAGCAGGTCAGTGCCTCTCGCCTGGAGCGCCAAGGGCACTACTCCCGGCAGGTCGCCTCGTCCATCCGCCGTCTACAAGAGCACGGGCTCGCCGATCCCGACCTGGACCCCACCATCGCGGCCGCGGCACTCGGCGCGATGACGGGAAGATTCCCGGAGATGTGGCTCGTGCAGGGTGCGGTCGACACCAGCATGGACACGGCCGTGGACCAATTGGCGCGGCTCTTCATCAACGCGTTGGGACTGTCCGACCAGCGAGGCGTGAGCTCGGAAGAGTCGAAGGTGAGCTCGGAACGGCTCTAGACGGCGACCCCGACGCGCATGATGCGAGCGAGATTGCCACCCATGATCTTCTCGACGTCCTCGTCGGTGAAGCTCTTGGGCAGATGGTCGAGGTAGCTGCACGGCTCCGCCAGCCCCTCCGGGTGCGGGTAGTCCGATCCGAAGAGAATGTGGTCGGCGCCCAGGGCGCCGGCGATCGCCTCGAGGTTGTCCTCGTGGAACGGGCTGATGTACACGTTCCGCTTGAAGGCGTCAATCGGGTTCTCGGCGAAGGCCTGCGGCATCTTGCGGTACGTGTCCTCGAGGTGGTCGAAGAGCGGGATGACCCAGTCGGCGCCGTTCTCGACGAAGGCGATCCGCAACTCGGGAAAGCGGGTCAGCAACCCGTGGCACGTCAGCGCTGCGGCGGCGTCCTCGGCCGGTCGCTTGCCCTGCGCCATCATACGGAAGGAGTCGAGACGGAAGGGCAGGAACTCCGAGGGACCCGTCCAATCGCCCAGATACCGCGAGTAGCCGCTGTCCGAGGCGTGCATGGACACCAGGATGTCGGCGTCGACGACCCGCTGCCAGAAGGGGTCGAACTCCTCGTAGGCGAACGAGCGCGAGCCGCCGTACCCCGGCACCGGCGCGGGCCGGATGAGCACCGTCTTCGCCCCGCGCTCGAGCACCCACTCCAGCTCCTCGATCGCCTTCTCGACGATGGGAAGGGTGATGACCGGCGTGGTGAAGATCCGGTCGTGGTAGTTGAAGGTCCACTCCTCGTGGAGCCACTGGTTGAGGGAGTGGATGGCGGCGTGCGTGAGCTCGGGGTCGTCGCGCATCCGCTCCTCGAGGAGACTGGCCAGCGTCGGGAACATGAGGGTCCGGTCGACACCGAGCTCGTCCATCAGCTCGAGCCGGGGCCCCGGCTCCTTGAAGGCCGGGATGGAGCGCATCGGCTCCCCGACGATCTCGCGGTACGACTTCCCCTCGGGATTGCCCTTGCGGAAGTACTCCTCCTGGGCCCCGGGTCGGGCCACCACGTCGAACGTGGGGTTGGGGATGTACTCGCTGACCGTCCCGCGGATCATGATCTTGGTCCGCCCGTCGACCTCGATGTACCGGATGGCGCTCTTGTACTTCTCCGGCAGGTACCGGGTGAAGCTGTCGCGCGTCTCGTACAGATGGTTGTCGGCGTCGAAGACGGGGAAGTCGCATTTCCGGGCCATGTCTGTTCCACCTCGAGTTAAATTGACAGTGACGTCAATATTGGAATCGATTCCAGCCTTAAGCTAGTGCATCGCCGGCTCCGGAGTCAACGAGAACGCCGTCCACGCGCGTACCTCCACCGTCCGCGGCTGGGAGAAGCTCCCCGTCCTGACGTCCTGAGGGATTCGGCTACCGGGTCGAGGGAAAGCCGAGGTCGATTGCGCTCTCGGTCGGCTCCGGCCAGCGGGAGGTGACGACCTTGGGCCGGGTGTAGAAGCGGACGCCTTCCGGCCCATAGATCGGCGAGTCGCCGAAGAGGGACGCCTTCCAGCCGCCGAAGGAGTAGAAGGCCACAGGTACCGGGATCGGGACGTTGATGCCCACCATGCCGACGGTGACCTCACGTTCGAATCGTCGGGCTGTGCCACCGTCGCGAGTGAAGAGCGCGACCCCGTTGCCGTAGGGGTTGGTGTTCACGAGGTCCACGGCGTCGTCGAAGGTCGCCGTGCGTACGACACCGAGGACCGGGCCGAAGATCTCGTCGTCGTAGAGCCGCATGCCCGGCTTGACCTCGTCGATCAGGGAGCAGCCGGTGAAGAAACCCTGGCTCCACGTTCGGGAAGATCCGTCGACCACGACACGCGCGCCCTCTTCGGTGGCGCCGAGGACGTAGGACACGACCCGATCGCGGTGTTCGGCCGTCACGAGAGGACCCATCATGGACGCAGGGTCGTCCCCCGGGCCGACGACGACATCTCCGATCCTGGATGAGATCGCATCCACCAGGGGGTCTGCAACCGAACCGACTGCGACGACGACCGAGATCGCCATGCATCGCTCCCCCGCCGATCCGTAGGCCGCCGACACCGCCGCGTCGGCGGCTGCATCGACGTCGGCGTCGGGCATGACGACCATGTGGTTCTTGGCACCTCCGAGCGCTTGCACCCTCTTGCCGTGACGGGTGCCTGTCTCGTAGACGTGACGAGCCACAGGCGTGCTGCCGACGAACGACACCGCATCGACACCAGGGTGGGCCAACAGCGCGTCGACCGCCTCCACGTCACCCTGCAGCACGTTGAAGACCCCGTCCGGGAACCCTGCCTCCTGCACCAACTCGGCCAGCAACAGAGACGGTGACGGATCCTTCTCGGAGGGCTTCAGTATGAACGCATTGCCACAGGCCAGAGCGTTCGCTGTCATCCACAGCGGAACCATCACGGGGAAGTTGAAGGGCGTGATGCCGGCCACCACCCCGAGCGGATGGAGAACGGTGTGGACGTCGACCCCGCTCGACACCTCGGAGCTGTGGGAGCCCTTGAGCATCTGTGGCACGCCACATGCGAACTCGACGCACTCGAGTCCGCGCGCCACCTCACCCGCGGCATCGGAGAGGACTTTCCCGTGCTCCCGACTGACGAGTGCCGCCAGGTCGTCGCGGTGGGCCACAAGGAGCTCCCGCAAGCGGAACAACCTGTCGGTTCGCTGGCCCAGGGGTGACTGCTGCCACCGGCTGGCAGCCTCAACCGCGCACCGCACGACGGCCGCCGTCTCGGCCGTCGATGCGAGGTCCACCGTCTTGGTCTGCACGCCCAGGGCGGGATCGAAAACGGGGGCGACGCGCCCCGATGTCCCCGGGGTTCGCCGACCACCAACCCAGTGCTCTATGGAATCCACTTCGGCCCTCCGGACAGTTCCACCCTTGCCGCCGAGGGTCCCCGCGTCGGGACCAGCATGCTCACACGTCGGGGCACCCGAGGCCAGGGTCGGTCGCCGGCTCGCACCGGCACGCCCTCCAGAGACACGGAGCCGACGTAAGCGAACACTTGCTTATCCTAGGCACGAGGCCGCTATTGTGACGCCGTGCACCTGCCAACCGCGACCGGTCGAGGTAGCGCCAGGGGAATCGGTGGCTAGAGAGGCGGCCGGGAACGGGCCGAGCAGCCCGAAGCCACAGCGTCGCCTCAAGGCCGACGCCCGCAGAAGCTCGATTCTCGAAGCCGCCCGGGCCGCCTTCAGCAAGACCGGCGACGTGAACGGGACGACCGTGAAGGTCATCGCGGAATACGGCGGGATCAGTGAAGGCGTCATCTATCGCCATTTCGACAGCAAGGATCAGTTGTTCTACGAGGCGGTGGTGGACCCACTTCGGACGGCGGTGGACAACATCGTCGCCGCCAGCGACCTCGTGGACGCCAACATCCCCTTCACGCCCGAACAGCAGGTGGAGGAGCTCAACGGCCTCTACCGTCAGCTGATCTCCACCCTGGAGGAAACCCTTCCTCTGCTCGGGCTTGTCCTGTTCGGCGATCCGAAGATGGCCAAGCGCTTCTTCGACGAGCACTTCGTGGTCGCCATGGACCGGCTGGCAGATTCCTGGCGTCAACTCGTGGACCGCTACGGATTTCAATTCGAATCACCCGAGATCTCGGCTCGGGCAGTCATGGGGATCGCTCTGATGCTTGCCATCGAAGGCCATCACGACAAGGGATTCGACGGCGATCGTGCCATCGCGCTGGCGAGCAAGGGCACGATGAACGGGTTCTTCCCCCTGACTGTTGCGAACAGTCGACGCCACTGATTCACGCTCGACCCATGGCAACCACAGCGGTCAACGGGCTGAGGGCCGGACAGTAGCCGTGCCATCCACACAACCCGGCGGCATGGAGCGCGTCCCCTGCCCCTTCACGGCTCGTGCCACGTGGGCGGGAGAGCTGGTCGCCCAGTCGTCCTCGGTGTTCCAGGTGGGGCGACCCGGCCTGCCCCCGTTCCTGCTCTTTCCGATCGGGGACGTGCGGCTCGGCGCGTTCCATCGCGACCAGGCTGCCCATGCCCTGTTCCCCGTCGAGGGGGGCGAAGTGTGGAGCACGGAGGCACCTGGCCGCATGTCCTCGGTGGCGACCACGGAGTGGCAGAACCGTGCTGTCGACGCCGTCGACGGCCATGGCGTGCTGCAGACGTTCGCCCACGCACCGTCTCCGCACGAGTGGTTGGCCGGATTCGCCACCTTCGATCATCGACGGGTCGTCGTCGAGCTCGTGGACCCCATGGGTGAAGCCGATCCGCGCGGCGTCACGGTCAAGCGCTTCCCCACCTGGGGAGACGCCGCACAACTCATCGACGTCCTCAATGTCGCTCCCGCCGGAGAGCGCCGGTACACCGGCATTCCTCGAACCAGCCATCACCGGCCGGTCGTGGAGGGCAGCCAGATGCTCGGCCAGGCCGTCGTGGCAGCCGGCCGTCACGCCCCGGGCCGCCGTGCCGTCTCCGCCCACATGGTCTTCGTACGCGCGGCCGACGCGGCAGAGCCCTTGTCTTTCGAAGTCGAGCCCGTGAGCGAAGGAAGGTCGTTCACGGCTCTGAGGGTCGACGCACTCCAAACGGGACGGCGATGCGCCACTGCGACCCTGCTGCTCGACGTGACCGCACCCGACCTCATTCGCCACTCCATCGCTCGGCCCGACGTGCCCGGCCCCTACGCATGCGAGTCGTACGACATGTCGGTGACCGGGCGGGACATCCGGGTGGTCGACGGCGCCTACAGGGACGACCCCGGTGCACCCCTCGGACCGCCGGTCCTCGATGCCTGGGTGCGGTTCAGCGAGGTCCCCGAAGACCCCTGTCTGCATGCGGGCCTGCTGGCCCAGTTCACGGGGCACATGTCCATCGCTGCCGCCATGCGCCCGCATCAAGACGTGGGGCAGCACCAGGCTCACCGCACCATCTCGACGGCGATCAACGCCATCAGCCTGTCCCTTCACGCCGACGTCCACGCCGACCAATGGATGCTCTACCACCATGTGTCGACGTTTGCCGGCGATGGCATGACCCGCTCGGAATGCCGCGTGCACGACGAGGAGGGACGTCTCCTGGCCTCGTTCTCCGTCGACGCCATGGTCCGGGCCTTTGAGCAGCGGGCGGCACCACCTGACGATCGGAGGGCATTGTGAGCCTCACCACCGGACGAGGACCCCTGAGCGCCAGCCCGGCAGGGCGCTTCAACCAGGCCGTGCCCGCCGGCCTGGTCTACGTGGAACCCTTCCCGCGCCGGGTGCGCGGCGTCATCGCCGGGACGGTCGTGCTGGACAGCGAGCAGGTCCTGCTGGTGCACCGCCCCGCATATCCCCCGGCCTACGCCTTCCCGTCCGGAGCCGCGACCAGGGTCAGCAGCGAAGCCGAGCCCGAGGCGGACGGCTACGTCCGGGTGGCGTGGGACGCGGTCGATTCCTGGTACGAGGAGGAGGAAGAGGTCTTCATGCATCCCCGGAATCCGTACCATCGGGTCGACTGCGTCCCCACGAGTCGCCGGCTGCGGGTCGCGTTGGGCGACGTCGTGATCGTGGACACCACAGAGACCATCGGCGTGTACGAGACCTGCCTGGCGCCCCGCCTGTACGTACATCGTGAGCAGGTCCTCGCGGATGTCCTCAGACCCAGTGCCACCACGACCTACTGCCCCTACAAGGGAACGGCCTCGTACTGGTCGGCCTCCGTCGGCGAAGAGGTCCTGCCCGACGTCGCCTGGTCCTACGACACACCACACTCGGAATGCCGGGCCATAGCGAACCACTTGAGCTTCGACGACACGAAGATCAGCGTGGAGGCCGCACTGCCCCCTTGGCCCGAGCGGAGCCAGACCGGCGCGGGGTGACCGGTGACCTCACCGCCGCGGAAGGAAAGGGCGGAAGAGAAGGCACCTTCATGTGCCGATAGCTTTCCCGTGATCCATGGAAGAGAGGGAGGACGAACTTGGCGACGTACGTACTGGTGCACGGCGGAGGGCACGGGGGATGGTGTTACCAACGCGTCGCACGACTCCTGCGCGCCGCGGGGCACGAGGTCTACGCCCCCACCCTGAGCGGCCTCGGTGAGCGGTCACACCTGCTCAGCGCCGATGTGGACCTGGATATGCACATCACGGACATCACCGCCGTGCTGCACTACGAAGACCTGCGCGACGTGATCCTCGTCGGCCACAGCTACGGCGGGATGGTGATCACCGGCGTCGCCGACAGGGCCGCGGACAGAGTCGGACGCCTGGTGTATCTCGACGCAGCCAACCCCGTGAACGGGCAGTCCCTCAAGGATGTCGCCGGGCCGGTCATCGAGGCCGCCCGACCGGCGGGCGCCGTGATCGACGGAATGGAGCTGGTACTCCTTCCCTCGCCGGAGGCGGGGCTGTTCTACGGGGTCACCGATCCGGAGGATCTGGCGTGGATGGCCGACCGGCTGACCGGGCATCCGTGGAAGTGCTTCGAGCAGCCACTCGCCCTCACCAACGAGGAGGTCCTCTGGGCGATACCGCAGTACCATATCGTCTGCACGTCGACGTTGGCGACGCGGGATGCAGGGCTCATGACGAAGGCCCGCTCCGAGAATCGCCTGTGGGACGTCAACACGGGCCATGATCTGATGATCACCGAGCCGGGCGCGGTCGCGGCAGCTCTCCTGCAGGTCGCGGCCAGGTGAGATCAGAAAGCGCGGCGCAGCACATGCTGTGCGAACTCGGCTTCGCGGTGACACGGGTCGGCGAGCACTTCGAAGGCACCGCCACGATCGTCCCCGACATGTGCGTTCCGGGCACCGCCCATTTGCGGACGTCACTCCTCGCCACGTGGGCCGACCACCTCTCCGGCCTGCTCGCCGTGACGGTCGTCGCCCCGCAGGTTCCCGTCACCCTGGGCCTGGAAGTGCATCTCTTTTCCCCCTTACCGGGCACGGGAACGATCCGGTGCGTCGGCACGACACTCAAGGCAGGGCGGTCGATCTTCATGGCAAGGGCCGAATTCAGCGCCGGAGGAGGCAAACCCGTCGCAGTCAGTACAGGGTCGTTCATGACGGCACCTGACCCAACTCTTCGCCTGCCGTCCACGCTGAGCTTCGACGGGCCGCAGCCCGAGCTGCGTCTGCAAGTCCCCTGGGCGGAGCGCGCAGGTTGCGAGCGGCGTGAACCGGGTGTGGCCGTTCTGCCCCGTTCGGACGACGGGCTCAATTCGTCCAACACGGTCAACGGAGGACTGATCGCTCTGGTCGCGGAGGAGGCGGCGCTGTCCTTGTCACCCGGTTCGACCCTGTCATCGCTCAGCCTTCGGTATCTGCGCCCGATCCGTGTCGGTCCGGCGGTGGCGAACGCTGAGGCGCGGTCCGGACTGGTGCAGGTAGAAGTGCGGGACGCCGGGAGTGACAACCGCCTTTCGGTGCTCGCCATCGCGAGGTACTTCGACCGATGAATATCCTCTGCTGATGCTCTTCGGACTCCGATTCGACTTTCGCAACCCGGCATTGGCAGGCAGCGCCATGGCGGACCGCTATCAGGCGGCACTCGAGATGGCGGCGTGGAGCGATCGCCTGGGCTGTGTGAGCATCGCCGTGTCCGAGCACCACGGCTCCCCGGACGGCTACCTCCCGAGCCCGATACCGATGATTGCCGCCATGGCGGCCAAGACGGATGCCGTCCATTTCATGATCGCTGCGCTCATCGTCCCGTTCCACGATCCACTCCGGCTGGCCGAAGACCTGATCGTCCTCGACAACATCAGCCGAGGACGGGTCGATGTGATCATCGGAGCGGGCTACGTGCACGAGGAATTCGCGATGTTCGACGTGCCCATGAACGAGCGGGCCGCACGCGTCACGGAAGCAGTGGTGACGCTCAAGGCCGCGTTCTCGGGTGAGCCGTTCGACTACCGGGGTCGGAAGGTGCACGTCACACCTGGGCCGTACCGTCCCGGTGGCCCCAGCGTCTCACTCGGTGGCAGCAGCGTGGCGGCCGCCCGGCGGGCAGCTCGCATCGCCGACGGTTTTGTCCCCTCCGACCCGGGGGTATGGGAGCCCTACCGGGACGAGGTGCTCAAGCTCGGACGACCCGATCCCGGACCGTGTCCGACCGGTCCGACCACCGTGGTCGCGCTGGCCGTGGACGCGGACGAAGGATGGCAGCGCATGGCGCCGTTCTTCCTCCACGAGATGAATGCGTACGGGCTCTGGCAGGCCCAGGATGGCCTGGCGAACCCGTACCGGACGGTGGCCGACACCGACGAGCTGCGGGCGACCGGGAGGTACCGGGTGCTGACCCCGGCGCAATTCGTCGCCGAGGAGCAGACGTCCCCACAGGGCTTCGTCATGCTCCACCCGCTGTGCGGGGGCATGCCGGTCGACTTGGCATGGTCGAGCCTGCACCTCTTCGAGCACGAGGTGCTCCCAGCCTTGGGCTGACCGGGGCAGGGATCCTCACCGTCGCCCCGTCCTTCACGGGTGCGGCGGGAGTAGAACATTGGGATTCATGATGCCGGCAGGATCGAGTGCGCTCTTCACCTGACGGAAGGCGGTCAGCTCCGCCTCACTGCGGTTGAGGTGAAGCCAGGGCCGCTTGGCCGTCCCGATGCCGTGTTCGGAGCTGATGCTGCCACCGAGCTCCGCGACGTGGTTCAGGATGCGGTCGTCCACCGTCAGGTCGTCCGGGGCGACACCGGTCACGTTGACGTGAACGTTGCCGTCTCCGGCATGGCCGAACAACCACGTTTCCGCCAGGTGGTCGGCGCCCTTGACGATATCGGGCACACCATCGATGAAAGATGCCAGGAGCGATGCGGGTAGCGTCACGTCGAACTTGTGGGGTGCACCCAATGTGTTGATCGCCTCGGTGTGCCCCTCGCGGTAGCGCCAGAGTTGCGCCCTTCGGGGAGCATCGGTGGCAACGGCGACATCCTCAACGGCGGCGATGGACCCGATGACGTCCGTCATGGCGGGCATGGGGTCATGCTGTGCCGCAGCTTCGGCCAAGAGGTAGGCCGCGTGCTCTCCGGTGAACGGTCCAGGGGTGCCGGTCACGCGGCACACGAGGTCCAAGCCCCGCTGGAGGAACAGCTCGAGCGATTGCAGTTCGGGCAGGGACCGGCGCAGCAGGGAGGCCGCGTCGACCGCGGCCGCAGTGGAGGAGAACGCGAGGATCGAGGTAACGCGCTCTGGGGCGGACGGCACCAAGCACACCCGGACAGCTGTCACCACTCCGAGCGTTCCTTCGCTGCCACAGAGCAGCCCTGCGAGGTCGTATCCCGTGTTGTCCTTGATCAGTCCACGCATATGCGAGATGGTGCCGCCGGTCCCGAGGACGGCTTCACAGCCCACGAGCTGCGCCCTCGTGGGGCCATGGCGGAGCACCTGCAGCCCACCGGCGTTGGTGGCGATGGTGCCCCCGATCGTTGCGCTGTCACGACTGCCGAGGTCGACGCCGTAGGCCCACCCTGCGGCCGTCGCGGCCGCCTGCACGTCGGCCACCGTCGTCCCTGCGCCGGCAGACAGCTGGCCACCCAGCGCGTCCACATCGCGAACCCCGGCCAGCCGCCTGAGACTGAGCACGACCTCGCCTTCGAGGGGGACGCTCCCACCGACGAGACCCGTGTTGCCCCCCTGGGGCACCAGGGCGACACCCGTTTCTCTGCAGAGATCAACCACGGCCGCGACCTCACGGCTGTCTCCGGGCCGGACGACGGCTGCCGGTTGACCGATGAAGCGCCCGGTCCAGTCGATGGCGTACGGCGCCATCACCTCCGGCTCGACGATCAGGTGCCCCGGTCCCACGATGTCGCGGAGTTGCTGCAACAGGCGCGTCGACACACCTTCATCCTCGCGCGATGGTGCGCCGACGGACTCGGCCGGGGTCGGAGGAGTGGTCCCGTCGAGACGCGAGATCCAACTTTCGGAGTCAGGCTCGTGCCGCGAGGATGGACTGACCCTCGCCGGCCAGATCGCTCAGGGCGGCGGGTCGGCCCGCCATGGCCAGGATCAGCGAGATGAGTGGCCCGGAGAGCTCGGGTCCGTCCCCATGTGCCCAATCGCAGTCGGTGGCCCGAAGACGGAGGCCGGTGATCCGCCGCTTCGATCCGATGAGGATGTTCGTCTTCTTGTAGTTGTCCGCGACGGCGACGAGGGCTGGTTCGGGGGACCGGTGTCGGAGATCCAACGGCCGGCGGATGTCCTCGCCGTGGACGACGATCTCGCCCAGCATCGCGATCACGGGCGCGGGCGGGTGGTTCGTCGTCGTTGTCCGCGCCCGGAGGCGGCGCACGAGATCCTCCGGGCTGAGCACGCCCAGGCGCTTCGCACCTCGGTCCGCGAAGACGTTGAATCGAAAGCGGGCCGCCGCCAGCTCCTTGTAGAAATTCGACGGAGTCTGCTCGGCCGCGGCCAGGATGTGCCCTGCGGTGTCCTGCACCGACCAGCCATCGCACCAAGAGGGCCGCGCCCATTGTGCAGCGGAGAGGCCGCTCCACGTGTCCGCCATGTCCGCTCGCTCCGCATGGATGTGCGTCCAGACTTCTTGGGTTCTCATGAAGCCGGCTCAGCCACCCGGCACCGTGTCGGGCCCCGCTCGACCACCGCTGGCAACCACGGCAAGGCGTCCCAGGTAGTGATCCCAACCGCCGGTGTGGTCGGAAACTGCATCGGCGGGGAGCCCGCTGTGCACGAGGCGGACCCGGGTCTTGTCTCCCTCGGGGATGAGCCGGATCTCGACCTGCGTCGACCCCGGTGGGATCGGGTGGTCGGGTTGATCCCAACCGAACGTGAAGACCACCCTCTCGTTCGGCACGACTTCGACGTACTCCCCGGCGGCCTGATGCACCCCGCCGGCCAGCACCCGGTAGACGCCGCCAGGCCGCGGGTCGAGCTCCGCAGTGGTGCCGTTCCACTCGACGTGCTTCTCCGGAATGGTCAGGTATTCGTAGATCGTCGCCGGGCTGGCGTCGATCACGATCTCACGTATCAGTTCGGCCATCTCTGCTCTCCCTCTGGGCTTGAGCGGCTTCCGCAACGTCACGCAATCGCTCCAGACCCGTTGTCCAGTAATCGTCCAGAAACTCCCGGAGCCTCGCCATCTCGTGATGATTCGACCGATAGAGGCGCCGGGTGCCCTCCCTGCGTTCGTGCACCAGGCCCGCCTCTCGCAGGACGCTGAGATGCTGGGAGATCGCCGACCGGGTCACCTCGGTGAAGCGGGTCGCGATCGCCGTGGCCGGCAACTCCTCCGACCAGACCAGCCGCAGGATCTCTCGCCGGCGAGGCTCAGCCAGCGCCTTGAGTGCCGCATCCATGGGTTGAAGCGTAAGCTATTGCTAACGTAAGTGTCAACTGAAATATCCACCCGACGGCGAGTGGAACCGGACGAGGCCTCGCCAAAATGAGAAACACCGTGCCCGCACTTGCCGGCCCATTAGCTTTTCGTGCGTGCCATCACACCCCTACGGTGGCGTGGCCATCGCCGGCGTCCACAACACGGCGCAGGCGCGCACACTTCCGGATCACGATTCGACGTCGATTGCACTGGTCGGGGCGCTGGGAGCCCTCGCCGACGCCGGCATCGCACCGCACGATGTCGACGGTGTCGTGGGCGCGGAGTGCGCACAGATCGCCCTCGAGCTCGGACTCGGTCCCTGCACACGACGACCGACCTCACTCGGGATCCCGGCACTCCTCGACGCCGCGTCCCTGATCGTCACGGGCCAGTGCAGCGTCGTCCTGGTTGCGGCAGGAGGCGCCGGCATCCACCGCGACCGGGCCTCCACCGCGCCCTGGACGCGGCCGACCAACGAGCTCGTCGTCGGGTACGGGCTGTTCACGGCGGCCGAATTCGCACTCATGGCGCGGCGGCACATGCTCACCTACGGCACCACGCCGGAACAGCTGGCCACCGTGGCGGCCACTATCCGCAACAACGGGCATGTGAATCCGGAGGCCGTCTACTACGGGCGGGGCCCGTTCTCCCCCGAGGACATCCTGGAGTCGCGCATGATCGCCGATCCCTTTCACCTCCTCGACTGCGCCACGACGTCGGAAGGTGGCTGTGCCATGGTGCTCGTGGCATCGGAGCGGGCCGGCGACTGCAGGGCGCCGCTGTGGATTCTCGGGGGGGCCAGCGACTCTTTCGGGCCCGCATACACGGTGGCGCCGGTGTGGGACTTCCAGCCCCGAGCCGACGCGCCGCCCGCCGGGCTCGTGGGAGCGCGGGCGGCCCGGATGGCCTTTGCGACGGCCGGTCTCACGCCGGCCGATGTCGACGTGGCCGAGCTCTACGACCCGTTCTCCTTCGAGATCATCAGGCAGCTCGAGGCGTTCGGCTTCTGCGCGCCGGGTGAGGGCGGTCCGTTCGTCGAGGACGGGAACATCGGGGCCGGCGCCCGTCTCCCCGTCACCACCGACGGCGGGACGATGTCGTTCAGCCATCCGGGGATCAATGCCCAGCAGCTGCAGCGCGTCATCAGGGCCGCCCAACAGCTCCGCGGTTCCTGCGTCACGAACCAGGTCGGTGGAGCAGAGGTCGCGCTGTGCTCCAATGGTGGCTCCGGTGCCTTGTTCTGTGACGTCCTCCTCCTGGGTCGGGAGCAGCCATGAGCCCGTTGCTGCCCCAGCCTGTGGGGATCCCCGCCCCACGCCCGAGCCGCCACAGCGAGGCCTACTGGGACGGATGCCGTCGGCACCAACTGCTCTACCAGCAGTGCGCCCGGTGCGGCTATCGCGGTCTTGCCGCCTTCACCGTGTGTGCGCAGTGCCATGCGACGTCCCCCGTCTGGGAGACGAGCGCCGGGACAGGGTCCCTCTACAGCTGGTCGGTGGTCTGGCGCCCGCCCGACCCCTCGTTCAGCGTGCCCTACGCTCCGGCCGTGGTACGCCTGGACGAGGGGTTCTGGATGCTGAGCGCCGTCATCGGTTGCGAGCCCGAGGAGCTGCACGATGGCCTGCGGCTGGAGGTCGAGTTCCATCCCGCCAACGGCGAGATCACCCTGCCGTACTTCGCTCCGACGCGAAACCCGGCGCTTCGATAGCCGAGGAGGACCACGACCGGCCGGTTCACGGTTTGAGGGACGTGCTGCACTCATCGTCGGACTCCCGCCTGTCCCGTTCTTCGGTCAGGGCGGCGCGGTTGAACTTCATGACGTCGTTCCTCGGGATGGCCTCCACCATCTCCACCGTCTTCGGAACCTTGTACGCGGCGAGTCGGGTCTTGGCGAAGTCGATGATGTCGTCGGGAGCGGGGGCGTCGCTCGGATCGACGGGCTGGACGATGGCGTGCACCCGGCGGCCCCACTCGGGATCCCGCAAGCCGACGACGACGACGTCTGCGATCGCCGGATGCTCGCTGAGCGCAGCCTCGACCTCTGCCGGGAAGACGTTGACGGCCCCGGTCACGATCATGTCGACCCGCCGATCGGCCACGTAGAGGTAGTCATCTTCGTCGAGCCAGCCCATGTCACCGACGGTCACGAATCCGTCCTCGGTCGGGCGCATCGGCTCCACGTCCCCACCCATGTACGTCGCCTCCGGTCCGGAAGGCCTCCGCATGTAGATGCCGCCGATCTCTCCTACCCCCAGCGTCTTTCCCCCTTCACCGATGATGCGAATGTCCGTGCCCATGTAGCCGCGACCCACGGTCCCCGGGTGCTGCAGCCACTCGTCCCCCCGGCAGCACACGTATCCGTGCCTCTCGGAGGCGCCATAGGTCACGAAGAAGTGCTCGGGCCCGACCAGTTCACACCAGCGCCGGCCGAGCCAGACCGGCAGCAGGGCCGCCCCCTGCTGCACCCAGTCGAGCGACGACAGGTCCCGCCGGTCGATGTCGGGCACCTGGACCAGACGCTGCAGCATCGGGGTCGCTCCGACGAATCCGCTCACGCGGTGGTCTTCGATCAGATCGAGCACCCGCTGCGCATCGAAGCGCTCGAGCAGGACGACCTCGACTCCGGACATGAGGTTCCTGGTCGCCGTGAAACCGTTCGAATGGTAGAGGGGCGCCGGGATCAGCACTCGCTGTGGCCGGGGTAACGGCCCGTACGACTCCACCGCCGCTGCCGCCGACGCTCCGTCGACATACCGACCGGGATTCTTCATGAGGATGACCTTGGGCGTGCCGGTCGACCCCGAGCTGCAGATCCCCCATCCGTGAGGCGGCGTCACCTCCGGCAGGGGATCGGTCGAAGCCGACATCCCCTCCTCGAACAGATCCACGTGCGCAGCATCCACGATCAGGCGGGGACTGATCACCGCCAACACCCGGTCCCGTTCCCACTCGGGAAGGTTCCACCGCATCGGGACCACTACTGCACCCACCTTCCACCCCGCGAACGTCGCCACGAGGTGCTCCGGTGAGTTGGGGAGGGAGATCGCCATGCGGTCGCCCACCCCGAGGCCCCGCGTGCTCAGCACTCGGGCCAGCTGCGTCGACCGCTCGTCGAGCTCACCGAACGAGACCCTTCGCTCGCTGCCGTCCTCGGCGGCGAACACGATGCCGACCCGGTCCGGGTCCGCCTGGGCGACCCGATGGATCTGGGTTCCGAAGGGCACGCCCGTGGACGTCAACGTCCCCCATTCCACGCTGCCGCCGACGTGGGAGAGCCGCTCATCACGCTCGGGGCAGACCGAGGCCCCGCTGAGCGATGATGTTCCGCTGGATCTCGCTCGTGCCGCCGTAGGTCGTCGTTCCGAGTGCGAACCGGTACGAATACTCTGCGATCCCGTGTGCAACGGCGGCGGGGTCTCCGTCAGCTCGGATGCCGTCCGGCCCGAGCATGTCCATGAAATCAGCCGATTGCCTGGTCAGCGCCTCGGTGGCGAACAGCTTGGCCATCGACCCCTCGACACCGGGGAGTGTCCCCGCATTCTGGACCCAGGCGCAGCGACGGGCCAGCAGGGTGCTGACCTCGATCTCTGCAGCCGCCCGACCGAGACGAGCCTGCACATCGGCGTCCTCGGATTTCGCACGCCCCGCATCGTCCACGGAGGTGAGTGCCCATCGTTCCATCGCACGAAGCAGCCGACGTGAATCACCCCCCTGAGGCAATGATCGCTCGAAGGTGAGGCCGACCGTCATGATGTCCCAGCCTCCGTCGACCTCGCCGATCCTCAGGGAGTCGTCCACCCGGACGTCGGAGTAGAACGTCAGGTTCGTCCTCTCACCGGACACCGTGAACACGGGCTGAATCTCCACACCCGGTTGGCGCAGAGGCACGAGGAACGTCGTGAGACCCTTGTGCTTGGCCACCTCCGGGTTCGTCCGCGTCAGTAGGAACACGTAGTCCGCCTCCTGCGCATTGGTCGTGAACATCTTTTGTCCGTTGATCACCCACTCCTCGCCATCGCGCACGGCGCGGGTCTGCGCCGCAGCGACGTCGGATCCCGCTTCTGGTTCGGTGAACCCGAGCACGATGACGATCTCTCCTGCGAGAGCTTGCGGCACGATCAGGCGCTTCTGCTCTTCCGTCCCCATATGCCGAATGACGTTGGCCACCATGAGTGTCGTGCTGCCGGCATAGGTCGGCGCCCCGGCCGTCTGGAACTCCTCGGCCATCGCCAACACCTCGAGAGCGTCGCGACCTTGGCCGCCGTACTCCACCGGCCAACCGGGTGCCAGCATTCCGTGCTCCACGCGGGCCTTGTGGAAGTCCCGGTCATGATGCACCCCGGTGCTGTGCATCCGCTCTCGGACGTCCTCTGTGAAATTGTCGTCCAGGAAGCGCCTGGCCTCGTCGCGTAGCGCGTCACTGCCCTCGCCCAGACGGAAGTCCATCGCTAGAGGCCGCTTCCCACCGCGGAGAGTCGCTCGACCGCCCCCCGTGCGTACATGTGCGTCGGCTCCCCGAACACCGCAGGCCATGCTCTCGCCCGACGGAAGTAGAGCTGGATGTCGAACTCGAGCATGAAGCCGTATCCGCCGTGATAATGGAGACTGCGATAACTGGCCTCGCGGGCAGCCTCGGCACAGAATCCGCACGAGAAGCACGCCAATTCCCTGGCCCGGGCCGCTTCATCGTCGGCCGCCCATGCCGCTTCACGGGCGATGAGCTTGCCCCCCTCCACGGCCGTCGCCGCGTCGGCCAATCCGTGGGCAACGGCCTGGAATGACCCGATCGGGACTCCGAAGGCGTGCCGCTCCTTCGCATAGTCCACCCCGAGCTCGATTGAGCGGGACCCGACGCCGACGAGCGCGTTCGCCATGAGCACGAGCCAATCGTCGCGTGCGCTCTCGAAGAGTTGCTCCGCCGGCTCGCCGGACTCCAACACCACGGATCCCGAATCGACGGCGATGTCGGCGAGTGGCATCGACCCCGTGTTGGGCACCGGGCGCGCCCGATCCACGATGGCCACGCACTTCAGCTGCCCCTGGTCGAAGAAGATCACCTCGTCGGCCGCCGACCCACCCGGTACGAGCGCCAGCACCCCGCCCCGTGGCGGATGCAGCGCAATGGTCACCAGATGATCGCCGCCAAGGGCCCGGCCGAGGGCCGCGGCCGCGGCATGACCGCCGGTCCGCGCCAGCAACCGCGCCGCGACCTGCGCCTCGATCAGGGGAGCGGGTGCGAGGTAGCTGCCGTGTTGCTCGGCGACAAGGGCCATGTCGAGCAAGGACGCGTCCCAGCCGCCCGATTGCTCGTCGATCGCCATCTCGAGGGCACCCATGGTCCGCAACGACGCCCACAGGTCGGCATCGTGACCGGACGACTCGGCGGCCCGTACCCGCTCCACCGGGCACTCCTTGGCATAGAACGCAGAAAAGGCGTCGATGAGTTGTTGCTGCTCTTCCGAGGGGTTCAGATCCATTGCGCGTCTTCTGGCCGCGGGCTCAGCGGTAGTCGGCCGGCTCGCCCTCGAGGATCACGGTCTTCGTCTCGAGGAAGGGAAGGAGCCCCTCCGTGCCACCCTCACGGCCGATGCCCGACTGCTTGAAGCCCCCGAAGGCGACGCCGAAGTCGGTGCGGAATGCGTTGTGGCCGACGGTCCCGGAGCGCAGACGGCGGGCAACGTCCCGGGCCCGGTCCACGTCGTGGGTGAACACCGAGGCGTTGAGCCCGTAGATGGTGTCGTTGGCGGTGGCCACAATCTGATCTTCGCCTCCGACCGGGATCACGCTCAGCACCGGGCCGAAGATCTCCTCCTGGGCGATCGTCGACGAGTTCTCCACGTTGGCGAACACCGTCGGCTCGACGTAGTAGCCCCGATCGAGATCCTTGGGTCGTGCGCCGCCAGTGACCAGAGTCGCCCCCTCCTCGATCCCCGTCGCGATGTAGCCCTCGACCCGGTCACGTTGACGGCTCGAGACGAGCGGCCCCATCTGCGTCGCGGCGTCAAAGGGGTCACCGACCCGCACCTGCGAGAAGGCGCTCGCCAATGCGTCGACCAACTCGTCGTGGCGCCCGCGGCTGACCACGATCCGCGTCAGCGAGGAGCAGACCTGTCCCGCGAGCATGCATTCCGCACTGGCCAGGGTCGCGGCGGCCTCGTTCAGATCCATGTCGTCCAGGATCAGGGCCGCCGACTTGCCACCCAGTTCCAGGGTGCAGCGGGCGATCCGCTCGCCGCAGATGGATGCGATCCGCCGACCGGCCGCGGTCGACCCGGTGAAGGTGATCTTGTCGACGCGGGCGTCTCTCACGAGGAGTTCGGAGACCTCCCGATCGGCGGTGACGACGTTCAGCACTCCCCCGGGAAGGCCCATGGCCTCGGCGATCTCGGCCACCACGTAGGCGTCACCGGGGGCCTCCGGGGAGCACTTCAGCACGACGGTGCACCCGGCGAGGAGGGCTGGAGCAACTTTGTACGTGATGAGGCCGATCGGGGCGTTCCACGGGATGATGGCGCCGACCACCCCCACCGGCTCCCGGACGAGGAGGCCGAACTCGCCCTGCGACGGCCGCACCCTCTCTTCGAAGGGAAAGGTCCCGGCCAGTCCCGCGTAGTAGTCGAACGCGCTCGCAATTCCGGCCGCACCGTACTTGGCGATGACATGGAGGGCACCCGACTCGCGGGGCCATATCTGCCCAATGTCCTCGGCCCTCTCCCGCAGGCCAGTGGCGAAGCCCGTGAGGAACTCGGCCCGTTCGGCGTGGCTCATCCGCGGCCAGGGCCCCTCGTCGAAGGCCCGACGGGCAGCCGTCACCGCTCGGTCGATGTCGGCCGGCTGGGCCTCGGGGACACGGAAGTAGATCTCCTCCGTGGTCGAGTCGATCACGTCGATGGTGGCACTCGAAGAAGGACCGACCCAACTGCCGTCGATGAAGAACCGGTCAGCGTGAAGAAGCGGCACCGCAGTGCCATCTGTCACCGTCATTTGTCATTTCCCCCGATCATGTCGCTGGTCGATAGGCGGAGCCGCGTCCCATCGGGGCCAGCGTAGCCATCCGCCTCATGTGGCATCCGGGTCACGGTTTCGGCGGCAGGTTCTCGCGGTAGGTCACCGGCAACAGCTCGATCAATTGCCCGTCGGGGTCCCGCACGAACAGGGCGGCACCGATGTCGCTGTCCTGGACGATCTGCCCGCCGCATTCGGCCGCCCGCTCAGCCGTAGCCCGCACGTCGTCGACCGAGATGGACAGGTGGGTCAGCCCCGGCTCGTTCATGGTGCGTGCCCGATAGGGCGCCTGCGCTCCGGCCGCGGAGTAGTGCATCAGCTCCAACACGAAGCCGTCGAGGGTCAGATAGGAGGCGGTCACGCCGAGCGGCGGGGTGAGCCCGGTGAGCTTCCCCGTGGGCTGGTCCGGAGGCGAGATCTCGTACCAGGACCTGAAGCCGAACACGTCCTGGTAGAACCGCTTTGAGCGCTCGAGGTCCGTGACGACCTGCCCCGTGTGGTTGTACGTGCCCATTCGCCTCCTCCCTAGGTGCGGAATCGTCGCACAGCTCAGCCGACCGGCGTGAATTCGAGATAGAGCCGGTCGAGGCCGCGGAGCATCCACGTGGGCGTGTACTCCCAGCGACGGGCACCGGCCGGGCCGTGGTGGGACTCCGAGATCCGGATGTCCTCCATCCGACCGAGCAGGCGCTGGAGTGACACGTTCGCCTCGGCACGGGCCAACGGGGCACCGGCACAGGTGTGGATGCCGTGCCCGAAGGCGATGTGCTGGCGACCGTTCTCCCGGTCGAGACGCAGCTCGGCGGGATTCTCGAACTCCCGGGGATCGCGGTTCGCGGCGCTGGGCAGCACCATCACCGTGCTGCCGGCCGGGATGCTGACGTCGTGGACGGTCGTCGGCACCCGGGACAGGCGGAAAGTGCCCTTGATCGGGCTCTCGAGGCGCAGCGCCTCTTCCAGGAACGGTGCGATCAGGCTGCGGTCGTCACGGAGCTGTTGCTGCAACTCGGGGCGGTCGCCCAGGATCTGCAGTGACGTGCTGAGGAGCCGGGCCGTCGTCTCCTGACCAGCCGCGAACAGGTTGGAGGCGATGCGCATCACGTCGTCCACAGGAGGCAACGTGCCGTCGGGAAACGTGGCCGTCGCCAAGCCGGTCATGACGTCATCGCGTGGCTCGCGCCGGCGGTCCTCGATATACGTCGTGAACTGGCCGTAGAGGTACTCCAACGGCTTGTGCGTCATTTCGAGCGAGTCGTGGTGCATGAGCATCTCCAGGAACTCCTCATGGTCTTCTTCGGGCACCCCGAGGAGGTCGGCGATCACCAGCAAGGTGTAGGGCCCCGCGTACTCGCTGACGAACTCGCATCGGCCGCTGGCATGGAACCGGTCGATCTGCCGGTCGGCTAGCCGTCGAAGGGACTCCTCGTTCTCCTTCAGTCGCTTGGGTGTGATCAGGCGCATGAGGAGACCACGGTGGGCGGTGTGCTTCGGGGGATCGTAGGTCGGGAGCTGGTCGCCGAAGGGAAGCGTGTCACGGTAGGTCTCGATGATCTCGGTGACATCATCGCCTTCGAGGGGTACCGGGAACTTGGCGAAGGGACCGATTGCCGAGGTGCAATTCGAGAACGTCGCCTGGTCGTGATAGACGGCGATCGCCTCGTCGTAGCCGGTCACCATGTAGACGTCGCGGAAGGGCTCCTTGCTGACCGGGCACTGTCCACGCAGGTAGTCGAAGTAGGGGTACGGATCCTCGAAGAGATCCTTGGTACGGAAGTAGTCGACGGAATCGAAGGTGTCGTCGCTCAATGGTGCTCCTCGGTCGTGAACGGTGGGTGCGCCGTTCGAATGGATACGGAGGCAGGTGGCCGGCATGCCACGCGGGGTATGTTCCGGTGAGTCGAAAGGAGCTGCCGGACATGGGGCAGGAGCTCGCGGGAAAGGTTGCCATCGTCACCGGCGGGGCGGGCGGAATCGGCCGTGCCACCGCCGAGCTGTTGGCCCAAGAAGGGGCAAGCGTCGTCATCGCCGACATCTCCGTCGAGGACGGCGAGGCGCTGGCGGGCGAACTCGGTGATGCCGCGGCCTTCAAGCAAACCGACGTGTCCGATGCCGATGAGGTCCAGGCGCTGGTCGATTTTGCCGTCAACACGTTCGGTGGCCTTCACGTGATGTTCAACAACGCGGGCATCTCGAGCTCGTTCCGTCGGTTCTTGCGCGACGACCTGCGCGACTACGACCGTGTGATGGCCGTCAATCTGTTCGGTGTGGTCATCGGGACCCAGCGAGCGGCTCGGCACATGGCGGAGCACGGAGGCGGCTCCATCATCAACACCTCGTCGATCGGGGGCCTGACCGGAGGCGGCCCGCCGATCTCGTACCGCACGTCCAAGGCGGCCATTGCCCAGTTCAGCCGCATGGTCGCCACGGATGTCGCCGAATACGGCGTGCGCGTGAATTGCATCGCGCCCGGACACATCGCGACGGGGATCACCAACTACGACCTGGGCCCCACCATTGAGCACGACCAGCCCCTGCAGCGCCGGGGTACCACGCACGACGTCGCAGAGGCTGTGCTCTTCTTGGCGAGCGAGCGGTCGGCCCAGATCACCGGTATCACCGTTCCGGTGGACGGAGGGACCGTGGCCGGGCGCCCCGTCCGCCAGATGACGACGGTCCGGACGACCGCCAATGACGCCGGCTCCGGCTGACAGCTCGCACCGTGGAACGCCGACGTGGAGGTGACCGCGGCGTACGAACGGGCCCGGCACAGGCTTCAACGAGGCGGTGACGACGTCCATTCTCTCAGGCCAACTTGGCCGACCAGCCTCCGTCGACAGGAATGACCGCACCCGTCACCAACGATGCTCGGTCGGAGGCCAGGAACGGGCTCTCGTATTTCGGCTCCGGTCCTGAGCCAGCAGATTCTCATAGACCGGCCTGACGTCAGCGTTGCCGCGCAACTCGGAGCCGTTGGGCAGTGAGCGCCAGGTCGAGTGCTCGAAGAGGGCGGCGACGTCGTCCACATCACCGCTCTCGCGCAGTCGGGCGTATGAGTCCACCAGCCTCGTGATCTCGTCCGCGTCCGACATCTCACGCCTCCGTCACGTGGGTCCGCGACCGGTCCGGACTGCCTCTTCGACCAGCTCGATGACCCAGGTGATGCCGCGAATGGCCCGAGGCGAGTCGATCCGCCAGTCAGCCACGAGGCGCTCGTACGAGGCGACGCTCCAGAGCACGTCGAACATCGCCGCCACGACCTCGCGGTCTTCAGCCGACCATCGTGCGGTCCGGGCGGTGATGGCGCCGAGCAGGGCATCGCGCTGTCGTTGGTTCGCCTCGGCGAGCGTCGGGTCGAGGGGCGGGCGCGGTTCCAGGGGAAAGGACGAGACGTGTTCGAAGATGCGCGCCGCGATGTCGGCGATGTCGTCGAGTTGCATCTCCGCCAGGTCGATCCCGGCCTCCTGCTCGTGACGGTGGATCACCGCATCGCGCAGCCCGCGTTCGTTCCCGAAATATCGGTAGACGGTCCGCTCGTTGACACCGGCGCGCTCGGCGACAGCCCGGATCGTCAACCCCTGCCAATCCCGGATGGACGACTCGTGCAGCAACTCGGCGCCGGCGGTGATGATCCGCTCGCGCGTCTCGGCGGCACGCTCTCGGCGGAGCGCCCCGTTGTAGGGCCGCCGCGGCTGCATCGGCTCCGACAGGTCCGGTTCCGTGGAGGCGCTCACGGCGTCCATTCTGCTCCCCGGCCCTCGCGTTCCGGTGCCTGCTCCGGCTGCCCGGGACGCCGTGAGCCGGAACCGCGAACTTCCGCTGGGCGCCCTCCCGGATTTCGTGTCATACTCTGACATTAAGACTATATTGGGCAGGGCGCCACAACGATGCAGCCGTGGTGGAATGCTCCGGTGGCGACTCGGGAGTGGCCACCGACTGCGCAAGGGATGTGGACGATGAAGACGCATGCAGCCGTTCTCTGGGGCCGGGGGGAGGACTGGAAGATCGAGGAGATCGACCTCGATCCGCCCAAGAGCCACGAGGTCCTGGTCCAATGGGCCGCTGCCGGACTGTGCCATTCCGACGAGCACCTCCGGGCGAGCGACATGGGCGCACCGCCACCTGCGGAGGGAGCGCCGGCGAAGCCGGCGCTCTTCCCAATGGTGGGCGGCCACGAGGGTGGAGGCGTCGTCATCGAGGTCGGTCCCGACGTCCTCAGCCTCCAACCGGGGGACCACGTCGCCGCAAGCTTCTTTCCGATCTGCGGCCGCTGCAAGATGTGCATCACGGGGCACTCGAACCTCTGTGACCTCGGTGCGGCGACCTTCGCCCCGGGTCAGATCTCGGACGGTAGCGCCCGGTACCACCTCAACGGCCGGGACCTGAACGTCATGGCCAAGCTCGGCACGTTCGCGGAGCACAGCGTTGCTCACGAGGCGTCACTCGTGCCGGTGGACCGTGACGTGCCATTGGGCGTCGTTGCCCTCGTGTCGTGCGGGGTGACGACCGGTTGGGGCTCCGCGGTGTACCGGGCCGAGGTCAAGCCGGGCGACACCGTCGTCGTCGTCGGCGTCGGGGGCGTCGGCATCAATGCCGTGCAGGGGGCGCACATGGTGGGAGCGAAGCACATCGTCGCCGTGGACCCCGTGGAGTTCAAGCAGAAGGCGGCCCTCGACTTCGGCGCCACGCACACAGCCGGATCGATGGAGGAAGCCCTGCCCATGGTGACGGAGCTGACGCGAGGGCAGATGGCCGACGCGGTGATCCTGGTCCCGAGCGTGATGTACGGGGACCTCATGGCCGGCGCACTGACCCTCACGGGAAAAGGCGGGACGTGCGTGGTCACGGGTGTGGCACCACAGTCGCAGACCGAGAGCAGCGTCAACCTCTTCGAACTCGCGATGTTCCAGAAGGAGATCAAAGGCGTCGTCTTCGGCGCGGCCAACCCGCGATTCGACATCCCCAACCTGTTGGCGCTGTACAAGAACGGCCAACTCAAGTTGGACGAGTTGATCACCAGGACCTACCGGTTGGACCAGATCAACCAGGGCTATCAGGACATGCTCGACGGCGTGAACCTCCGTGGCGTCATCGCCTTCGACTGAATCCATACCGAGTCCGGCTCACCCTCCCGTGAGCTCG
>Ga0181523_10001220_pt1 | contig 27715 bp, 17 predicted proteins | sample PEATcosm2014_Bin_43_FD_119752 | JGI IMG/M metagenome (GOLD analysis project Ga0181523, IMG submission 119752) | Peatland microbial communities from MTU Mesocosm Facility, Houghton, MI, USA - PEATcosm2014_Bin05_30_metaG | ecosystem: Environmental > Terrestrial > Soil > Wetlands > Peat | place... | reverse complement strand
TCTTGAATCGCAGACGGGTTGCTCATGTTCCGACCCTCCGTGGCGGCATTCTATCCCTTGGCGAGGTCCCACTTCCACCGACGCGGGTCCTTTCATCGCGACAGATTCGGTCTTCGTTTCCTGCGCCGGCTCCGATGTTCTGAGGTCAAAAAGATCGTTTACCGGATGTCCGAGATTCTGCTTGCAGCCAAGATAACGTCCCGTCGTCTGGACCGATACATGTCCCAGTAAGAATTGAATCTGCTCTAGTTCGCCCCCGCTCGTGTGGCACAGCTTCGCACAGGTTCTCCGCAGGTCGTGTGGTGCAATGTGCTCTAGGCCAGCTCTCTCGCAACAGGTCTTGACCACATACCACTGGGTTGGCCGACGAGCGCCGGCCGAAAGAGTTTGACTTCTAAAACAACGGTCGCCTGACTAGAGCACAAATCGCTCCACGCATACTCTGGGAACGATTGCCCCTCAGAAGCAGGGCGAACGTTCCCCTCCATTTGTGGGCTCTCGCCGGATGTTCTGCTCCCAGATCCTTTCCGTAGCGTTGCACAAAAAATCGCCCACATCAGATGAATCGGTTTTTTGTATTTCCTTTACGTCAAGAGCAGATTCCGCCTTCCCAAGCATACTCGGATTCGTTGTCGGCTATAGCAAGTACCTCGCCCACTGTCACTGTGTCTATGATGGACCTATCATTAAAGTAGAGTCCATGACTCCTGCGGCCCGTGGAGCACAATGACGAATACAGTTATGTGCCACCGCTTCCACATGCCGTAGTTTGTTTTTGTCGCCCCGCTTGTGATAAAGGAAAGGGATGATTTTATTGAGGGAATGGACACACAGCTTAAGGGCAGTACTGCTGATCGCGTTGTTGGCGGGCGGGATCCTGCACAACGCCAGCGCAGAGGATAATGGTCTCGAGCGCACGCCCGTTCTTGGCTGGAGTAGCTGGAGCTTCCTCCGCAAGAATCCCACGGCAGACATAATGAAAGCTCAGGCACTCGCCCTGCATAACTCCGGATTGCAGAAAATCGGGTACCAATATATAAATCTCGACGACTTTTGGTATCAGTGTCCGGGACCGCAAGGTCCGAACGTCGACCCTTATGGCCGCTGGATGACGGACTCATCTAGGTTCCCGGCCCAGGGGGATAGCGATGGCATCAAGGTGGTCGCTGACTACATCCATAGCCTGGGGATGAAGTTCGGAATTTATGTCACGCCGGGTATTTCGAAGCAGGCGGTCAGCCGGAACACGCCCATTAAGGGCACATCGTACACGGCTGCGCAGATTGCGGAACCGTCCGTAGAGGAGAACAACTACAACTGCAAGGGCATGGTCCGCATTGACTACAGCAAGCCCGGAGCGCAGGAGTATACGAATTCGTGGGTAGATATGCTCGCGGCGTGGGGAGTCGATTACATCAAGATTGACGGCATGCAAGACAGCAACGCCGCTGACGCTAAGGCGTGGTCGGATGCTGTACGGCAGAGCGGGCGGCCCATGGTCCTGGACGTCACGCAGGGGGACCTCACAACCGCGATCGCCCCGACATTGATGAAGTATGCCAATCAATGGGAATTCGCGCCCGACGTCGAATGCTATCGCTGCGAAAAGCATGGCAGCAGCTATCCGCTGACGAGCTGGGCCGACGTTACCAAACGCTTCAACTACGTGGCGGAGTGGCAGCCTTACGCTGGTCCAGGCGCTTTCAACGACTATGACTCCATTGAAGTAGGAAATGGCAGCAACGACGGGCTGACTCCGGTCGAGCGCCAGACTCAGCTCAGCCTGTGGGCCCTTGGGGCGGCACCCCTCATCCTCGGCGTCGATCTTACTCACCTCGACCCAACGGATCTGCAGAAGTACCTGGAGAACTCCGCAGTCCTTGCTGTCGACCAGGATTCGATCGCCGCGAAAAGGGTGCTCAATACCGGCAACCAGCAGGTGTTCGCCAAGAGGGAACCGAACGGAGACACGATCGTCGGTTTGTTCAACACCGGCGGGAAGGCAGAGGAAGTCTCGGTTCCAGCACCCACCGTAGGCCTCCCGGAAAACGAAAGCGGCTATTCCTTACATGACCTGTGGACCGGCGAGACGAAGAAAACAAGCAGCACCATCAGTGCTGTTGTTCCATCGCATGGGGTCGTCCTGTACCGCATCAGGGGACTTTAAACTACTCGATTGCTGACGACCCAGTCTGGATCGCCAACTAGGATATTCTTCAAGCGCTATCTCCTTTGACCCGCCTGATTTGCAATAGCCCAAAATGGCGCCCTCGATACAAACGGCAGCAAATGCTGGGGAATCCGAATATGGCGATTTTGAGTGATATGGCGATATTTCGCCAATCATCGACGGGAGTCCCACCCGAGTGTCCGGTTGCAAGATTGATCACTAGATTTGGCACTCGGATCGTCGAGGGTAGCTATGCCTCGAACCTTGGCTTGACCCCTCAAAGTGTGACTCAAGCTTTTCGGAAAACGTATGAAATTGAACAGTATTCTCACCCCGGCGATAGGTAATCTCAGCCCGTTCGAATCGGAATGCGGTCATGGGTTAGTGGCGGGAAACCAGACGTTTAGACCCTCACGACCGCGTCAATCACTGCAAGAACAGATTGCCCGTTGGCGCTTGGGGGAGGGCCAGCGGGCACTTTTCTACACATCGTTGCATGTGCCACCAGAATTCATGCCAGTCCCCCAAGAAATGTCGGCAACCAATCAGGACGAGCACGGTTAGAACCAGCGCCGGAATCGGAAGATACAGTCCTCGCTTACGGCGTGGCTGTAAAACTGCAACGTCAACCTGACATCGCTGGCCCGCATCGATTTCTCCGGTTGGAGACACGGGGTCAAATGACCGTCACTTCTATCCCGGACTGTTTCAGTGCGTTCAGGTCGGCTTTAGAAATACCTCGGTCGGTGATCACGTGTCGGATAGCAGAAGGCCGGTCAATCAATGACAAGCTGCGCTTCCCGAACTTGCTGGAATCGCAGACTGCCACCACTACTTTGGCCACGTCCATCATCGTGCGGTTTACCTTTGCTTCCAGGAGATTGGGAGTGGTGAGTCCATATTCAACATCGAAACCATCCACCCCGAGGAAGAGCACGTCTGCACTCAACCGGCGCAAGGCGCCTTCGGCGATCGGTCCCACGAGGGAAAATGCATTCTTCCTGAGATTACCGCCAGTCAGAATCACGTCCAGGTTGAAACCAGAGAGTTCCACAGCGATATTTACTGCATTGGTGATGATTGTCACGTTCTGGAGGTTCCGCATCGCACGGGCAATGGCAGTAGTGGTGGTGCCCGAATCCAGAATCACTACTTGTCCTGCCTTTACCATACGCGCCGCGGCTGCAGCAATCTGTAACTTTTCTTTGCGGTGCTTCTCTTTTTCCTGCAAAGCTGGGTCTCCCAGCACCCGTAATGCCCCACCGTGCGTCCGCTGAATCCGGCCTTTGGCATGGAGGACCCCTAGATCCTTACGAATCGTGACCGCGGATGTCTGGAAATGCTTGGCCAGATCCACCACTAGCACGCGGCTGTCCCGGTCCAGCGTCTCGAGGATTGCTCGTTGCCGTTCTTCGCTCAGCATTCAGAGACTTTCCATGGTGGACGGTTTCACTGGATACAGTATTCGCTTTCCTCTTTTTTTGTATCAGACTCTTGGTTCCGTCCATTACATTGAGCCCTATACGCCTCGAGATGAGTGGGAAATAATCGCAATTTGTCGTAATGAATCGTTATTCTCGTAGCGAGAGTCAATCGCGACTCACCTCGATTTGCCAGTTCTAGCAAGTATCGGAGATATAGTATCTCCGGAAACACGGCCTGGCCAAGCCACTCCCGGGGAAAGGATCACGGAATACTGACCGCCGTGAGGACAGGATGCAAGGATTCGATGGGGTGCCGATCGCGATTGGCGCCCTCTGCAAAGATGGGAGACAATCCGAAAAGTAGTTGGCATGTAGGTTTCGGACTTTTTGATCGGAGGGCTGAATTGATATCCCTAATCTCGAAGCGGATGTTGCTGTCCCTGGCTACGACTGTGCTGGCCGTCTTGATACTGCTCGCCTCGGTGCTCCTCTCGGGTTCATCATACGGAACCAAACCCGCCTTGCCACCGGCGGCCGATCTCGCGAGCTTTTCGGCCCTGGCGCCTATTGACGCGCACGTTCATCTTTACAAGGATGACCCGGCTTTGGGGGCTTTCCTCAAGCGTCTGAACCTGCGCGTTCTCGACATCATTGTGATCGATGACCGTGATCCCTTCGGCAAGGAGTTGGAGCCGCAGCGGAGCGACGTGCTCAAGGTCGTCCACGCCACGGGGGGCCGGGCGCTTTTCTGTACAACCTTTAGCCCTTACGACTTCGAAGATCCGGGATTCGCCCAGCGCACGATCCGCCGGCTCGATGCCGACTTCGTAGCGGGAGCAATCGCTGTGAAGATCTATAAAGTCATGGGCATGGAGATGAAATCGAAAGCGGGAAAATACGTGATGCCCGACGACCCTGCCTTCGAACCCATCTATCGGGCTATTGCCGCCCACCATCGCACCGTAGTCGCCCACATCGCGGAGCCGGATTCTTGCTGGCAGCCCCCAAACACCGCCAGCCCCGACTATGCGTACTACCAGCAGCATCCCGAGGAATACGCTTACGCTCATCCCGAGTGGCCCTCGAAAGCCACTATCTTGGCGGCGCGGGACCACTTCCTCGCCGAAAATCCAAAGCTGCTGGTAGTTGGCGCGCATCTGGGCAGCATGGAAACGGATGTCGATGAGATCGCGAGGCGCTTCGATCGCTATCCAAACTTTGCCGTCGATACGGCGGCCCGCATTGAATACCTGATGATCCAGCCGCGCGACAAGGTGCGGGCGTTCCTGATCAAATACCAGGACCGCGTCCTCTACGGGACCGATCTGGTGGTCATGCCAAAAGACGATACGAAAAAGGCGCTCGCGGAATGGAATGACACCTACGCCCGCGATTGGAAGTTTTTTGCCACAAACAAAACGGTTGAAGTTAAGGGCCGCAAGGTTCAGGGTCTCGAGTTGCCGGAGCCTGTCCTACGCAAGCTCTACCACGATAACGCGGTACGGTGGTTCCCAGGAGTTGTTGCAGGAGTCGATGCGCCCTGAGTACCCGAGTCATCCTATCTGGAGTGCTTCGACAGCGGGGTGCCATGCTGCGCCTGCCGATAGTCGAGGTGAACGGAATGCCCCTTCTGGTACCACTGACGCTGATCATCTTGAGGCAGGCGGATCGAAGAAGTGTTACTTCACCTATTTGCTGTTTCGGACACGAAGCATTCCAAAGAAGATGTGGGCGCTCTGGCTGCCATCGGTTGAACGCACGCTGCTTAGTCCTCTCTTTGTGCGCGAATGGAAGACGGTCCGATCGGTCCTTACGAAATCATTTCCCTGCTCGGTGCGGGCGGGATGGGAGAAGTGTATCGGGCGAGACATGCGCGATTAGCACCGGCGCAAACAGGCGAAGCCATGAGGCACCCACGAGGGCCTGGCGATTTGCCGGACATACTGTACCGAGCCCTAGATCCCGGGCCCTGGTCATCACTTCCCAGAAGGGCGCGCCCGTAGCTGTCTTTCACGACTGGATCTTGTCCACCTTGATGATCCCCGCACCTTCCTTGATCGTCAGGATTTGGTTGACCTCAACGTTGGCGAACTTTTCCGTCTTCCAGGTGGTAGGCCACTTCACCTCAATCAGGTCGATGGTCTTCGCCTGACCGACACCGAAGTGCAGGCGCAGGTCGCTCTGCGACATGACGCTTCCGCCGGTGTGCACCTCGTCCATTTGCGCGTGCTTGCCGTTGAGTACACGCACGCGGGCTCCCACGGCGGTACGGTTGCAGTGGGTGCCGATCAGCTTGACCTTGATCCAGTTATTTTTGTTGCCGCCGATGTTGCGCAGGAGCGAGGGCGGATCGTTCATATTTAATACCAGCACGTCAATACCGCCATCGTTGTCGAAGTCGCCAAAGGCGGCACCGCGGCTGGAGTAGCGCTCGGCGATGCCGGATCCCATCTGAGCAGATACGTCCAGGAATTTCCCGTTGCCTTCGTTGTGGTAGACGACGCGCTTTTGCTTGAAGTTGGCGTCCGGAAACCATTGCTCGACTTCTGGATACACGTGACCGTTGACTTGAATGATGTCCGGCCAGCCGTCGTTATCGTAATCCACGAAACCGCAGCCCCAACCTACGTAATTGTTGTTCACGCCGACTCCGGAAGCGAAGGTGACATCGCTGAAGGCACCGTCGCCGTCGTTGTGAAAAAGGTCACAGGTATCATCAGTGAAGTTGGTCTTGAAAATGTCAAACCAGCCGTCAGCGTCGTAGTCCGCCACCCCGATTCCCATGCCGGCCTGTTCCCGGCCTTCATCGTTAACCGCGGTGCCGCTCATCAAGCCGACGTCGGTGAACGTGCCATCGTGGTTGTTGTGGAACATGAGGCTAGCTTCGGAATCAACGGCCACGTAGATGTCTGGCCAGCCGTCGTTATCGAAATCGTAGGAGACGGTGCTGATGGAATTGCGAGGCCCCGGCTTCAGGATGCCGGCCTTCTCGGTGACGTCAGTGAAAGTGCCATCGCCGTTATTGTGGTAGAGAATGTTGGAGCCGCTGGGCAGGCCGCGCGGCCCGCACAGAACAGAAACCCCCTTCCACATGCAGGTAGACTTTTGGGCGCCAGCCGGTGGTACTTTCTTGATGTCGAACTCCAGGAAATTGGCGACGAAAAGATCGAGCCAGCCGTCCCGATCATAATCAAGCCAAGTCGAACCTGACGTCCACCGGACGCGCTCGTTGTGCACGCCGGCCTTTTTGCTGACGTCGGTGAACGTTCCGTCGCCGTTGTTGTGGAACAGGGCATTGTGGCCCCAAAAGCCGCAGAACAGGTCGTCCCAGCCATCGTTATCGTAGTCGCCCACGCTGACGCCCGTTTGCCATCCTACCTGCCCGAGGCCGGACTTCTCGGTCACATCCGTGAAAGTGCCATCATGGTTGTTCTTGAAGAGGTGTGATCTGGGTTCCTGGCCCACCGGCCACTTCTCGTTCAGCCGCAGGCCGTTCGTCAGGTACACGTCGAGCCAGCCATCATGATCGTAGTCGAAGAACGCGATGCCGCTGCCTTTCGTCTCCACAATGTACTTCTTGTGTTCCACTCCACCCCAGACATTGCGAACAGTCAGGCCCGCTTCCTTGGCCACGTCCACGTAGGTCACCGGAATGCCCCTGTCGGCATTGGGCACGGCGGCGGTATCGAGCGCCAGCGGCCGTGTCCACCTGCTGAGAGGCCGGGCGAGCGCTTCCAGTAATGAGGTTCCGAAAAGCACCGTTGAGAAACCGAGAAATTGGCGACGAGGGAGACGCATGCGCTTATTAGCATCTTAGCTTAAGTGACTATCGTGGATTACGAAGCTATCATGATGCGATGAACCCCCCGATGCTCTGCTGGGCAGGGGGCACAACGAGCCTCGAAGCACCAGAGCCCGAGATTGGTGGTTCTGGTTCTGATGTGCACGACACTGCCGCGGCTTGCGGCAGAAGCACGGTGGCGGCCGGCGGCGGGAACCGATGCCTGCGGCAATTCCGGGAATCTGGTTCAAATCCAGGCACGTCTGCGCGACGCCATAGTTCTGATCAATTCGTCGCCGGCAGACGACATCCCTGGGTGCCCACACATCCGAATTGCAGCCGCGTGCTCGGCGACAACAGTAACCGGACGGCGCAATAGTATTAAACTGCTAATAGTTCTTGACAATGTTGATTTGTTGCGTATAGGCTTTCGAATCATTGCGAATACTTTGCTTTAGGAATCATTCGAGTTTTCCCGGAGCCGAGCGGAGGGAGTCGATAGGGACTATCAGGAGATTAGTTCGCCGGCTTCTACGCAAACCCTTTCCGCAGTTGCAGATGGTTGCGGAGCAGAGTGTTTTACCTCAGCGGAGGCAATCTAGTGTCAATATCAAGACTTGCAGCTAGAGCGTCTGCCATTCTTTTCTTGCTTTGCGTCGGCCTGGTGATCGGGGCCAATCTGGGCTACGCGCAGAGCACCTACGCCAATCTGAGCGGCACCGTCACAGACGCGTCTGGCGCGGTGATCGTGGGCGCGCAATTGACGCTAACCAACACGGCCAGCAAGTCTAAGGCGACCTACCAGTCGGACGCCGGAGGGCGATACGTCTTTCGCGACGTGGAGCCCGGCATCTACAGCTTGCAGGTTGCCAAAACCGGCTTCGAGACCACCACACAGACCGGCATAGTGTTGACCATCAACGCTTCTGCTCACAGCGACGTCGTGCTGAAGGTTGGTGCGGGAACCGAAAGCGTCGAAGTGCTGGCGAGCACCTCGCTGGTCAACTATGACAACGCAACTGTTCAAGGTGGCATAGAACCGCAAACCCTGGCCGATCTGCCCCTCGCGATTGCCAATGGGAACCAGCGGTCCTCCGCGCAACTGGCGGTGCTTCTGCCCGGCGTAACCACCTCGAGTGGCAGCGATGCCTACAATGCCCGCATTAACGGCGGCCAGCAGAGTGGCGACGAAGCTATTCTCGATGGCGCCACTCTGTCGGAAGGGTACCTGAACCAGAGCGGGATGGTCGCCATCCACACTGACTTTCCGGTTTCCCCTGACATGATTTCGGAGTTGAAGGTGGTGACCTCGACCTACGAGCCGCAGTACGGGTTTACCACCTCCGGTCAGATCGTTGCCCAGACTAAGAGTGGCGGCACCAGTTTTCACGGTTCCGGCTACGCTTACCTGCGCAATGACGGATTGAATGCCAGACAGTGGTGGGAGCCGGCAGGCTCGCCCAGAACCTTTGACCATGAGATGGACGCCGGCGCCAACATCGGCGGCCCTATAAAGCTGCCGGGGTTCGATAAAGGGAAGAACAAGGGTTTCTTCTTCTTCAACTGGGAGCCCTACACGCTGAACGGCGGAGCGACGCGGCCGATACTCACAATCCCCACCATGCTGGAACGGGGGGGCGACTTCACGGACAACCTGGACTCCGGCGGGAATCTGATTCCAATCTACGACCCGCGGACCGGTAACCAGTTCAGTTGTAATGGCGTGCTCAATGTGATTTGTCCGAACCTTGAGGATCCAATCGCGCAAGCGTGGCTGGCGCAGCTCCCGACGCCAACCTACTCCGGAACATCGAACAATTACCTGGCGCCGCACGCGGTTCCCAACTCCTTGTATACCGGGTCGAATGCCTATCTGTTCCGTATCGACGATAACTGGGGGGAATGGGATCGCTTCTCCTTCTCGTTCTACCGTAGATATAACAACTCCAATCTGGTAGGCGCTCTTCCCACTCCGATTTCGAGCGCGCAGGGGCAGCCGGGTCATTCCGGGGTCTATCGGTTCAATTGGGAGCACATATTTTCGGCGAAGACGACCAACCACTTTACGCTGGGTTATCTAGACCTCCACGAGGATATCTTATCGGCCGATACTCAGACGACCGTGAAAATGCCCACAGTCCCGGGCGTGGCCAACACGACCACGTTCCTTCCCGTGTTCGAATTTGGCAGCTTGCAATTGGGTGAACCCAGCGGCCCGCCGGGGCACAACATCAGCACTCGTCCGACCTATGCGATCAACGATATTTTCAGCCGGGTGGTGGGAAGCCACACGCTGGTGGCTGGCCTCGAGTGGCGCTCCCCTCAAGGAAACGCCCATGGGGGGACCAATCAAGGCGGCACGTTCTACTTTGGGGGCGTGACTGGGAATAGCAACGTGCAAACCGCAACCGGCAATGGCAATGCTGATTTCTTTATCGGCGCAGCCAACGGCGCCAGCGTGAGTTACTACAATGTCCCGGCGATCTATATACGGCAGACAGGCTGGGCGGTCCATTTTGGTGATAGCTGGCGTTCCACTCCCAAGTTGACACTGGCCTATGGACTGCGCTGGGATATGGAAACTCCGACGCGGGAAAAACACAACCACGATTCATTTTTCGACCCAACTTTGGCCAATCCCGACGCGGGAAATCTTTTGGGAGCCCTGGCTTTCGCCAGCTCCAGCCGGCCCTACCCAGAACAGGTGGATCATGCGGGGGTAGCGCCTCGCCTGGGTGTAGCCTACGCGGTGAGACCGAACATGGTGGTTCGTGCCGGATACGGCATCTTCTTTGGCCAGGCATTCTATCCGGGCTGGAATGGGGGAAATAGCCTGGACGGCTATAACGTCAACTCCGCCGTCGGTAGTTCTGGCGTCAACAGCACTGGGCAAGTCATTCCCGCAATGTGTCTGACGCCTGGGAATGCGTTCTGCGTGGCGGCGGGGGTGCCGGCGAATGGCTACCCGACCCCCGCCAGCCTTGCGCCAAGCCTCACGCCTGGTTTTGACAATGGACTAGCCCCGCTCTACCGCCCATTTAACGCCAACAAACGGGGGCGGGCGCAACAGTGGAACTTGACGATCGAGCGGCAGTTACCCTGGAAGACGGTCGTAAGCGGGGCCTACGTCGGAGCGCACGGCACCCACCTGCTCTCGGCGTTGCAGCCGCTCAATGTGCTCAATCCGAACGATCCCCGTGTGATCGCGAATGGGGCAAACCTTCCAAACCCGTGGGATCCTTCCAGCGGGGTTCCCGAGCCTTACCCGGGATGGGCCTCACAAGTGTCTTGTGCCACGGTGGGGCAAGCGCTGCTGCCCTACCCGCAGTATTGCAGCACTCTGGCTGGGCTCAACGAGAATGTCGGCAACTCTATCTACCATTCTTTCCAGGGGCGTGTGGAGCGGCGCCTCGACAAGGGCATCTACATGCTCTTGTCGTACACCAACTCCAAGACCATTGAAGATGCCGCCTCCAATACGCAATCAACACAAGGCATTTATAACGGCTCGTATGGAATTGTCTCGCCCTACCAACGCTCTCGCTCCCGCACTCTGGCGTCCGACGACGTGCCGCAAGTCGTGTCGGCGGCCTTCGTCTATGATTTTCCCTTCGGTCACGGCAAACGGTTTCTGAATAAGGGCGGGGCACTGGACAGGGTCGTGGGGGGATTCCAGATCAGTCCGATTTACCGCTACTCTCGCGGCATCCCGTTCTTTTTCCGCGATAACGGAGTCTGCAAGTCGTACGTAGGAGCGTGCATACCCGGCCTAATCCCGGGAGTGAATCCGTTCCTTCAAGACCCCAACCACTTTAATCCCTACAACCTCTCGCTGTGCCCGCCCGGTAGCACCCCGGGGACACCGTGCGCGCCTCTGCTTAACGCGAGCGCATTCGAGCCCTACAGCAACTTCTTCACACCAGGCTATTCGGGCTATGGGAGCCGGATCAGCAATTTACGCGGGCCCAACTTCAAGGAATTGGACTTCTCGTTGACCAAGAACACGAGGATCACTGAACGGGTGACCTTCAAGTTCAGCGCGAACTTCTTCAATGCCTTGAACGCCCATTTCTTCATCAATGACGAAAGCCAGAACTTTGGAGGCGATACGTCCTTTAACACTGATATTAGCAGCCCCACGTCGGCGCCCTTCGGCACGTGGAATGGCGTGGCCAGCCAGCCCCGAACCATACAGGTGGCCGGAAGAATTGAGTTCTAGGCAGACTGGCTTTTGCGTGAACCCGCCACTCACGGAATCGTGAGTGGCGGTTTTTCCTTGCGGCAGGTTTCCGCTCTACTCTTTTCTTTAGCTCCGCGTCTAATGTGGCTGGGCACTCTGTAGAGGGGGAGGTTCCCCTCTCAACTTTTTGAACTTCTCCATCTGTTCTTGCGCTTCTTCTCGCTTCCCTTGTCGCTGATAGATTCTACCCAGGGTATAGTGAGGCTCTGGATACGAAGGATCCAACTCGATCGCCCGTTGCAGAGGAGCGATGGCTTCTTCGAGTTTCCCTTCCTTTTCTAACACCCGCCCCAGCTGGTAGTGAGCTTGAGGAAACCTGGGGTCATAGCGCAAGGCTTCGTGCAGTCGCGTTTCAGCTTCATCGAGGCGATTCAGCGATATGAGGGAGACGGCGAGATTCAAGGACGGCCACGCGGAAGGGTGCTCCTGCTTGCGGTTGAGCTCGATTGCGCGGGTGAAGCTCTGGATGGCTTCGTCAAACCGGCCCAGGGAGTCATAGCACAGCCCCAGGCTGTTGTAGGCGCGCATCATGTTTGGATCGAGCTCAATCACACGCTGTAACCTGCTTATGGCCGTGGCGTATACCCGTGCATCATAGTCCAGCCTGGCCAACCAGTAGAGGTAGAGAGGGTTCTGGGGATCGCCCCGGGAAAGTCTCTGGAGTTCGTCTCGCCCCCAGTCCCGCCGGTTAAGGCGGAGGTAGGCCATAGCCAGCGAAAATCTGGTCTGATCGTCAAGCGCAGCGATCGCTTCCGCTTTCTTCCACGCAATTGCCGAATTGAGGTACTGGCCGTCGAGGAAAAGTATATGTCCCATCAGGGTATAGAGCCTGGCGGTGCGGACCGACTTTGGGACACGTTGCGTCTCCTCTAGCAGAATGGTCTCGGCGCGTTTGTAGTCACGGCGCTGCAAAGCGCTCTCCAATTCATCTCTCCGGGAGGGTTCAAGCTGAAGCTCTGCGAGCGATCCCGGAGCGCCCAATACTGGTAACGCCTCGGTCTCCGGGGCTTGTTGCGCAACGAGTGGAAGCGAAAGCCATGCGGTGAGCAGGACCTGGAAAATCAGTGCGCGCACCCGTTTCGACGGCCGGGAATTACGGAGCATTGCGTTTCCTAAGGGGCAGAAGCCGGCTTGTCCGCTGCAATTTTCGCTCTCGTCGCCAGGGCCGCCTGACTGTCAGGAACCAGGGACAACTCGCGTTCGATCTCCGCAAGCGCTTCATCGTATTTCTCCTGTTGCAAATAGATGAGCGACATCGCCAAATGAATTTCAAGAAGCTTGGGGTCAACGTCAGCCGCCTTTTGAAAAGACGTCAATGCCTGATCGTACTTCCCCTGGTTCCAAAGTTCCTGGGAGAGCGCCTGGTGCAGACGCGCGGAGTTGGAATCGAGCTTGGCGATCTCCTTCAACGATGACCGAGAAAGCTTTGCCCAGCTTCTGGCCAACAAATACACATATTCGGCATCTCCGGGCGCCAGCCTGGTGAGTTGCCGATACTGATCGATCGCAGCAAAAATGCTCCTCCAGAGCGTCGTAGGCACGGGCCAGCTGCAAATGTACCTGCGGCTCGGCTGGCATCAGTTTCTCCGCGATTCTTAGCTCACGGGCGGCTTCTGCATTCTTGCCGAGCGCCAGCCAACTGACGCCCAACAGCAAGTGTGCCGGGCCAAACTCTGGCTGCAATTGCAGGGTCTCACGGAATCTTGCAACGGCATGCTCGTCTTGACCGCGCTCCTGCGCAATAACGCCCAGATTGTGATAGACGAGGGGGGATCTCACACCTTGGTGCAAGGCCAGAGTGAAAATCCTCTCGGCGGAATCCAGGTCACCCGCCCTCAGTGCTGCAATTCCCTTGGCAAGTTGCTCCTGACCAGGCAACGTCGCGTCCTGGCCCGCAGAGAGACCAGCGCATATAAAAAGCGGGACCAGCGCAGCAAGGATCCAGGTTCGATTCATCCCAGGGGACATTTTACTTCTCAGCACGGCGGCAGCGATATAGAATCAGCTGAACCTTCTGCGTCCCCCTGATCCCGTGAATGAGGGTATGAATTCCTGCTGGTCACATGTGGCGCTGCCGTTGGCCGTTTTTTGCGGCTTCGCGCTCTCTAGCAATTCAGCTCTTTGCCAATCCAGTTCCCCAACCGAGCGGGAAAAAGTCATTATAGAGATCCAATATCTTATCGACCGGGATGACCTTGATGCTGCCAGGCAGAAGGTTTATGAGGCGCAGAAGGGAATGACCGATTCCGGTCTCGACAACCTGCTGGGAGTCATCGAGGCTAAGACAGGAGACTACGCCGGCGCAGAAGGAAGTTTCGCGATCGCTATAAGCCGCACCCCGACCTTCACTGCTCCCTACTTGAATCTGGCGCGTCTTTATCAAGAGAACGCTGGCCGGGACCCGAAAGACAAGGCCAAGGCGCTTGCCGTATACGAGCAATTGCTTAAGTTCGATCCTGCCAATACCGAAGCGAACTACCAGGCCGCTGTGCTCTCGATGGAGCAAAGCCGGTACGCGAAATCGCAGGGGTATTTGTCCCATCTTCCGCCTGACAGCCAAGACAGCAGCCAGGCGCTAGCGGTGCGTTGCGCGGACCTGGCGGGTCTTGGCGACCGGATGCACACCGATCAGTGTGCGGCTCGCTTGCGTTCCGGCCCCGATTTTTCCGAAGCCGATGCGCAAATGATTGCACCCGTGCTGGCCTCGGCCAAACGCGAGGATCTCATCGTGGGACTGGAAGAAGCTCTGGCTAAACGTCGGGCGCTCGCTGGCCAATCTCTGCGCACGCTGGGGCTGGCCTACGAAAAGACTGGAAAACTCTCAGACGCGCGCAGAGCCTTGGAACAGGCCTTTTCCAGTCTCGGTTCTTCCTCGACCGGCATCCTTCTTGACCTGGCGCGAGTTGGGCAAGAACAAAAGGATTACCAAGGGGCACTGGGTTATTTGGCGCATGCTGAGGACTTGAATCCAAAGGACGCTACGATTCCGTACTACTTTGGTATCCTGTGCCTGCAATCGAACTTTCTCGCGGAAGCCCAAAAGGCGATGGCCAAGGCTCTTGCTCTCGATCCTGATAACCCTGCGTACAACTACTCCATGGGCGCGGTCTCCGTATTCGAGCAGGGTCCGGAGCAGGCAATCCCGTATTTCCAGAAGTATCTAAGACTCAAGCCGCAAGACCCACGCGGAAAGTTGGCCCTCGGTGCGGCCTATGTCAGGGCTGAGAATTACGAAGCCGGGCTGCCGTTGCTTCGCGAGAGCACGAACCATTCCGAAACAGCATCCACGGCTCATTATTACCTGGGGCGCCTTTTGAACCAGGAAGACGACCCCCAAGGCGCGATCCAGGAATTACAGCTGTCATTGAAGTCGAATCCCGATTACCCTGACGCGCTCGCTGAACTGGGGCGCTCTCTTTTGGCGAAGAAGGAGTATCGGCAAGCGCAGGGGGCACTGGATCACGCGCTTGCCCTCAGTCCAGACCATTATCAGGCGAACCTTAATCTGCTATTGCTGTACGCCAAGACCGGAGATGCGCGCCGCGATTCCCAATCGCAACGCGTCGAAGAACTCAAGAAGGCTGCCGAAGAGAAGAGCCAGGAATTGTCCCGTATTATCGAAATCAGGCCGTTCGATAATTCAGGAAACTAGGATCGGAGAGGCACCAGAGTTTGACAGTGAAGCTGATTGGCGCCTTGCTTCTGCAGGTTGCGACCCTGTGCGGCGCAGCCTGCGCGCAGTCCCGGGAACTGACGGAGGCAGACCACGCGCTTCGCACCCATCCATTCCATGACAAATGGATTTGCCGATGCCTTTGACCCGCTGACCAACTGATATAACCTAACGTGCTCAACATCGATGCCGCCATCACGATGCTCATGGAAGGCTGAGAATCAGCGCACCGGTCTTGCCCGGAAGACGTTTATGAAGAATGAGGAAGCGCAACCAGGAATGAAGAAAGCCTGGCTACCGACACAGCATGCGTAATCTGACTTTTATTCTCGCCTTCAGCCTCTTACTCAGTTCTTTTCCGGCGGGCCGGGTGAATTCTTACGGCCCAACACCGGGCAATCCGGCGACGATCAAGTTTGAAGAAATCGCAACCAAGGCGGGGCTTCGCTTTGTCACCCAAAACTCGCCTACGGCGAACAAGAATCAGGTTGAAACCATGGTCGCCGGGGTCGCGCTGCTCGACTACGACGGCGACGGATATCTGGATATCTATCTGGTCAACGGCGCGGCCGTTCCTTCGCTCCAGAAAGAATCGCCCGCCTACTGGAACCGGCTGTTTCGCAACAACCACGATGGCACGTTCACCGACGTTACCGAGCGCGCGGGCCTGGCCGGAGCGGGCTACGGGATGGGAGTCGCGGTAGGCGATTACGACAACGATGGACGGCCCGACCTGTTCCTGGCCAACGTCACGGGCAACCAACTTTTCCATAACAATGGCGACGGCACATTTACGGACGTGACCGCGAAGGCAGGGCTCGCGGGCGCTCAGATGAATGGGAAGAAGATGTGGTCCGTGGGCGCGGGCTGGTTCGACTATAACAATGACGGGTTGCTCGATCTCTTCGTGGTCAACTACTGCGTCTGGGAAGTCAACAAAGATCCTCACTGCGCGCTTAAGAACGGGATGCGGGCCTACTGCCATCCCACAGTCTATGCTTCCCTGCACAACACGCTCTACCGCAACAATGGCGACGGGACATTCACCGACGTTTCCCAGGAAACGGGGATCGCCGGGCACATGGGCAAGGGCATGAGCGTTTCCTTCGCGGATTATGACGGCGATGGGTTCCTGGACGCTTTTGTAGCGAATGATACGACTCCCGCGTTTCTTTTCCACAACCTTGGTGGGAAGAGGTTCGAGGAAGTGGGCGTGGCGGCAGGCGTTGCCTACGCACCTGACGGCTCCACGTTATCTGGCATGGGATCCGATTTCCGCGATGTCAACAACGATGGACGGCCCGACATCTGGTACACAGCGGTCGAGCACCAGAGCTTCCCATTGCTGATCAACAGCGGTCACGGGGATTTCGACGACCTGACGTGGGCCAGTGGTTTGCAACCAACCACCGGAATGTCAGGATGGGGCAACGGGATTTACGATTTCGATAACGACGGCTGGAAGGATTTGTTCGTTGCCCGGTCAAACGTGCTCGACAACATCAGCGAGTTGATTCCGACCCGGAAATATCCGGAATCAAACTCGATATTCCGCAATCTTGGAAACGGGAAATTCCAGGAGGTCAGCGCTGCGGCCGGGCCAGATTTCCAACGGGAAGCGGCCCACCGCGGCGCTGCTTTCGGCGATCTCGACAACGATGGCCGCGTGGATGTGGTCGTTTCTGTACTTGGAGGCCAGGTCAAGCTTTTTCACAACATCTCCGACACGGGCAACCATTGGGTCCTCCTTAAGCTGGTGGGCACCAAGAGTAACCGCATGGGGATTGGCGCACAGATTCACATCACGACCGAAGACGGCCGCTCGCAGTGGAACGAAGTGACCACTGCGGTGGGCTATGCCTCCTCCAGCGACAGCCGGGTGCATTTTGGTTTAGGGAAGAATCAACGCATCAAGGATTTGGAAATCCGCTGGCCCAGCGGCATCAAACAGACACTCCACGACCTGGCAGTAGATCGCATTTTGATTATCGAGGAACCCGGGCAATAGCAAGTTATCCATTTGCCCCGGCGCTTTTGTGTTCTTCGGATCCGCTTGCAAAAGCTTAGACAACTCGGCACGAGCCTTATCGTAGGCTCCGGTTTCCGCATACTGGCGACCCCACGGCTTCCTCCGGGCAAGCGAGGATGATGGTTCTGGCCATCCGAGCCACTGCGGGAACCAAGGCGGCCGCAGTTTGCGGTAACACCCCATCCTTGCCCAGAAACCCTTTCGCCACAAAGTGTGCTCGGAAGGTTCGTTGAGCGCAGAGATCATCTGGGGTGTAACTGTCGTTTCAGACTGTGCCGGAGAGGCAGTCTGCGCACGAAGAGAAGCCGCAAGACCGAGGGCCCATAGAGCCACTAGAATACTTGAGCCTGACGGGCGCAAATTTCCTCCTTTTGAATCGCACTGCCGCCGGTTCGACGAAGGACCACATCCCATTGCTGTTATTTGATGCTCAGAGTTTACTTCAGTTTGCTGGATTGGGCAGAAGCACGTGTTTGGTCGGTCATGAATGATGGGTAAGGGAAGGTCGAAAAGGCAGGCTGCCAAGCTGAGGTCTGAATGGTTGACGAAACCAGGCCATTTCGCTCATTGAGGGTTTTGAGCGTAATGGGGATATTTCCCACAAATCTGTTGAGAAATCAACAGTCGCGATTGCCATTGACGCCAGTACTCAAGGTTTCGCTTGACCGTCACAGAGGTGCGTGGGTACCCGCTCTGGCAACTCGTCGAAAGATCCTTCCCTCCGTGACCTTGGCTGCCACGATCCACTGATCGAGTGCCGCTTTCACCCATTGGGGAATGGGCACCGTGCGGATGTGGCCGCCCTTGCCGATCAGGTCTACGACTGCCCAGTGACCTTGGCGCATCTGTTCCTCATCCAATTCCAAGCCCACTAGTTCCGATCTGCGAAAACCGCAACCAAACAGCAAGGCCAGCATGGCGTAGTCCCGCTTCGCTCGCATGCTAATTCCGCGAGCGCACTTGAGGACTTCCGAACTCTGTTCTGCGCTCAACCAATTCCCGGAGCGAAATCCGAGTTGCTTGACTCCTTTCACTCGGCTGATCCCCGCAGCCAACTCGGGACTCAGCAAGCCCGAGTCGGCTGCCTTGTGTGCCAGGCGGCGCACGGCTGCGAGCTGTTGGTTGATGGTGTTCGCGGCCAGACTGCGTGATTCCAAGTACATGCGGTAGCGCACGACGACGATACGATTAAAGGCTAGTCTGGGTTCGGAGCAGTACCGGGCGATGAACTGGTCGATTGCGTACTCGTAAACGCGGCGCGAGGCCAGCGAGCCGAGGCTGTTGAGAACCGCCAATTTGCAAGGATCCAAATCTGGAAGCCGGAGCACTCGGCGACCGTAGTTCGGCTTGATTCTGTGTTTGCCCATAGCGACGGCCTCCCATTGCCGCTGGTTTTGAACTACGGCAAACCGTCTGGGTGATGCAAGCATTAGGAGAGTAAAGGCTGGGAGGGTTCTGAGCGCTATCACCTGTTTACATCAATTGACTTGGACGCGAAGACCGCTGAGCCTGTTGAGAGCATTCACGCGGTTCCTTCCTTCTCCTTTTTGCAAATGATTTGGAATAGCTCCTCCACTTTCTTCGCTGCGGCTTCCATTTGTTTGAACATCTGTTTCACCAACTCCGAGTCACGGGGGTTTAGCTTTGAATCCTGAAGCAGTTCTATATGAGCGAGTGTGTTCATTACATAGCAGCGCACGTCATAGCACAGCAGCTTCTCTCGCGGCCATTCATCTCCGAATTGCTTGGTTTCGGGTTCTTTCGTCATAGTTCCTCTCCAGCTGCACAAGTCTCTAGATTATGGCAGCAGCAGATGATAAAACGTGGCGGGGGGCGCGGGACTGTGGAGAGCGGGTCAATGAGTGTAATCGCCTGCTTACGTCAATTGAACCGATTCCGCTCGGGGCGTACATTAGAGCATTGGAATTGGTATAGTCGACGGCTTCAGGTCTGAATGCGTCTTTGAGGCGGGCGTCTCTATGATCACACTCATCGTGAATGGAATCCGACGCGAAGTGCAGGCGTCGGACGATACCCCGTTGCTCTACGTTCTGCGCAACGATCTCCAGTTGATTGGTCCTCAGTTCGGGTGTGGACTAGCACAGTGCGGAGCCTGCTCTGTGCTTGTGGACGGGAAGGAAGTTCGCTCCTGCGTTACGCCAGCTGCGAGTGTCGCTGGCCAGGAGATCACCACACTTGAAGGGCTCCCAGCTCGCTGGGCAAAACAGAAAGGCCTCCCCTCGGAAGAGGCAAAGAACACGCTGCATCCGGTGCAGCAAGCCTGGATCGAAGAGCAAACTCCGCAATGCGGATTCTGCCAGAACGGGATGATGATTAAGGCAACGGAACTCTTAGAAAGTAATCCCCACCCCACCGTAGCGCAGATCAAAGATGCATATACGAATTCCGGCCCATCGCCGAACCTGTGCCGCTGCGGAACCTACCTCGCGATCATTGAAGCCGTCCAACACGCCGCCACGATCATGTCGAAGGGGAAATAAACCATGGCGACCACGAGCGAAAAGCCCCGCAGTGCTGTCGGACCGACGCTATCCCGCCGCCAATTCGTAAAAGCTGGTGGCGCCCTCGTTGTAGGGTTCAAACTGATCGGTCCAGGTCTTCTCAAGGCGGACTCGACGAAACCCGCGCTTTATAAGAACTCGCTCGATCCCACGCTTGCCAGTTCCTGGATCGAAATCCACCCTGACAACACGATTCTGATCCGCACTGGCAAGAGCGATTTCGGGCAAGGATCGACGTTCACTGCTTACCGTCAGATCGTTGCCGAAGAACTGAGCGTCCCCTTCGAGGCCATTACGACGGTTATTACGGGACACACGGATCAAACGCCCGACGGCAGTGGCGCCTTCGACTTCCTAGGTCGTGGAACGCCGAACATACGCAAAGCCGCGGCCTACACTCACCAGGCGCTGCTCGACCTCGCAGCGGAAAGGCTCGGCGTCTCGAAAGACAAGCTCTCGGTCAAAGACGGAATCGTCTCCGGAGGCGGCAAAAGCATCTCGTACGGAGATCTCGTCAAGAACCAGCAACTCAAACTCACAATTCCGGTCAAGGGTGACCTCACCAGCATCATGGGGCTCACAATTGAAGGCAACCCTCCGATGAAGCCCGTCAGCCATTACACAATCATCGGCAAGTCCTTCAAGAATTCGATCATCAGCTCGAAAGTGAGTGCAAAAGAAACTTGGGCCACCGACGTTCGCCTGCCGGGGATGCTGCACGCCCGGGTTGTGCATCCGAAGACACTGGGCTCAACTCTGGTTTCCGCAGGACAAGTCGACAAAACCAAGTTCCCGAATTCGCAAGTTATCGTGAAGGACAATCTTGTTGGCGTTGTCGCCCCCACGGAATGGGAAGCGATTCAGGCCGCCGAGCAAGTCGGCAGCGCCACTCGATGGACCGACTGGAAGGGTCTTCCCGGCAACGAGAAACTTTACAAGCATCTTCGCGAAGAAGCCGACTGGACAAGTGCAACCGTCACCAAAGGCGAAGGCAACCGAGGCGACGTCAGCTCGATACTCGCCTCGGCACACAAGAAGCATTCGGCGACCTATCAGTTCTCTTACATGAAGCACGCGCCGATCGGCCCCACGATGGCCGTGGCCGACGTCAAGCTCGACGGAACCGTCCACATCTATACCCACAACCAGAACTTGCAGGCTCTTCGCGGCGAAATCGCGATGATGCTCAAAACAACTCCCGATCACGTGATCGTCCATTCCTATCCTGGCCCCGGACACTATGGCCGATCGAACGGCGGCAATGCCGGAGCGGAAGACGAAGCCGTGCTTCTTTCGCAAGCCGTCGGCAACCCCGTCCGCGTGCAGTGGATGCGCGCCGATGATCTGCAATGGTCTACACAATCGTCAGCTTCCTACTCCGACATTCAGATTGCACTCGACGAAAAAGGAAAAATCGCCGGGTACCAGGTCGATCACTACATGCCAGCCATGCAAGATGACCGACCCATCGGAGCAATCCTCGCGGGATTGCCCACCATGGCTGCGCCCAATCCGCACGGCGATTTTGTGACCAACACAGCCAACGGCCTCGAAGATCCTTGGCTTTACTCCCCCATTCCCAATGTCGCCGAGCATGGCCACGGCACCTATCAGGTGGGAGAGAAGGCCTCCCCCATTGCCGTCGGTTTGCGCGACCACAGCATGCGCACCCCCGGACAGTTTCAGCAGAACTACCCGCGCGAATTTGCCATGAGCGAGGCAGCGGCCCTCGCCGGGGCAGACGCGATTCAGTTCCGCATCGACCACAACAGCGACGAGCGGGCCATTGGCGTGCTAAAGGCGGTCCGCGATGCTTCCGGCTGGGACACGCGTCCCTCGCCTCGCCCCGATGCGGCATCCAGGGGCACACAGCCTGTGCGTGGCCGCGGAGTTTCCCTGATGCTCCGCAGCGGTTCCTATTGGGCCTGCGTTTGCCAGATCGCGGTCACCCCGGGCACCGGCAAAATTGCGGTCGAAAAGTACACGATCGCGGTTGATCCCGGCATCGTCGTGAACCCGCTACAACTGAAACGCAACGCGGAGGGGGGCGCCATCATGGGCATCAGCCACGCTTTGTTCGAAGAGGTGCTATTCAACGATAGCGGCATCACCCAGGATGACTGGATCTCCTATCCGATCGCGGCGATGTCCGACATCCCTGAAATCAAAATCGTACTGTTGAACAATCCGAAAGTCGGAGCGTACGGCGGAGGTTCGGAGGCCGCGAACGCGCTCGCCGCACCCGCGATTGCGGCCGCGCTCCACGATGCAACCGGAAAGATACTTCGTCGACTTCCGCTCAAACCCGCGTACGTGCAGGCTATTCTCACTACGTAGGCGAACAGCTCCCGTGCGAATCGAGGTATTCAATTCACCGTTGCAAGATCTCGATAGCACTCATTGACCCCTGCGAGGGAGTTTGGCTCTGAGTTAGCGTCTGCGGGTCAACCGATGGGCGCTCGCCTCGAAAGAGACGAACTGGAAAGACTTCGCGACGCTAAAACATCTCGTAGACTCTGGCCTCTCAGCCGTTAGTGATAAAATCCTCCCCGTCGCGAGGTTCCCATGCGAGTTTCTTTCAAGGCAACAGCCTTCGGGATCCGTGTTTCGCAGTGCAGGTTTCGCTTTGTGTTACGACTCGTTCAAATTGCCTGCTGTCTGCTGATCGCGTCGATTACCCAAGCCAGTAACCCTCTCTTCCAGGCGTCCTTTCAGAATCGGACACGCGATTGGACTGCCGAGCGCGGCACCGCGACGCTCGATGCTGCCATAGTGCACGACAAGAGGCCGTCGCTTCGTGTGGAGCGGGACGTGGCCGCGCAGGATGCCTGCATCCGACTGGCTCCGATTACGCTTGTGCTCGGCAAGCGTTATGAGCTGAGCGGCTGGATTCGCACCGAGGGCCTGGAAGTGCGCGACATCGACCGGTCGCCGATCGCCGTCGGCGCGACTCTGGCTATGACGTCGATGCCCTTCGATGTGCACTCGGCTTCGCTTGGCGGAACCCAGCCGTGGACCCGGGTGACGCTCGACTTCGTCGCCAGCCGCACGCAGGATGCGATATTGCTGACCGTCGGCAATGGCGGCGCTTTCAGTGGCAAGAGCTGGTTTGAAGGAATACGGATCGACGAGGCAGGATCTGATTCAGAATGGCCAGCGCGCGAGGCAGTGCAGACGTTTGGTCCCGCCTATCGGTACCCGGCAGCGGGCTGGATCTATCTGCACATCGAGGGCACGCCTTACGTGCGCGGATACCAGCACGGCCACCTGATGGCGCAGGAGATTCCACAGTACTTCGAGCGATGCGCCGCTGAACTGGGTGATAAGGAGCATTGGCACGACTATCGAACCACCGTGAATGCGCTGTTCCTCCGCGGCTTCGACCAGGAGATTTTGGAGGAGATGCGCGGGATCGCCGACGGCGCTTCCGATGCTGGAGCGCGGTGGGAAAACCGGCGCATCGATCTCATCGATGTGGCCGTGGCTAATACCACGGTGGAACTTGGCGAACTGGCCGGCGCAGTCGGGGCGACTGCTACGGGACTGGAAGGCCTGCCACTCGACAAACCGCCGTATGCGGAAGGCGGACGTGATTCGGTGACCGACCATTGCAGCGCGTTTGCGGCTACCGGACCGGCGACGCGCGACGGCAAGATGGTGATTGGACATGTGACCTGGTGGCCGCTGACGCTGGCCGAGCAGACGAATGTCCTGCTTGACATCCAGCCGACGTCCGGGCATCGCATGCTGATTCAAAGTTATCCGGGGGGCATTGAAAGCGGCACAGACTGGTACCAGAATGATGCCGGAGTCGTGCTTACGGAGACGACGATTCAGCAGACGCCATTCAACGTCCAAGGCACGCCCGTGGCTTTCCGCGCGCGCCAGGCGATCCAGTACAGCAGCAACATTGACGAAGTGGTGCAGCAGCTCGGCACCCGCAATAACGGGCTCTACACCAATGAGTGGATCATAGGCGATGCAAAAACCAATGAAATCGCGATCTACGATCTGGGCACCAAGCACACGCGACTGTGGCGCAGTTCGAAAAACGAATGGTTCGGTGATACCCCGGGATTCTACTGGGGCGACAACAACGCCAAGGATCTGGACGTTCGTGTAGAGGACTATCCCGATCCGCAGGAAGATGCTGGTTACATTCCGTACGTTCCTGGCCCTCGCGACCTGGCCTGGCAGAATCTGTATCGCAAGTATCGAGGCCAGATCGACGAGCAGTTTGGCTTCCTCGCGTTTCGCACGGCACCGCTGGTAAGCGGTTCCACCATGGATGCGAAAGTGGTCACGTCAGATATGGCTTCGCACCTGATGGTGTGGGCCGCGATCGGCAAGCCCAATCAGCGGGAGTGGCTGCCGAGGAAATGGGATTCTGCCAAAGATGACGGACTCTACCCGTCGGGATATTACCTGTTCACACAGGAGCCGTCGGCGAGCCTTCGCGCGTCGATCGAGCAAAATGAAAAAGATCGCCTGACATTGGCGAAGGGGCCGAAGAGTGGCTCTGCAGCAGACGCAAACCCTCAATCGGGTGATCCTCCATCGTATGAGGGGCGGCTATGGAAGGGTTGGGTGCTGCCCGCGACCGATGCCGACAGTTGGTTTGTCGCTGGTTCGACGACGTACCGCGGCGTGCTGCAATCCGCGAAGATGGAAGAGGCGTTGAACAGCCAGCGTGCGACTTGGCGCCGGCTGGAACTAATCCCCGATTCTCCGGCGAACCACTTTCAGCGAGAGCGAGCCCGGGGTGTCTTGTTTCTGGATTCGCTGCGCCGCAAGATGGGCAACGCCGCGTTTCTTAAACTCATGAACGACTATTTCGCAGCTAACACCACCAAGACCGTCACTGCGAAATCGTTTCTTGAAAAGGCGGGTGCGCAGATCGATGAGATCGATCCGCCGGATGGGCCTGCCTATGTCGCTAGCGATCTGTGGAGGCAACTCTCGTCTTCCGTGATCGTCTACGGCACCATGCGAGAGGCCGGCGCGAATCGTTACGTTGCCGAACAGATGCAAAACCATTTTCTCGATTATTACGAAAGCCAGATGCCGATCTACAAAGATTTCGAGGTCACCGACGATTTGTTACGGCATCGCGATGTTGTCTTTGTCGGCCGGCCAGAATCCAATTCAGCGTTGGCGCGCTGGGCTGAACAGATTGGGTTGAAGTATCCGGGGGGCGCATTCACGATCGACGGTAAAGTGCACGCGTCGGAACGTGAGGGGCTGATTTTTACGGCAAAGAATCCGCTCGATGCCACTCACATGGTTATTGTGGCGGCGGGAAACGATGCTCTCAGCACGGTCAAGACGCAAAAGCTGGATCTTTCAGCGGATCAGTACGTGATCTTCAAAGATGGTGGCGAGCCAGTGAGAGGATTCGTCCACAATGAAACGTCGGTGACGCAGGGCACGGGCGGATCGCACTAACATTGTCCCGTTGGCACGCTCTATCGTGCGGCTGATCCCTTCTCTGGCGACGATCGCGGTTGATTCCACCAGCGATTGGGATTCGACTCGTCGCCGCCGGCTTTGGCTCGGCTCATCCAGCCGGTCTCCACATGGACGCCGCGCGCGTCCACGCAACGCGATAACCAGCTAATCTGCTCGTGGTGTTTCTGCTCGTGGAACTCTACAAACTCGGAGGTGCCAGATCAAGCGAAATTCTTTGACCGACTGGGGGAGCGTATCCGCAAGCTGCGGAAGACCAGAGGTCTCAGCCAAGAAGACATGATCTCGTTCGGCTTCTCCGCTCGACATTGGCAGCAGATTGAGGCCGGAAGACCCATCACTGTGACTACTTTGCTTAGGATCTGCGAGACTTTCCACGTGCCTGTCGCTCGGCTACTCCGAGACCTCGACAAAGGCATAATACACACGTGGGGAGAAGCCCGAAATCGTCCCCTAACCGATTTTGGGCAAGCTCACAACAGCCCGCTGAGCTGTTCCCTTGCTGACCCCTATCTCATCCCTGATCTGGGCCCAGGAGCGTCCCTGAGCGCGCAAAGACGCAATCTGTGGGGCGTCCACAATCACCCGCGGCCTTCCCAGTCGTCTCCCTTTGGCCCGAGCGTTTCGCAGCCCGGCACGCACCCTCTCCTGGATCAATGCCCGCTCGAATTCGGCCATGGCACCAATGATCTGGAACATCAGTCGGCCGGAAGGGGTGCTCAAGTCCAAATTGTCCCTCAGGCTAATGAAGGCCACTCCCAGCGCCGCGAGTTCGGCAAGAGCGTTGACAAGGTGCTTGAGGGATCGTCCAAAGCGGTCGATCTTCCAGACCAGAACCGCGTCAAACCGCCTACAGCAAGCGTCTGCCATTAGCCTATTCAGCGCCGGCCGCGATTCCTTGCAGCCGGATACTCCCTGATCCGTGAACTCTTCCACGATCTGCCAGCCGCGGCGCCCTGCATATTCCCGCAGTTCCGCCAGCTGCATCTCCGGATCCTGATTGTTGAGGGTGCTGACCCGGGCGTAGAGGGCGACCCGGGTGATGGGACGAGTGGATTCTTGGGGGACTGTGGTGCTACGTTTCTGTACAGCCATTGTTGCCTCCTTGGGGCGACTTTGGTTAGCGCTCTCTCGGTGTTCAAGCACTGAGAGAGCGCGTTGACTGTGTTTCTGGCTCGAATTCCTAATGCTCGTAAACCTTCTTCGAAGCTTCTTCTAGCCTCCGTTGCCTATCTCGATATTCGCGCATTTGGCGTTTCTTAGACTCTCGATATTCCGGAGTGCTTGTGTAATAGGTCTCCCTGCACTCTGCTCCGCAAAATTTGTAGTTCTTGTGCTTAGCGAAAATCCATTTCACTGAGCACCGCTCGCAGAGACGAACACGATTCAGAAGGCTTCGCTCGGCAAGTCGAAGCGCCGCAAGCACAGCGTCACCTTCGCAAACCGTGTACGAGGGAGCCTGAAGAATAGTTTGGCCTGGTTCAGCCCGATACGCATAAAGGGTCTCCCATCCAAAATCGTCTCTCTGTCGAGGGCAGTACAGATTGAGCAGCCACGGCCTGCCAAGAAGAAAACCGGTGAGGCGAATTCCGAAGGTGTAGCGACCGAGGGCTCGCCCCAATTCTGTAGCCAGGATGCTGCCTGCACGCAACAGTCTAAGGTGCTCCCTCGGCCGTTTCCCTCTTCCGACGTGAACGTAGGCTCTTTTCGCGACAATGTTCCGACGGCTCTCTTCGTTGTCGCGGATCAACTCCAGAATGCGCACAACGCGCCTATAGGAGCTAGTGCCCTTGGCTGCGTTCAGCCAACCTGGCAACGTGAGCTCGTCCGGCTCGGCTGACAGTGCTCCGCCCGTGGAGTGAGACTCCGCAATAGGGCGTGGTGATTGCCTTGTTACCATATTAGCCGTGCCTGATCAGCGGTAACCATATCACTAGAACTGCTTGATGACAATAGCTATCATTTCTTGAGAATCGATTTTGGTTGCGGACATTCAACGCGAATACTTGAGGTTACCTTGAGGCACCTGCTCTCTCTTATGGATGCGGCGCAGCAATTGCGTCTACAAATTGCTACGCTGCGTGACTGGCGCCAAAAGCGAGCTCACCTCGAGTTCGTTAAGGTTGGCGGTCGAGTCTGCGTTACGCAAGAAAGCATCGATGAATTCGTCACGGTTAATACCCTTCGGCCACTTCCCAGCAAATCGAAGGCACCAAAATCAAAATGCGGTAGTCGAAAGGAGAGCAAAGCGCAAACATTCGCTGCCTCTTGCTCAAAGTGGGAGGGTGAGCGACCTTGAGCAGATTGGGAACAGTCAATTCTCGGTGCCATTCTTGTTGACGGCCGAGTTTATGAGCAGGTCGCCGGACTGAGGTCCGACGACTTCTCGCTCGACTCTAATCGCCGCATT
>Ga0181523_10001215_pt1 | contig 27807 bp, 25 predicted proteins | sample PEATcosm2014_Bin_43_FD_119752 | JGI IMG/M metagenome (GOLD analysis project Ga0181523, IMG submission 119752) | Peatland microbial communities from MTU Mesocosm Facility, Houghton, MI, USA - PEATcosm2014_Bin05_30_metaG | ecosystem: Environmental > Terrestrial > Soil > Wetlands > Peat | place... | reverse complement strand
GATCATTACGATTCCGTGCTTCCAGTAGACCGCGCCCGCGACAGCGAAGGTAACCACCGCGACGCCGTTAATCACAAACCCCAGCACACTTTTCAGCGCGTTCATGGCATGAATGTCGGTCATGCCCAGCGTGGCCAGCATGGCGAGCATGACAATGCCCATCCCGCCACCGAAATATCCGCCATAGACGGCAACGCACAACTGAAACAAAGTTGTGCCCGCGAGGGCCGCGGTCGAAGCCTCATGGTGGCCCTCAATCACCGACTTGCGACCGCCGGCCAGTTTCTTGCCGAAAGCGAAAAGCAGAGTTGCTCCCAGCGTCAGCCAGGGCAGCACTCGCATGAAAGTATGCGCCGGCGTCTTCAACAGCAGGAGGGCGCCGATTAACCCTCCCACTAAACTGGCTGCAAGCAGCGGAATCATCACACGCCGCGGAACATCCAGGCGGCTGCGATAGGCGCCACCGCTGGCCGCGGCTCCGGTCCATAGCGCGATCGTATTCGTGGCATTGGCCGGAATGGGAGGAACGCCGGTGAACAGCAGCGCCGGAAAGGCGATGAAGCTGCCTCCACCGGCCACGGAATTCAGGGCGCCGCCCAGCGCTCCTGCGAAAAAAAGAAAGAGGATGGATTCGATGGTCAAGGAGTTAGGTGTACCAGAAAGTGTCGCGCCCCGCCAAGCAGCGCCGGATCCGGTAGTGGCGCAGTTTAATGGAATGATCCGTATCAGGGCATCGCTTCAGCGATGCCGCCAAAAAGGAGTGAGATGTAACGGCTTTAGCCGCTGGGTCCCAACAGCGGCTAAAGCCTGGTGTGAACTGTGTAACGGTATGGCATGCCTGAAAGGCATGCCCTGATACGAACCTTAGTTCTCACACTGGACCAATACCCCGGATCTTCACAACTCCGATTACTTCTGTAATCGCAGGCACCCAGCGGGAGTCTTGCAGAAACATTCTGTTCGCGGCAGGGTTAATATCAACAGAAAATTTGTGGGGGATTTCCTATGCGTCATCGAATCGTAATCTTCAGTTCCATTCTGATCGGCGGCATTCTGTGCAGTGTGGCCTGGGGACAAGCCGCGAACGCTCCCGCGAGCGGCGCGCAGCCCGCGGCCCAGCAGTCCATGCCCGACATGGATATGTCCGGCCACGACATGTCGAACATGAAGATGAAAGACATGCCCATGGGTGGCGACAAAGATGCCGACAGCGAGGCCAGCACTCACGTCATGAACTCCATGGACGGCCACATGGACATGGGCCCGCATATGAAGATGACCGCCCTGCGCACGCCCAAGCCAGGCGATAGCGCGCGCGCTCAACAGATTGTTGAAGAAGCGCGCAAGGCCTCAGAGAAATACTCGGACTATCACACTGCGCTGGCCGACGGCTTTAAGATTTTTCATCCCGAGATTCCGCAGAAGATGTACCACTTCACCAACTACGGGTATGGCCTGGAAGCGGCCTTCCACTTCAACCCCGAGCATCCCACGTCGCTGCTCTACGAAAAGCACGGCGACGACTACAAGCTGATCGGCGTGATGTATACCGCACCCAAGCGTTTCGGCGAAGATCAACTCGACGAGCGCGTACCGCTCAGCGTGGCCCAGTGGCACGAACACGTAAACTTCTGCCGTCCTCCCGCGGACAAGAGATCAGAAATGCTGACGCCGCATCCGCAGTTCGGGTTGCGCGGATCCATCAACACGCAGGAAGCCTGCGACGCGGCGGGCGGAACGTTTTATCCCGTGATCTTCAACTGGATGGTGCACGTCTACCCGTTCGAGAAGGATCCGGCGAACATCTGGTCAGTGGAACGCCAGCACGGCGACGCCGACTAACGAGTGCGCCACACCGAGTCGGCCTCACAAAACATCCGTCCACTGTTCCCTTCCAAAGAATGAATTCGCAGGGAGTTCCTTGCTACCAGAAAGATGAGCCCTGCGTCCAAAGAAGTGCAACGGAACTCGAAGTCAGGGAACTTCCAGAGCATCGCTTACGTAATCTCTCAAAGTGGGGAAACGGCCGGCACAGAGGTGATGCTGGCCAGAATTGATTCGATATTTTTTGCGGGGTCTGGGATTCTCTCACACTCGGTTTGGCGGCCCAGGTGAGAAAACCCCCATCGCGGCAGCATCAGCTTGCGGTTGGTCCGCACCGCTTATCTGCACAACCCCGGCGGCAGCATTGTAGGCGATTCGTGGGGAAACACAAGTGTTTTCTCGCGTTGGTCGCGAGCCGGGCCGCCCCAACCGTTTCCCGACGTGACTTCGGGAAAGAAAATAAGGAGCAGCTATGAAGTTCGCGACAGTTTCCAAGAGTCTGATGATGGGGTTGGCTCTGCTGCTGGCCTCGAGCGCATTCGCAGCTACGAAAGCCGCCTTGACCTTGCGGAATCCGACGACCGTCAACGGAGCCAAGCTCAAGCCCGGCGACTACAAGCTTCAGTGGGAGGGTAGCGGGCCCAACGTGGAAGTCAGCATCCTGCAAGGCAAGAACGTGGTCGCCAAGGTGCCGGGAAAATTAGTGGACCTGAAAGTGGCGGCACAGAACGACGCTGCATTGCTGAAGAGCAACGACGACGGAACCAGTACCCTCGCCGGCGTTCGCTTCGAAGGCAAGAAATTCGCCCTCGATCTGGGTGAGTCCAGCGACGGCATGCAGGCCGGGTCGAGCAAGTAACAGCAACGCGGATTACCAACGCACATTACAAACAATCAGGGGAGCACGGGCGTGCTCCCCTTTTTTCGCCACGCATCCTAGTTCAGTATCTTAGTTCGGCGATGCCAGCACATCATCGTAGTAGTTGATCACCGCCCGCTTAGGCTTGTCTTTCAAGCCTTTCAACGGAATCTTCTGATCGAACGTGTTATTGCCCGTTAGCCGTGCTCTTCCCAGAAAGAACATGCCGTTAGGTAACTCCAGATAGATGGGCACCAGCATGCGGAAGCTATCATTCACGCCCGATTGCGTCATCTTAATGCTCATCACTACATCACCATCCGCTCCGGTGTCGAAACTCGCGTTCATCTGGTATGAGGGCAGCTGGGTCCCATAGACGTACTCGTTGAAGAACCAGTCCATCTTGTGGTTGCCCTCCAGGTCCATATCCTGAGTCATGTGTTTCTCCACCACGGCCTTGAAATCTTCCGTAGTGGCAGACCTGCCGCGGTAGGTGTTGACGAAATCCTGCATCGTCTCCTTGAAGCGCTGATCGCCGGTGCGGTTGTCGTGCATCATCATTCGGATCATATGCAGGATGTAGGCGCCCTTGGGATAGATCAGGCGGCGGGTTGTATCGAATCCGGTGCGCGAATTACTGGTGCGGTAACCCATGGTGAGCGGCCCGGCATCAATCGCCCGGAAGCCTTGCGCATCGCGCTCCAGCAGGAGTTCGCGCTCGTCATTCCAGAAGGTAATGAACTTCTTCGGGTTTTTCTCGATCATCGTCAGATATAGCGAGGCGGACATATCGGCGAACCCCTCGCTCATCCACTGATCGCGATAGGAACTGAATCCCACCGTGTGTCCCCACCACTGGTGCGCCACTTCGTGCGGCGTAACTACCTTCCAGTAGCCGCGGTCGCCGAAATCCATTCCCAACTGGTGGCGCACGGTCGTGTCAAAGTAATAACAGATCGGAATCCAGACGAGCTCTGGCCACGACTGCCCGAAGCCGCACGCTGTCTGCTGGGTGAGCTGCAGGTGCTTGAACAAAGAAGGGCCAAAGTAGTCGCTGTAAAGCTGCACCGCCAGTTCGCCTTCGGCGAGGGCTTTCTTATTGAGGCCCGTGGTACTCATCGTGCCCAGTGCCACGTCCGTGCCATGCGATCCCATGGTCGGCAAGGCATCTCCGCTGGCTGCGTGCTGCAACTCCTGCACCCAGTTTGGCGACTCCTGATTGGCGTACGACTCGACTTGATATTCCGGCTTGTCGAGCTTGGCTTGCTCGAGCTTGAATCGGCCGATGCTGAATCCCGCCACCGTTTGCGGAGCTTCGCTCTTCCACACGGTCACGTTCTGTGGGCCGTCGTTGCTGTCGCTGACACGTACTCCGGTCGCCGCGATCTGCATCCCTTTCGGAATGCGGAACGTCATGTCATAGGTTGCATACTCCCCTAAGCCGCCGCTGGGATTATTCGGATACCAGTTCTCCCGGGCCACCGGAAAATAGTTGCCGCCACCTTCGTTGGTCACCGCCTCCTTGCCCTCGTATTCGGTCTTTACGGTAAACTCCTCGCCTGCCGCCAGCGCCTTGGGCAGAATCACCGCGAACTCTGCGTCCTCATTCTTATCTTCCTGAATGAATGACAATGGCTGGCCGTCGGCCGTGGTCACCCGGCGGACCCTCAGTGTCCGGAACAGGTCAAAGGGCGCAACCCGCAGGCCGTTCAGGTTTGCAGTAAACGTCGTTTGGGTCTTGCCGATCAGATTGGCGCTCTTCTCGAGCGTGGCCTCGATCTGCTGGTGTTCGATGCGGATGGGCTGCCCGACCGCGCCTTTCCTGCGTTCGCCAGACATGGGGAACGAAGCCCAGTCGCCCAACTTATTCTCATCATAGGTCGAGAAGTCGACCTGGTCGCGGTTTTCGTGAGGATCGATCTGGTAGAGTTCCTGTCCGTTGTAGCGCTTGCCGTGGATGAAGGCGACGAACAATCCTCCCGGCTCCGGGCTCAGCAGGTCTTCCAGTATCCGCGACTCATAATTTTGCTTGAGTTTGTGCCGGGTCGTGTGCTGACTGTCTTTTAGCAGCCCGGAATCGCAACCGGACGTGCCCGCCGTGCCGCCTTTCTTGATTTCGTCGTAGGTCGAGTCGGTGAACCGCAGCACCATCTGGCTGAAGTTTTCACTGAACTCGTTTTCCTTGGTCAACAGCTTCAGCATGGCCACTTCCGACGCCGGCGGAGTGAGAACGAAATTTCCGTCTCCGGTGAACACCGCTCCCGTTACCCTGCCTGCCACCGGAGCGGCAAAGCAGACGGTGCCAGAACGCAAATGAAATGTTCCCGCATCGCGCTTCAGGTCAAGGTTGGTGACGCTGACACTTTCGCTGCCCAGGGTCAGGTTGCGCAGGGCTTGGTAGGTCGGATCGGAGTTCGGCCCCGGCGCGGCGTTTTGTGCAGAGGCGGCGTGGCCGGCAAGAACCATCGCCGCGGCCAGCAGCACGGGAAGAGCAAATGCACCGCCCAGACACACGAGTGCGGCACGGCGGAGCTTGCGAATATGAGATGACATGAAACCTCCCGGGGGGAAGGAGACTGGTAATTATCAGCACTCCGGGCAAAAATGCAAGGACGGGGATCACATCCGACGAAAGAGCCGGCCGAATAAAAAAGGGAGCTTAAGCGCTCCCTTTGACACTGACTACTGGCCACTGCTTCTCAGTACTTCGGCACTTTCGGATCCACGCGATCCGACCACGCCGTGATTCCTCCAGCCAGGTTATGCACTTTCGTGAATCCCGACTGTTGCAGGAAGGCGACGGCCTTGGCGCTGCGTCCGCCCATTTTGCAGTGGACGACGATTTCGCGGCTCGAATCGAGTTCGCTCACGCGCTTCGGCAGATCGTTCAGCGGAATCAGATAACCGCCGATATTGCAGATCTGGTATTCGTGAGGCTCGCGCACGTCGAGCACGAACAGATCATCTTTCGCATCCAGACGCCGCTTCAAATCTTCCACCTGAATTTCCGGAACTCCGCTGCCCACAGGTTTCTCCTCCCCACGAATGCCGCAAAACTCGTTGTAGTCTATCAGCTTGGTGACCGTGGGATGGGTGCCGCAGACCGGGCAGTCGGGATTCTTGCGCAGCTTGAGTTCGCGGAATTTCATGCCCAGCGCGTCAATCAGCAGCAGGCGCCCGATCAGCGGATCGCCAATGCCGAGAATCAATTTGATCACTTCGGTGGCCTGCATCACACCGACGAGGCCGGGGAGAATGCCAAGCACGCCGCCCTCCGCGCAGGAAGGAACCAGACCCGGCGGTGGCGGCTCAGGATACAGGCAGCGGTAGCACGGTCCATCTTCGGTGGCGAACACGCTGGCCTGGCCTTCAAAACGAAAAATCGATCCGTAGACATTCGGCTTGCCCGTTAGCACGCATGCGTCGTTCACCAGATAGCGCGTGGGAAAATTATCGGTGCCGTCGGCGATGATGTCGAAGTCGCGAAACAATTGCAGCGCATTGGAACTGTCCAGCCGCGTATCGAACAACTGCAGGTTCAGAAAGGGATTGATGCCCTTGAGTTTGTCGGCGGCGGAATCCAGCTTCTTGCGGCCCACGTCGGCGGTTGAGTGAATAATTTGCCGCTGCAGGTTGGTGTAGTCCACCACATCGAAGTCGACCAGGCCGAGTGTCCCGATGCCAGCGGCCGCCAGGTACAGCGCCAGCGGGGATCCCAGCCCGCCCGTGCCGATGCACAGCACGCGCGCCGCTTTCAGCTTTTGCTGCCCCTCCATGCCCACCTCGGGCATGATCAGATGGCGCGAGTAGCGCAGGATTTCATCCTTATTGAGCGTTACGGGAAGTTCGGTGGTGGTGGCCATATTGTCCTCAGTTGGAATTCTTTTGTGCACCTTCGTGCCCTTCGTGGTTGAAGGATTTAGTCTTCGTCGAATCTCTGGAAACAGTTCGCTAGAACTTGAATTCGACGACCGCGCGAGTGCGGAGTCAACAACAGGAAGGGCAACAGCAACAACAGCGGATTGTAGCGACCAGATTCAAAGTTCAGAAATCCCCAGTCAGATTGCGCCTCCGGCGATGGAAGGCACGATCGAAATGTTATCACCTTCCTTCAGCGCGGTCGCTTCTTTTTGCATATAGCGAATGTCTTCGTCGTTGACGTAAAGATTCACGAAGGCCCGAAGTTTGCCGTCCTCGGTGTACAGGTGCTTGCGCAGGTCGGGATGCCGTTCCACCAGCGCGCTCATGGCTTCGCCAACGGTAGCTCCCGCCACTTCCACCGTGGATTGTTTGCCCACATATTGCCGCAAAGGCGTAGGAATATGGATTTTGCTCATAGACGTACTGTAAGAGATGCAGCCAGCGCAGGGCAAGATTCAGCAGACCGCCTTCTCTCGCTTCCACGGCGGAGTTCCATGGCGAAATGCCTATGGGTTTCGCGGAACCAATGATTCGAGGGGAGGAATCGAGAAGGACGTGGTAAAGGCGTGCTCTGGCGGTTGAGCTCCGTCTTGATTGGCTTTTGCGAGAATCTCCATCGCCCGCCCCGTAAGCGGTGGAATGTGAATCGTCGCGGCGAGCAATTTTTCGCGTACCCAGGCTTGGCCCGTCGCCGGCTGACCATCACATCCGGTAAACGGTAAACTCAACCAGTGCGACCGCTCGGCTTCGTTCGAAATCTCCTGAAAAGCTTTGCGAGCTCCCATGGCCATCGAGTCGTCCTGCGCGCCGACCAGGCTGATGGACGCGCTTTGTGACGTGGCCATTTTCAGCCAGGACCGCAGCGCCCGCAAGGCACTTTCCTCAGTCCAGTGCGCCTTCAGCATCTTCACTTCAAGGTTCGACGGTTTCGTCTCCAGCATCCCGGCCTCGCGTTCCTGGGCCGAGGAACTCTGGGAAGGTCCTTCAATATACAAAACCGAACCGCCTCGGGGCAGCAACGCCGCGAATTGTCTTCCTTGAATGCGTCCAATCTCGAGGTGATTGGAACTCACAGCAAACATCGGCGCGGTTGCCGTCTTGCGGAGATCCGCCAGGTAATCCGGCCTCCGGTTCAGAACCGCCCAACCGATTCCCGCTGTACTGGCTGCCCGGGCTACCTGAGGAAGAGCCGTACCCCCAAACGGTTCCACCACAATCGCGTCGGGTCGCGACTCAGTCCGGCTTTGGATCGCCTTCAGGAGTTGCGTGCTCTGATTCACCGCGTCGTTATCGGCAAACACGATCTCTACATCGCTTCCCAGTTTGTGCGCGGTCTCTTCCGCGGTTCTAGCTTGTGCCGCCTGGAAATCGTTCTCGCGGGTGTGAAGAGACACCAGGAATCGGAGCTTTTTCATGATTCCGCAAGTGTACCTGTACCCAGCCATCCATGAAATGCTTTCAACGATTCTGGGCGAGTGCCGGGCTGCCGGGCATATGTACGGGATCGGCACATTCGGCTGGTTAGCTGTTAGCTTGCGGGTCCTAACTGGCAGGTCCAGCAAACAGCAGCAGATTCCCATCCGGATCCTTGACGACGAAACTCTTGGCACCCCAAGGCTGTCTTCTTAGCGTCTGGCGAAAGACAACGCCAGCGGACTGAAACTCAAGAAACAGCAGCTTGATCTCGTCCGCTGTAGCGACGGTCATCGATACCGACAACAGTTCCTCCCGATCGCGGACCGTCGACTCGATAACTGCTCGCTCGACGCACCTCAGATTGACACGCGCCACGTCGCGGCGCACCTGTGCATAGTAGGGAGGTTTGCCATAACTGAATACCAGCGAAAAGCCTAACTTCTCGCGGAAAAATTCGCAGGATCTCCCGATATCGGTGACATACAGTTGCGGCTCTGCATCGACAATCGTCGCCTTGGACGGCGATGATTTGGATGGCGACGACTTCATCTTGAGCGGCGTGGTCGAGAGTCCGGCTTTCAGGGCTTGCCAACTATCGAAACCTTGCTGTCTTGCGACCATTTCTTGCGCGTCGCTGAGCTTAAAGCTCGCCGCAAGAATCTCAGAGTCGGGCACATTCAGGAAATGAGGCAAGAAACGGCGGATTTGCGCGGCGACGGGATAGTGGCCTTCGCGATGCCACCGCAATATGAGCTTGGCTTGCTTTTTGAGGTTCTCTAGATTGGGCATGTAGGCCTCCACGATGGGATCGTAGGTGGGCATTGCCCTTCGGCGACGCGCCGTTGCATCCTACATGCGCGGATTGCAGTATCTTCGAGCGTGTTAGCACTTGTCAAATTGAGAAGCGCTACACGTTGTTGGGCACCCATGGAAGAACCATAGAATATCGCAGCCGCGCCAACGGTTGGCTCGCCCGCGACCTGAGCCACGTAAGCCACTTATTCTCCGCGTCACTCCAACCTAGAATCGCTCAAGGAGAATTCCGATGACGATTTTCGATCCAGCTCGCGGCAGAGTCATTGACGGTGGCGGCGGCAGCGGCAACTTCCTTCGCCTGATCGGCCTGGGCATCGCCGCATTCCTGCTCGTAATCCTGGTGTTCAGTTCTGTAACCCGCGTCGGCACTGGCCACGTGGGCGTGCTCACCCTTTTCGGCAAGGTGCAGACCGGCGAAATCCTGGGGGAAGGCATTCACCTCATCAACCCGCTGAAAACCAACAACGAACTTTCCGTCCAGACGCAGACTCTTAAGGAGTCGGCCAGCGTCCCTTCGAGCGAAGGCCTGATGATGAGCCTTGATACTTCGCTTATCTACCACCTCAACCCCGACCGCGCCGCGGAAGTCTTCCAGAAGATCGGGGCCGACTATGAGAACGTGGTGGTGGAACCGACGCTGCGATCGGCTATCCGCGAAGCCACAGCCTCGCACACTGCGAATGCTCTGTACACCGGCGAACGCGAGATGGTCGCCAAACAAATCCTTGATCAGATCACCACGGAGCTCAATCAACGCGGCATCACCGTGGAAAACGTTCTGCTGCGCGACATTCAGCTCCCGACTACGCTCAAGGCCGCCATCGAAGCCAAACAGCAGGCCGAGCAGGAGTCTCTGGCCATGAACTTCCGCCTGCAGAAGGAAACGCAGGAGGCCCAGCGCAAGCGCATCGAAGCCGCCGGCGTACGCGACTTCCAACAGATCGTCGCCCAGGGCATTACACCTTCTCTGCTCGAATGGAAGGGAATCGAAGCCACCGAAACCCTGGCCAAGAGCGCTAACACCAAAGTGGTAGTCATCGGGAATAGCAAGAACGGGCTGCCGCTGATTTTAGGACAGTAGAACTGTTTATGTGGAGGGTATGTTCAGCCGTGGTGCTCGTCTCGTTGCTCCTTTGTGCGCATCCCGCTTCTGCAAAGCGAGGCGCGCCTGATCCTGTGGCCCCTGTCTTCTACAAAGGCGTAACGTATTCCGCTCCCAACAACAGCGGAATGATCAATTATGTACTGGCTTCTGATTCATCCGGGAAGGAGCTGTTCCGGATCAAAGTTTTTGATATGCCGATCGATCCGAGACTAGAGGAAGATGCTCAGTGGGTCTTTATCACTCACTTGGAATTATCTGGAGATTTCCTTCTGGTCAAGGACGAGAAAGGTCGCTGCTTTGCGATCAGTTTGACCGCGCGTGCCGTGAAACGGAAGTACTGGTGTTTGTTTTGAACGGCAGAACTGGGCTCTGCTGCTAACATGACTTGGTGGCAGCTCTGCTTGAAGTTAGCAACCTGACAATTCAATTCCCGCAACAGAATGGTGCGGCTGCTCGAGCGGCCAGACAGCGTGGGGCTGTCCCCGCACAGGCCTTAACGGCCGTCCGCGATCTCAGCTTCTCCGTCGCGCCCGGCGAAGTCCTAGGGCTGGTCGGCGAATCCGGCTCCGGCAAGTCGATCACATCTCTCGCCATCATGCGCCTGTTACCGCCGCAAGCCCAAGTCTCCGGCGAAATCCTGTTCGCGGAAAACGGCGCCGCCCCGCGCAATCTCCCCGCCCTTGATGACGACGGCATGCGCCAGCTGCGCGGCTCGCGCATCGCCATGATTTTTCAGGAGCCGATGACCGCCCTCAACCCGGTCATGCGCGTCGGCGAGCAGATTGCCGAAGCCGTTACGGCGCACAACTCCATCTCGAAACACGAAGCCCGGCAGCGCGCCGTCGACGCCATGAACGACGTTGCCATCCCCGACGCCGCACGCCGCGCCCGCGACTATCCTCACCAGCTTTCCGGCGGCATGCGGCAGCGCATCATGATCGCCATGGCCATCGTCAACCGCCCGCAGCTGCTGATTGCCGACGAACCCACCACCGCGCTCGACGTCACCATCCAGGCGCAGATTCTCGATCTCCTCGCAGAACTGCGCACCAAGTTCGGCCTGGCCATGCTTTTCATTTCTCACGACCTCGCAGTGGTTTCGCAAATCGCCGATCGCGTCGCCGTGATGTACTCGGGCAGCCTGGTGGAACTCGGCGCCAGGCAAGACATCTTCAAAGCTCCCGCGCATCCTTACACTCGCGGCCTGCTCCACGCCGTGCCCGATCTCAAGACCGACCGCACCCGCCCGCTCGAAACCATCGACGGAACCGTGCCCGCGCTGCACGCCATGCCTCCGGGCTGCAGCTTCGAGCCCCGCTGCGAATTCCGCGTCCCCGACTGCACCCGCGCATTCCCGCCCCTGGTCGAAGTCGCTGCGGGCCACTGGGCCCGCTGCCCGGTGGTGAATGCCTAGCTCTTAAGTTTCTAGCTCTCGCGCTCCAGCTGGCCGCGATTCAGAACCAGCAATACAGTCAAGAACGCGAGCAGCCCAAGTGAAATCCACCACGCGCCCAAGTACCAGCCCAGCCATGGCTGAATGAAATAAATCGCTCCGTCCCTGAACGGCACGCGATAGGAATGGATGGCATCCGGCGAGGATTGCGCCCACATCGACACGGTAAACAGCAGTCCAAAGTGCAGCGCGGAATCGGTCAGCAGTAATCCCACGAGAAGCGTGAACCACAACGGCGTTTTGCCTTTGAAGCGCCATCCCTGCCGGGTGCGTCCGATCATAGGCACTATCTCCGGATTGCCAGATTCAGCAGACAAAGATTCCTCACCGAGCATCTTAGTCCCAGGCCGTAGTCTATAATCGGCATTTTGTCCGGTGATTCGTGCGCATACTGCTTTTAAGCGACATCCACGCCAACCTCGAGGCTCTGGACGCCACCCTCGCCGCGGCCCCGTCGTTCGACGTCGCGGTGAACCTGGGCGACATTGTCGGCTACGGGGCCAGCCCCAACGAAGTGGCCGAACGTTCTCGCGAGCTGGGGAAATTTTTCGTGCGCGGCAACCACGACAAAGCCGCCACCGGCTTCATGGACCTCGACGATTTCAACCCCATGGCCGCCGCAGCGGCTATCTGGACGCGCAAGGAATTGTCGCCCGGCAATCTTGACTGGCTCCGGGCCCTGCCGCAGGGCCCCGTTTCCTTGCCGGATTTTCCCGACGTACAGTTGGTTCACGGCTCTCCGAACGATGAAGACGAATATGTGGTTTCGCTGGGCGATGCGCTCGCGCCCCTGATCACCCTGACCAATCCCTTGACTTTTTTTGGGCACACGCACTTGCAGGGCGGATTCTTTGCCAATGGCTCTTCCGCCGACGGCTTCCGTCCGGAGTACCGCACCGTAGGGCAACCGGAATCTGTTCCGCTGCAATTGAAGGCCTCCACGCGGTACTTGATCAATCCCGGCTCGGTCGGGCAGCCGCGCGATGGTGACTGGCGCGCCGCCTTCGCCCTGTTCGACACCGATGCGCAGATCCTCCACTTTCACCGCACACCCTACAATCTGAAAGCGGCGCAGGACCGCATCTTCGAGGCGAAACTGCCGCCGCGCCTAGCTACGCGGCTGGCCGCCGGACGGTGATCGCCAGATGCCGATTCGCGCGCCAAACGAGCCGCTGAGGGTCCGCGGAGTAATCCGCGGACGAGCTTGTCGAAGGGCCGCGGCGGATTTAGTCGAAGAATCCGTTGGAGGGGTCGGTGGAAGAATCGGTGGAAGAGCGGCGCTTCAGCGCCGCGTTTACGACCCAGACGGGCAGAGCTTCAGCCCCGGTGGAATCTCTGCCGTTGTAAACTCGGATTCATGCCTCCTCATCCGTCAACCAAGCCTCTATTCGAATCCCGCGAGAACCCGCCCGAACACTACCTGATCGCGCACAGCGATGGCGGCGCGCGCGGCAATCCCGGCCCCGCCGGTTATGGCGTGGTGATCAAAGACGAATCCGGACGCAAGGTCGCCGCGCTCAGCGAGTATCTCGGCCACCAGACCAACAACTTCGCCGAATATCAGGGACTGATTGCCGCACTGGAATACGCCATCAAGCATGGCCCGAAGGCCCTCAAGCTGATCAGCGATTCCGAATTGCTGGTGCGCCAGATCAAAGGCATCTACAAAGTGAAGAACGCCGTGTTGCAGGATCTGCACGGCCGCGCCAAGGAATTAATCGCACAACTCGACTGGTTCTCGATCGGCCACGCCTTTCGCGAGCAAAATCAAGAAGCCGATCAACTGGCCAACGATGCCATGGACAAAGGCATGGGCCGAAGCGCCGCACGTGTGGCCGCGGGCGACTCGCCCGCGCGGCCTTCGAGCCAGCCGCAAGCACAACAGGAATTCGAAGGCATCGTGCGCAATGGCACAATCGAACTTCTAAAGGGAACGTTGCCGGAGGGCACGCGTGTGCAGGTGCGCGTAAAGAAGTAGAGGCTCCGTCTTGTGATTCTTGTCATCCTGAGCGGCGTTTCTTGCCGCGAAGGATCGATGCACTTCCCGCAAGTTGCACGGGTCATTCGCTTCGCTCAGACAGGCCGCGCTTACTCCGCTGCCGACGTATGGTCGTGCACAATCTTCCATCCATCGGGAAACTTGCGAAATACCAGCGTGAAAATTCCATGGGGAGTCTTGCCGTCCGACATCGTCAAGTGAAACTCTCCCCGCGCGAAGGCCGCGTCTGGTCCCAACGCCTCAACCCGCATGTTTGAAAACTCCAGCTTGCCCATCTCGTGCCCCGGACTCTGGTAGGTCGCCTTGTAGCGATCCATGGTCTCCTGCCAACCGTGCCGCTCATTCGCGCCTGAAAAGAATGTCAGCTCCGGAGATTTCCAGTATCCCGTCATAAAAGCGTCGAGATCGTGGTTGTTCCATGCCTTCATTTGCGAGACGAGCACCTGGGTCACGGCCAGAGATTCTTTGATCTCATCGTTTATTCCGCTCACCGATGAGCTTTGCGAGACTGCACTCGCCACCATCAAAAGGACGGTGGTCAATCTCAGAACGCAATTCTTCTTGCCCATGATTCCTCCTCGCCGCTCTACCGTCCCTAATGCGCTTCCTCCGTGGCCGGCGCTGTATCCGGCGTATCGACCTTCTGGGCAACCGCATGGGCCGCAGCCGGCGGCGGCTGAAACTCGCCCGCATCTTTTCCTGCCATCGCGACCGTCATAAAGTTCATCCAGATGGGCAATGCCGCGTGTGCTCCCGTTTCCTTCGCGCCCAATGATTTTTTCTCGTCGTAGCCCACCCAGACCCCACACGTCATCGTGGGAGAAAATCCCACGAACCACGCGTCGGTAAAATCGTTGGTCGTTCCGGTCTTGCCAGCCACTGGAAAAGGCAGCCGCGCCGCCGCGATTCCGGTACCGTGCAGCACGACCTCGCGCAACATGGAAGTCATGATGCGGGCAGTGCGCTCGCTGATCACATCCTTCACGTCGGGAAAATCTTCCTCCAGCACGCGCCCTTCATAGTCGGTCACGCGCGTGATGTAGCGCGGGGTCACGCGCACGCCGTCATTCGGAAAGACGCTATACGCCGAGGTCTGCTCGATCAGCGCAATCTCCGCCGACCCCAGCGCCACCGGCAAATACGGCGGCAGCTTGGCCGTGATGCCAAAGCGCTCGGCATATTCGATGACGGTCTTGATGCCCACTTTGTTGGCCAGCTTGAGTGCCGGAATATTGCGCGACTGGGCCAGCGCCCGCCGTAGCGTAATAATGCCTTCAAATTTCTCGTCGTAATTGTGCGGCGAGTAAGGCCCGGAGGGAGTGTCGAAGCTGATGGGCTCATCGAGAATGGTGTCATCGGGACTGGCGCCCTGGTCGATCACCGTGGTGTACACATATGGCTTGAACGACGACCCGACCTGCCGCATGGCCTGGGTGACGCGGTCAAATTTCGAATCGTTGAAATCGCGCCCGCCGACCATGGCCTTGATTCCTCCCGTGGCATTGTCGATGGCCAGCAATGAGCCCTGCGCCCCGGAATCCTCTTCCAGGCTGACGCGCGCCGCGCCGTTCGCGCCCAGCGCGAGAATTCTGACATAGCAGATGTCGCCGGCTTTGAGAATGTCCGCGAGTTTCTGCTGCGTCCAGGCCACGTCGGCCTGACCGAGAGCGGCCGTGTATTTTCCAAACTTCAGCGTGGCGATTCCGGTACCCGACGCGGTCACCAGCGCGTGCATGTATCCATTCACTTCCGGCTCGTCGTCCCAGTCGGGATGCGAATACTTATCGAGAACCGCTCCTTCGGCCACTACATTTTCCAGATGGCCCTTCCAGCCATGCCGGCGTTCATAAGCCGCCACCCCGTCGAGCACCGCTTGATTCGCGGCCTTCTGCAACTCCACATCGAGCGTGGTGTAAACCTTCAACCCGCCTTCGTGAACCTGGTCGGCTCCGTACTTGCTTTCGAGGGAGCGGCGAATCTCTTCCACAAAATAAGGCGCCAGCGAATTCGGGTCGTGCGACAGATGCAGCATCAGCGGCGCCGATCTGGCGTCGGCTGCCTGCACAGCCGTGATCTTGCCGTCTTCGAGCAATGCGTTGATCACCAGATTCCGCCGCCTGACTGCTTTGTCGGGATGGTTGATCGGCGAATACAGGCTGGGGCCCTTGGGTAGCCCGGCGAGTAAAGCCGCCTCTTCCAGAGTGAGTTGCTTGGCGGGCTTGCTGAAATAGAACTCCGACGCGGCCTCAAAACCATACACGCCGTGGCCGAGAGCGATCTGGTTGGCATACAGCGTAAAGATCTGCGGCTTGGTGAAGCGCCGCTCGATTTGGACGGCCAGCATCGCCTCCTGCACCTTGCGCTGCCAGCGGCGGTCGGGCGACAGAAAAAGATTCTTTGCCAGCTGCATCGTCAGCGTCGAGGCGCCCTGCACCTTGCCGCCCGATTCAATGTCGCGATAGGCCGCCCCGGCGATGCGAAAGAAATTGATGCCGGAATGCTTGTAGAAATCCTTGTCTTCGATCGATACCAGCGCGTCGCGCAGCACCGGAGGGAAATCGTCATAGCCCGCCACCACGCGCCGTTGCAGCGCGAATGAGCCAATCACCCGCCCGTGATCGTCATAGAGTTCGGTGATGGAGCTGGGCCGGTAGGCTTCCAGAGCATCGACCTGCGGCAGGTCGGTGGTATATACGAGTAACAGTCCAGCCGTGGCTCCCACCAGGACCGCGACCAGCACGAGCAACCCGAAAAGGACGCGGCCCACCAGCCTGCGTCCGCCGATTTCGACTTCGGGAAGATTTTCGTAGAGAGACTTCATCAGAATCAAGATCAGAATCAAGATCAGAATTTAAGATCGGGAGTCGAGGTCAGGATAGCACTTCAGGCAGAGCCGATTCGCGGGGCTGCGGAGACACCGCCGGTGACGGTTCCTGCGCGGCGAAGAAAAATCGCCGAGGCTACGTAGAGTGCGGCGGCAAGAATTGTCAGCGAGCGCAGGCCGAACCATAGCGAGAACGATTCGAGCAGGCCGCCCAGCAGAGCACCAAATAAATTCGAACCGAGGGCGCTTCCGCGAAAGCCGGCGCGGGCAAAGCTGGAAACGAAAATGATGCCGGCAAAAAAAACCGGAACGCACAGAGCCAGCGTGGCCAGGATGGCGCGCAGCAGCCAGGATTCCAGGAACAGCTTCTGCAAGGGGACGGCAAACATCACGGTCAGCGACAGAAACAAGCCAGCGTAGGCCAGACCCATGGGAATTCGCGGCCAGGCGCTATAGAAACGATTGGCCGCCACAATCAGACATAACAGGCCGGACACAACAATGGCGTTGACGACCCAGGTGGTGCCGAACAGAAGCGCCATTTTGCTGACGATCTGCGCCTCCAGCAGCATGAAACCCGCGCCCAGAAACATGAAATGAGGATCGAGGCGCGCACCCTCGCCGCTGGCCTGGCGCAGGAACCATCCAAAAATCATGAGGACTGCAACTGACACCAGAACCACGATGAGCGGCAATCCAGGCTCATGCTGGTAGAAGTAGGGCCAGTCGTCGGTGGTCGAAATGGTTTGTTGCATCGGCAGGGTGGAGTGCGACGCGAGATAGGCGGCGAACGCAGGATCGGAGATCGCCCGGGCAAGGCGCTCCTGCGAGCCGACAACGAAGAAGCGACCGTAAGTGTCGTAAGTGGCTGGAGTGCTCTGGAATTGAGTCGGTTCCTGGCCGAAAGCATCCTGCATCAAACCAAACAACCGGCCGGCGATCCAGGAATTGTCGACCCGGAATTTCACAATGAACAGACCATCTGGCCGCAGTAAGCGCCGGGCCCGCTGCAGCGCCTCACGGGTGTAGACATAGTTATCGATGCGGATGTTGGTGAAGTTCGAGGTTGTGGTGTGCGAATCGAGGAGAGAAAAGACGATGAGATCGAATTGGTCGTGGCTGTTCTCGATGTAACTGCGGGCATCATCGTTAACCACCCGAGTACGGGGAGATTGATAAGGATGTTCGAAGTGGATTTCACGTCCGAGCTGGAGAATTAGAGGATCGATTTCGACAGCGACGACGCGTCCAGCGCCATTTCGAAGGGCCGCGGCAACGTCGTTCCCCATACCCGAGCCCAACACTAATACCGAAGGCGGGGAAGGATACAACCGGTAAGGCAAGTTGTACGAACTCCATTCCACCGGGTGATTGAGAAATTCTTGCGGATGCGACTGGACGAAAGCGGGTGAAAGGTTCAAGACCTTCTGATACCACGCGCCATTCGTGGTTAGATCGTAAGCCTCAATCTGGCCATTGCCGTTGATCGGCTTTAGCACCAGCTTCTGATAAGGGGACCAATAAGTTTTCGCGTTGCGGTCGTCGGGTATCGCGAGCAAGGCAATGCACGCGAGGAAAGTGACGCCGAGAGCTGTACGCGCGGCCGGATGACGCCAGAACAGCAATAGAGAAAAAATCCCCGCCACCAGAAACCAAAGCCAAGGGGGCTGGTGAAGGAAACACACAAGGGTATAGCCGCCGATTCCGGCGAGACCAGCCAGGACATTCGTGGTATAGGCAGTTACGCCATTCGGAGAGTTTTCCAGGTACCATCCCACGAGTTGGCCAAAGGGAATGAAGGAAGTCGCGACCACCGCAAACAGCGGAACTACGACCGCCATAGCCAGTGCCATCCCGGCCCAATTTGGCGGCACGGCCGGAACGCCCCAAACATTCACATCAACTCCTCCTCCGAGGAGTAGTGGTAATGCATCGAGAGCTTCCCGCAAAGGCGGGATCGGTGCTTTGAGGACGATGGTAAGCAGCAAGAGAGGCGCCATGAATGCGATCAGGCGAACCCGGCGCCGGCAGAGATAACATCCCAGACCGAAACCCAGAAAGCATGCAACCAAGACGAAGTTCTTGAAATACGCAAAGATGCTAACTTCGGAGGAGACCCAGCGAATCATCAGCATTTCGAGGAACAAACCGAGGAAGCTGACCAGCACGAGCTGGCGATAGCTGAAACCGCCGAGATCTTCAATCCGGATTTCCAGCCGAAGAGGCGCGGCAGGTTCGGTTCTCAATCGCTTAAACACACCTTGGACGATCAGAAGCGCGAGAAGGGAGATCAGAAAGAGAAACAGGAGAGAGATTGACGGGTGGGTGATCGTCTCCACTTGGTAGGGTTAGCCTCCGTCTCAGACGGCCAGGAACTCTTCGGTGTATGAATCGGATTGACTATAGCAGACGAGCCTAAGCCCAAAGAACAATCGCGCGCCACGTGGGTGCGCGATCGGATTTCAATTCGGAGCAAGAAGCGAATTCCTCGGTTGCCGTCGCTTTGGCTGCGGCCGCCTTCGGAATAACAAAATGGATCAGCTGGCCCGGCTCTTCAGCACTTCCACGGCCTTGTTGAGCTGATCATCGACCGTGGTCTTGGGCTTGGCTTCTTGATCCCGCGGCACCGCACTATCTTCATCGTCGGGGCCAACGGAATCGTCGGCGGCATCCGCCACCAGCACGTTGGGCGTTATGGCCGCATCTTGAATGGCCTTCCCGCTGGGCGAGTAATACTTCGCGTAAGAGAGGATCAAGGCGCCGCCATCGGGCAGGTCAAATGTCTTCTGCACCGAACCGTCACCGAAAGTTTTGTCGCCGACCACGTCGCCGCGCGCGTTCTCCAGAATCGCGGCCGCCACAATCTCAGCCGCGCCGGAGGTTCCCCGATTTACCAGCACAGCGACCGGAAGCACCGTGATCACCTTGGAAGGCTCGGCGTTGAACGCCTGCCGCGGAAATTTCTGCCCTTGCAAGTATGTAATCGTTCCGTGATTCAGGAACAGGTTGGCCGTCGCAATGCCTTCCGTCTCGTCGCCTTCGGCGCAGTTGCGCAGATCGAGTAGAATCTTCTTCGCGCCCTCTTTCTCCAGCGACTTCACCTTCGACGAAATTTCCTGCGCCTTGCCCTTGGTCAGGGTCTCGACCTTCACATAGCCGATGCCGTCGTCCATCATCTTGTCGGCCACCGGAGGAATTGTGACCACATCACGCGTGATCGAGATCTTCTGCGGCTCGGCCTTCCGCGCCCGCACCACCGCAACATTCAGCGTGGACCCTGGCGCGCCCGCGATCAGGCTGCGAATTTCGGGCAGCGACATTTCCCGCGTGCTCTGCCCTTCAATCGATTCGAAGATGTCGGTCTGTTCAATTCCCGCCTTCTCCGCGGGCGATCCCGGCAATACCGCGACCACCGCCGCGTAGCCAAAGCGTTTCGACACCACCGCGCCAATGCCGCCCTTGGATTCCGTCTTGTGATCTTTGAACGACTTGTAGGCATCGGCCGACAAATAGGCGGAGTTGGAATCGAGCGACTCCAGAAGTCCGTGCAGCGCGCCATCCGTCACCTTCGGGATGTTGGGCTCTTCCACGTATTCGGTGCGCACGCGCGAGAGCACTTCACTGTAAACCTGCAGTTGCCGGTAAGAGCCGTCGTTCGAGGAGGCGTGCACGCCTCCCAGCGAACCCACTACCACGAACATGAGTACGGCAAAGGAGGTGACGAGAATCGCTGCTTTAATTTTCATGGACATCAATTTTGGTCTTCTTCTGGAAGGAACGGCTTCCTGAGATACTGTTTCGGATTATATCTCCCCGACGATATTACCCTGATTATACCTGCCTAGATGCGGATTTCGATCCCCCGGCTGCTCAATTTGATGACTGAGGGTAACGAGGCCGCCGACGCCTCCTCCTACAGACGAACGAAGCCGTGATCTGTCATCGAGCTTGCCTTCGCTGAATTGGGGAACGCTGCTGTTCTCCGGACCCATTCAACAAAACAAGCAACTTACTGTCACTGCGCCGGCTTAAAGCTGATCGTCAGCGGGGTCTGGACTGAGACCGGCCGCCCATTCATGATGTAGGGCTTGAATTTCCAGCGCTTCACGCCGTCAATAGCGACTCGGGCAAAGGCCAGCGATCCCTGCAGGAACTTGGCGTCCTGCACAGTGCCGTCACGGCCCACCAGAACCTGCAAGATCACGGTCCCCGGCTGCCCAGTGGCATTGGCAGGAGAGTCGAAGGCTGGCTGATCGGTCAGCAGAGCACGCTCTGTGGCTTCCGGAACAACGACGGGCTCAATCGCCTGCATGGCAGCTTCCGGCGCCTTGTTTCCGCCGGCATCAGGAGTCATCGACGCAATCTGCGACTTCAGGCTCGAGGGAACATTGGCTGGAGCTGAGGCGGGATGAGGCTGCGGCGCAGAAACAGGTGCCGAAACCGCAGGCACCGGCGCCGGGGGAACCACTGCTGGCATATCGGAATGCGGCGCAGTCGCGACCGGAGCGGCAACCGCTGGAACTGGAGTCAAGCCGGAGGGTGCCGAACCAGCCGGGATCGAAGGAGTCGAAGTTGAAACAGCGGGGGTCGAAGCCGCACCCGCGCCGGGCGTCGCTGAAGTCCCGCCAGCCGCTCCACCGGCGGGCTGAGCCGTCTCCGGAGTGGAGGTCGAGCCTGGATTCGTCGGGACTGGCGCACCCGGAGCCGCCGTCGGATCGGCCGGCGTTGCGCCGGCAGCGTCCCCCTTGAGCGCGGGCTCCGCATTCTCGCCCATGTTATTTAGCTTTTTGACCGTCGGGTCTACCACCGGAATCACGTGAATTTGCGACGGATCGGTCGTGGCGTCCGGAATGTTTTCCGTGATCGGCAATTTGTACTCATCCCCGGCCCGGCCAAAATCTTCGTGCGCGATCGGCGCCTGCGGGGTGGTAACCAGTTGCGGATTCAGCCAGGTGTGCACGGTCTGGCGTCCGTGTGCCCATGCCGCCCGCACGCCCGCGTGCCACGGCGCTTGGGGCGCAGCCAAAACCGCGCAGCTGGCCACGGCGAGCGCGGCGATGATTGCCCCCTTGCCCAGCCGGAGTGGCGCCCGCGGAGCTTTCTCGGGTTCCATGCCCTGGGTGATGTAGGAGAACAGCTCTGCTTCTTTTCTCTGCTCCTGCTTTTGCTCGTGACTCTGCTCGTGACCCTGGTCTGGGGCGTCCGGAGAATCCGGGTTCGCCTCGGGAGCAAGCTCTCGCCCCGAATCGGCCGAACTCGCCGCCGGCGGCGGAGAGTATGCAGGCGTCTGGTCGAAACCGAGTAATTCTGGTTTCGCGGGTGCCGGAGCCGCGGCCGCCGCAGCGCCTTGTGACGATGCCTGGGGCACCGTCCCGCCGCGAGTTTTCAGATACCATTCCAGGCCTCTGGTCTCGCCCGTGTCCGGTGGAGGGGGCGGAGTTGCAACGACTTCCTGCACCGAAGCGGCCACGGGTTCCAAATCCTTTTCGACCGAGGAAGACACCCGAAACTCACGGACTTCCGACTCGATGATGAACTGTCCCCCCGGAGCTGAAGGCGCCGAGTTCAGGAACTCTCCCGTGCGCAGACTTCTTTCGCTTCCTTGCTCCAGGCTGGCCGGCAGGGTCGAGACCGCGGCTGAGGCGGAGACTCCTGCCGCCGCCGCTTGCGCCGCAGCAGACGCCGATTCCTGCTTGGCGCGCAGCAGATCGCGCGCCGTGGTCAAGGTATCCCGGACTTGGTTACCCACAAGAGGTTTGCGCAAAATCGAATTCGCGCCCGCCTGCAACGCCTTCGGAACGCTGATGTCATCACTCACGATGGCCAGCGTGAGCGGTCGTTCGGAGGCCTTGCGTTCGCGGGCCTTGGTCAGCAGCTGCGCCGCTTCTGGTTGCCAATCCCAGTCAATAATGACGATCTGAAAATTCTCTTGGGTGACCTTCTCGACCGCGGCCGCTCCGTCGCGGCAGAGTTCTCCCTCGACACCGAGACCGGTAAGCGCCTGAAGAATGGGCTCAGCGGTTCCCTCGTCCGAGGAAAACAAGAGGCAGCTCAAGGTCATCTTCTTCAGACTAGGGGTAACCAGTAACGGCGGCAAGATTACCGTAGGGGCCGAAAACCAGCCAATCTGGTAACCGCCGGTACATGTACCCCTAGAGCGCACGCTGCTAAAATGCTCGGTCACCCAACCGCGAGGCCCTACGCTGTGTCCTCCGCGGTTGAATGTTTAGGTTTTTAAATCCCTTATCCCATGCCCCTGCAAGAACATAACTACTGGCTCACCACCGCGGAATTCCCTGCCGTGGATGCCGCACGCCCGTTGCCCGAGGCCGTCGATGTAGCCGTAATCGGCGCCGGTTTCACCGGCTTGTCGGCCGCCCGCACGCTGGCCCAACGGGGCGCGAAAGTCGCCGTGCTCGAGTCCGAAACCATTGGCTGGGGCGCCAGCTCGCGCAACGGAGGCATGGTGCTGACCGGCATGAAGCTGGGCGTCAACCAGCTCATCTCCCGCTATGGACGCGAACTCACGCAGCGCATGTACGCCGCCTCGCTGGCCACCATCGACTGCGTCGAGCAGATCGTTCGCGAAGAAGCCATCGATTGCGATTTCTCCCGCTGCGGCCATCTTGAAGTCGCCTGCAAGCAGAAACACTTCGACGACTACGCCCGCCAAGCCGAAGTCATTGCCCGCGAGTTCCACCACACATTGCGCGTGGTGCAGAAACACGAGCTGGATACGGAGATCGGATCATCCATTTACTTCGGCGGCATGGTCGATGAAGTCAGCGCCGGCTGCAATCCCGCGCGCTACGTCGCGGGCCTCGCCCGCGCCGCTATGAAAGCCGGAGCCGAGATCTTCGAGCACGCTCGGGTTCAATCGATCCAGAGAAACTCGCGCCAGGGTGAGGCGGGATGGCAACTCGCGACCGCCCACGGCCCGCTCTGGGCCCATGAAGTCTTCGTCGCCACCAGCGGATACACCGGCCGCGCCACGCCCGCGCTGCAGAAGAAGCTCATCCCCATCGGGTCTTTCATTATTACAACTGAAGTGCTGCCGGAGAAGCTGGCGCAGGATCTCAGCCCGCGCAACCGCATGATCTACGACTCGAAAAACTATCTCTACTATTACCGGCTTACTCCCGATCGTCGTATGCTGTTCGGCGGCCGCGCTGCATTTTTTCCAGAGAATGATCAGACGGTCCGCCGGAGCGCGGCTATCCTGTGTCGCGGCATGATCGACGTCTATCCGCAGCTGAGCGACGCCAACATCGACTACGTCTGGGGCGGCACGCTCGACTTCGCCTTCGACATCATGCCCCACGCCGGCCGGCTCGACGGCATGTACTACGCTGTAGGCTATGCGGGACACGGCGTCGCCATGGCGACGTATCAAGGCCAGAAGGTCGCCGAACTCATGGCCACCGAACAGATGCCTGACGAGCTGCAAGCCCGACGAGCCGAAGACAAGCCAGAAAATCCGTTTGTCGGCATCCCATTCCCCGGCGCGCCGTTGGGCCTGTACAACGGCAAGCCGTGGTTCCTGCCGCTGGCGGGTGCGTGGTATAAGTTTCTGGATTGGGTGAGTTGAATGGACCTTGAAGAGCAAGGAAGAAGGAGAAAGCCTTCCTCGCGCTCGCCGAGCGCTTTCGAGCTGCTGTTGATACTGACGAAGTCAAGCAACTGGGAGATGCGGTGGCACGGCTCATCTTCGGCGAATGGAATTCAAGAGCGGCGATCCTGCAATGTCGAAATCTGGAACCAAATCGCGGGTCATGTACATCGAGCGCAAGGCTGAGAGCCTGAACGGGCCCGCTCGTATCGGCCGTGTGACATTCTCGAAGACTGGCCTCTCAATCTATTACAAAGAGAAAACATTTCTGAGAATCCAGGGGTTCAAAGCAAATTATCAAGATGCGGAAATGCACGATGAATATTGGATTTCCGGACCACGTCGCGATGGAAAGGATCGTCTGTACGTCAGCGACATTCCGGTTGAGATCGACGAGGACGTACTAGAAGAGTATTGGACCGACATTCGGAAAAAGCCTCAGCTTAAGAACCGGCCGCAAACCTAGCGCGGGATTCTGTCGAGCGTTTTCACCCGCCCTCGGAGACGAAATCACAGGAACGGGTTTCGAATTTTTAGCCGTCGATCAATGACCTGCCCATCCTGCAGATCTTCCGAATACAGTGTGGAGCAATTCGCTTCGAGGGCGGAAGAGGTGATCAGCGCGTCATAGATACCGAATCCGTACTGCTGCGCAATGTCTAGTGCCGCTTTATGCGTGTCCAGCGTGATGGGGACGGGTGATGGGCATAGGATCAGAATCACCGTGAGGACGTTAACTACGTCATGCCAAGGCATGCTCAGTTTGCGTCGCGCGACCGACACGAACTCGTTCAACACCTGTACGCTGATCACGCCACCGCCCGCAAGCAACTGCTCGGCCCGCTCATGGCGTGGATCGTTTCCGGCGAGGGCGTAGATTAGAACGTTAGTGTCGAAGAACACCTTAACGCTCATCACCGCTCATTCGCTTCTTCGCGGTCGAAGACAAACCCGGCCGGTAAAGGACGGCTCAGCTTGCGGAGCTTCGCCAACGCACGCTGCCGACTCCGGTCGCGGTTCACTTCGAACGCTCGTGTGCCAGCGATCTGAATCTCGATATCGTCGCCTTCCTTCAGTTCAAGCGCCTCGACGACCGCTGCGGGCAGACGAATCGCCAAGCTGTTTCCCCACTTTGAAACCTGCATATGCCCCCAATTGATATACATTAACAATTGTATATCTAGCGCCTACCAAAGGCAAGAATCCAGTACACCACCGGCCCCACCGCAATCGCCACGGCGCCTCCAATCATCCCGAACCGGTCACTGCCCAGCAGCGCCACCATCGCCATCACCACCGGAGCACCCACCACGTAAAACAATCCCGCCCGTCCGCCCGGGATGGTGAACGACCGCTTGAGTTCCGGTTGCCTGCGCCGCAGCTTCCACGCCGAAAGAACGGTCAGCACCGTCGTCGCCGAGCGCAGCCAGATGTAGACCGAAATCAATTCGGCCAGACTCTGCCAGGCCAGCAGGCCATAGATCACTGCTGAGACCACAATCGCCAGCCATGGCGTACCGGAGCGCGAGTGTTTGCGGGTCAGCGCCTGCGGCAGATATCCATCTTCGGCCATGGCAAACGGCATGCGCGTGGTCGTCAGCACGGTCGAGTTCAGCAGGGCGACGTTGCCCACCATTGCCGCCAGCGTCATCCACGTACCCAGCCACGGCTTCCCGTGAAACGTCCCGCCAATGATCCCGGCGGCGTCCGAGAAGAATCCGGTATGCCATTTCTCCCAGTTGCCCGCCGACGCCAGTCCAGCCAGCGTCGGCAGAAAGTAGGCCGCCATCGACAGCGGCACCACCAACGCCAGCGCGCGCGGATAGGCCCGCTGCGGGTCTTCAACCTCCTCCGCTACCGTCGAGAGCTGTTCATACCCCGAGTACAGCCATAACCCCAACGCCAGCCCCACGCCAAAGACTTTGAATGTTGGCTGATGCGGCACGACCCACGGCGCAAAAGGATTGTGGCGCCAGTGCGCGAGCCCGATCACGATCATGGTCATCACCGGAATGAAAATGAAAATCTCCAGCGCGGTCGCGACCTGCCCCACCATCTGGATGCCGCGCACGTTGATCCAAGTCAGCACCGCAATCAGCGCTACGGAGACCAGGTAGTGCTCCCACCACGTCGTCTTCAATCCGGGAAAGTAGTACACCAGATAATCGGTGAACAGCACGGCATAGGCGCCGCCCAGCAGAAACGACGCCGACCAGTTCCACCAGCCCGAAAGAAATCCCCAGAAGTCGCCGAACGCCGCGCGCGTCCAGCGATAGAAGCCGCCTTCCACCGGCATGGCCGTGGTCAGTTCCGCCGAAACCAGCGACACCGGGATGCACCAGAAAAACGGCAGCACCAGCAGGAAGATCAGCGTTATCCCCGGCCCCGAAGTGGTCACCATGTCCTCGAGCCCGAACGGGCCGCCCGTGGTGTAGGAAAACATCACGAAGACGAGGTAGAAGAGGCCAGCCTTACGCAGCGTGGAGGATTTGCCTGGAGTCGTCAAAGCAGCGTCGGTTGCGTTCAAGGAACTTTTCGTGGATGGAATTGTAGATCGTGACGGACGGTTTTGATTGCCGAATAGAGCGCCGGAGGGTCAAGAGTGTAATGGCGACTTTGTGACAGTTATAGTCAGTAGGCCGGAACTCGCGGAGTTGCACTCGTTACAGTTAGGAACAGGCACCAACTGTCAACGTCGGGGTCGCCAGGGGGGTGCTACCGATGGAACGTCAGTTCCACGATCTCCTTTGACTCGTTTGCAGCGGGCACCCACCTCCAATTTGAGACGGCATCTAGGGCAGATTTTGCCAGCACGGGATTTCCACCCAACACTTCCGTTGCTTTTGGGGTGCCATCCGGCGCCACGGTTACCCGTAACTTGACCACTGCCTCCTCTAGGTGCAACCGCCGTGCCAAGTCCGGATAAACCGGCACGATGCGCCTTACAACCTGTCGAGCCCCGTTCGGTGAGCCCTGCGCATTCACGCCCGCGCACGCATAGATCGCCAGAAACGCCAGTGCAAGACAACGTCGCATGCCACCTCCTCGTCGACAGCATAACTGTAGTATGTCCGCACCGGATAATGACGAAAGTCACTCACGGTTCGCCCGGTTAATGAGTGCAATGGCGATGTTTCAACGGTTGAATGCACAACACACGGCAGCTATCATCGAGGGTGCGAACTTTAGGTCAAGTTGCCGCGGCATTGCTTCTGGCTGCAAGCGCGTTTTCCCAAACCTCTGCTCAAGGTTCCCTGCAATGCGCAATCCCGGCGGCACCGCCCGGTGAAGAACACTCAGTGTTCCCAAAGAGTGCCGAGGAAACTGCGCGCCTGCGTCAATCGCCACATGGAGCCAAGCGCCTCAGCGAACATCAACTAGAGGTTCGGTTGGCCGAAGGAACTCGGACATTCAAAGACGAGCCACCTTACGAACCTCTCGATGGTATCTCGTGGGCATACTGCGGCTACAATCCTGCTCTCAAACTTCACCTCATCCGTAAAGCAAACAACGGCCTTTTCACGGGGGTCTTGCTGGATGACACTACCGGACGATTGTTGCCGGGTGGGTTGGCTGTCCTATTCTCGCCCGACTACAGTCTCTATTTGGCCTACGAGCAACCGGACGGACAAGACGGTGAGACGCTGAAGCTGTACAAGCGAAATGGGGTCATGCTGTGGAAGGGCTACGACTTCATTGTCTCCCCTGATGGAAAGTCAGTGATTGTTGATGCAGAGAACATGCGGAACATGCGTTGGGACAGTCAGAACAGGCCTCAAGCAACGCTGTACCTCGAAGGTGGGCGCACCGCAACCGTTACGTTAATGCGAGACGGAAAAGGCAAATTGGACTGGCTCCCCCAAGTTACGCTTCGTTAACTGTCGTTATCAGCCTTAGCACTCATTGACCCAGCCGTGCGAAACCCGGGCGGAAGGCTTTTCAAATCGACAATCAAGAAATTCCTACGCGGCCAGCGTGCCG
>Ga0181523_10001213_pt1 | contig 27841 bp, 27 predicted proteins | sample PEATcosm2014_Bin_43_FD_119752 | JGI IMG/M metagenome (GOLD analysis project Ga0181523, IMG submission 119752) | Peatland microbial communities from MTU Mesocosm Facility, Houghton, MI, USA - PEATcosm2014_Bin05_30_metaG | ecosystem: Environmental > Terrestrial > Soil > Wetlands > Peat | place... | reverse complement strand
TCAGTATTGCCCGACTCCTGTTGAATCCTTCATCGAGCAAAAACCGAAGGGTGTCCTCACGAACCTGTATCCTGAACTACCAGGATGCTCGTAGTCTCTGACTACGAGAGGATATCACATTTCCTCAATGCTGCCTGCGCAGCTGCCAGCCGTGCTATCGGGATACGATATGGCGAACAGCTTACGTAATCAAGGCCTATCATGTGGCAGAATTCAACCGAAGCAGGGTCGCCGCCATGCTCTCCGCATATGCCCAGCTTGAGGTTTTTCTTCACAGACCTTCCCTTTTCGGTTGCAATCTTCATGAGAGAACCAACCCCTTCCCGATCAATAGTTACAAAGGGATCATCAGTAATAATTTTTCCCTCGATATAGAACGGGAGGAACTTGCCTGCATCATCTCTCGATAGGCCATAAGTTGTCTGTGTCAGATCGTTAGTCCCGAAAGAATAAAAATCGGCCTGTGTCGCGATCTCGTCTGACGTCACGCACGCGCGCGGAAGTTCGATCATGGTGCCGACCTTATAATCAACCTTTGTCTTGAAACGCGACCTTACTTCCTCGGCTATTCTTACCGTAAGTTCCCTTAAGACCTTCAGCTCATTGACATGTCCGACAAGCGGGATCATGATTTCAGGAACGACTTTGACCTTCTTTGCTGCAAGCTCACAGGCGGCTTCCATTATCGCCCTCACCTGCATCTCATAAATCTCGGGGTAAGAAACACCGAGGCGACAACCTCTATGGCCGAGCATCGGATTGAACTCATGAAGGAATTTGTTCTTGGACCTCAGCTTTTCAACAGGTACGCCCATTTCGGATGCGAGTTCCTGGAATTCCTGATCGGTATGGGGAAGAAACTCGTGGAGCGGAGGATCGAGCAGTCTGATTGTGACCGGATATCCCTTCATCTCGGTAAAGATACCAATGAAATCCTGTTTCTGCATGGGGAGTATCTTAGAGAGTGCCTTTTCCCTGTCTTGGCGCGTGTCGGAAAGAATCATCTCCCGGACTGCCCTGATCCTGTCGGCTTCAAAAAACATATGTTCGGTCCTGCATAGTCCGATGCCTTCGGCACCGAATTCATAGGCTACGCGGGCATCCTTCGGCGTATCGGCATTAGCTCGCACACCTAATTTTCTAGTCTCGTCCGCCCATTTCATCATTGTCTTGAAATCACCCTTGAGCAGCGGGGTGACAAGCGGCACCTGGCCCATCATAACTTCTCCGGTAGTCCCGTTCAGCGTTATGTAGTCGCCTTCCTTTATCACAAGCTCATCGTTGATTGTGAAGTACTTTTCCCGTTCATGGATATCTATGGCCCCGCAGCCCACCACGCAGCATTTTCCCATTCCCCTTCCTACGACTGCAGCATGTGAAGTCATGCCACCGCGAGCCGTGAGGATTCCCTGAGCAGCAAACATACCACCAATATCTTCGGGAGAGGTTTCGGTCCTCACAAGGATCACCTTTTTCCCGCTCAAAGCGGCCTTTTCGGCGTCTTCCGCGTTGAATACGACCCTGCCCACGGCTGCCCCCGGTGAAGCAGGCAACCCTTTGCAAACTACTTTTACTGAGGCCTTGGGATCTATCATGGGATGAAGCAACTGATCTATTTGTGCGGGATCGATCCTTAAAATTGCTGTCTTCTTATCAATCAATCTTTCCTTCACCATATCGACGGCTATCGTGAGGGCTGCTGCAGCAGTCCTTTTGCCGACCCTTGTCTGGAGCATATAGAGCTTGCCTTCCTGAACGGTAAACTCGATATCGAGCATGTCCCTGTAATGCTTTTCGAGCTTCTGATATATCTTCATGAGATCGCCATAGGCTTGGGGCATTTTCTTTTTCAGTTCATCGATATGCATGGGCGTCCTTATACCGGCAACGACATCCTCACCCTGAGCATTGATGAGACATTCGGCAAAGAACTTTCTTTCGCCCGTAGAGGGGTCTCTGGTAAAGCCTACACCGGTACCGGAAGTGTCCCCGATATTACCGAAGACCATCGATTGGACATTACAGGCAGTACCAAGATCATCAGAAATGCCCTGGAGTTTCCTGTATTTTTTAGCCCTCTCTCCAAACCAGGAACCGAAGACGGCGTTGATAGCCAGTTTCAACTGCTGGTAAGGATCGACCGGGAATTCCGATGAGGTTTCCTCTTTGTATATTTGTTTGAATTCCTGCACGATACGCTTAAGATCTGCGGCATCCAGGTTTGTATCTTGGCGGACACCCTTTTGTTCCTTGAATCTATCAAACACACTCTCGAATTTCTGCCGGTCTATGTTCATAACAATAGTTCCAAACATAGTAATGAAACGCCGATAGGCGTCATAAGCAAATCGTTCATTATTGGTTCTTTTTATAATCCCTACCAGAGTCTCCGGATTGATTCCCAGGTTCAGGACTGTGTCCATCATTCCCGGCATCGAGAATTTAGCGCCTGATCGGACAGAAACAAGCAGGGGATTGGAAGGATCTCCGAATTTCATCCCCATCGCTTTCTCCACACGTTTCATATTCGTTAGAACCTGATCCCAAAGGCCGTTCGGATACTTCATATTGTTCTTAAAATACTCATTGCACCCTATGGTCGTTATAGTAAATCCTGCCGGGACCGGCACCCCAAGGTTTGTCATTTCTGCAAGACCGGCACCCTTCCCGCCCAGCAAGTCCTTCATATCGGCGCTGCCCTCAGCCTTGCCGAGCCCGAAGAAGTAGACATACTTGGCGGCTTTAACGGACTTGAGCGGTTTCTTTGGGGCCGCGGTACGTCTTTCCCCTTTAACGGTCTTTGCCATGATATCCTCCTACTTATGTCTATAGTATGAATTATAGTGCGGTCTTCAATTTTATCCTACATCCTCGAAAATATCAAGAAAGGACATGGAGACAATAATGACGATTATCGGAATTGAATTCCCTTGTTATTCAGACGCTTTTAAAAAGGAGCGGCATGCTCGACTTATTTGGAGCTGCGCTGACCCGATTATAAATAAGTTGCTAATGCTATCAGGGCTTCTCATTGGGTTCAAGCCGCATAGCCTTTAACAAATAGCGCCGTAAAGCCCCGGAATCTATTCCAAGCCGGTATATATAGGTGTTGATGACCATTGAGTAACCTTGGGACTACTATGCGTTGCGTTTCTATGACAAATTTTGCACTGTATATAGTATTCAAGACCTTTGCTTACCGCCTTGAATTTATTCCTGTGGATACAAGGTAGGCCATAATGCTTTGTATGCGGGATTTATCCCGCAAATCCTTTCATCGAGGGGTTGACAAAACCCCAGCCCGACATATATACATGGTGTACAGTTCGCAATGAAGAAAAGTATAGAATTCAAACTGAACACTTCCAGTGCTCACCAGCAGCTATTGCTCAAACTGCTAGATAAGGGGAAGAGCGTCTCCTGGCAATAAATTGCCGGGTATCTGCGCCTTGGGGGGAGATTTTCATGAAAAAAGTTCGGTTGGCACTCTGCCAGATTAACCCCACGGTCGGCGATCTGTCGGGCAATGTAAAAAAAATAATAGAACGGATAAATAAACTCGGAGAATATCTGCCGGACATCATCGTATTTCCCGAACTCGCCGTTACGGGCTATCCCCCCGAAGATCTGTTATTGAAGCCGCATTTTATCGACGACAATATCGAAGCTCTTCAGGAAATTCAGAAGAGTGTGGGCGACTTTATTGCGATAGTGGGATTCGTCGACAAAAACGAAGACATTTATAATGCGGCCGCTGTAATACATCAGGGGAAGTTGCTCGACGTGTATCACAAGATATATCTGCCCAACTACGGTGTGTTTGACGAATTTCGTTACTTCAAGCCTGGCAAACGCTATCCCGTCTACAAGATGGACGGAATAAAATTCGGAATCAATATATGCGAGGATATCTGGTATCCAGAAGGGCCTGCCTCGGTACAGGCCTCGCATGGCGCTGAGTTCATAATTAACATCAATGCATCTCCGTATCATATGGGAAAAGCCGGAACGAGGTTTAAGATGCTCTCGACACGCGCTTCGGACAACAACCTGGTCATTGCGTATCTCAATACGGTAGGCGGCCAGGACGAGCTTGTTTTCGATGGCCATAGTCTTGTAATCAATGAACATGCAGGGCTTATTGCAGAAGGGAAATGTTTTGAAGAAGATGACATTGTTATAGATATCTGCCTCGAAGAGGCTTTCATGAAGAGGCTCCATGCGCCTCCAGGTCGCGAGGTCGCTGGGCCTGCAGAAAAACATCAAATAGATGAAATCGTAATCGATCGTAGACCCCTGAAAAATGAAAATGTTATTGTGCCTGCCGCATTGCTCGGTACCGTCAGGTCTGTTTGCGATACCGGCCTGGTAACCGAGGATGAGATCTATAATGCGCTCGTTCTTGGAACACGGGACTATGTAGTCAAGAATGGCTTCGGCAAAGTCTGTATAGGCCTGAGCGGAGGCATCGATTCGTCCCTTGTAGCCGCAATTGCTGTGGATGCAATAGGGAATGACAATGTTACAGGTATTTTCATGCCGTCACACTTCACTTCTGCAGAAAGCAGGGAAGATGCTTATGCTCTGGCGGAACATTTAGGAATCAAGATACTTGAGATCCCCATAAGGCCTCTATTCGATGCTTATCTCTCATCTTTGAAGGCTCACTTCAGGGAACTTCGGCCCGGCACTGCAGAGGAGAATCTGCAGGCGAGAATCAGGGGGAATATTCTGATGGGCATGTCGAACAAATTCGGATGGCTCGTGCTCACTACCGGCAACAAGTCTGAAATGAGCGTAGGTTATGCCACATTGTATGGAGACATGGCCGGTGGATTTGCGCCCATTAAGGATGTTCCCAAAACTCTCGTTTTCAAACTCAGCGAATGGAAAAACCTCAATTCAGCCAAGTCCGTTATTCCTGAACGAGTTTTGACGAAGGCTCCTACAGCCGAATTGAGGTTTGACCAGAAAGACACCGACAGTCTCCCGCCTTATGAAATCCTTGACCCTATTCTCAAGGCATACATCGAAGACGATAAAAGTTACGAAGAGATACTTAATCTTGGTTTCGACAGCGATTGCATCAAAAAGGTTATTTCGCTCGTCGACCTAAGCGAATACAAAAGGAGGCAGTCTCCTCCGGGCATCAAGATAACACCAAGGGCCTTTGGCAGGGACAGAAGGTTCCCGCTAACAAATCGCTACAGGAGTTATTGATTGTAAACATCCCGCAACCGCTAAAGAAGAAAGAAGCGGTATGCGCTGTGGTCCGAAGACTGATAAAGGTATTTTTCCACTATTGAGAGATGACAGGAAGTTTGCCGCTATGGCGCCTGAAATGACATTGGCGGCGTAAGGATAAACGGTGGTGGTAGAAAGAGGATCGCAAATCCTCGTAGGCATTTGAGGCCTGAGTATTAACAGGTGGCTCAACTTCCACCATCCGTCAGATTTGAATAAGGTAAGTTGGGTGTAAAGAATCGTATAACAATATATAATAGATAAAGGGGCTAGAGTCTGTAAAAACACCACAACTTCACAGATTGTAAGGTTTTTACTTGACAAACTTCGTTAGAAGGGGAGGATTTATGGAAAAGTATTCGATTGGTGAAATAATCGAACAGGCTATTCAGACTGAACAGTTGGGTTATCAGTTTTATTCCACAATGTCGGAACGTTTCAAGGATAATCTTGACCTTAAGAAACTGTTCGATACACTGTCGGAAAAAGAACTGCACCACAAGGCCGTCTTCGAGGGGCTGAAAGGGGCGGTTTCAAACCCGGAGGGAGAACCGGAAGGCTGGGAAGATGTCTCACTTTATATGCGTGCCATTGTTGAGTCCGAGTTCTTTCTCGGCAATCATAAATCCCTACCATCTATGGAAAAGATTAAAACTATAACCGACGCAGTGCAATTTGCCATCGGGTTCGAAAAGGAGACACTGCTCTATTTCCTGGGTGTCCGTGACGTCATAGTTCAGAAAGCGCTCATCGATGAAATATTAAACGAAGAGCGCAGTCATATAAGATGGCTCAGTGCATTCAAGAGTACCCTACGCCGATAGCAGCATGGCAGCCGGGACATTGTATATCGTCGCTACACCCATCGGCAATCTTGAAGACATCACCCTCCGGGCACTTAGGATATTGCGTGAGGTCGATGTCATTGCCGCAGAGGACACTCGGCATTCTCTCAAGCTACTCAATAATTACGGCATCGCCAAACCGCTGATTAGTTACTGGTCGGAAAAGGAGAAAGTAAAGGCGGACGCGATACTGGACAGGTTGAAGACAGGTCTCTCGGTAGCCCTGATCTCAGATGCTGGGACGCCGGGCATTTCCGATCCCGGGTCGGTATTGATCAGACGGGCCATTGAAGAGAAGATCGATATCATTCCCATACCCGGACCATCGGCCCATACTGCCGCCCTTTGCGTCTCAGGCCTCCCGACCGAGGAATTCACCTTTCTCGGTTTTCTGCCTCCAAAGAGCGGTCAAAGACAGAGGCGACTGTTTGAGTTGAAACACGAGTTACGGACCCTCATTTTTTACGAAGCGCCCCACCGGCTTTTGCTGACACTTTCGGACGTAAATGAAATCCTTGGAGATCGGAGAGTTGCCCTTTCAAAAGAGATCTCGAAGATCCATGAAGAAATTCTTAGGGGCACTCTTTCCGAAGTGCGCGTAGCACTCGAAACCCGAATGATTGCGGGAGAATATGTGATTATTGTCGAAGGATTCCATAAACAGGAGGTCGGTCTTGATGAGGCACTATTCGAAGTGTTGGCACTCATTAAGAAGGGACTTGGACGAAAAGAGGCGGTCAGGACAGTAGCAGAAATGTACGGTGTCAGCAAGAAGGAACTCTACGACAAGAGCTTGTCCTGTTAATACCACATGAGCTTCTCGAAATCTGCCGATGGCACTGTCAGCATGACATGTCCCCTCAACGGGCAGCGTTCGATGCTCTTTTCGACAATGGTCGCCCTTTCCCCAACCGGAATCAAGCTTCCGTTGTTCTTTATAACCTCGAGAGCGAAATGCACCTCTTCGTTTTCTTTTGCTTTAATAAGCGAAAAAGGGATACCGATTTCGAAAATGTCCGAAGATGCAGCCTCCAGAGGAGTTTCAACCTGCACCCAATCTTCGTTCCTCTTTTCATAAGCGGCTGCAATATTTACCGAGGGATCGAAAACGATCTTATAGACAAATGGATGGTAAATATCTATTAGGAGGGAAACCTTCTCATCGAGCCTGTCGAAGGGAACTACCGGGTCAACGCGGAGATACAGGCTGTCCTTGCTGAAACCGTAATAAAGGTCCTTGATGCAGCTTTCGGCCTTATGCATGCTGCCCCCGCCCTTCTTAACATCGATATGTCCGCTGTTGTACCATTCATAATAGCTCGATACCATGCCGTCAATCTTCGGCGAAATGAATCCCTTTACTTCGGTACCGGGGACTACCTTTCGGTCTACCAGCAGTATAGGCACGTAGAGATTCGGCGGAACCTCTTTGCCGATGACTTTATATACCTTCACCAGATAGTTTCGGAATAGCTCATCGAATTGGTCCTGGCTTTCAGTGGTATGCTCGTCGCCGTACCACCAATTCCAGTCGCTCCCCTCTGCAGCATATAGCGCCCTCCAAGCGTCGGAAATATCGGCAGCCGGATGCTCCCCGGCATGCGCTTCCAGATCATCCCGGGCCTGTGAAAGATAGTCCCAGGCGAGGTTGTCCTCCTCATGTCCAATCCAGACATGAAAATCGGCATTTATCCAGGACCCAGCATGAAGCCTTTCCAATCGTTCACCAGGCCCGAATTCATCGCTATATTCCGACATGGTAACCGTCTTAAATCTCTTGTCTTCGGTCAGAGTGCGGTAAAGTAAGTTCAGAAAATCATGGCCGTCGTTCTGATAATACTCCCATGCATTTTCCCCATCGAGTATAACGGGCACAACAAAAGGCTGACCATTCGGCAGGGAATCCCTTATTTGAACGAGCCTTCCGATGAAGTCGGAGACCGACCTTTCGGGACTCCAGCCGGAATAGACAAAACCTATCTGATCCGATAGTTTAAGGTCCCTGAAGAAGATCGACAGCCCGGCATGGAGGTAAGGCTTATAGAGTGCAGCAGGATCGATCGGATTTCCCTCATTGTTCCGCAGAGGACGCTGAAGTGAACGGGCAAGAACTTCCTCGTCTGTTGCGACCCATCGAAAGCCTTCTGAGCGTATGGCCGATGCGACCTCTTCGCTCAGCGATCCCTCAGACGGCCACATTCCCATGGGCCGGTAACCGAAGGTTTTCTTAAAGAATTCAGCACCCATTTTTATCTGTTTGATTGCATCTTCAGGATGCGCAAACCTTTTTTTAGGGAGCTTTACGTTAGGCATCGCTATCCGCGCCGAATCAGTGTCCCATAACAACGGCAGAATAGGATGATAAAACGGGCTCACCGAAATCTCTATCTGGCCAGCCGAAGCAAGCTTCCGGTATTCAGGGATAATCTGTTTCAGGATATCGAATTGTTTAGTTATCACCAATATCTTATCTTCCTCACTGAAATCCCTCTGTTTCTCGACAAGCCCACTCAGGAAAGGATCACTTTCCCTGAACATAGGATCGATCCAGGTGAGATTGAAGAGCAGCTGGAGGTCTCTGATGTCCTGATCGTTAAAGTAACGCACCGTTCTGCCTATGTCGTCCTTTGAATACCTCAACCCTCTTTTGACGAGAAGTTCATAGTACCTTGGATATGGTTTGACCATCGTGTCCCAGTTAGCAAGGAAAAAATTCTCGACAATGAAAAGCCTCTCTTCCGCAGTCAGATCTCCGGGGGCTTTCATGGTCAGTTCCAGGTGACGGTCAGTCGCGTTATTTTCTATATAGTCATTAAGCTGCTCCATGAGAGAAGGCACAACGTTGAAGGTCTGTCTCAGGTCCGGAAACGCTTCGAGTATCTTAAGAGTATCGAGGTAATCCTTGACGCCATGAAGCCTCACCCAAGGGAGGGTATAGATTCCGCTGAACGGATCCTTGTAGCAAGGCTGGTGCATGTGCCAAAGGAAGGCAATGTGCAGGGGTTTGTCGTTCATCGTTCCGGATTATACAACAGGTCTACTTGTCATTTTTCTTGTATTGAAAAATGAATTCGTCAGGTTTTGCCATGCCGTATTCTTCCCGGGCATATTTTTCGATAAAATAAGGGTCCTTTTTTAGTGAGTTAACCTGTTCGCCAAGCGCCCCGTTCTCCTTGCTGACCTGAGATATTTCACTCTCGAGACGGCCTTTGTTTTTCCTGAGCTCAAGGTATTTTATCAGGCCCATATCTCCGAACACGAGGTTGTAACACAGATAGGCCATTGCAATAGCTATGCATGCAAAGAAGATATATGTCCGCTTCCTCTGCTCAGCCGTGATCTGCTGGCGCATACCCCGCGTTTTTGTGCTATATTTTGCGACTCTTGCCATCAGATATTATAGAATGCGCCGCGCCCCTTGTAAACAGCTGTCATTCCCAGTTCCTCCTCGATTCTCAGCAGCCTGTTGTACTTAGCGATGCGCTCGCTTCTTGAGAGCGAGCCTGTCTTGATAAATCCGGTGTTGCATGCAACTGCAAGATCGGCAATCGTCGTGTCCTCCGTCTCGCCCGAACGGTGAGAGATGACTGCTGTATAGCGTGCCTTCTTCGCCATTTCTATAGCGTCGAGGGTTTCCGTAACGGTACCGATCTGGTTCAGTTTGATCAGTATTGAATTTGCGATATTCTTTCGTATTCCTTCACTTAGGATCTTTGTGTTGGTAACAAAAAGATCGTCACCCACTAGCTGGACCTTATTGCCCAGCCTTTCGGTGAGGAGCTTCCATCCGCTCCAATCATTTTCGGCCAGGCCGTCTTCGATTGAGAGTATAGGGTATTTTCCGATGAGTGTTTCGTAGTAATCTACCATCTCCGCAGCAGAGAGCTTGCGGCCTTCAAACTGATATTTTCCTTTATCGAAAAATTCAGACGAAGCCACGTCGAGTGCAAGCAGCACATCCTTACCTGGCTTGTAACCGCTCTCGGTGATGGCCTGCATAATTATAGCGAGCGCCTCTTCGTTGGAACCGAGGTTCGGAGCGAACCCGCCTTCGTCGCCGACTGCGGTGTTGAGACCCTTCTTTTTGAGTATTATCTTGAGAGTCTGGAAGATCTCGGCGCCTGCGCGCAGGGCCGCTGCGAAGTTATTCACGCCGGTCGGCATAATCAGGAATTCCTGGATATCGAGATTGTTATCGGCGTGGGCCCCGCCGTTCATTATATTCATCATCGGGACGGGTAGTTCTTTGGCATTGCAGCCGCCTAAGTAACGATATAGAGGAACATTCATCTCGTTAGCAGACGCATGGCAAACCGCCATCGAAACCCCCAGGATGGCATTTGCGCCGAGCTTGCTCTTATTTTCAGTACCGTCCAAATCGATCATTGTCTTGTCGACCAGTGCCTGGTCGAAGGAGTCCATCCCTCTAAGTCGCGATGAAATTTCACCGACCACATTCCCGACGGCTTTCTGAACGCCTTTGCCGTGAAACTTCTTTTTATCACCGTCTCTGAGTTCAAGCGCTTCCCTCTTCCCGGTAGAGGCCCCGGACGGCACAATAGCTGAGCCCGCTAGCCCGCTATCCAGTATGACTTCGACCTCCACGGTCGGATTGCCTCGCGAATCGAGGACCTCACGCGCTATGATGTCAATAATTTCACCCATGTCAATTTCCCCTTTTCGATTTATTGATAATAATTTATTTTGCCGTATGAATTGCTTCTCCGTGCAAGTCTTCGGCCGCTTCCATAATGCCCTCGGACAACGTCGGATGGGCATGAATCATCTCGCCGACTTCTCTAGCCGTCATTCCGGCCTTTATTGCCAGCGCACCCTCATGCACAAGGTCCGCCGCATGAGGACCGATTATATGCATGCCGAGGACATGGTCCGTTTCAGCATCAGCAATTATTTTAATTATACCTACAATTTCTCCCATTGCATGGGCCTTGCCGAGAGACCTGAACTGGAAACGTCCGCTCTTTACATTAATGCCTTTTCCCGCTACCTGGTGTTCTCGCAATCCGACAGATCCGATTTCCGGCGAAGTGAAAATAGCTGCAGGCACAACAGAATAGTCCATCTTCATATCTGTTCCGCACGCATTCGAAGCAGCGACCTTGCCTTCCTTCGATGCCACATGGGCTAGAAGCATACCTCCCACCACATCTCCGATGGCATAAATGCCCTTGACATTCGTCTCCATTCGATCATCGACGCATATTTCGCCACGATCACCTTTTTTAATGCCCAATGTTTCCAGTCCGATATCTTCGGTGTTGTACTGTCTACCTATAGAAACGAGAAGTTTCTCAGCCGCGAATTCCTTGCCTCCGGATACAAAGACATGCACGCCATCCGGCTGTTTTTCAACCCTTTCAACCTTTATCCCGGTCAAGAGTTTGATCTTCTTCTTTTTCAGTTCGCGCTCGAGAACTTCGGAGATTTCACGGTCTTCAGTCGATACAGCCCTGTCCATGAGTTCCAGCATAGTGATCTCGACACCGAATTGGGCGAATATGCAGGCGAACTCGCACCCAATAACACCGGCGCCGATAATAATGAGGCTTTTGGGCAGCTGCTTGAGATTTACTGCATCGTTGCTCGATAGTATTGCTTCACCGTCGAAGGGAAATGTGCTTATCAGCGCAGGCCTTGATCCCGTAGCGATAATAATCCGGTCGGCTTCGATAAGCTCTTTCGATCCATCCCGCATTTCCACTTCAATGCTTCCGGGAGATTTAAGCCTCCCGCAGCCCTCTACAATATTGATATTCCGGTACTTGAAAAGAGAGCGTATCCCTTTCACTTGAGTTGCGACAACCTTGTCCTTGCGCTCCATGATCTTTGAGATATTAGGCCTTGCTTCGCCCGGCATATCGATTCCGTATTCCGCCAGCCTCCCGGCCTTGTGAAGCGCCTCGGCTGATGCGCTCAATGTTTTTGTCGGAATGCACCCCCAGTTAAGACATGTACCGCCGACCTCTTCCTTTTCGATTACCGTCACTTCCGCACCGAGTTGAGCAGCCTTGATGGCCGCAACATATCCGCCCGGGCCGGAGCCGATGATCGCAAGTTTCACTTGCTCTCCTCATCAATATAGCCCTCATACTCATCGGCATCCATGAGTTCATCCACTTCGGATGGATTGTCCATTTCGATTATCGCAATCCAGCCCTTCCCGTAAGGGTCTTCGTTTATGATCTCAGGCGAATCGGCAAGCTTGTCATTTATCTCTATGATCGTCCCGCTTAACGGTGAGATCACCGCAGAGGTGGCCTTTGTAGATTCGATCTCGGTGATCTCGGTATTCGCATCTACTTCTATATCGGTATCGGGCAGATCGATATAAACTATATCTCCGAGCGATTCTTGCGCATAGTCGGTAATCCCAATCGTAGCTTTTTTGCCCTTAACCTTCGCCCAGGTGTGTTCCTTGTGATACTTGATATCCTCGGGGTTCACGAAACCTCCAAGGCGCGAATACTCGGCTTTTCAAAGCCGACAAGAGCGCCTGTCTTTTTTATTAACAGAGTTTTAGCTCTCTCCAGGAGAGAACAATCTTTAGCCTTGGCCGAAGCATGGACTTTAGTGCCATCCACTATCAGTATACAGAGATCGAAGTATCCCGTCATTCTTTTCGCATTCTTTCTGCCAACTTCAGCATAATTACTTATGCGTTCTTGTCGACCTAGCACGCTGTTGATCCTGCATGCTTCTGCTTACCCCTGAGTCGTCGACTGGTTCCTCCTGTCATCGATGATTGAGTTGTTCGAATTTCTTAACATAGTTCCCAGCCTTTAATCAAGATGAAATAGACAGTTACCGATAGTTCCTTCTTTACAATGTACAAAAGATAAGCGTTGACATTCTCTCCGGCATTCACGCCGAAGATTCCCTGCTTCCGACACTCCCAAGGGCAGAGCGCCTTATGAAACCAGCCGAGACCTTATTTCCTGCGTCAACGAGCGGTCCGACAGCACCATCTCTCTATGCCCTGTGTGAGCGACACCCTTTTCAGGACAGGCTAACCGGGCGAGTCCCTCCCTTAGTATGTGCTTAGCAGCATTGGTACCCGCATTTTCAGTGTGACCGCAGTCCTTGCAGAGAAACACTGCCTGCGAAGGCCTGTTATCGGCCTCTATGTGCCAACACTCTGAGCATTTCTGGCTCTTATACTGCGGTGGTACAAGGACTAGTACACCGCCTCGCCAATGTTGCTTGTAGCTGAGTTGACGTGTCAGCTCTCCCCGTCCTTGATCCAAAATGGCCTTGTTAAGCCCCGACTTGGCCTTGACGTTACTCCCCAGCTTCTCAATACTTCCCTTTGATGACTTCGACATGTTGCTTACCTGCAAGTCTTCCATGCACACTATAGCGTGGTTTTTGCTAATTGTGCATGAAGCCTTATGCAGGTAATATTTCCTAATGTTGGCGATATGCCAGTGCAGTTTCTGGATCTTCTTGGCTAGCTTGTACCTGTTGCTCGAAAACTTAACCTTGTTTGCAAGGCAACGCTGCAACTTGGCGAGTTTCTTTTGGGCATTCATGAAAGCATTGATCGGCTCTATGTGCGTACCGTCGGATAGAGCAACCATCTTCTTTACAACGAGATCGATCCCCACTGCTTTCACAGAAGGATGTACCGGGTCTGTTACTTTAGTCTCGGTCTGGATTGATACATACCAGTGGTCGATCTCTCTGGATACGATTACATTCTTGGACTTCCCTTTAATGTATTGGCTTTTGCGGAACCCAACCCATCCAATCTTAGGTAAGAAGATTCGATTGTTACTGATCTCAAAGCCCTGTGGATAGCGGAAACTATCTTTACACTGGCTTCTCTTCTTGAATACAGGGAATTGCTTTGGATTAGCCTTATCGAAAGCCTCCTTGATCGCTTTGTCGAGGGCTTTCAATGTTTGCTGTAGTGCTTGTGAAGGCGCATCGGCTAAAAATGGGTGCTCTTTCTTCCATGCCGGCAGCATGTTGGCAAGCTTATTATAGGACAGGCAGCTCTGCTTATCGTCCAGCCTCTCTTTCTGCAGTGCAAGTGCCTTATTCCAGAGAAAACGGTTACAGCCGGCAAACTGACGCATTAACGCCTCGCCTGCCGGACTGCTGTTTCTGAATTTATATCCCTTGCGTATTACCATAATCATATTTAAAAAGATTCGCTCATTTTGTCAAATATACACCACAGAAATGCCTTATATCCCCGACCTGAATGATGTTTTTTTTAGGGCGCTCCCTGATGAAATCGCGGCCTGCTTGCTGTATCTACGTTGGCAACTGCCTGCCGCAACTGTGGTATCATACATTACCATGCACCCCCTTTTTGAAAAGACAGTTCTCTATTTGAGGATGATCAAGATCTCGCATTCAGTCTTCGCCCTTCCCTTCGCCTTTGTTGGAGCGTTCCTGGCAGCAAGGGGAATCCCCGCTTTCCATGAGATTGTCTGGATAGCTGTTGCCATGGTTGGGGCACGCTCAGGAGCGATGGGGCTAAACAGGATTATCGACAGGAAGATCGATGCGCATAATCCGAGAACCAGCAAGCGCGAAATCCCGGCAGGCAAGATCAATGTCGGCGACGCCTTGTTTTTTACCGCTGTTTCACTGGGCGTAATGGTATTTGCGGCCTATAACCTAAACCCTCTGTGTTTCATGCTCTCCCCAATTGCAATAGGCATACTTGTCTTGTACTCCTACACGAAAAGATTTACATGGGCTTCACACTTCGTTTTGGGCATTGCCATAGCCGGGGCGCCTCTCGGCGCCTGGATTGCGGTGCGTGGAACTTTTGACACAGAGATAGTTCCTTTAGCTGTGGCAATCATTTTGTGGCTTGCAGGTTTTGACATACTCTACGCCCTCCAGGACATTGATTTCGACAGGCAGCACGGACTCTTCTCAGTGCCGAGAAGGTTCGGCATTGAAAAATCACTTATTATCTCCAGGATACTTCACAGCATTACATTCGGACTTTTTATCGCTACAGGGATGATTTTTCATTTGAACGCATGGTATTTCGTCGGGCTGGGCATAGTAGGAATATTGTTGGCTTACGAGCATTCGCTGGTAAAACCGAATGATCTGAGCAAGCTCAATATGGCCTTTTTTAACATGAACGGTTATATCAGCATCACGATAATGATTTTTACATTTTTATCGCTGATGATTTAGGCATTCTTTCAGCAATCGTGAAGAGATGCATCCCGATCTAATCCCATCAGTCTTTCATCATAGGCCTTTTAAGCTGTTCCTGTGCGCGCGTGCGGCGACCTTTATGGCATTTCAGATGTTAGGGGTTGCAGTGGGGTGGCAGATTTACGCCCTCACCGGCAGCGCTATGTATCTTGGTCTTGTAGGGCTTGCCCAGTTCATGCCCATGTTTCTTTTAACTCTCGTTGTAGGCCATGTCGCCGACCGTTACGACCGCCGGAGTATTGCACGCATATGCCAGACCGTGGAGGGGCTGGCAGCCGGGGTGTTGGCGCTGGGGAGTTTCAGTGGATGGCAGAGTGAATGGAGCATTCTAATTATGATTTTTATTGTAGGTGCAGGTCGCGCTTTCGAGGGACCTTCACTGCAGGCATTGCTGCCTGGGCTGGTCCCGATAAAACTTTTTCCGCGCGCAGCTGCCTGGTCGACTTCCGCAATGCAGACGGCCACAATCGTTGGGCCTGCAATCGGCGGTTTTCTCTATGCTGCGGGACCAGCTGTTGTCTATGCTACAGCCGGAGTGTTGTTCCTGACCGCCAGTGTCTTTATTGCCATGATCAGAATCGAACGCGTGCCATCGAAACATGAACCTGTCAGCATCCGATCGTTGTTTGCAGGCATCTCCTTTATTCGAAGCCGCAAGGAGATACTGGGTGCTATATCACTTGATCTTTTCGCCGTGCTGCTTGGTGGCGCAACGGCACTGCTGCCGATTTATGCAAGAGACATTCTTGTGACCGGTCCATGGGGATTGGGCCTGTTGCGTTCGGCTCCAGCGGTAGGTGCGCTGACAATGTCAGTTTTTCTGGCACGACACCCTCTAAAGCGGCGTGTTGGACGAAGCATGTTCATCGCGGTTGCAGTTTTTGGTACGGCAACTATTATATTTGCTTTGTCGACTGCATTCATTCTTTCGCTCATCTCGCTGGTCGTGTTGGGCGCATCGGATGTCATCAGTGTCGTCATAAGGCACTCCCTAGTCCAGATCGAGACCCCGGATGAGATGAGGGGGCGTGTGAGTGCCGTAAACTCTATGTTTATCGGAACATCGAACCAACTCGGCGAATTCGAGTCCGGAGTAACCGCCTCGTTGTTCGGGGTGGTCCCTGCCGTATTGATAGGTGGTATCGGGACTGTAATAATCGTCATAATGTGGATGCGTCTCTTCCCACAACTGGCGAGGATCGACTCTCTTGACAGGTGAAATTCACAAAGCTTTCGGGCAGGCCTACTATCAAAAATAAGCATGGCCCTGGCCCTGCTGAAACTATTTTATCGAAATGAAACTCGTCACAGTTACTCCTTTTCTAACCGTGCACGGTACTCTTCCATTCTTGGCATTACAATCTCACAGCGTATGTTAAGCGCATCGCACAGCTCCTTATCCGTGACTTTCAACTCTTTCTGATATTTGCGATAAATTGCAAAATATACATCAGCATCTCTGTTTACGTCTGGCGCCTCTACTTCTGCAAATCGATCAGGCCCCCTAGTCAATTCCAATGCTATGGCAATTTTTCTATTTGCGATATTTAGCCATTCACCATAATAAAAGCCACAAGAGCAAGATGCTGTTACGACACGCTTTCATCTCGGGATTGAAATGCCCGAGGATTCCCGCGCATTGTTCCTAAACTGGATAGTCTATTTGATGTTACTCGACGCCCTGCGGTTTCGGTCTCCATTTGGTTTTCGTTATCCATCCCTCAGTTGCCCCCTCAATACAATCAAATCGTGGTACATATGGCTTGATATCCAACAGCGGGGTCTTGTTCAGCACGTCGATCCCTTCGACCGCCAGGACATTGCCATCTCTCTCTTTCAGCCGTACAATCGACATCCCGATACTGTTAGGCCTGCACGGATGCCTCGATGCGAATACTCCATGAGGTTCATCGTCGAGGAATGTCGACCGCACTAATTCAATTTCACCTGCCCTATCGAGATGATAAATCAGATATATGTGAGAAAACCCCTCGATGTCCTTCAATCCAGCCGCGTATGCCGCAAACACCTCCACGCGACCTATTGTGGCTTCCGCATAAATAGGTTGGATTGGACATTCGTTTTTAGTCTCGTATGGAGTATGAATGATTCCGATTGGCTCTATTTTCACAGTCGCATTCCCCCTCTGAAACCGGCAGCATCCAAAATAATTGATCTATGCTGGCATTTTTATAAGCAGCGAGTGAGAATTCTATTTCGACAGTTATTTACCGGAATGTGTCTCTTTACATGCCTGTCTTAGATTGCCAGAGTCCAAAAGCTGCACCCGTCGGATCTATAATCACACTGAACCAACCCATACCTGAAACTTCCGTGACATCCTTAGCAATAGCAGCACCAAGCGACTTTGCTTTCTTTGTTGTTGCTGCAACGTCGTCCACCAGTATGTATGGAAGCCAGTTGTCGGGGTTGCCCGGCATAGGGTTCTTCATCATTCCTCCGCCCGTTCCTTCTCCGACGTTGATTATTGTATAATCCATGTTTGGAAATTCTTCCATTTTCCAGTCGAACATACTTGCGTAGAATTTTTTCGACTTATCCAAGTCTTTAGTCTGCAGTTCGATGTGAACAAACGGATTTGCCATGTTACTCCTCCTTAAGATCTTTCTAATTCTGATTTTAATCAAATGAACGCCTTCCGGCAAGTTTACTCAAAGACGGAATATCCGCTTTTCTGCCGTGTGTTCATCAACGTTTTCCTTTGTTATAGAATGCTCCTCTCTTTCCTTGACAATCAGAATCCCCTTCCTTTATCTTTAACTTTATTCCGATTAGCAGAGGGAGCAATAATGGGCCATATAAAGATAGGCATAATCGGCGGGTCGGGCATGGACGATCCCCGTCTCATGAAGAACATAAAAGAAAAGACCATTAAGACACCTTACGGTAAGCCTTCATCTCCGCTGACCACAGGCAAGATCGACGGCATTGATATGGTGATACTCGCACGTCATGGCAAAAACCACTCCATATATCCTACAGGCGTCAACTTCAGGGCAAATCTCCATGCCCTTAAAAAAGAGGGCTGCACTCATATCCTCGCAACTACAGCAGTAGGATCGCTCAGAAGGAAGATCAAACCGGGGGATCTGGTATTCGTTGATCAGTTTATAGATTTCACAAAACACAGGACTTTGACCTTTCACGAAAAAAAGGTCGTCCACACTCCGATGGCCGAACCCTTCTGCGCCGACCTTAGGTCGCTTCTCATAAAATCAGCCAAGGATTTGGAACTACGCCATCACGCTAAAGGTACCGTTATTACCATAGAAGGTCCCCGTTTCTCTACCAAGGCCGAATCCCACATGTTCAGAATGTTCGGGGCTGATGTTATTAACATGTCTACCGTTCCCGAGGTGATTCTCGCGCGTGAACTTGGCATATGTTATCAGTCGATAGCGATGTCCACGGATTATGATTGCTGGAAGGAAGGTGAAGAGCCAGTAACGTGGGAGATGATACTTTCGATCATGAATAAGAATGCCGATAATGTAAAAGCCCTGCTCCTTGAGACGATCCCGAAGATCAGAAATACAGAATGCGTTTGCATGAAATAGGAGGATAGATGCCGATAAAATCAAAAATAAGGACAATTCCCGATCATCCCAAGAAGGGAATTTTGTTCAGGGACATTACGACACTGATCAAAGACCCAGTCGGCTTCAGGCTGGTAATAGATGCATTCACTCAGCACTTGAGGAAGAGCGTTGATGATTTCGATATCATCGTAGGCATAGAGTCCCGGGGGTTCATTATCGGCGGCGCCTTGGCCTATAATCTCGGCAAGGGTTTTGTGCCTGTGCGGAAAAAGGGTAAGCTCCCAGCCGAGACCGTCAGCCACGAATACGAGCTCGAATACGGCACAGACACCATAGAGATGCATAAAGATGCCCTAAAAAAAGGTGACCGCGTACTGCTGGTTGACGATCTTCTTGCTACCGGTGGCACCGCCCTGGCTTCGGCTACCCTTATAGAAAAGCTTGGCGGCAAGGTCATCGAGATGGCTTTCATCGTTGATCTCCCGGATGTCGGCGGCTCGAAGCGTTTGCTCGACAAGGGGTACAAGATATTTTATCTGACAGATTTCGAGGGCGACTAAAGGCCTGCCTAAAGTGCAAAAAGCAGATTACATTATTTGCGGCGAATATGTCCTCACAATGGATAGAGGGCTCAAAACCTTACGGCACGGGGCTGTGGCGGTCCAGGGGCATGCCATTGTCGATGTCGGAAAATCGAAAGATTTATTGAGTATATATCCAGATGCAAGGGTAATCGCCGCGGAGAACAAGGTTCTACTTCCGGGTCTAATCAATACGCACTCTCATGCGGCGATGGTATATTTCAGAGGCCTGGCTGACGACCTGCCTCTCAGGGAATGGCTCGAAAAGCATATCTGGCCTGCTGAGTTCAAGTGGCTCTCTAGCGAATTTGTTAACGATGCAACCGAGCTTGCATGTCTCGAAATGCTTAAAGCAGGTATAACCACTTATAACGACATGTACTTTTTCGGAGATAGTTCTGCCAGGGCAACCAGGTATCTTGGCATGAGGGCTTGTCTCGGAGCCGGAATAATCGACTTCCCTACTGTGGCGGCCTCTACCCTGGATGAGTATCTTGCCAATGCCGAACGGTTCATCGGCAATTGGAAGGGAGACGACATGATCTTCCCATGCCTGGCGCCACATGGCGCGCATACCTGCGGCCCGGAAACATTGAGGCGATCAAAGAAACTGGCGGAGCGTCTCGATGTCAAACTGCACATGCATCTTTCGGAAACCCGATGGGAGGTCGAAGAGATTATAGCGAGGCATGGCAAGCGGCCTGTCGAATATCTCGACTCAATCGGGTTTCTTGACGATAGGGTCATTGCTGCTCACTGTGTTCATATCGACGATACCGAGATCGGCCTGCTTTCAAAGAGATCGGTATCAGTATCTCACTGTATAGAGAGCAATCTTAAACTGGCCTCAGGCATTGCGCCCGTACCGCAAATGATTAGGGCAGGCATCACCGTATCCTTCGGAACGGACGGGGCTGCCAGCAACAACGATCAGAATATTCTGAGCGAGATGTCGACTGCCGCAAAGGTCCACAAGGCCATTGCAAATGACCCCACGGTGCTCGATTCCAAGACCGCGCTTCTGATGGCTACAAGGTGGGGTGCGGAGGCCCTGGGATTGGGTAGTAAAATTGGGAGTCTTGAGAAGGGCAAGGAGGCCGATATTATTGCCATTGATTTAAAGAAGCCCCATCTTAGCCCTGTCTATGATATTTACTCGCATATCGTTTATTCGGCTATGGCGTCCGATGTTGATACCGTAATCGTGGGAGGAAAACAGATAATAGAGAACCGCAATCACGTGGAGGTCGATGAAGATGCCATCCTTAAGAAGGCCGCTGAATGGCAGACCAAGATCTCAATTCACAATTCCAGCCACTGATCTGCTGTTATCCAACAACCCACAGGGCTGCGCATTTTTTCCGGGAATGAAGGATTTTATTTGAACATAGCTCACAAGGATAACCGGCCGTCGCAGGCCGAGTTTATCTGCCAAGCCTGTGTTTTCATGTGCAATGCTGATTTCAATGCCTCATTTGTGATCAACAAGAGAGGGGTAAGAGCAGTCTTCAATAACAAGGTGACTATCAAGATTCCCAAGAAAGTTGCTTTCAGTAAGAAGTTAGCGCGTAGGGCCGGGACGGTCCGAACGGATGCCTCGGCATCTACGCCTGCGGAGAGTATGTCAGTCGTATCTGCCCATAAAGCCGATATGCAGTCCTCGTTGAAACAGGAAACCCCCACTAGAACTGCTGCGACGGTTTAGTGGTGGGAGTGTTCATAAAGTCGGAGGTGTCGGTGAAGACGCGGATTCGTCGCGGTGTCCGGTCAGGGCTTACCCAGCGGGCGGCCATCTCCGTCAGTTCGCTATCACTGAACACGGCACGCAACCATTCTATGCATTACAGACGTCAATCCTCTCGTCGGCAAGAGATGTTCGCGTAACCCGCGCGCCCTATAATCATGTGTCATGGAAATAATATTAACATTAATCTTATTTCCTCATAATGCGCAGGTCTGCTAGAATATCTTGTTGGAGTTACAAGCTGCAAAGGAGGTTTGAATGATTGACGAATACGAAAACGCCGCATCCTGCTGGAAAACAATTCTTTCTGATGTAGCTAAAAATAAAGGACTCCTTTCCGTCATAGAAAGGTTTGCACGTGAGAATATGGCCCCCACTCCAGTTGTGTTCGGGACCTCGGGGTGGCGGGGAGAGATCGGTTCCGACTTTACTTTCAACAATCTTCGAATTGTAACATCGGCCATTGTTGAGATGTTCAGGAACGAAGAACCCTCTGTTATGCAAGCTATCGGCGTTTCGGGTCACGAAGAGATCAGGAGGCGCGGCATTGTCGTGGGTCATGATAACCGTTTCCTCGGACACCAATTCGCTATGGAGGCCATCGGAATACTAAATAGAGACGGTATCAAAACATGGTATGCCGGCGAGGCCCCGACACCCGAATTTTCAGCCGGTATAGAGATGCTACATGCCGCATGCTCGATTAACCTGACGCCTTCTCATAATCCTGCGAACTATGCTGGGTTTAAATTCAATCCTTCGGACGGCGGTCCTGCAGGCACAGAGATTACAGAAAACATCGAGAACATAGCGAATCGTATGATGAGCGATAATATCCGTCTAGAGCCGGTACTGCCGGATGACGTAAATCGGGTCGACCTGACAGCGCTATATATCGAGTATCTGAAGGCCAGGAAAACGATCGATATAGATAGAATAAAGGATTTCATCGAAAAGAATGACTGCTGCATTTGCATCGATAATGTTCATGGGTCTACCCGAAATCGAATCCAGAGAATCCTCGGAGAAAGCAGCAAGGTCAGCTATCTTAGGACCGCAGACGACTACCTTTTCGGAGGGGTCGCACCTGAGCCAAGTGAAAAGAATATGGCGGGCATAGATTCGCTTCTAAATAAGAGCTCTGCCCGTTTCAAGCTGGGCGTCATAATGGATCCAGATGGCGATAGAGTGAGATTTTCGGACGGGAAAGTCCAAGTGCCGATGAACTATTTCGGGGCCATCGCCCTACACTTTCTCCACGTACATAAAGGTATCCATGGTATTGTCGCTAAGTCCGTCGGAACCAGCAATTTCGTAAATGCAATTGCCGTTCAATTGTGGATTCCTATAATAGAGACCAGGGTGGGTTTCAAGAACTTCAGGCCGTATCTTCTTCAGACTTCCAAAGAGAGGGCCATCGTCGCCTTTGAAGAATCCGACGGCATCTCAGGATATAATCATACACTCGAGAAGGACGCCATTTTCGGCCTTTTGCTATCTTTAGAGATGATGGCTGCAACAGGGCTGAACCTCGGCGAGTACCTGAAGGAGCTTATGGACATTTACGGATACTATTATCCTGATCGCTCCGGCATCTCTGTCGACAAGTCTCTGGTAGGCAAGCCCCTTATTGAAAAATTGGCTTCGATAACTGACCATTACAAAAAAGGTAGCAGCATTAAGATGGCCGGCAATGAGCGGACAATAATAGATGTGATCACTACAGACGGTATAAAACTGGTCTTTGATGACGGTTCATGGCTTATGATAAGGCCTTCGGGGACCGAGCCGAAGGTGCGGTTCTATATAGAAGCGCGGACAGAGAGTGAAAAAGCAGCAGTTTTCGAGACTGCCGAAAAAATGACTAGGGACGCGCTGAAATAAAGGTGACTAAAAAGAAATTAGGGCATGTCGAAATTCCTCTCCAGAGGGTGCATATAGAACTTACCAATGTATGTGATTTCAACTGCGTGTTCTGTCCCAAGGCAGAGATGAAAAGACCTTACGGTTATATGGAGACCGGACTTGCAAAGAGGCTGATTTCAGAGATCGGGGAAAAAGGCATTGCCAATAAAGTGACCTTTCATGTCATGGGAGAACCTACACTCCACCGCGATTTTTTCGAAATACTCGAACACTCAATAAAGCAAGAGGTGAAAGTCGGCCTTACCACTAACGGCAGCAGGCTTGGCGGCGAGATAGGCAAGAGGCTTCTGGATTTTAACCTCCACCAGATCGACATCTCACTCCAGACCCCTGATGAGACATCCTTCAGACTCAGGAAAGCTGGACCACTTACCTTTGACAAATATCTGGAAGGGATTATCGGTTTCTTCGGTGCTTACCATGAAAAACATAAAAATACTATTTTCAAGTTCCGGTTTCTGAATACCCGCTTTCCCAAAAAAGCGATGGAAAAGCGGATAGGTCTTGTCAGGGTCATCTCATCGACGAAGGAACTTCGGGGCACCTTCAGGTATTGGGCCGCCCGGCTTTACGATATGCTGGGAGTTGATGGACCAGAGAGAGAATCCTCGCTGAATCGCATCGATGACCTTGTTTCATATAAATGGAATGTTGTCGAAGTCTATCCGAATGTCTTTTTCGAAACTTACGTGCTTGCCGATTGGGGCCATGCCTTTGACGATACCGATGTTCACGATGCCTGGGCGGGATGCTGTTTCGGGATGCAGGACCATTTTGCGGTGCTTCATAACGGCGATGTAATCTTGTGCTGTATCGATTATGACGGAAACACGAAAGTCGGCAACGTGAGTGATTCGTCCCTTGAAGAAATTCTATCCTCCGAAGAGGTAGGAAGGATCGTCAGCGGTTTCAAGAAGATGAAGCTGGTACATCCGTACTGCAAGAGATGTCTGGGAAGTAAATCGCGTTTATCATGGCTTGTAAAACCGATCGTATCGGCCGCGGGGTTAAAAGTCCTGAAGCCGTTCTTCTATAAACATACCAAACTGCATTCCTAGCGCTGCATTGTTCCTAAATTTCTCTTCTTCCTTCTAATGCCTTGGAAAGCGTCACTTCGTCGGCAAATTCTATGTCACTGCCGATTGGCAAGCCGTATGCGATGCGCGATATTCCGATCCCAAATGGTTTCAGCACTTCGGTAAGATAGCGTGCCGTCACCTCACCCTTTGTGTTGGGGTTCGTTGCTAGTATCACTTCCCGGACACCGCCCTGCTTTACCCTTTCGACAAGTTCGTTTATCTTCAGCCTGTCCGGCGTTATGCCGTCTATAGGAGAGAGCGAGCCGAGCAGCACATGATATGTACCATTGAAGCTTCTTGTTCTCTCGATAGCCAGTATGTTGCTGGGCTCTTCGACAACGCAAATCTTGCTCTTGTCCCGTGATGAAGCGGTGCAGATTTCACACGGGTCCGTATCTGTAATATTGAAACAAACGGAGCAAAAGAGCGCTTTATCCTTTATGTCAGTTATTGCGTCGGCCATCGCCTTTGCATCTTCTGCCGGCATGTTGAGGATGAAGAAAGCGAGTCTCTGCGCTGTTTTCCTGCCAATGCCGGGCAGCTTGGTCAGCTGGTCAACAAGATTGTCTATTATCCCCTGGGTCATTCGCAAGACTCTTTTTATTTCCCGAGCATATTGCCCAGACCGCTGAGTCCGGGGATATTGAGACCCATGGTAAGTTTTGACATCTCATCGTTCACCATCTGCTGCGCCCTCCTCAGTGCTTCATTACATGCGGCAAGGATAAGGTCCTGGAGCATGTCGACATCTTCGGGATTGACGACATCTTTTTCTATTTTGATCGAAACTATTTCACCGCCGCCAGTTGCCACGACCGTAACCATTCCGCCACCCGAAGACGCCTCGACGGTTTTCTTTTTGGCCTCCTCCTGCATCTTCTGCATCTCGGACTGAAGCTTCTGAGCCTGACGCATCATATCACCCAGCATCTTTTTTGACATAGGACTCCCCCTTCTATTTATCGTTTATTTGTGATATATCCGCAATTCTTCCTTCGAACAGCTCAAGGGCCTCTCTGACAACCGAGTTGGCGAGGGCTTTCTCTTTCAGGTCAGCCTTGCTGATTGATTTTGCTTCCTTGGTTTCGACCCTTACAGACAGCGCCTTGCCTGCAACACTTTTTATCGTATCCTGTATAAGCACCAGGTTTTCCTTTACTGACTCGGAGCCCAATACGCCTGTGCCTCCGTTGAAGAGAATATTTATGCCTTCTTTGGATACGGAAGCACTGCCTTGCCGCAGCTTGCTGACTAATGGGGCATTCGAGTCTTCCAGTCTGTCAAGGACAGTTTCCCAAAGATCGGCATCTGAGACCGCCTTGGGAGGAGAGGCGACTTCAGCAGGTGCAATCACTGCAGCCGGAATCTCATCAGACTTTTTTTCAGCGGTTACTGTCGGCTTGCTTATTTCTTTTAACAGTGGCCCTTTGGTCTGCGGTTCTTTCACAACGCTTTTTTTAGGGACGGTATCGCGGACGGGCTGTACTGTTTGGGCTGGTGTCGAATTTGTTCCAGCCCCACCGAGCCTTCTTATTGCATCATCCACGGTCACAAAATGGCTCATCATGCTCAGGCGAAGGAGTGTCATTTCGAGGCTAATCCTCGGGAAAAGGGCTGACCTGATCGAGGGCTCCGCCTTGATTAATTCCGTTAACAGAAGCGCCAGGTGCTCCTCATTGGACTTTTCCGCAAGCGACTGGATTGCATTGGATTCCTCTTCGCTCAAATCCATTACACCTTCGGTATTGCCGACAATCTTCGCTATGAGGAGATCCCGCGTAAATTGCAGGTAATCTTTTGTGAAAGTCTTTAGGTCAGCGCCAGATTCGGCGAGACCGGCTATGACATCTATGATATCTTTGCGATTCCCTTCGATTACAGCTTCTGCGAGACGCGACAGTGTTTGCATGTCCGTAAAACCGAGAAGGTCTTTGACATCTTCGGATGATATCTCTTCCGAGAATGAGGCGATCTGGTCCAGAATGGTCAATGAGTCTCTCATGCTTCCATCAGCAGCACGTGCGATCATTTCAAACGCGGAATCGGCAATTTTCAGGTTCTCTTCTCCGGAGATGTACCTGAGCCTTTCCTTTATCTTATGTGTGGAGATACGCCTGAACGGCAGATGCTGACAGCGAGAAAGTACGGTTGCAGGAATTTTCTTTGGCTCGGTAGTAGCAAGAACAAAGATGACATGGGCTGGCGGCTCCTCGAGCGTCTTCAGCAGGGCATTGAAAGCAGCGGTTGAAAGCATGTGCGCCTCATCAATGATATAAACCTTGTATCCGCCTCCGTACGACGCATAGCGTACCCGTTCCCGCAGGTCGCGTATGTTGTCAACTCCGGTATTGGAAGCACCATCGATTTCGGTGACATCCATCGACGAACCGTCGGCTACCGCCATACATGAAGGGCATTTGCCGCAAGGCTCCGTTGTCGGGCCCTGAACGCAGTTTAAAGCTTTGGCCAATATGCGTGCTGTAGAGGTTTTCCCGACACCTCTCGGCCCGGAAAAGATATAGGCATGTGCAACCTTGTTGTTAAGAATAGCGTTTTTAAGGATGCCGGCAATGGGTTCTTGGCCGGTCAACTCATCGAAGGTTCTCGGTCTCCATTTTCTTGCCAGTACCAGATAGGACATGAGGATCCACCCTTATCAAACGTTAATTGAGAAAGGTTTTCCATACTCAGGGACCGCCACTTCGATCTCATCGGATCGATAAGTGGAGCCGGCTTGCTGCGGCACCCAGACAAAATGCTTACCGCTGCTTCCTTCCGGACCTGACGGGGTTCACATCGGCCTGCTGCGCAGGGCCGGCCCCTGACTATAGAAAACCTTCTCTATGGCGGAGAGGGAGGGAGTCGAACCCTCGGTGAGGTGTTAGCCCCACACACGATTTCCAGTCGTGCACCTTCGGCCACTCGGTCACCTCTCCACAAAAAATAATGCCTTATAGGTTAATGTATATGGACGGCCAAAATCAACTTGACTTTCATGTCCAAATCAACATCAACTTGAAGAGAAAAGACTTTGCGGCAGGGGGACACAATGTACTCGATCTCAGTCAAACTTGAACTTCGGCAGCGTTCTCTTTGTCTCTGAAATGGATATAAACGGTGTATTTAGCCGATTTATCTTTTGTTAAAGCGCGTGCTGTAAGGCCATCAAACCCGGGCAATGAGTAGTCGGTGAATAGTATATCGAATCCGCCCTGGTCGACCGCGTTGCTGAATTCTTCCAGTGTTTCCGGCCGGAATACATCGCAGACGTTGTTATCTTCCTCCAGTGCCGATGTGATGATTTCAGCATCACGAGGATCATCTCCGATATTCAGGATTCTCAAATGTGAAGTCATCCGAATAACTCCTTCATCAAATTAAGCATGATGCGCTCTTAAAGTATTATGCAATGCTCTCCAATAACAGATTAATTCTGGATCGGCGATATCATTACTATGATAACTTATTTTGAGACTATTTTTATATTTGCTACAGATTACCGACAGTTAAACATAATAATTATTAATATTTGAATAGTTTATTATTTGTTGAAGGAATGTTATTATTCAGGTAAACTGCTGTAAATTATATAAATACTGTTGGATTTGAGGAGGGGAAAATGGCAGTAGGATTGTCGGAACAATTGGAAACG
>Ga0181523_10001210_pt1 | contig 27881 bp, 23 predicted proteins | sample PEATcosm2014_Bin_43_FD_119752 | JGI IMG/M metagenome (GOLD analysis project Ga0181523, IMG submission 119752) | Peatland microbial communities from MTU Mesocosm Facility, Houghton, MI, USA - PEATcosm2014_Bin05_30_metaG | ecosystem: Environmental > Terrestrial > Soil > Wetlands > Peat | place... | reverse complement strand
GCTTCCGCTCCGTGCTTGATAAAGAGTCTAAAAAACTCTTTGTCAGGGCACGAAGGATATTTGCATGGGACATGTAAAGTGGAAATGGTGCAGGAAGAGAACTTCTCTTCATGAGGTTCCGTGAGGCGTTCACATCCGCATGTATGATATTGTGACAAAATTTACACTCAAGAACTGATTGCGACTTCCGGTTGCTCTTATCCACATACCCGCATACCGAGCATTGCTGTGAGGTATATGCCGGATTTTCGTACCTGGTGACAATGTCGAACTCCTCTTCCATTGCCTTTAACTTGGCGACAATGCTGGCTTTGCCAAAGCGAGACAATAGGCGGTTCATCCTCTTTGAGAGATTGAGATTGCGAAAGTCGAGCTTCTCGACCACTATCTCCGCGGGCAGGTATATCTCCCTTATCCGGTTGAACAGTCTGTTGATCTCGTTCTTCAGGTAGTCCCTCAACTCAGCGACCCTGTGGTCGTATCGCGGACTCCGCACTGGCAGTCCCTGGCGTTGCCTGTTGGCAGCCAACGACGTTATGCCATTGTCGTAATGCACCAGACAGTCCATGAAGTCCCTGCCAAACAAATCTTCCCTGTCGGTGGCCATTGCCGTAACCAGACCGATGTCAACGCATATCTTGTCGGTCACCGAGACATAGTCCTTCTTGTGGTCTGGGACTTCTTTGATGAAACTTATGGATATCTCATATTTGTTGTTTAGGTTTACCTGACAGAACTTTCTGCGGTTGCCAGCGATGCCGTCGAAATACTTATTGGATTGGACGGGCACGTAGACGGGCTTGCCCTTCTCAAAAGTGGAAAGACGCAACCAGTAGTCAAACGTCTTTGCCTTATCCTTCATCTTCTCCGTAATCACAGCTACCTTGTTATCAAGATCCATATTGATGTGCTGGAACGCTGGTTTGCGATGCTTTGACAGGATGTGGTTGAATACCTTGCGTGAGAGTTTCAGGTCCTCCGGTTCGATAGTAAGCCCCCTCTTGAGCGTATATACGTACTCTTTGACGTCGAACCGATTGCCCTTTTTCTCCCTTGTGGTTACAAATATCACCGAGAAAGGGTGCTTGTTGTACCAGAACCCATACTTGTTGATAGTGAACATCCTGTGCTTAGCATCTGCGTTTATGGTGCTGCGATGGACATGATAGACAAAGTCGTTCTGTCTGTTGCTTATAAAGGAATCCAGTGTCCCGACTACCTGATACTGACAAGTCTGTTTGAATCGCTCGGACAGCGGGGTGTCGATATGCTTGATATCGCATCGCCTATTGAAAGACTGGGATTTCTCATAAAAGCACCTCCACTGCTCTCGTGCGATGCTGTCGGCAGTGTCTCTGTATACCTGTACGGTCTGGATAACTTTAGCCCGCTTGCCTTTGTTGGCAAGATGCTTTAGCTTATACGTCCTGTCCATCTACGCTCATTATCTTGCCGGCTGTCAGTTCCTGTATGATCTTCTCTGTTTTCCCTTTGCAACGTCGCTGACCGTAAAGCCTGGCACAAAAGGAGGTAATGATGGATACCAGATCCTGCAGCAGGTCTTCCTTGCCATTTTCCGCCTCGTTGACTACTTCAATATCGCGACCGGCGGTATTCAGCAGAGTCTTATACCCGGTGAACCCGAACCGTGTGAACCTGTCCTTATGCTCCACGACAATAATCCTTATCATCCGGTCTTGCAGTAAAGACAGCCATTGCTTGCGGGTGTCGTTGATCCCTGAACCTACTTCGGTTATGACCCTGCTCACCTTGTACCCTTTCGCAGCGCAGTAGTCCAGAAGCCTCTTCTTCTGTGATTCCAGGTTGCCCTTGTTCTCCGAAGAAGAGACGCGACAGTAAATAGCCACGGATTGTTCGGAGCCCTGAGACTCTTCTTCCCTGACAATGACTGTCCCGGTGGGTAACTTGTAGGCATTGAGCTTGCCGTCCTTGAACAACCTCCATGCCGTTTGATAGCTGACGCCTAATTGCTTTGCGTAGGTTGATAGCTTCATGATGTATTATACTACATATGATGATAAGTGTCTATAGTATTATTGAAGATTAAAGATACCGCATGAACTTCCCCTACGGTTTGGGATTTTTTTTGTGTTATAAACTCAAAACCGAGTAAATGATGTCCTTGATCACACCGGCGGTCTCCAGGCGAGCAAGTACGGGGTCCAGATCGCTGGGCGATCCGGCAAGGAGATATCTCCAGCCGTTAGCATCGGCCTTTATCAGTTCGCTGGTCAGAAAGGTTGTTTCTCCAACGACGTCGATAGGCTTCAGCTCGCGGGTCGTCAGGATCTTTGCCGACTTTCGCAGGCTCTGGGATTCGTAAGGGTGCTCTTCCAACCTTGTCACCTTGCTCAGTCGCCGAACTTTGCGGACCATCTTGTCCTTCTCTTCTTCGCTGCAGCAGAAGGTCAGGACCACGCTGCCGTCGGTCCCTGCGAGGACCTCAGAGCCATGGCCTACGACGGTATCGATGCTGACGCCTTCATTACTGAATGCCGAGGCGATGCTGGTAAGCGCCCCTGCGCGGTCGAGTACATGCGCCCGGAATACCCAATGATTTCTTTCGGTGTCCTTCATATCTTTATTCCTCCGGTGCTTTATAAAGAATCGGCTGTTGGCGACCCGATAATACATCAATGGCGCCTTCAGCCAATGCAGCCATTTCAAGAGATCCCTCGTAGACGTGTACCGGGGCCAGCCGGATAATGCGACGCTTCACGCCGTCGCGTATCCACTTGCTCCTGGTCAGTCCCCCAGTCAAAACGATCGCTTCCACATCACATCCAGCTGCGACGAAGGCCTTGCCCACTTCTTTGGATATCTGATAAGTCATAGCATCTGCGACGAGGAGTGCCTCTTTGTCACCGGCGGCAATAAGCTGTTCGATCTTATCCATGCGATCGGTGCCCAGGTACGAGCGCAGTCCGCCATGAACGGTTAATTCATCTATTAGCTCCTCACGCGTTAAGGTTCCCGAGTAGCACAGATCGATCAATTCTCCGACGGGAAGCTCTCCGGCCCTCTGAGGAGTGAACGGACCGCCGCCAAGAAGTGATATATTACTGTCGACGATCTTTCCCCTGCGGACAGCTGCAACCGTGATGCCGCCTCCCAAGTGGGCTACAACGAGGTTCATGTCCTCCAACCGACGTCCGATATCTTTTGCTGCACGGCGTGCGGCAGCGCGGACACTCAGAGCATGAGAAGTGTTACGGCGCACTATCGGCTTGTATCCTGATATTTCAGCTTCAGGTAAGAATTCGTCGACGATAACGGGATCTACGATAACGGCCGGCGCATCCAGCTTCAGCGCCAGTCCGGCCGCTATAGGTGCTCCGTAGTTTGCAGGATGCCTTCTTTCGGGGCGGTCCCGTACAGCCGAAACAATACATTCGTCAAGCACGATCTTTCCGTCGATCTTTTGAGCGACAAGATATATGCCTCCCGACAGCTTTTCCGCAGGCCTGGGAAGGAACCCGCCGCGAGAGGCTATAGCGTCCACCCTGCCTCCGCCCCATTGACTAAGGATACCCAGGATCAGCTGCGTTACCAGCTCTATATGGCCTTCGCGCTCGGAAGGCGAGCAGGTCATGGCTACTTCCCATGAAATTTCATCCTGTTGAATGCAGCGGTCATTCTCGAAAAGTGCGACCTTCAATGATGTAGAGCCTGGGTTGACTGCCAATACTCGAAATGTTTCGGGAACCGTTGCTGTCGATGCCGCGGGTTGTTGTAACAACTGCTTCTTCTTCATGTTGCGCTGGACATAGACTGCGCAGAGGGCAATCGAAACGAGCCTCGTCTCGAGACTATCGGAACGCGAAAGTATAATATAAGGCATCGGAAATCCCAAGGTGATGCTTGCCAGGGATGCTTCTCCGTATTTATTCATGGCGGAAATGGTTTTATAGAGAGTGTTTGCTGTGTCGATACCAGGACAAACAAGGACATCGGCACGGCCCGCCACTTCTACAGCTCCGGGCAGATCAGGCAGCCCTTTGATGGTCACAGATTCAGGATCGATCGCCAGATCGAATGAAAGAGGGCCGCAGACGACAGCGTCAGGCCAGGAACGTTTGGCCAATTCCAGTCCCATCCAGGTGGACGGGAGCGAAGGTATCTGTTTTTCGTTTGCCGACAGGATTGCTACCCGCGGCCGGTCGAGCCCCAATACCGTATGGGCTACATCGATTGCATTGCGCACGAGGTCTTGCATCCGCCCAAAGTTGCAGACAGTGGTCACCCCGGCATCAGTCATTATGATCGGTCTTCCTTTGCCTATGCTCGCCGCATCGAACAAGGTGGCCAGGCTGACAGTAGATCGACATGCCAGGGGCAGCATGTGGCGGTTGATAATAGGCGTTGAAATAGCGCCCTTTAAAACGATGTCGACACCGCCTGCCTTTATTAATTCGACCGTTTTACGGGCGACCTCTTGATCGCTATCGGCCGGCACGATATCATCCGGATCGATCTCGATGCCGACCTCTGCTATGGATTTTGTAATCAGCTCCTTGGAACCGACCAGGATGATCCGGTCGACGATCCCGTGATCACGTGCAGATTCCACAAGGCGCAGATCCTCGATTCGATGGCCTCCCACAACGACAACCGTGGATGAAGGCAACCCCCCGGCCATTTCAACAAGGTCCACTACCTTTTCGAGATTTGCATTAGGATTGACCGGATTTGAATTATCATTCATGGCAGTTCCATTCCCGGCAGAGAGGGCCGATAAGTTCTATTTGAATTCGGGCAGCACGCTGGTAAGTCGCCACCCCTTAGCGCCGTTTTCTTCAGAGTAAGTCCATTCCTCAATGTCTTGCAAGGATTTTACCTTGTTGTGGTAGAGGTTGTAGTAAGAAATCTCCACATCGACGCTCGCCCGATGCTTTTCTTCGGCATACCGGATGTTAATTATCTTGTAGTCTATGATTCGTTCATCTTTTAATGCCACAGCCCGCTTGATAAATTCTTCCCTGATGGAGTTTGCCGCATACAGGTTTGCGGCTCCAAGTTCGTTACGGCTTAAGAGATCGTTGTATTTAGATAGGCTTGCGTCAAACTCTTCCCGAAGGTTGTGACTGCATGAGGTCAAGGCAAGTGCCAGAGCGAGCACAGCAATAAGGTTTCGCATTTTCACCTCAGTCAAAGGGAATGCAATACAGGATATGCTTTGGAATATTATAGCAGATCAAGGTGACGGATAGCTTAGGAAGGCAAAGTTCGGGAGTCCGAACAGTATAAGGTAGATCAGAAAGATGCTCGTAATCAATATATAAACAGATACATAGTTTTTCTTCGGCATGGCAGCGATGAAGTTACGCTTGTGAAATATATACAGGACGTAATTCCCGGCAAGTGCTCCCAGCGTGAGGACAAGTATACACAGAGTATAAATTATTGGCGCCGGTATGTTGAATGCGATTGAGTCCATGTCGATTCCGAACTGTCTCCCAAAGGTGGGAAGAAAGTTGCCAATGTTGGATAAAAGGTACTCGAGACGATAAGCGAGCTCGCCTGTAAAGGCCATAGGGACAAGGGCCGGGACCATCGGCGAATAGAGACCGAAAACATCGTTCTCAATGGGAACGAAAAAAGAGGCCCCTATCCTGATGAAAGCAATTAAGAATAGGAATCCTGCTGCGAGAAGGACGGTAAACGTCACGAGATTTGATCCGAAGAAATGGGCTTGCAGCGCTTGATACGACTGCAGGTGCTGGACGAATCGCGCCAGCTGCGAGCCCATAAAAAAGGGAATGATATAAGAATAAGTGAGATATGTCGTTTTCTTTGTTGTAAGTTCTACGTGAGAGGTGATTTCCGCTAAAGGGTTTCTAAGATAAATTGCCGGAGAATTCCGTTTACACAACATCACACAATGGCCGCACACAAGGCAATAAAAGTTGCTTCTGACATCGGTAGCGCCCAGGCCGATGGGACATCCTGGCATGCTACCGGCCCCAAGCTTGCACGTCATGGTCTTACATGTCCGGCACTTTGACTGGTCGGACCTGAATTCTGTAACGGCTATAGTCGCTGCGGAGCCGATTATCTTTCCCAGCGGGCATACATGCCTGCACCATGCCTGCCCCTTGAATATTACTCCCATTAGTGTCGCGCCCAGTAAAATACTTAAAAGCAGGTATGCTGTACCGGCAGGCCACTCCTTCATGTTTGTTACAGATTCTATCCATATGATGATGCCCAGGAGGATAACGGAGAGATGGACGAAGACCTTCTTCAGGGACTTGGGGACTTCGAGATTAAGACTTATGCCGCGGCTTTGAAAGAGTCGGCCCAACCCGGGAAATGGGCATATGCCGCACCATAGTTTGCCCACGAAAAACCAGCTGAGGACAACGCTTGTCCACCAGAGGCCCCATGAAATAAAAAGGGAGATATTGCGGTTGGGATCCTGAGGGCCGAAAAGCCCCAGAAGGATAAGGAATGTAAAGAAGATATCTCCGGAAGTTCGTGCATAGAGTATATTGAGCCTGTTTGAAAAAAAAGCCCTGAGCCTCGGGAAGAGCTCAAAAAGATTGATCCTGGATTCTATGTCGGTGCCCACCAGAATACTGAAAATCTTCCCGAAACTAAGTCTCCGTTCTGGACTGCCCATCTACCCGCCCGAGAATGTAGTTTGATTGTTTTTTTTATTCTTTTGCTGACTTCATCGTTTTAAGGCATTTGACGATTTCACAGCTGCCAGGCTTTGCATTGCCGCAGAATTTACTCTTATCATCACCGCATATCTGATGCAACTTGATCTGTTCCTGAACTATTTCTTTTCATTGACCTCTTCTGTTGTGAATCTTTGCTTCATGCATACGGCATGCATCGGTCAGTTCGTTCGCATGCTTTTAGAGACATTCCATGATGGTTCTGTCGCCGGGTTTGCATCCGGACAGAACTTCGAGATATCTTCTGCACCTGAGCCTGTTCCTGCTGCTTGACGTTCTCCCCGCCTAAAAGGCGAGGATTCTCAGCTTCATACCCTCCCAAGGGCATAGCGCCTTGTGCAACCAGCCGAGACCTTATTGCCTGCTTCAACGAGTGATCCGACTGCACCATCTCTCTATAACCTATGCGAGCAGCACCCCTTTCGGGACAGGCTATCCGGGGGAGTCCCCCCTTTGGTTTGCAACAGACTTAAACGTATTTACAGCCATAATAGTTTTCACTTTGCCGGTCGCTTGGTTTTCGCTGACCAGCAAAAAGTTAGAACTGTCGCCTGTTGTGGTTTTAAGCATGACGTAGGTTCTTTCCGGCATGCAACCCCATATCATCTGTTTCAAAGAAGGACAATTGCATTGAGCAGGCATATCCAATATATATGACGGTGCTGAGGGAAAGTCAACCCCAGGCGACAAAGTATGTCAGGCGACAAAGTATTTTAATGCTGCAACGGATGGCTGATATCTCCGCCTAAAAGGCGAGGCTTTACGCAGCTTTAATGTAAGTATTGATGCCTAAAATCAGCACTGCACAAAGAAATCCTGCTGAAAGCACTAATGAAAAAACACGTTTTCATCAGTTTCATTTTTTCATCCCAATATTGTTCTTAGGTTAGCTTATTAGTAATGCTGTGGACGCTTCCATTTTATCAACATGAACTAAGTAGTCAAGTTATACTGGAGCTTCTCCTTTGCCTATGTGTCAGTTCTAGAGTCGATATTTGGCTACTATTTTGTAGATGATTTGCGACATTTACAACTTTTATCAGTACCGCTGCCTAATAATCTATGCCACCTACTCCTTATTTATTGTGTTACGGCTGGCAGGGATGGTCGTAATGAACTCTGATTGAAAATGAAATCGGGATATAATGAAATTAGAGAAATTATAGAAGGAGAGCTGGCATGATCATTAGAATCATTCACACTGCATTGTTTATTCCCGTCAACATTCTTGCGATCTGTACAGTGAGTTTTTTCTCCTCCTTCGATTCGGATAGCAGCGAGAACAGAGCTACCGCTTCCGTCCTTGAATATCATAACAGTCCGCGGTGCAACGGTGTTTACGTTGACTCCACCTTGACAAAGGCCTTGGCTGCCACCTTTCACGTGGACCCCACATTTCAGGCCCAGACTTTGGGATTACCGGTATCGTTCTGGTCTGGTAGCAGGACAAAGTTCAACCGCACTCAGCAGTGCTATCCGAAAGCCCACTGGATCGACGCGGCCTGTGTCGGTGAGTCCGGGAATCAAGTCAGCTTGATCTGAGTATGCAGGTGTCGCAGGTTTAGGATACAGGGAATGGGTCTCGGCAGATGTGTCGCATGGACAGGTTCGGCTTCCCACGGACTTCGGCTAAAGCAGCTCGTGAGGTTAAGGGTTTTAGGACTGGCGGCATGGTTCAATCCGTAGTCCCTTCAGGTAAGAAGGCTGGCACTCACATAGGCAAGGTGGCAGTGCGGATGGGTATTGGTATCTATCAAAAACAGGTGCTCCTCTCAGCTTTGAAAAACCGAGTATCCGCGCCCATGAGGTTTCATGAATAATATAAAGCTATCGATAACTCAGGTAAGCGCTTTATGAAGATACGAGTGATAATCTGTTTGTTCCTCGGATTTATTGTTGTCGGTTCTCAAGCCATGAGCATCGAGATGCCTAAGATGAGCGGATTGCAAATAACAAGTCCGGTTTTTGAAAAGAACGGCCTTATTCCTGAAAAATATACGTGTGACGGAATGGATATTAATCCTCAGATTTTGATTACTAATGTCCCTACAAATACAAAGTCGATGGCATTGATTGTTGACGACCCTGATGCTCCCGCAGGTACGTGGGTACATTGGGTTGTTTGGAATATCGATCCTCATTCATATGATATAAAGGAGAACTCCATCCCAGAAGGTTCAAGCCAGGGTCTCAACGACTTCCACAAACACAATTATGGCGGGCCATGCCCTCCATCAGGAACTCATAGATACTTTTTTAAACTCTATGCTCTCGATACAAAGCTAACCCTGAATTACAATTCAACCAAGGTACGCGTTGAAAAAGCCATGCAAGGACATATCATTGCAGAAAGCCGAATTGTTGGTTTGTACAAGAGAAAATAAGTTTGCGCTCCCCTGAGAAGACTCTCGAAAATCAGGAAACGACGATACTCGAGGGAGACGTATTGAAGGAGACACATGCTGCACGTGAGGTAAATTAACACACTTTTAGCACACTGCTGCTGGAAGAGGCTGTAGGCGGGATTACTTACTCTTCTAACTGAATGAGATTTTTAAGGGAAAAACTGGTGCCCCCTGCATGATTCGAACATGCGGCCCCAGGTTTAGGAAACCTGTGCTCTATCCTACTGAGCTAAGGGGGCTTAAAGGTGTGTTGAAAATTATAACACAATCAACTTATAAAAGCGTATCGCTCAGAGGATTATTTTAGAAGCCCAAATGCACTGTTGACGGCGGCTTCCGGCGTGTCCGCTTTGATAATCCCCTTAATGTTCCACGTGTTAACGCCTACGACCGGTTTCCCCATCTTTAGTGCAAATGCGAGTTCGGAAAGAGTGCCATATTCGCCTCCAATTGCTATCAACGCGTCGGCGGTGCGGATAATTACGACATTTCGTCCCTCTCCGAAACCGGTTGCGACGGGCACGTCAATGTATTGATTCGCCATTTCTTTTGTTGCCTGCGGCAGTATTCCGATGGTGGTGCCTCCTGCGGCCTTAGCGCCCCGGGCCGCGGCCTCCATCACACCGCCGAGTCCGCCGCACACCAAAAGGGCTCCGCGGGCGGCGATCAATCTGCCGACTTCTTCCGCTATTCCTGTCAATGCAGCATCATCTTTGCCCGCACCAATTACCCCGATAATTTGTTTCTCCATATGTTATCCTCTTCGACAACGGGCAGTTAATTTAACAAGCTATTCTAACATGAAGATGCATGGCTGATCATAGAAGGGAACGGACTGCGGGAAAAAATGGTCGGGGCGAGAGGATTTGAACCTCCGACTTCACGGTCCCGAACCGTGCGCGCTACCAAACTGCGCTACGCCCCGATGGAAACAACCTAATATAATACCATAAAACAGTATGCCTGGAGTAGTCTATATCAGCCTTTTTTCAGCGCATCCAGTTTATTCCGGCGGCCTAGTAATTTATCAGGTAGACCGCCGAGATGGCAATCGTACCGCCGACTAGCATCGAGGGCTGAGGCACTTCGCCAAGGAATATCCAGCTAAGCAGCATTGCGCTGGCAGGTACAAGAAACACGAAAGAACTCGTTCTGTACGATCCGAGGCGCTCAGCAGCCACGAAATAAACCGTTGTAGCAAAGTTAGTTGATATTATGGCGAGGAAAATGAGATTAACCCAGAAGAGCACATCTTCATGGAAGACAACTGAGATGCCCTGCCTGAATGCAGAAGGTAGGAAAAATAAAGTCGAGATGCCATAGGTCAAGAAGCTGAAATAATACGGAGAAATTGTAGCTGCGGCCCTCTGGCTGCAAATTGTAACCAAAGCCCAAAGTGCCGAACATAATACGAAGAGAAGATTGCCGTTCTGGAAAAGATCATGGGCATCGAAGTCCCAAAGCTGCAAAAGAACTGTAGCTCCAGCCATTCCCAGTACAAGGCCTGCAATGTCACGTCCTGAAGCCTTTTTCCGGGAAAGCAGCATCATAAACAGGAGGGTCATGAACGGCATCATTGAAGTGACAAGAACACCTGCAGCGCCTGCCAGGCCATGTTCCAGCCCTCTGAAAAAAAAGTACATATAGGTGCTTATAAAAATGGCTCCCATAACACTGTACAGCGCACCCGCGCGTGAAACGGTGAATGGCTTGCGGAGAAGCACCAGCATGGGAACAAAAGAAACGAAACTCAGGAAGAAGCGCCAGAAGCTGAGGACTTCAGGCGTCAACCTGCCGGCCATTGTCTTAGCCGAGACCCAGCTTCCACCCCAGACGACCATGGAGATGACCATGAGGACCGTGAAGATAAGCTTGGAGTTTTTTTTGACGGGAGATTGCCAACTATCTGAAGACATCTGATCATTATGACGGATGGACCGGAAGATTTCAAAGCAGAGACAACTGCCGGGTTGTCTCTGCTTTGGTGTTTGCATGGCTAGTTCTATCCGATGTTCTCTACCATCTCCCATACGCCGCAGGGGCATATGCCTGCGCAGAAGCCGCAGCCTATGCATTTGTCGTCATCTGCGACATATTCATAGGAGCCGTCCTTGCGGTCTTCCCTGCTGATGGCTCCCCAGTAACAGGTAGCTTCGCACATATGGCAGTCGCGGCAGGTGCCGCAGGACATGCAGGTCTCGCCGACCTTCTCTATGGTCATTTTGCCCTTGCAGACATCGTAGTACTCTGACTTGATCTTCTCGTAGGCAATAGCCTGTTTTATCTCGGGCCAGCGCGGGGCATGCATCATCTGCGCATGCACAATATCACCCAATACGCGGCCCTGGCCGATCGCATGTGTTACAAGGCCGAGCTGGGTCGCGTCGCCGATGGCGAATACCTTTACGTCCGAAGTCTGATAGTTTTCGTTCACAGCCAACCATCCTCTTTCGGTATTGATCGATTGAGGCAGGAAATCCAGGATGGGCGTGTCGCCGACGGACATGATAAGCACATTGGCATCAAGGCTCGATCCGTCTTTGAAGTAGAGCTTCTTTTCTTTCGGCTCGTATCTATCAGTGAATTTCGGCCAGAGTATCTGCGTGCCCTTTGCCATGGCGGTCTCGACCTCGATGCCAAAGGCAGCGGGTTTCTGAATGTCGACTGCTATAACAGATGACGCCCCGTGGTTGTAGGCTTCAGATGCTGCGTCCATGCCGACGTTTCCTGCGCCGATGATGACAACCTTCTTGTCCTTTACATCAGGGGCTTTGCCGCTGTTGATGTCCCTGAGGAAATCGTAGGCTGACGAGATATGTTCAAATCCGGGAATAGGGATAATCCGCGGCTTGTGCGCACCGCACGCGACGATTACGATCTCGTGATCATTATAGATCTTTTCAAACTTTGCCTTGTCAACCGGAGAGCCGAGGTGCACATTTACCCCGATTTCGTTGAATCTTGATATCTCTTTTTCAAGAATTTCATGGGGCAGCCTTTCGCGTGGTATGCAGAGTTCGATCTTACCGCCCAGTTTATCCGCTGCTTCATAAATATCGACGGTATGACCTTTGAGTCCGAGCTGCCAGGCAACACTCATTCCCGCCGGACCTCCGCCGATAACAGCTATCGCGTGGCCGGTAGGCTCAGCCTTCTTCGGTGCGGGGAGCTCCAGCGCAAGGCTTCCCATCCTGTCGATTTCGAGCGGCTTGTCGAAGTGCGCCCGTGAGCAGCTCTGCATGCAGAGGTTAGGGCAGATTTCTCCACAGACCGTGGCCGGAAGAGGGCTGTACTGGAGGACCAGTTCCAGTGCCTCGTTAAGTCTTCCCTGGCGGATAAGCGCGGTCCTCTTGTGAGTCGGTATCTTTGTAGGACATGCAAACGCACAGGGCGGGAGGAATTTCTCGTTCGACCAAAGAGGCTTGTTGCGCCTCTCCTTGCCTGTTGTGATATAGGGCAGAAGCGTAAGATCGTGGTCGAGGTATTCGGCAAAGATGCCTCCCTGCCCGACTTCTTTCTCCCAAAAATCTTTTCTGAATTTCACGGTGTCGAGCTTGTTCTTACCCTTGAAGGTCTTCTTCTCCTGTGGGGTATAAGAGATCAGTTTCTTCCAGTCATCGGAAGAGCTTGTCAGCTCCCCATAATAGGACATCCTGCCGATGGCTTCGAGATATGGCTTCATATTTTCGGTAAGCCATTGCCAATCCTGAGGGGTCAGGTCCTGAAGTTTGACATCCCGTTCGCTGTATCCCTGTATCTTACCCCTGAAATAGACGGTCCCTCCGACCATGCCGACGCAGGGGCGATAACCGAGGACATTCTCCGGATTTCTGGGATCGATGCCGCATACAACCGCGATGCCTCCTGCCTTGAACTCAGCAAAGGAGTCGCCGACATTCCTGAAATACCAAGACTGCGGAGGTTCGAAGCGCGGGTTGCGCTTTGTCATGGTATCGCAGCGGGCACCGCCGCTTCCCTGGACGTAGAGTATTCCTTGAGCAGCAGCGTTGAATGCGCCGTTCGTTACGTCACCGAGTACGGTGATCCTAGCGCCGCAGTTGATCCAGCCGATGTCGTCGGAAGCGCCTCCCTTGATTACGATTTCTGTGCCGGGCATCCCCATGCTGCCGATCCTCTGCCCGGCAGGGCCTTCGATTGTAATCCTGACTATTTCATCTTGAGGCCAGATGCGGCCTCCCATTCCGTGCTGGCCGTTGGACATGATTTTGATATCCCGTGCACCGTCCTGAACAGCCTGCTGTATGCGTTCTTCGAGGATGCGTGAAGGAACACGCTCATCATTGACGTTTCCGTAGATGACTGCCTTTTTCGTCGCGGAATCGAATTCTACGGTATTGGGCGCCTTAGCTGCTTTTGGCTTCTGCACGGGCACGGCGCGCCCTGCCCCTTTTGATTTTGCAATCTTCTTAGCAGACATAGTTTATCTCCAGCCTATCGGCCATCGCCTTGTCATCTATGCTCAATCCGTCCGCCATGCCGATAGGCAATTCGGTAGACCTTCCCATAGGTGCGAAGATTTTCTTGAGTTCGATGTCGGCGGCCTTGAATACCTCGACAACTCGCTCGGCAACCCTGTCGGCGTCGAGTCTCCTGTACAGTTTTGGGTCCTGCGTTGTAATGCCTCTTGGACACTTTCCGGTGTTGCAGAGGTTGCAACGGTTGAATTCGTCGCCGAAGCAATCGGCAGCGGCCTGCATGATATATTTCCCGATAGAGACACAAGAGGCGCCCAGCAGTATAAGTGCGGCGGCATTTGCCGCCAGATTTCCTTTCTTGCCGACACCTCCCGCGGCGATGAGCGGCAGCTCGTTCTGCTTTCCCTGCTTGACCAAATCGAGATAACAGTCCCTCAGGTTCGATGCGATAGGGTGACCCATCTTGTCCATCGAAACGTTATAGGCCGCGCCGGTCCCGCCGTCCTCGCCGTCGATGCTCAAGGCAGCGGCATAGGGGTTTCTCGCAAGGTTGTTCAGGACTGCGCGTGCCGTCTGGGTGCCGGAAATCTTCGGATAGACCGGGACCCTGAATCCCCAGGCCATGGACATGGACTGGATCATCTTGGCGACAGATTCTTCGATCGAATATTGCGTCTGATGAGTCGGAGGAGACGCAAGGTCAACAAACTGAGGGACGCCGCGGATCTTCGAGATGAGCTTCAATACTTTCTGGGCCATGAGAAGTCCGCCGTCGCCCGGCTTTGCGCCCTGGCCGTATTTGATCTCTATGGCCGCCGGGTCTTCGATCATATGTGGAAGTGCGTGGATGATCTCATCCCATCCGAAATATCCCGAAGCGATCTGGATGATGAAATATTTCAGGAACCTCGATTTCAGCAGCCTGGCTGGCACACCTCCTTCACCGGAGGCCATGACAACCGGCATCCCTTCGACTTCGTTTAGATAGGCGATTCCCATTGCGAGGCCTTCCCACATCGGCGGCGAAAGGGCGCCTACGGACATGCTGCCGATCATAATCGGGAAGATCTCCCTGACCGGCGGGATGAACTTGTCGCGCTTATCGACAACAAGTTTGCCGTCCACGGTTGTCAGAGGAAGCTCAGAAGGGGGAAGGATTCTGCCCAGAAGACTCCTCACCCTGAATTCATGCCTTCCCGCATCGAGGGCTGGATCGGTAAGCATCGAGATCCTTGTGAATTTCAGCCTGTCGAGGGTAGATATGGAGGGATCGTTTCTCCTTCCGCCCCTTTTGTATCCGTCTCCGCCTTTGTTTTTGTAATGAAGCAGTTTATGCTGGATATTCATTTCCGGTTCGATCGCCTCATTCGGGCAGACGAGTGCACAGGTTGCACAACCGACACAATATCTTTCCATATCGGTAACCTGCTCCACTACCTGGATTACGCGACGCACCGAAGTGGGTGTCGGAACCGGGCCTTCAGATTGGACGACCCTCTGGACTTGCACAGCCGGCTCGATGGCCTTTACCGGGCAGGCGGCGGTGCATCTGCCGCAGCGCTTGCAGCGGTCGTCACGCCAGCGGACTATATAGGGCATCTCCCTGATGGAGAGCTGATGATTGTTGTCTAACCTTGTAGCTGGTTCCATACCTTGACCTCCTGTGCCAGGGGGGGAATCATGACTAAGTCATATTTCATGGGCAAGATGTCTCTGCTCTTGTCTCTGCTCGGGATTGCCCTGTCAACCCCGCATTCTTCCGACATGAGGGCGTACTTGCCTTTGGAGCCGGCAACCATGCCGGGTCTCAGCTTTTTGGAATCATGCATCATGAAACATGTTCCGTCCGGAGTAAACCCGATTACGCAGTTAGGCCCATCGATGCAGAGTGGACGTAGCGATTGCTTGAGCAGCTTCAAGGCCTCGGCGTCGGACCTCTTTTCCATTTCATTATTTGTTAGAGGAGTGATCACATCCTTGTAGTAGGGAAGTGGCAGCTTCAACTGTCTGGCCGTGTAATGAAGAATGTGAGTAAAGACCTCGCTGTCGCTGTTGTAGCCCATATAACCGGGGAAGCCCCTGCTGAGGAGGAATTCCCTTATTGGCACGAAGGCGGTGTTCTCTCCGTTTGTCATCGAGCAATACCCCTGCAGAAAGAATGGATGGCAGGCATAAAGGTAGATTGCATAATTGGTATTCTGCCTCCCCTGGGCAAATATGATCTTTGCCTTTATTTCATCACGGTCGAGACCGAAAAATTCGCCTAACAATAAGGGGTCGCCGACTTCCTTCAGGGTGAGGACATCAGGATAGAATGAGAAGATGAATATGGATTCATCGGCCTCTCCGAGTTTCCTCAGGGAGAGCCGGGTCTGCAGAAGCAGGTCTTCTTTCTCCTGCGTCGACCGGTACCTGAAGTATTCGGGATAGTTGTAAACCCTTGCGAAATAGTATTCATGGGGAATTACACCCTTTACCTTCCTGGTCTTTGGCGCCCAGACGTGGAGAAGTTCGAACCCGAGCTTGTCCATATACTCGTCCACGACCCGGCCCCCATTTCTGGTACCAATCCCCGATAGTATCGGATATTCTTTCAGTTTCCCGAATTCACCGTCTAGATTCTTCATAGTGAGGCCAAGACCGCTCCCATCGTTACCTTCCTTCATCGTCTCCAGGGCTAGAATGTTTTCCATGGGCGAGAAGTGCTTATCGGAGGTTATCGCTGCCAGTCTGCACATAATCAATTACCTCATCGTAGATTTCTGAAAAAAGAGCGTCTCGACCGTGCTTCTGGTGCGAGACGCCATCACAACCATAATTTATCGATTAAATGGAAAATCCGCTAATCTTCCTCTTCAAACTCTTCATACTCCTCATTCATCTTCATGGCAGCACTTCCAGAAAGGACTGAAAGTTTTACTGCCCCGATGGTGCGATATACTTCTTCGGGTTTGCATATCTTGCCATCTACTGTAAGGAGATCTTCAATCCCGATGCCGAATAGTCGTTCATTTTCTTTCAGATACGGGAGAATTAGTTTCCAGTCGCGCTTCCTGAATGGAAGAATCTGACCGCCGTTCAACTGCTCCGGTACGATGGTCTTATGCGGGTCACGGACAAAAATTGCTCCACCTGAAGCGAGTGAGAAGATATTTGATCCTGGATATGGTATTTCCAGAGGGATCATCTTCCCTTCATTATCAAAGGACAGGCCGTTCAGGATAACAAAACCTCCACCCTTGTACGGATCGCCCGCCATGAAGGATTCAGCGAGGTAGTCGAGTGCCGTGCCGTTTATGACAACCCTCGGTTTTCCGACTGCGTTGATGAGGGGACGGCCCGCAGCGTTTCCGAGAACATAGACCTCGCCACCTTTGGCCCCGTACATAAACGTCTGGCCGACATCACCATACACGACGAGTTTCCCTGATTTCATTATCTGTCCGAGCTGGTCCTGGGCATTTCCATGCACATATATTTCAAGACCGTCCATGCCGGACCCCATATAATCTCCAGTAGAGCCGAAGGCATCAATATGAACGCCCTTCGTGTCCGGACCAAACCCGCAGCCCAGAAACCGCTGTCCCCGATGGCCGAAGCAGATGAACCGTTTCCATCCGAGACCGTATGCTTTCGAAACTAGAATTGCGAATGAGTCATCACCTTCCGGCTCGAACAGGCTAGCGTCGGCAACCAGCACCTTTTCCCCCCTTTTGGGTTTGCGAAGTGCGGAACGGCTGTCAAAATCTATTCTGCAGCAGGAGAGCGGGCCCTTGGCATCATTGATGATCGGAATAGACCTGAAGACATTATCAAGCGCACCCGAGACCATCTGGAGCACCGAACGCCGTCTCATGTTGCCTGTAGAATAGCGCCTGTCGAGGAGGAGCGACAGGAGGGTGATTGCCTTCTCCATCAAGGCATCCTGCTTTGCAAGGGCAACCAGGTGGTCCAGAAAAGCAGAAAGCCGTGAATAGTCCCATTCAAGAAAGCGCGGTTTTAAGCCGGCGAAAGTGTCTTCCGTGTTCATCCCGGACAAGTCTTTCAGGATGTCCTTTATCAGGGCAACTTCGGCAGCAGGCGCAGTCTGTAGTTGTGCACAACTGTCATGAGGTGCCTGATTTGTCGGGACATCAACGATCCGTCCGAATTTGTCCGCACAAGTGAGATTCATTTTACCAGGACCGGTCTCCTTTACTGTGAAAATAAAGGCGCCGCCATCGGTGTAACTGCCGCCACGGGCATTCCAGTAATGGTCGGCTACCGTACCGAAGCGCGAGTCTTCTTTTGCGAGGCTTTCAAGGGTAGCATCGATCGCCTGTTTTTCAGAACAGATCAGTCCTATCTCGACTTCGCCTTTCTGCAAAGCAAAGACCTGCGGCCGGAGCATGGCCGTATCCGTGATTCCGATAAGCTGGAACTGTTTCTGCTGAACATCATTACGGGCAATGATAAAGAACCACGGCCCGTCCGGTGAACCATGAATGTGAGCAGTCTGAATCTGCCTGTATATGAGTTGTTTGTCCGCCGGCAGATGATCAAAATCCATTTCTCCTGTCGGGGCAAGGGCTTCAATTATGTATTCAAGGGGATAGCCGTAGACCCTGTTCAGGAGATCGAAAACAAGGACGGAGACTTCCGTATCGGTGAGGAACAGTGGGTAGACATTCCGCTGGCGCAGATAGTCTGATACCGAATAATAATTGGCAAAGTCCCCATTATGGACAAGGGCTTCGTTAAGACCTATAAATGGATGAGCGCCGCCCGGATGCCAGACGCGGCCCTTGGTGGGGTACCGCTGATGGGCTATCCATATATTGGCATCAAAGTCTTCGAGTTTGTAGTATTGGGCCACCTTTTCGGCATACCCTACGATCTTAAGGATCATCATGTTCTTGCCATGGGAAAGGACAAAGGCCCTTTTCTCGCCAAGGGAACTGTAGAAGGCAAGATTCAACTGGTATGTATTCTGGAAAAGAAACTCTTCCTCGGCCCTTTCATGAGACAGCATTCCCAATCCGCGTTCTTTTTGGAACCGGGCAAGGACTTCCGGTTTTACCCGCACAAAGTACCGCTTTACAGTAGGCGGTTTCACTTCGAGCCCTTCAATGTCACGGTAATCGTCTACTGTTTTGATAAGAGCCTCATGAGCGACCCGGAAGTAAGGACGGATAAAGCGCGTTTCCATCTCTAGCACGACCGAATCATCGAGGATCGCCACTTGCAAAAGGTAATCATTGTCGAGGGTGTTCTGGTCCACACCAAGCTTCGCCGGGACCAGGCCGACTGCCGCAAGACCTCCGCCTTTGCCGTTTCCCCTATTGTGCATCTGGACAGAGGGCGTGAAGATATGACGTCCGCCGACAGGAATACTGCAGGCGAAACCTGTAACGCCGCAGCCGCCTTCTTCAGTTTGCATATCGGTCCGATTCACGAGCTTGTCGGCCTCGCGGAAATGGTATCGTGACTTTAATATTGCGTCTGCTATGCTTAACTGTCTCATAGTTCCAGCTCCCCTTCTATCTCTTCCTGCTTAATGTAATCGAGGTGACCAATCACATCGAAGCGTCCCACAAGCTCTGTAACGCTCTTCATACCAAGACGCTTGAGGATAGAGACAAGCTGGCGTCTCCACGTCAAATACATGTTGATAATGCGCTGGGTTGCCCACTCGAGCTCCATGAGGTTCGTAAGTTGTTCGTCTGTTGTGGCAATGCCCCTGGCACAACCGCGGCCTGACTCACAATGGTGACAGCGGATGCATTCGAGGGCAACCAGATCGGCCGTGCCGAGACACACCCCGTTGGCTCCCAGGGCAATTGCCTTTGCCATATCGTAGGCAGAACGTATCCCTCCGCTTGCGATAATCGTTATCTTGTCCCTGATCCCTTCTTCCGAAAGGAATTTATGCACCTTGGGCACGGCATATTCTATGGGCATGGCGATATTCTTTTTTGCGATATCGGGGGCTGCGCCTGTTCCACCGTAACTTCCGTCGAGCTGGATAATATGCGCCCCGGCATAATAGCTTCCCACGGCGACCATGTCCACGTCCGTCGGTGTGGAAACCTTTACCGATACGAGTGCACGGGAGTTCGTCTGCTTTATCCAGTCCACATGTTTCTTGTGGTCCTCCACCGAGTAGACGCTATGGAAGGGAAACGGTGAGAAGAGGGCGCTTCCTGCTACTGCCTCGCGCATGCGTGCTACGCGGGGCGTCACCTTATCACCGAGGAGATGTCCGCCCAAGCCTGGTTTTGCACCCTGAGCATATTTGAATTCCACTATTCTCACTCTCTTGAGCGACTCCTCGCTGACGCCGAAAAGACCTGTTGCCACCTGCGTGATCATATGATCGTCGTAGGGGATCAGTTCTTCCGGGTATCCGCCTTCTCCTGTGCAACAGAAGGTATTGAGCGCAGCAGCAGCCTTGACACGGGAAAGCATGGTGACAATACTGACAGAGCCGAAGGACATGCCGCCGAGATAGAACGGAACGGGAATCCGGACTCCGGGCCTGGAATCCCCGGACCGGTTAAGTTCAATGGCTGTGGATACTTCCTCATCAGGAATTTCCGGTCCTTTCTCCCTGGGGAAGATAAAACGGAGCTTATCGAACCCGCCGCCAGAATCTCCTGTCTTATAGTTCAGTCCTTGGTATGGGATTTCGCCGGTCTCTGCCATGTGCCATGTGCTGGCCAGGAGATCAGGCGACCACCGCCGGTCTCCCAGTATCTCAAATGCAGGATTTAGTCTTAATTGGATTGCCTTCTCCGGGCATTTGTTCACGCAGTAAAATTCATTTGCACTGCAAGGGAACCCAAGGCAAAGATGTTCAGCTGCGACCCTTGGTTTTTTTGAACCGGCTTTATAAACACCATACGGGCAAAGCTTTATGCAGATTCCGCAGTTATTGCATTCTTTCGTTATCGTTACACGATACTTGCTGAGGGCGTTACGGAAACGGCTCGGTATTTTCTTCACTTCAGGCAGCATTTGTGTGTCCGTCTTTGTCTCCATTGCATCAACCCCTTCTGCCCAATGTGGCAAAGATGTCTTTTTCAAGATCCTCGAAGAACATGGCGCGACCCATTTCTCCACGCAGTCTCTTTACCTCGCGAATACCCATAGCACCGAGTATCTCGAGAAGCTGGTTATGCCAGGCCGCCATCAGATTCCTTATGCGGCCAGCACCCCATACGGGGTCGACGCCCTCAAGCTCTACGGGACAAGCAATGCCCTCCTTGCAGCGGCGGCATACCCTGCATTCCATCGCAATAAGGAGCGGTATGTCGACAGACAACAAGTCCGAACCGCATATGATCTGCTTTGCCACATGCTCGGCCATGGCGATGCCGCCTCCCGAGATGAGGGTTATCTGGTCGCGGACACCCGCCTCCACGAGGCGAAGATGGATATCACGAGTCCGTTCTTTTATGAAGAGAGGCCTGTCGCTTCTTTCGAGGCCGTATTCGTCCGCAACAAGGTGTATTGCCTCGGCCCCTTCTTTGGTGAGCCGGACTACTTCCTCCGCTGAATCGGGATTAAGGTCCATCCGGATGATCGTTACGAGTCCGGGGTTTGTTTTTTTCAGAGTATTCTGTGCAACGATGACCTTTTTGCTGTAAGGCAACTCTATCAGACGAAGTGCGCTCAAGACAGAGGGCTCAATATCAGATACCTGCCCATCAATGTATAGAGCTATGTTCGGCAGATACTCCTTCATCGCCGGAGTGAAATCACTTTGCCGGATAATCGCGAAGGTCTCCAATGACTTTGCCCCTTCGAGAATGGCAAGTTTGATCCCCATACCCGGCGGGGACCACGGCAGCATGTCCAAAAGAAGCGGCAGCGGTATCTCCACAACGGGCGGCGGGGTCACCGAAAGCGCCCCTGTCTCATCGAATTCCAGGGCCATCAACTTGCGGCCGATATCAGTCGTCGTGCTTATATATTCCCGGCCATGGATGCCGTCCCTTGTCGGCCTGACGATTTCGGACATATCCGTCCACATGGTGTCGAAGCCTGGGCCCGAGAAGGCTCCGCCATAACCGCCGCCTGAAACCGGTATGCGGCCTGCTTCAGCCTGGTACCAGAGCCCCGAAATAACCTCCGGCGTCCAGTAATGGTCTCCGAGGGCTTTATAGGCCGGATTGAACCCTTTCTGGATCAGTTGCTTCGGACAGCCCTGTACGCATCGGAAACAGTCCTTGCATACGCTGTCGAGAGATTCGAGCATCTGGCGTGAATCAATACCGCGCTTTTCATATACCTTGTAGACGCAAGCTTTTTTTACACAGCTAGGGCATTTGAGACACCCTTCTTCCCACGCGATAACTCCTGAACGGGTGATCAACTGAAAGCGGTTCGCTGCTTGGGCAGTATGAATATGATACTTGGCAGGCATATTCTTAACCTCTAAACCTGAGGCCTGGGGAAAAGTTTCGCCTCTTGAACTATCTGCGGAACGACATCTTCCCATTCGATTGCCATGATATGAACTCCGTGAACACCTTTGATCGCCTGAAGCGCCTGGACGGTCTCCACCGCTATCTTAATCCCTTCCTGCCGCTGTTCTTTTGCAGGAACTGATTTCATCCTGCTGATGATCTCTTCCGGTACGTCCATGCCGGCCACATTTTTTGCCATGTATTCTGCCATGCGGGCGGATTTAAGAGGGGTAATCCCGCCAAGGATGTATACTCTGCTATCTAGGCCGCTGTCTCGTACTAAGTCCATCCATTGCTTGAAGCGGTCGAGATTGTAGATGCACTGGGTCTGTATGAACTCCGCGCCGGCATCCACTTTTGTAGCAAGACGTGCAGCCCGATACTTGAAAGGATCGGCAAAAGGGTTTGCCGCGGCTCCGATAAACAGATGTGGGGGCTCGGTCAGCTTGTCACCGCCTATGACTTCGCCTGCATCTCTCATGGTGCGTACGGTCTGTACAAACTGGATGGAGTCAATGTCAAAGACTCCCTTTGCTTGAGGCTGGTTGCCGAAGGACTGGTGATCGCCGGAAAGACAGAGGATGTTGCGTATGCCGAGGGCAGAGGCCCCAAGAACGTCCGACTGAAGAGCAATACGGTTGCGGTCGCGTGTGACCATCTGGAGCACAGGGTCAAGCCCTTCCGCCTTGAGCAAGGCACAGGCAGCCAAACTGCAAAGGCGGACGACGCCGGTTTGGTTATCGGTAACGTTTACACTATCCACATAATCTTTGAGAATCTTTCCCTTGCTCTTTATCACCTCGGGATCTGCTCCCTTTGGAGGGCCGCACTCGGCAGTAACGGCAAAATTTCCACTCTGCAAAACTTTTTTAAGCCGGCTTTCGGTCATCACGATCTCTGATCCTCCCGGTAGATTTTCCTCGGTCCCTTACCCTGCTGTTTCGACCAATCCGCAGGTGGATGGACCTTGCACAGGAGGTCAAGCCGACCCATATCTTCAAGTCTGGAGACGATGAGCTGCCAAGCGCACGGTACATCCGGATCGACCTCGCAGCGATCAGTTTTGGAGCCGCCGCACGGGCCATTGAACAGCCCTTTTGCGCAACGGGTGACAGGGCAGACGGCAGCGAAAAAACCAAGCTTGCAGTCGCCGCAGCCCCGGCAGTTCTCTATCCAGAGACCCGCTTCTTTTGTCTGTCCAATGAACGTTGTATTGAGAGCAGGTACTATATGGACCTTAGGGAATACCTCAGCAACGGCCTGTACTCCGGCGCCGCACCCTAGAGAGAGAATGACGTCGTACTGGTCAACTACCTCTGTCAACTGGTCTATGAACTCATAGACACACTGGCGGTCCAGGGTCATCTCTTTAACTTCTATGTCCTTTCCCGATGCCTTAGCGTCCATCCGAAGAGCGGAAGCGAGCAGTCCAACCTCCTTTTCACCTCCCGATGCACACTCGGCGACGCAGGATCCGCAGCCTACTATAAGTATTTTCCTGTAAGGGGCTATCATCTCTTTGATTTCTGATATGGGTTTTCTTTCAGCAGTAATCATGCTCTTGCTCCTTTATCATAAGCTGTTCTTAACTTCAAGCCGTCTTGCCCCGCACCGGAGATGGTCCGGTTGTGGCCTCCCTGGAAAGGAGATCCCTTGCCAGCTCATCGATGTTTACAGGGTTTCCCGTAGGCGCGATAATCAACTCCAGCCGCTCGCCTTCAAGACCTATCTCTTCGATCAACCCCTTGGTATAAGCGACGCGTTTTCTGGCGCGTATATTCCCTTCCCGATAATGGCATGCCCCTTCGGGACAGGTGATAACATATACTTTGTCAGCCCCGGATTCGAGTGCGCGCATAAGATGGAGAGAATCGATGCGGCCGCTGCACGGCAGAGGGAAAAACCGTATCCGGTTACCAAGCTCCCTTTCAAGAGCGCGTCTATTGACGTCCTGATTTGGGTCTATTTGCTGACAAAAAAAAATCGAAATATTGAGTCCTGCGTTTTTCTGGTCCATACGGTCCTTTCGTGATGCTAAAAATAGCGTCTATACCTTGTTTGCCGGCATAGACGCTCATGACGGTAACCTATCGTCTGCAAATTTATAATAAAAAGGCATGGCGGTCTTTGTCAACACAAAAGGCATGCGACGCGGCCGGGGAAACGCACATGGATATGTCTCCACTTGTGTATTATATATAGATGCCGGGGAGGAAATTTTGAAGCTCAAAAACGGGACGGTTGACCTTACTATCGGAAGCTTATGGGCGAATATATGGCATATGTCGTGGCCCATGCTCATAATCATGCTACTGAATTTCCTTGTCGGAGTGGTCGATGTCTATGTTGCGGGCCTCATCAGCCCTGAAGTCCAGGCGGCTGTCGGATTTATCAGCCAGATTTTCTTCCTTACAATCATCATCGCCAATGCAATCAGTATAGGCAGTCTAGCTCTTGTTGCCAGGGCTGTTGGAGCTGGAGACCCTTCGAAGGCTGTAGAGGTTGCCCGTCAATCCCTGATGTTCGGTGGGGTCATTGCTCTGGCGCTAACGGTCCCCGGTCTCATTTTTTATAATGAAATAGTCACCCTTGTTGGATTCCCTTCAGAGATCAGGGAGATTGCAGGCAAATTCCTTCAGGTTTTCGCAATCTCACTTGGAGCCAATTATCTACTCATCATTTCAAACTCAGTGTTCAGGGCGTGCGGTGAAGTAAAAAAACCCCTTCTGACGATGACCGTCGTCAGCATTATAAATATCGTATTGAACTTCGTTCTAGTCTTCGGCATCTATCCGTTTCCGAAGATGGGCTATATAGGCATAGCTGTTGCGTCAGCTTTTTCTGTGGCAGTCGGGACTGTAATGAATCTGCTCTTTTTCAGATTCGGCAGCTGGGCAGGGATATACAAGCGACCGTGGTCGTTGTCGGGAGAGATCATTAAAAAAACATTGAGTATAAGCTGGCCTGCAGCGCTGCTTCAGATCGCATGGAACGCAGGCAGCATCATTCTGTACAACATCTTAAGCAGGCTTGGAGATGCATCCATTACGGCCCTTGCAGCGATAACCAACGGCTTCAGGATCGAAGGCGTAATCTTCCTTCCCGCCTTTGCCCTCAACATGGCTGCTTCGGTTCTGATCGGACAGAACCTGGGTGCCGGCAATCCGGACAGGGCCGAAAAGGTCGGGTGGAAGATAGGAATGACTGGCGTAGTCCTCATGAGTCTTATGGCACTCATCATCTTCATTCTTGCTGAGAAGATCGCCGCTGCTTTCACGAATGATCCTGCTGTCCTCGCCGAGACTGTTAGATATCTGAGGTTCAACATGCTTTCAGAGCCCTTCATGGCGTTGAGTGTCGTTCTCGGCGGCGGACTCCAGGGGGCCGGAGATACAAAGGGAACGATGTGGATTGTCGGCACCGCAATGTGGCTGATAAGGCTTCCCTTGGCGTATCTGCTGGCCCTTGTGCTCGGGTATGGGGCGACTGGCGTCTGGATTGCTATGATCGTCTCGATGTTAATCCAGGGGATATTGATGGTCCGGAGATTTCACGGCGGTAAATGGAAAGAGGTGAAGGTGTAGGGGGGAGATTTATCACGCTCAATATGTTTTTATAGTGGCAGGGCCTACAGTTTTTGCAAATAATGAGGTAAATTAATAAGATAACGTTTGATTATCAGGAGATCTAATGCTCAAGCTCTACAACACCTTCGGTAAAAAGATCGAAACATTCAAGCCGGTTAACCAGGACATGGTGAGCATCTTCACCTGCGGACCGTCCGTGTATCAGCGTGCCCACATCGGAAATATGAGGACATTTCTTTTCGAGGATACTCTCGTCCGATATCTCGAATATCTCGGCCACCACGTCAGGCGAGGCATGAATATTACTGACGTGGAGGACAAGGCGCTCAGAGAGGCCGTGAAGGAAAACCTGAGCCTGAAGAAACTTACCGACCTTAACATTAAAAAGTTTATCAGAGAGATGAAGCTGTTGAAGATGAAGGTGCCTGATCATCTGCCGAGAGCATCCGAGCACATTAGTCGTGCCGTCGACATCATCCAGGACCTGATCAACCGTGGAACCGCTTACTGGTATCAGGGAAACGTCTATTTCAACCCGCTGAAGTTCAAGGGTTTTGGAAAACTTTTCGGTCTCGATATGTCCCGATGGCCACAGAAGAAAAGGAGATTTCACCAGGATACCTATCCCGGAATTCAATGGAACCTCGGTGATTTCATATTGTGGCACGGATATAGAGAAGGGAACAACGTCTACTGGGACACTAAGATCGGCAGGGGGAGACCATCATGGAATATCCAGGACCCCAGCATGATAGTCGACTATTTCGACAAGACACTCTCGATATATTGCGGCGGCATAGATAACCTTTACCGGCATCATGATTACACCCTCGCTATTCTCGAATCGATCAGGCCTTTCCCAATGGCCCGATACTGGCTCCACTGCCAGCATCTTATTGTAAACGGTCAGAAGATGTCCAAGAGCAAAGGAAACATTATTTATGTCGATACGCTCATGTCGCAGGGGTATTCAGCGGAAGAGGTGCGCTTCTTCCTGACATACGGTCATTACCGGGCGAAGATGAACTATTCCGAGAAAAGTATGGGAGAGGTGGCCGGGAAGCTGAGATCCTTCAGGCAGCTTATCACAGCAGTCAGAAAGTATGCTGGGCGCTCGGTGCCTGTCGAGAGCAAAGAGGCTGTTATGCTTGAAAAGACCTTTGCCGAAAATATCGATAATGATTTGGATGTTAGAGGGGCGTTCGATGGCCTCTACCATATCATGTCCGGAATTCAAATTGACGAACTTAAACCTGGTGAGGCATTGGGGATTATCAGGACTCTTAAAGAAATCGATGATGTACTGCAGGTAATCTTTTAATGTAGAGGCGGGGTTGCCCCGCCCCTACAATTGTTTATTATTCCATCCCCTTAAATGTTCCTCAATAAACGTAATAATCGCATCGTGTTCTTCTACGCCTCTGTTTTTGATTGTCATCGGTTCGCCGAAGCTAAAAAAAACTTTTTTAGAGGGATCTATCTCGCCGAAATCCTTAACCCTTTTACCATTGCCCCAGGCATCGGTTTTTAGCGCAATCGGGACTACCGGAACGTTCGCTTTCCTGGCAAGTTTGACGCCGATTGTGTTGAATTCCTTTGGGTCGAATGCAGCAGCCCGTGTCGTTTGCGGAAAGATAACGATGGACCTCCCTGATGCCAGTATCTCTGTACCACCTTCGAGCACTGCCCTCAGATCTTCGCGGGGATTGGTGCGGCCAACAGCTATGGGATTTCGCGACCTCATAACGTATCTGAAAACCGGATAATCTATAAGACTTTGTTTCACCACAAAGGTCGTGTCTTTAAAGGGTTCTATTATGCCGGGCAGGACGAAGGTTTCGAGCGCGCTCATATGATTGCCGATAAAGACGCAGGCACCCTCAATCATAGCAACATTGTCCATTCCGGTGATTTCGAAGATTATCCCCACTTTCTCGAGTTCCTGCATCACTTCATGACTGCTCGATGCCCAATCCTCATTTCCATAATGCCCATGCTTGGCCTGAGAACTGCATCTGAAAACTATCCGGGTAAGCCCGGCATAAAAGGACACAGGCGGCATCAGACGCGCAAGAGCAGATACCTGTTGCGGCGCCGTTTTATACGATCCGTTAATGAAGGGAATAATCTGTTTCAATATGATAGGTTAATTACTGGTCTTTGTTGTTGTCAATCGTTCGAATTGCATCATCAGAAATCTATTTGAAAGTGAATCGTTGCATCACGAAGGAATCTATTCGAAATAATTTCATACTGTCTCTCATGAGAAAGAGCATGGGAGGCAGCAATGGGGTTAACG
>Ga0181523_10001209_pt1 | contig 27882 bp, 22 predicted proteins | sample PEATcosm2014_Bin_43_FD_119752 | JGI IMG/M metagenome (GOLD analysis project Ga0181523, IMG submission 119752) | Peatland microbial communities from MTU Mesocosm Facility, Houghton, MI, USA - PEATcosm2014_Bin05_30_metaG | ecosystem: Environmental > Terrestrial > Soil > Wetlands > Peat | place... | reverse complement strand
GAGGCAGTCCCGGTGCCATCGCGATCACGCCCGGGCACCGTCACTCAAGGGTCCGCCTTCACCAGCGGCTCCGCCAACATGCGCACTCTCCGGAAGCTGCGGGGTCTCGGCAGGTCGCCCGGTGAATCGGCCACGTAGCGGGCACGCCACGCACATGACATGCTGCCGACCTGTTCATTACGAGGGTAGTCCGTAACACCTGTGCCTCCGCCTGTCCGGCCAGCGACCAGCAATAACGGTCCACGCGCGTCCGCAGGCGTCCGGTCGTGTGCACGGCGAATGTCACCCAGCTAGTCACTCACCGCCGTGCTGCTAGCGCAGGTGATCTTCCCGGTGGCCCAGGAGCACCCGCTCCGGGCGGTGCAGCGGGGACCACCAGGTCTCCTCGCAACCTGGAGCGTTGCACCAGACCTTGACGTGGCCGTTGCGCGCTCTCTGGGCAGCCGGACAGTCGCACGCTTCCCAGGTGATCGTGATGGTGCCCGGCTGCCATGGATGGTGGAGACGGCACTCTGCAGGCCAGGGTACGCCAGTCATCCGGCCAGTAGAACATACTTTCGGCTAGCTGGTCTCCCCGCCATCCCGGAGCCTTCCGGGTGGTCCGGGGCACGGCACCGCGCCGAGAGATGCGGTATACGGTGGCCAGTGTGGCGTAGCCCCGAGGGCATGCACTGGCGGAGGTCGATGCTCGATGGCAGACGGCGGAGTTCTGCTAGCAGGCGAGGGGAAGGGGTTTCCTCTTCCCGGAGCCAGAATCGTTTTCAAGGTATGGGGCGAACACGAACCAGGCAACCATGATGTAGCGGAGTTCACAGCGGAGCCTGGATTCCGTGGTCCACAGCCCCACATCCACCGAGTTCATGAAGAGCTGTTCTACGTCCTTGAAGGTGAGTTCGACTTCTTGGTGGGAGATGAGGTCGCGCGGGTCGGTCCTGGTGGCTTGGTGAACATACCGCCCGGAGTGGTCCACGATTTTCGCAATGTGGGTTCGACCCCGGCCCGATGGCTGGGTATTCATTGTCCAGGTTTCCTCGTCCGCTACTTCGAAGAGATCGCTGCCCTGGTCTCATCGGGCAACTTCAGTGAACCTACGTTTCACGAGTTGCGGCTCAAGTACGACATAGATGAGGTCGATGTGTCGTGGGGCGAAGCCTAACTAAGGGCCAACGACCTTCTCTTGCAGGCACGCTCTGGTGCGGGCAGTATGTTGGTAGCTGAGACAGCGGACACGCTTGCAGGAGATGGCGACTGTGGTGACGGACCCCGCGCCGGATCAGAAGACTTCCCCGCCGGGCGCACGGCGGCCGGTGGCTATGACTCCCTACGCGATCGCGGTCGCCTTGTTCGCCGCCTTCGTGGTCGGCGGCATCCTCGGCAAGGTCATTCCGCTGTGGCTGGTGACTGTGCTGGGTCTTGTGATCGGTGCCGCCGTCTTCGTTTTCGTGGATCGCCACCCGCGCCTGCCCCGGAGCCGGTAGGGCTGTAGGTTTCAAGGAGCATGTCATGATCGTCGTCCTTGGGCTAATCATTCTGGTCGCGGCCATAGTCGTCGGTGTGGCCGGTGTGCTCAGCAACGCTGGCAGCGCGCATGCGCTCACTCACGGGTTCGCGGTGCTCGGCTACCACGTGACCGGCTCCACCGGCACGCTGTTCCTCTACGGCATCGTGGTCGGGGCCCTCGCCATGCTCGGGCTGAGCCTGCTGCTGGCGGGAGCGCGCCGCACCTCGCGCCGCGGCAGTGCCTCGCGCCGCGATCTCGAACACTCCCGCCGTGAAACGGCCGCAGTCAGCCAGCAGCGCGACGACCTCCTCAACCGTGCCGAGGCCACCCCTCCCGATACGGCGAAGGGGCAGGAGAAGGGCTAGCCTGCGCGTGGTGGTGCCTAGTTCGACGCAGGCGGGGGGTGAGCGTATTGATTTGCGGAAACGGTAGCGGGCACGTTTACGGCTCCGGGGGCGGTGCGTCCTCTTCTGACTTGGGGATTCAGGGATTAGAGGCAAGCTCGTGGCTACGTGTGGACCACGGGTCAGCGCAGTATCCGAGTTTGGTGAGGGATTACCGCGCCGGGGGTTTCCCGGGCCGCCGCCGCATTCGCAGGGCACCTAGGAGAAGGGCGCCGAGGAACACGACAATGCCGATGATCAGCAAATACAGCAGGCCCTTGGCGACGACACCCACGATGCCGAGCACGATCGCCACGATCACGAGGAGTAGGAAGAGGGCAAGCATCTGATGTTCCGCTCAGTCGTGCTGGTCAGCGGCGGGCCAGTTGCCGTTCACCGCCGGTGCCTGGCTGATATGTCAGGCCGTAGTGCTTGAAGATGGCCTCTTCGTCGGCTGATGGCAGCTCGCCGTCGGTGCTGATCGAGGGAGAATCCTTCACTTGCTTTCTGTCGTGAGCGACCTTGAGGTATCCGGGACCCACGGTCGCCTGGGCCAGGGGAACGAACACGAGCCGGTGCCGGGTAGGCATCCCGACCTTGACGGTGGCGAACGCTGGCAGGTCTGTGCTCGTGTCGACGTAGATGGCCTCCAGCTCCCCGATCTTGTGACCGTCGGAGTCAACAACGTCGTGGCCCCGCCACTCCCGGATATCGCCTGCCTCGAACACGCCCGCCTTCCTCTCCGCGGCATTGCATGTGCTCACAGTCATTCCCCGTATGGGATGCCGTATAGAGCCAGCGTAGTCCTGCCAGGGTGGTGCCGTTGTCCTGCTCGCGTGTCGCTCGTCTCCTCCCCCGTCCTCCTGATAGGTGCCGGGTCTTTCCGGGGAAGATCACACTCAGGGGTGGCGCGGAGCGCCATCGCGCCAGCGACGCGAGCGCAGCGAGCGCCCTTGAATGTGATCTTGCGCGGCGAGAGGATGCCCGGCGCGTGGAGGACGGCCCGGCCAGCTCGTGCGGGCGCGGTCATCGGGGAGCGTTGGGGCGTCGGCCGCCTGCCGGCGGGTGCGGGGCAGCCGGCCGGGCGGCAGCGCCCGCGACCGGAGGGCTTCCGGTCGAAGGGAGCGGGCAGGCTGCCGCCCCCGGAGCAGGCGAGCCCCTGCTGCCCGCCCGGCAACTGGCGATGCCCCGCGCCCCGTTCGCAGTCCCCTGCGATGACTTCCGCGTCCCGCATCACGAGTCCGGCATGTGGGCTGGACGGCTGGCGCGCCCGGAGGGCGTGCCCTTGAAGCCGTAAAGAAAGTCGTAACAGCATCTGGGCAACGTCCGTTGTCAGCGCGGTGATCTTTGGTCATTTCTGCACTTCAGGGCACTACTGGCGTGGGCCGACGATCGCACTGAAGCTTGCCAAACATGCGTTTACGAGTTCACCAGATGGTTGACTGTGCCGCCTGATGCTTGACACCCGCCGATGCCGATCCCGAGGCCGGGCGCTTCTCGCAGCGTCGTTCTGGCTGCGCTCCGCGGTATCGTCGCGGTGCCTTCGCTGGTAGTGCTGGCGGGCTGCTTGGCGGGTTACGCCGAGACGGTGGGCTATGTCTGGCCAGCCGATGCCCAGAGCCACTGCCTGGTCGATGAGGGCTGCTAGCTCGGCATCGAGTTCCTTCTGGTGCAGCCTTGCCTTGATCCGCTCTAGCACCTGCGGTGGGGACAGGCGGGCTATCCGTTCTGTCGGGCTGGGCGGTGCCGCTCGGGCTCGGTGCCGGTAGCCCGGCTGGACGTATTTGATCTTCCGCTTCCTGGCCCTGCCCATGTATCTCAGGATGCGGGCTTGGTCCGACAATCAGCGATACCCGGTGCTCTCGTGACTGGCACGCGATACCATTGCTGGTATGACCTGGGGCGAGGTAGAACTCGAACCCGAGGTCCGGGACTGGCTGGAGGGGCTGGATGACCAGCGGTGGGCACAGGCGATGTTCCACCTGGATCTGCTGGAAGAACGCCGGCGTGCTGCTCGGCGAGCCGTACACCCGGCAGTTGTCGGGCAAGCTGCGGGAGCTCCGGTTCTACTGCGGCGGCGAGCGCATCCGGATCAGCTACCGGATCGCTTCGGGGCGGCGGATCATCGCCTTGACCGTGTTCGCCAAGACCAGGATGCGCGAGACCGCGGAGATTGCCAGGGCCGCCGCGGCGATGGCCCGCTGCCAGGCCGAGGACCACACTCCCGATGAGGAGGACCGGTGACGATGAGCCAGGACGCACCGCGGCGTACCCGCCTCGCCGCCGCCCGCCAGGCCCGCACGGACCGCCCGGAAGTCGCAGCCGCCTATGAGCAGACCCGGCTGCGCTACGAGCTTGCCGAAACGGTCAGGCTGCGGCGCGAGGAACTGGGCTGGTCCCAGCGCCAGCTGGCCGAGCGGGCCGGGATGAGTCAGCCCGGCGTCGCCCGGTTCGAGGCTGGCGGCACCACCCCCACCCTGCCGCTGCTGGAACGGCTCGCCGAGGCGCTTGGCCTGACGCTCACAGTCACCCTCGGCTCAGCACAGCGCCGCTCGGCCTGACCGCCCAAACAGAGTGTGATTTAGGTCACATTTTCTATGGGCTGGCGGACTCCAGCGGACGACAACGGCCTCCAGCGGCCATTCACGGACATTACCCGGCAGCTATCGACGGTCAGGCGGGTTTGCGCCCGTGCACCATTGGCCGCACAGTGGAAGTACAGGCGTCACGAAAACCGCTGCCGGGAGTGCGGGCAAGCGCCCAGGGCACGGGCAGCATCACTCACATCGCTCCGGCGCGGAATCACTAACAAGGGCATCCATTTCGGGCTCAGCCCGCCAGCAACTTGCCCACCCCAGTCTCTGCACTGGGCATACGCGCGCCATCGGCATAAACGCCTTCTCCGAGCCGCAGAGTCGGCTGCATTGAGCTCCTGCCAGCTCTGGCACATCAGGCACGAGGAAACCCGGAAGGAGGTGAGTCCATGAACAAGCTGCTGTACCGGCCCAAGGAGGCGGCCCAGATGCTCGGCATCGGGCGGGACAAGCTCTACGACCTGATGCGATCCGGGCGGCTGCACTCGGTGAAGGACGGCAGGGCACGGTTCATCACCGCGACTGCGCTGGCTGAGTACATCGCGATGCTGGAGGCCGAGGCGCACAAGGCGGCGTGATCAACCCGGGCGGCCCATCATCCGGTCGAACATTCTGTCCATAGCGTCGGCACCCGCAGTGATCACCGGGCGCAGCTCGTGCCGGTAGACGACCTCCGTCGTCCTGGAACTGGAATGCCCGGCCAGACGGGCGATCTCCTCCACCGCCATCCCGGACTCGGACATCAGGCTGACGAAGGTGTGCCTCAGCTCCCTGGGCGATCAGCTGCCGCCAACGCCAGCCTTCTCGCAGAGAGCGCGGAAGCCGCGGCCGACATTCGCAACGTCCAGCGGCCTGCCCGTGCTGCTGGTGAAGACCAGGCCATGATCCTGCCGTAGCTCGCCAGCGGCTAGCTGAGCCGCCGCCTGCCGCTTCCGCTGTTCCCGCAGAGCCGCGACCGCGCTCTGCGGCAGCCCCAGGGTCCGCCGGGATCGCTCGGTCTTGGTGTCGCTCCCGGCCCGGACCGACCGCCACACGGCGATGTGCGGCGGGACCCCGGCGCCAGGGTCGCCATCCAGGTCGACGTGATCCCAGCGCAGCGCCCGTGCCTCCTCGGTCCGGATGCCCGTGGTCAGGGACAGGATGACGTAGGCGCCGAGGTAACCATCCTGCGTCGCCGCGCGCAGCAGCGCCGCGGCCTGGCCAGCGGTCATGGCCCTGGATGGGCGCCCGCCGCCCTTACCCGGCGGAGGCTTGACCAGCGCGGCCACGTTGCGCCGGACATGGTCCCCGGACTCCGCATGGCGGATGGCCCGGACCAGGCAGTTATGCGTGAGCGCCACCGTGGCGCTCGATCTCGACGTGGCCAGCTCCGACAGCGCGCGGCGGACGTCGTGGGTGCGCAGGGCATGCAACGGGATGCCGCCGATGCCGGCCAGTACCGGCCGCAGGATCAGCTCATCTCGCCGCAGCGTGCGAGCTGACCGGCCGTCCCTGCCCTCCCTCATCCAGTCCGCCACAGCCTGATCGACCGTGTAGCTGGCAGAGGTCCGCACGCCCGCGTCCAGGTCGGAGTGCAGTTCCCTGAGCTTGTCCTTGACCTCGGTCTTGGTCTTGCCAGAGACCTTACGCCGCAGCCGCTTGCCGCCAGAGTCGAAGCCGAGACTGACCGAGCCGTACCAGCGGCCCTTGCTCTCGTCCCAGTAGATGCCGTCTTCGCCGTAGCCGCTGTCCGATCTCAATGAATCTGGTCTCTGCTCAGCACGCTGACCTGCCGGGGACCAGATTCGATGAGATCAGGCTGGTGCCGGTTGTCTCATTGAATCTGGCTCGCCAGGGGCGGATCTCAGTGGTTCTTCATGATCCGTCGCCGCGAGTGCTGGCGGATGGATGGTTTCGGGCAGGTTCCAGTCGTGGCCGGGCGGGAGCGGCTCGAACGCGAGGCGGCGGGTATGCAGTCGCCATTCGAGCAGCGGGTCTTCCCGGTCGCGACGCCAGCGGGTGGACGGGCGGTAGTCCCAGAAGTAGCCGGGGGCGACGGTGCGGCGTAGTTCGGCGGTGAATTCGTCGTGCCCGGCCCAGTCCGTGCCGAGGATTCGTTCGCGCCAGTACGGGCTGGCGAGCATGCGGGCCAGTGCGACGGACTGCGGGTAGGTGGCGGCGTCGGAGGTGTGGGGCGTCCATTCGTCGCGGTCGTTCCAGTCGGGGCCGTGGAAGATCTCCATGCGGCGGTGGTATCCGGCGTCGCGCAGCCCGTTCAGCCGCCAGCCGATGCAGATGTGCTGTGCGTCGCGGAACGCGCGCATGACCGGGTCCCGGCCGTGGCGGCGGATCAGCCGCCGGTGCCGCTGGTATGCGTGCAGGATCTCTGGCTGCCGGGTGAGGTCGGGCTGCTCGTGGTCTGTGCTGATCCAGCGGCGGTGCCGGGAGCAGATGACATCGTCGTGCAGCGCCCACCGGATGATCAGCTCGCCGGCCACGCAGGCCCGGCAGGCATGGAACGCCCATCCTGACCGGGCGCGTGGCCGATCGCGCATGTGCAGGCCGGACAGGTCGCCGGTGGTGCAGATCTGCGGCATGGCCCAGGCCAGCGACCGGCAGGGGATCCCGGTGACGGCAGCGAGCGGGCCGAGCGGCACCGGCGCGTCCTTGCGGTCGTTCCGGGTGAGCCAGGAGCGCAGCCCGGCCGGGTCGATGCGGTTTGGTCCGGCGAGGCGGTGCAGGTAGCTGGTGATGGTCTCGTCGCGGAACGGCGCGACCATACGCGGCAGCGGCCGCAGCATGAGCGGCCAGTCCATGGTTCAGGCCGCGCCATGTGCGCCGGATTGCGCGGCGTGATCGACCGGGATGCCGTCCAGCAGTGTGCGGGTGATCTGCTCCGTGCCGTCCATGACCGCGGTGAGCGCGGCCGCGCGGACCAGGTGGGACAGGCTGCCGATCATCCCGCCGGTGCGCTGATGCAGGTACTTGCTCAGCTTGGGCAGCGTGCCGGGCCGGTGGCGGTGCAGCCGCAACGCGGCATCCAGCGTGGCCAGCAGGCTGGCCCACTCGGCCTGGCACGGGAACGGCCCGGTGTGGACCAGCACGCAGCGGCCGGCGATCTGCTTGCCCCGCACCCCGGTGAACAGCCCGGACCGCTCGACGTTGACGCCGGCGTAGGCGAACGTGGCCGGCAGGTGCTCGGTGAAGTACTTCAGATGGTCGGACATGTCTTCCCCGGCGCTGGTGGCCAGGTTCAGGTTGTGGATCTCATCGACCAGCACCAGATCGACCCGGGCGTCGATAAGAACCTGGCAGACCGCATCGGCGATGTCGGTGGTGTTCTGCCCGCGCCGCACCGGCGGCAGGCCGAGGAACCGGGCGAATTCCATCGCCAGCTTCCGCGGCGATCCTTTCGGCGGCGTGGTCACGTAGACCACCGGGATCCGGCCGGTGCCCGGGTAGCGTTCCCGCACCATGAGCTCGTGGGTGCGGCCCAGCTGCTTCAGCGCGGTGCTCTTGCCCGTGGCCGGCAGGCCGGACACGATCAGCCCGCGCCGGGCGGAGATCTCCCGCCGGTTCAGCAAGGTCAGCAGCCTGCCCTGCCGGGCCACCTCCCGCACCGTCGAGGTGGCCACGACCACCAGCTCGGAGTGGTAGCTGAGCCGCGCCTGGTCATAACGGCCGCGCTGCTCGCCCGACAGCGCCTGCCACTGCTCGCCGGCCAGCAGGCCGAAGCTCGCCGGCGGCGAGTCGACGAACCGCCGCCACCCGGTCAAGGTCATCGTCGGCTCGCGCCGGTCGGCGTCGAGCGCCTCGGCCTCGGCGCTCACCACCACTTCTTCGCCTCCTCCCGCGCGTCGAAGACCGGCAGCGGGATCACCGCCGCGAGCTCGTCCTGCTCCTGGTCGCTCCCGGCGGCGGCGGGCCGCGGTTCGCCGTCCTCGGCAGGCCTCGGCCAGCTTGGCTGAGCCGTGGCGCGGGTGCGCGCGGCGACCCGGCGGTCTTTCGCGGCGGGCTTGCGGCCGGGACGGCCTGGCTTAGCGGGACCCTGGAGCGCCCGCTGGAGCAGGGACTCGACGGCCTGGGCGATCTCTTGTTCTGCCGGATTCCTGCCGTCGGCGGCCAGCTGCCGGCGGGCGTGGTCCCAGGCCAGTTCACCGAACGGCGCGGGGGCGGTAGACAGGTGCTTCCAGAACACGGTGATCCAGCCGCCGTCCCAGTGGTTGCGAACCCAGATCCGGGACACGTCGTAGGGATCGCAGTGGATCTCCCACAGGTTCTGTTTCGCGGCCACGCCCGAGCGCTGCCCCCGGAACGGGTTCAGCTCCTCGCTGTCATAGACCCGGTGGCTGATCTTGACACCGTAGGCGTTGATCGCCCGCCAGGCCGCGGGCAGCAGCTCGATGTAGTCCCCGGCCGACAGCGCGACCGGCACGTAGCCAGCCGCCTGGACCAAGGCCGCGTACTTCTCGTTCGGCGTCAGCGCCCGCCCCGGCGCGGCCGGGTCACGCAACCCGTCGTGCGGCCGGTTCTGCCAGCAGGCGATGACCCACTCATCCAGCAGCCCCTGCAGTTCCATCAGCGGCCACAGCGGCTCATTGCCCGCCCCGTGGCCGCGGAACTCTGCTGAGCGGCCCAGATAACCGGAGACAAATTGGGCGAACAGCGAGGCAACCGATTCGAGGGTGCGCTCGATATGCGGCTTGTCGGTCGGGGTGCGCGGGTGCGCCGGCTGGAAGGTGATGCCGAGCAGCCGGCACGAGGACCGGAAGTTCTGGGAGATGAACGCCTTCCCGTGATCGCACACAATCGTCTCCGGGACGATGACCGGGCGGGCCGCGGCGTGCGCCAGCCGCTGGTCCAGTTCCAGCAGCCGCTGGTGGGGAAGCACCGAGCGGGCCATGCTGAGCGCATCAGCCCAGCCCGGCTGCATCGGCTCCGGGGTCACGGTCCGGGCCAGCAGCAGCGCGGCGTCCACCGACTTGGTCGTGGGACGCAGCACCGCCGCAGTGACCGTGCGGGTGGCCAGGTCGACCATGCCGGTCAGCTCGGCCCGGCCGGCCACCCCGTCATCCAGCAGCACCATGACGTCGAACGGGGTGGAATCGATCTCCACCACCTCGCCCGGGCGGCTGGCGGCCAGCTGGCTGAAAGGACGCCCGGGACGGTTGGCCAGCGACTGGCGGGTCCGGGCCGACCCGGTCGTGTGCAAGCCTGCGGTGACCCGCTCGAACAGCCGGTAGAACGTGGCCCGGGCCGGCATCGGGACCACGTCCTGCCCGTGCCGTTCTGCCAGGATCTGCCGGGTCCGCCACAGGTAGAAGCTGGCCGTCCGGGTCGACCCGGCCGCCTGCTCGCTGATCGCCTGCTGCAATGCGGCCACGACACGCTCATCGGTGCGGCCGCGGGCCGGCCTGGAACGGCCGGCCCGCCAGTCAACCAGCCCGGCTAGGCCGCGGGCCTCGTAGCGCTGCCGTCTGCGTCTTACGGTCCGGGCCGTGACCTTCTCACCCGACGCAGCCAGCTCGGCCGCCTTGGCCTGCTCGCGCTGCGCAAGTGAACACGCCGCAGGATCGTATCCGGGCCGGGGCGCCGTCCCAGGCGCCGCACCCGCAAGAGCCCCGGTCAGGATCTCGATGATGTGCCGCTCCCACCGCAGGGCATCCTGGACGGCGTCCTGGGGCACCCCGCCCAGCGCGGCAGCCGATAGCGGCGGCCGCATCCGGCCCGCCCCGCCGATGATCTCGAAACCCTCACTGGCCAGCAGATGAGCAAGCTGCACCACGCTGGCCTGGCCGTCCTGCCCGGCCAGGCGTACCAGCGTGCCGGACAGCCCAACCACGGTCTGGACCGCCTCGCCGAAGCGCACCCGGGCGCCTATCTGCAGGACACCACCACGCGACGCGCTCACCGGCCCGTGCCTTCCTGCTTCACGCTGACCACGCTGCCGGGGCCGAGCAGGCCCGCCGTCACGTCGGCGGACAGCACCCGCGTCCACAGCAAGTGATACAGCACCGGCAGGACCCCCAGGGGATCGCCGGCCTCACGGGCCCCGGCCATCAGCGGCTTCGGCTCCGCGAACACCCCAGCCAGCAGCCCGGCCACCTCGCCCCGGTAGCACCGCCGGTGCCGGTAACCGGCCAGCCACCGCACGTTCGCCGCCAGCACCGCGCCGGGTCCGGCCGTCCGCCGGAACAGCCAGCCGGCCTCGCGGCAGGCACGCCCGGTCGCGGCGAACGCCTCTGCATCACGCCGCTCGATGCGATCATCAGGGCGGACGTCAACCACCACCCCCGTGCCATCAGCCAGCCGGGCGAAGTAATCCGGGACGTGCCGACGCTGCTCACCGTCCTGCTCCCAGATCAACCAGAACGGCTGGGAAGAGAACATGACAACCGCCGGATCGAAGTCGAGCATCATCGCCACGTCGCGTTCCAGCCACGACTCGAACCCGACATGGGCGTCCATCGTGGCCGCGTAATACAGGCCGGGAAAACTCGCCTGCCCGCGGAATGACGGGAAGGACCGCACCGGGGCCGCCCGCTCGAACGGCGTGCTCCACAACTCACCAAGCGGCCCGCGGCAGCACCCGCCAGCGCTGCCGGCGAACTCAACCTCGAAGGTGGGCATCACCGAACGAACAGCAGCCGCCGACCCGGCCATAACCGGTCACTCTATGCTGATCAGGGCTAAATCTGGCACAACGACACGCAGGGCAAGACCACAATCACCGAGACACCCAGCAGAATCGGACCAGGTTCAGTGAGACGAGACCGACTTCAGCGAGACGGGACACGGCGCTTTGTCGGCTGCGCCATGAACAGGGAGCCTACAACTAGTTGGCTCCCCATTTGGCTCCCCTGAGGGCTACAAGCACCTAACTTGATCACCGATCATGGGGTTGAACCGCGATTTCCTGGAGCCGCCTATCGGAATCGAACCGATGACCTATTCATTACGAGTGAATCGCTCTGCCGACTGAGCTAAGGCGGCACGCCGTTGCTATCGCGGCGGCTCACGGAGTCTACCGGTCCGCGGCGGGTCCGCGCGCGCCGCCACCGCGCCTTGAGCGCGCCCGCCGCCAGCCGGCCGGGCCACGACCGGCCACGGCGGCGCCAGCTCAGGCGTCGCCGTACTTCGCCTCGTAGGCCTGCCGCGAGCCGCACACGCTGGCCTTGGGACAGGCGCAGCGCCGTCCGTCCTCGGCCAGCTTCACGACGACCTGATCGCCGGGGACATTGTGCCCGACCACGGTGCCAGGACCGTCCGGCGTCTGCACGCTCTCGCCGAGCTTCGGTGCCTCCTCGCGGAACTTCTGGTACAGCGGATGCTCGTACTTCAGGCAGCACATCAGCCGCCCGCAGGCCCCGGCGATCCGCAGCGGGTTGACCGGCAGGTCCTGGTCCTTGGCCATCCGCACCGAGACGGGCTCGAAATCCTTGAGGAATGTCGCGCAGCACAGATCCCGTCCGCATGGGCCGATCCCGCCCTGCAGCCTGGCCTCGTCCCGCGGCCCGATCTGGCGCAGCTCGACCCGGGCGTGCAGCTTCGCGGCCAGGCTCCGGACCAGCGCGCGGAAATCGACCCGGTGCGGTGCGCTGAAGTAGACGGTGAAGACGCTGGGCTGGTCCAGGTAGTCGACGGCGATGACTTTCATCGGCAGCGCCTGCTCGCGGATCAGCCGCCGGGCCGCGACCTTGGCCTCACCGCGCCTGGTCCGGTTAGCCTCGTTCCTGGCCAGGTGCTCATCGGTGGCCAGGCCTGCGCAGACCGGCAGGCCGCCGACTTCCTCATCCACCCATTGCGGGGCCCAAATGCACTCGGCCACCTCCGGGCCAGCGTCGGTGGGCACGAGCACCTTCGTCCCGACGGACGGCTGGTAGGGCCCCGGGTCGAGGTAGTACAGCCGGCCGTGCCGCTCGAAGCTCACCGCCATCATCATGCCCACCACACCACAGTACGGGCCGGCCACGAGCTCGCCTGCACGGCGCCGGCCGGTTTTGCCCGAAACGGCCCCGTCGTGCTCGCCAGGGCGCCTCGGCACCCTTAGTCGGCGGCGAGGGCCAGGGTCATCTCCTCGACCGCCAGCAGCGGCGCGACGCTGGCCGCCAGCCGCTCCCGGCACTTCATGATCGCCTCGATCCGCCGCAGCGTCGCCTCGGGCGGCGAGGCGGCGGCGAGCCGGCCCAGCTCGTCCCGCTGCGCCTCGTTGGCCAGCTCGACATCGGCGCCCAGCTGCACGGCGAGCAGGTCGCGGTAGAATCCGGCCAGATCCAGCAGCGCCCGGTCGAGTGAGTCCCGCTGCACTCGGGTGGCCCGCGATTTCTGCCGGCTCTCCAGGTCCCTGAGCGCGCCCGCGGCGCCGCGGATCGCGGTCGCCACGCCCTTGCCGGTCGAGCCCTCGCCGAAGGCCTTCCGCATGGCGCTGCGCTCGGGCTCGTCCATCTCCCCGGTCACGGCCTCCGCGTCCGCCTTCGCCGCCTTGACCAGCGCGTCGGCGGCGGCCAGCGCGTTTCCGAGCTTGGTGACCTGGAAGGGCAGGCGGAGCACCTCGGCGCGTCGCTTCGCGGCGACCGGGTCGGTAGCGAGCCGCCGAGCTCGGCCGACATGGCCCTGGGCCGCGCGGGCGGCAGCGAGCGCCACGTCCGCGGCGATGCCGGAGCGCTCGAGCACGGCGGCCACCGCGTCGGTCGGCGGCGTGCGCAGGGTCACCAGGCGGCAGCGTGACCTGATCGTGGTGGGCAGATCATCGGCATACGGCGCGCAGAGCAGCCAGACGGTGCGCGGTGACGGCTCCTCGATCGCCTTCAGCAGCGCGTTCGCGGCTTGCTCGGTGGCCCGGTCGGCGTCCTCGAAGAGGACCACCCGCCAGCGGCCGCTGACCGGCGCCGTCGCCGCCTTCAGCACGAGTTCCCTGGTCTGCCGGACGCCGTAGGACAGTCCGTCCGGGCGGACGATCAGCAGGTCGGGGTGCGTGCCCGCGGCGACCTGGCGGCAGGACGGGCAGTGCCCGCAGCCATGGCTGTCGCACAGCAGCGCCGATGCGAAGGACCGCGCGGCCACCGACCGGCCCGATCCGGGCGGCCCGGTGAACAGCCACGCGTGCGTCATGCCGCCGGCCCGGCGGTCCCCGCCGGTCGCGGCCGCCACGGCCGCCTGCAGCTGGCCGACGGCGGCCTCCTGGCCGATCAGCTCGCTGAAGACTGCGCCCGTCATCGGTTCTCAGTCCCTGATCGCCGGGAAGCTGCCGGTGGTTTCCTCGGCCGTCTCCGGTACCGGGTCCGGCAGCAGCTCGCGGATGTGGGCGTGGATATCGCGGCTGAGATCGCCGGGCGGCCGGGTCGCGTCGAGGACCAGGTAGCGGCCTGGCTCGGCCCGCGCCAGGGCCAGGAACCCGGCGCGCACCCGCTCGTGGAACTCGGTCGGCTCCGCCTCGAGCCGGTCAGCCGAGCTGGCCCGGCGGCCGAGGCCGGCCGCGGGCGGCAGGTCGAGCAGGATCGTGAGGTCAGGAAGCAGGCCGCCGGTCGCCCAGTTATTGAGCTCGGCGATCTCGGCCTGCGGGAGCTGGCGGCCCGCGCCCTGGTAGGCGAGCGAGGAATCGACGTACCGGTCGCAGACCACGATCGCGCCGCGCTCCAGGGCCGGCCGCAGCACCGACGTGACGTGCTCCGCGCGGTCCGCCGCGTACATCAGCGCCTCGGCATTCGGCGCCAGGCCGGTGTGCGCGGTGTCCAGCAGCAGCGCGCGCAGCCGCATGCCGATCTTCGTAGCGCCCGGCTCATGCGTTGTCACCACGTCAAAGCCCTGGTCGCGCAGCCAGATGGCTAGCAGCCGCGCCTGCGTCGACTTGCCGGCCCCCTCGCCGCCCTCCAGCACGAGCAGCAGTCCGCGGGCCGCCTTGGCCTGGCCGGCGCCGTCCCCGGCCGCGGCCGCCTCCGTTGCCGGATGATGACCGTGCCAGACCGCCGTCAGGTCCCGCAGCAGCGGCACTCCGGGCCGGTCGTCCATGTGCCGGTAGGACATCACGCCCAGCCAGACGGCCACCGCGGCGGCCAGCAGCAAGACGAAGTTGTCACCGATGGCCCCGTAGCTGACGTTGCCGATCCGCACCGTCGAGGCTCCGATGAGAGCCGTGAAGGCGGCCGCGACGAACGGCGCCACGGCGATCACGGTGAACATGATCACGCGGAGGGCCGAGTACAGGAACGCGAAGGTCCGGCCCCTGGTGTCATCGCCGACCTCGCTGCCCACGATGGTGTACCCGGTGACGTAGGCGACGCCCGCGCACGAGCCGAGCAGGACCACCAGGATGGTGACCGCGGCCAGGTTCGGTACCAGGGCGATCAGCGCCAGCAGGACGCCGGCGAACGCGATGGACAGGCCGAACAGCCGGCGCCGGCTGAAGCCGCGCAGGATGCGCAGGCCGACGAACATGCCCATGGCCAGGCCGACGAAGATGGCCGAGAACACGATGCCCCAGCCCGCCCCGCCGCCGTTGAGCGTGTGCGTGACGTAGACCTGCCCGAGGCCGACGACCACCCCGGCGGCGGCGAACGCGCCCACCATCCCGATGATGATGCCGCGGACGACCTGGGTCTTGCCGATGAACCGCCAGCCCTCGATGATCGTCTTGGCCACCGAGGGCGCGGAGATCTCGCCGCCCGCCCGGCGCCTGGGGATCTCCCTGAGCGTGACCACCGTGATGGCCGACACCACGAAGGTCGCCACGTTGAAGTACAGCGCCAGGTTGACCTGATTGGCCGCGAAGTAGTGCGAGACCGGACCGAGCGCCCGGCTGATCAGCGCGAGCAGGCCGAAGACCAGCCCGGCGATGGGCGCCGTGCCGTAGGTGCCGAGCAGGCTCAGCTGGTTGGCCTGCTCCAGCCGCTCGGGCGGCACCAGGTTCGGGACGGTCGCGTCCTTGGCCGGGGTCCAGAACAGCGATGCGCAGGAGGCCAGGAACTGGACGACGTACATCCAGGCCAGCTTGTTGACAAAACCGACTGACAGGTCCAGCGGGATGGACAGGTACAGAACGGCGCGGACCACGTCGCCGACGATCATGTTCATGCGCCGGTCGAACCGGTCGGCGACCGCGCCCGCCACCGGCCCCAGCACCAGGGCGGGCAGCAGCGAGGTGAGCCACACCGCGCCGACCGCCGCGCCCTGGGCGGTGGCGCCATGCCGCCCGGTCAGCTCGAACGCGAGCGCGGTCAGGGCCAGCAGGCTCAGCCAATCCCCCAGGCTGGACAGCGACAAGGCGATCCAGAGCCGCCGGAACGGCCGGATGGACAGCACGCCGGACGACCGGCGCGTGCCCAAAGGGGATCTAAAGTTCACTGCGCCAGGGTATAGGCAGGAAGCCACCCAGGCTGCTCAGGCAGCAGAAGCGAACCGGCCTGCCGCTCGCCGATCCGACCTGCCCGATGGGCTGACTAGGATTTCCTGGCCCGTGCCCCGCTGGCCGCCTTGGCGCGGCCTCCGTCGGCCGCCTTCGCCCGCGCGCCGCCGGCCGCCCTGCGCTTCGGGGCCGGGGCCGCGGACCGGCGCTCGGCCAGCAGCTCGATGGCCCGCTGCGGGGTGATGGACTCGATCGTGTCGCCCTTGCGCAGCGACGCGTTCGTCTCGCCGTCCGTGACGTAAGGCCCCCAGCGGCCCTCCCGCAGCACGATCGGCTTACCGGTGGCCGAGTCCTCGCCCAGTTCCCGCAGCGGCGGCGCGGCGGCGGCCCGGCCGGTCCGGCCGCGTGCCTTGGGCTGGGCCAGCAGCTCCTTCGCCTGATCGAGAGTGATGATGAACATCTGCTCTTCTGACTCCAGCGAGCGACTCTCGGTGCCGCGCTTGACATAGGGCCCGTAGCGCCCGTTCTGAACGGTCACGGGCTCGCCGTCGATCTCACCGAGGGTGCGGGGCAGGGTCAGCAGCCGGAGCGCGTCGTCCAGCGTGACGCTGTCCAGGTCCATGGACTTCAGCAGGGACGCCGTCCGCGGCTTGGCTGAGGCGGGCGCGCCTTCCTCCAGCTGCTCGGTCACGTAGGGACCGAACCGGCCGGCCTTCGCGACGATGGTCTTGCCGGTGCCGGGGTCGGTGCCGAGGATCTTGTCGCCGCTGGGCCGGTCCAGCAGCTCGGCGGCCACCTCGGGGGTGAGCTCGTCCGGGGCCATGTCCTCGGGCACATTCACCCGCTGGCCGTCCCGCTCCAGGTAAGGCCCGTAGCGGCCGACCCGCACGACGATGTCGCTGCCGGCCAGCGGGAACGAGCTGACATCCCGCGCATCGATGTCGGCCAGGTCGCTGACCAGCTCCTTCAGCCCCTCCTCGCCGTCGGTGCCGAAGTAGAACCGGTGCAGCCACGGCACCCGCGACGCCTCGCCCCTGGCGATCTCGTCGAGGCCGTCCTCCATCCGCGCGGTGAAGTCGTAGTCGACCAGGTGCGCAAAATGCCGCTCCAGCAGGGTGATCACGGCGAAGGCCACGAACGACGGAACCAGCGCCGTGCCCTTCTTGAACACGTAGCCGCGGTCCAGGATCGTGCCGATGATCGAGGCGTAGGTGGACGGGCGGCCGATGGCCCGGTCCTCCAGTTCCTTGATCAGCGATGCCTCGGTGTAACGGGCCGGCGGCCGGGTCGCGTGCTCGGCGGCGGCCAGCCGCAGCGCGGTCAGCGGGTCCCGCTCGGCCAGCGGCGGCAGCCGCCGCTGGTTGTCGTCGAGCTCAGCGTCAGGGTCGTCACTGCCCTCGACATAGGCCTTGAGGAAACCGTGGAACGCGATCACCTTGCCGGAGGCGCCGAACTCGGCATCCTCGCCGGCGCTGGACCGGCCCGATATCCGGACCGAGACGGACTCCCCGGTCGCATCCTTCATCTGCGACGCGACGGTGCGCTTCCAGACCAGGTCATACAGCCGCAGCTCATCGCCGGACAGCCCGCTCCGCGCGGGCGTGCGGAACTGGTCGCCGGCCGGCCGGATTGCCTCGTGCGCTTCTTGCGCGCTCTTCACCTTGCTGGCGTAGGTGCGGGGCTGGTCCGGGATGTACTCGGCGCCGTACAGCTCGCGGGCCTGCTGCCGGGCCGCGGTGATCGCCGTCTGCGACAGCGTGATGGAGTCGGTCCGCATATAGGTGATGTGACCGTTCTCATACAGCCGCTGCGCCACCTGCATCGCGTACTTGGCCGAGAAGCCGAGCTTGCGGGACGCCTCCTGCTGCAGCGTCGTCGTGCGGAACGGCGCGTACGGGGACCGCCGGTACGGCTTGCGCTCGACCGACTTGACGGTGAAGGAGGCATCCGCCAGCCGGTCGGCCAGGGCAGCCGCGGCCTCGCCGTCGAGGTGCAGCAGGTGCGCCGCGGCCGCCTCCGGCTTCAGCTCGCCCGCCGGGGTGAAGTCGCGGCCCTGCGCTACCCGGCTTCCGTCCACGGACACCAGCGTGGCCGGGAACGAGCTCACCTCGTCCGGGCCAGCGGCCGGGCGATCGGGAGCGAACTCGGCCTCCAGATCCCAGTAACGGGCCGTGCGGAACGCGATTCGCTCCCGCTCCCGGTCCACCACCAGCCGGACGGCAACGGACTGGACCCGTCCCGCCGACAGCTGTGGCATGACCTTCTTCCACAGCACCGGCGAGACCTCGTAGCCGTACAGCCGGTCCAGCACGCGCCGCGTCTGGTATGCCTCGACCAGTCCCTGGTCAACGTCGCGCGGAGTCGCCACCGCATGCGCGATGGCCTCCGGCGTGATCTCGTGGAAGACCATCCGCCTGGCCGGAACCCGCGGCTTGAGTTCCTCCAGCAGATGCCACGCGATGGCCTCGCCCTCGCGGTCCTCGTCAGTCGCGAGCAGCAGCTCGTCGGCGCCCTTCAGCAGCTGCTTGAGCTTGGAGACCTGCTGCTTCTTGTCGGAGTTGACGACGTAGAGGGGCTCGAAATCCGCGTCCACGTTCACGCCCAGCCGGGCCCATGGCTCCTTGCGGTATTTCTCCGGTATCTCCGCGGCGCTATCGGGCATGTCCCGGATGTGGCCGATGCTGGACTCGACGACATAGCCATTGCCGAGGTAGCCGGCGATCGTGCGTGCCTTCCTCGGCGACTCGACGATAACCAGCGCCCGGCCGCTGCCGCCCCCGTTGCGGGCAGCGCCATCAGTGCCCTTGGCGGCGCCGCTGCTGGCGGCCCCGCCCTTAGCGGCGCCGTTCTTGGGCGCGCCGCTCTTAGCGGCGCCGCCCCTGGCGGCCGTGCCCGTCCTTGCTGCCACGATCTCTCACCCTCATATCCAGCGGACGCCCAGGAGGCTACCGCAGGCGCGCCTTGCGCACACTGGCGCTTCAGCCAGTCTGCAGTGTCGCAGCATGTCCTCACGCCACGACGGCCGGCTACCAGGCTGGAGCGACAGCCGCCAGCCCGGCAGGCCCGCGGTCGGTTCTGCCCGAACGTCAGCTGCCTCAACCAGCCGGCCCCGGCCGCGTGTTCCCGGCCACCTGCCGGGATGCCTGGCCGCGCCGCTCTCCCGGCAACGCCGATAAATTTCCGCAACCTGATTGAACCACCGCGCGCATCGCGCAGAATGAAGATGATGGCGGAGTACTCCTACATGGTGCTTTATTTGCCGCGCGAGGCCTCACGGGACTCGGTCCGGCGCACCCTGACCGATCATGCCGAGTACGGTCACTGGGAGCTGTCCCGGCTGCGGCTGAACCCGGACGGCACCAGGAAGGCCACGCTGCGGCGCAAGATAATCCGGCCTGGCCGGGTCTCCGTCCCTGGCTGGCAGCAGGCAGGCCGCTAGCCGACTGCCCGGCAGGTGCCGCCACGAGGCTGCCCGGCTGGCGCCGCTACGATGCTGCCCGGCCTTCGGCCAGGTCAGCCCCTGGTCGGATGGTGGCCGCCGCAGCTCAGTTCCTGGCCGCGGCCGCCAGCGGCCGGACCGCAAGCAGGCTGGCCATCCTGCTGCCGAAACCGGCCGGAGGCGCTGCATGCCGCGGCGCGCGCTGCCGCGACTCCGGCCGTGATGTGGCGGGCTCGGGCCGCCACTGGCCGGTCCCCGGCTCCTCGCGCCGGTGCTTGCTGCGGTAGCCGGGCCTGCGGCCATCCCCGGCCGCTCCGTCCGTCGGCGGCGTGTCAGTCCTGGCGGCCGGATCGCTCGCGGCGGCTGGCCCGCCCGCATGAGCCGGGCCGGCGGGCCAGGCAGGGGCGCCAGGCCAGGCCGGGGCGGCAGGCCAGGCCGGGTCAGTCAGCGACCGCACGCCCGGCGGGAGGATGATTTCCGCGGTCTCGTCGCCGAGCGGGTCAGGCAGGCCGGGGCCGGCTGCCCCTGCGCCGGAGCTCCCCGCAATGCCACGGCCGGGATCAGCGAACATGCCCATGCGCCGGCGAGCCCGGCGCGGCCGCCGCGGCGTGGTCACGAGCAAGAAGGACGCGCCCGACAGCAGCGCTCCGATGGCAACCCCGTTGACCGCACCGCGACCTAACCCAGGCAGCAGGCGGGCTCTGATGCCCGACCGGATGACCTCTTTGGCAGCCACGGCAGCCCGATTGCTCATAACTCTGTCCTCTTCTCTTTAGTGCTGTTTAGCGACGTTTCTGCTCGTGCATCTCAGCCGCCGCGGCTGATGCTGCATTAGGTAGTTATATAGTCACTTGGAGTTACCTAGTCAGTGCTGGCTCTGCCATCCCGGCATGCGCGCCGCTGCTGGCGGAGGCTGGTCGCTTGGGCCGGCCCGCTGCTGGCTGACTGCCGCAGCAGGCCCGCGAGGTCAGCTAGGTAAAAGGTGCCGCGAGCGGCACTGGCAGGCGGGCAATGGGCGGGTAGCGGGCCGGCTGGCGCCATCGCCGCGAACCGCGGCGGGCCTGGCGATGGGAAGCGCTAAGGCGGCCGTGGTGACGATGGCCACGGCCGGGCGCTCCGCCGCAGCGGGGGCGCCAGCGGCCGTGGCCACCAGAGCGGGTGCGCTTTCCCCGACGGCCGCGAGGATCTGGTGTCCCGGGCGGCGAGCTGGCACGCCGGCCATGGCGCCGTGCCGCCTGGCGGCAGCGCAGCTCCGCGCTCTCCCCGGGCTCCGACCCTGTTCCGGCAACACAGTCGATCCTCCTCGTCGGCCGACGGGGCTGCCCTGGGAGCGATCCCGGGGAACCCGCCGAGTGACGGAACCGCTGGCCGTGGCGCCGATGGATAGGGGCGGCGTCACGGGCATGTCGGCTCCGTACGGTCCGTAACCATAGCACTACTCATCGTGCTCATCTAGTCATAGCCGGAACGAGACCCGCGTCGGACTGCTCCCGCCTGCTGCCGGTTAGCCAGGGAATAGGGCCTGAGCTGCCGAAGGACTCAGCAGAGATCCAGGAAATTGTCCAGGACCCGGACGCCGAACTGCAGTGAGGAGACCGGCACGCGCTCGTCCACCCCGTGGAACATGCCGGCGAAGTCCAGATCGGCGGGCAGCCGGAGCGGAGCGAAGCCGAAGCAGCGGATGCCCAGCCGGCTGAAGGACTTGGCGTCGGTGCCGCCGGACAGGCAGTAAGGCACCAGGGTCGCCGCCGGATCCTCGGCCAGCACGGCGGACGACATCGCCGCGACCAGATCACCGTCGAAGGTGGTCTCGACGGCGATGTCGTGATGCACGAACTCGCGCTGCACGGCCGGGCCGAGCAGGCCATCGATCTCGCCGAAGAACTCCTCCTCATAGCCGGGCAGGAATCTCCCGTCCACCTCGGCCGTCGCCACCTGCGGCACGACATTGACCTTGTAGCCGGCGTTCAGCCTGGTGGGATTGGCGGTGCTGGTGAGCGCCGCGCCGGTCATCTTGGCGATCGGGCCCAGCTTGCCGAGCAGCTCGGCGATGTCACCGCGGCGGAACTCCACGCCCAGCGCGGCGCACGCCTCGCGCAGGAACGCGAACGCCGCCTCGGTCTCGCGGACCGGCCAGTCATGCCGCCCGATCCGGGCCACCGCCTCGGCCAGCTCCGTCACGGCGTTGTCCGGCTGCAGCATGGACCCGTGCCCGGCCGTGCCTCGCGCCACCAGGCGCATCCAGGCCATGCCCTTCTCCGCGGTCTGGATCAGGTACAGCCGGCGGCCGCCCAGCGTCACGCTGAAGCCCCCGACCTCGCCGATCGCCTCGGTCACTCCCTCGAACAGCCCCGGATGGTTATCCACCAGCCAGCGGGCGCCCCAGGTGCCCCCGGCCTCCTCGTCGGCGACGAAGGCCAGGACCACGTCGCGCGGCGGGCGGCGTCCCTCGGCCAGCCGCTGCCGCACGACGGCCAGGATCATCGCGTCCATGTCCTTCATGTCGACGGCGCCGCGGCCCCACACGCAGTCGCCGGCTACCTCGCCGGAGAAGGGATTGACCTGCCAGTCCGCCGCGTTGGCCGGGACGACATCGAGGTGGCCGTGGATGAGCAGGGCGGGCCGCGACTGATCCGTGCCGGAGATCCTGGCCACGACGCTGGCCCGGCCCGGATGCGACTCCAGCAGGGTCGGCTCGAGGCCAGCCTCGGCGAGCAGCGCCGCGACATGCTCGGCGGCCGCCCGCTCACCGGGACCGCTGTGGTCACCGGGGTTGCTGGAATCGATCCTGATCAGGTCGCTGGCGAGACTGGCGACCTCATCTTGCGCGGCGGTCCCGCGCGGGGCTGCGGGAGGAGAGATGTCCGTCATCTGGTCATCGTCGCACTCCCGCTGCCGGGCACGCGCGCAGCCCTGGCGACCGCAGCGCCCGTGGCCGATGGTCTGAGGATTTGCTATCGTGAGGCGGCTGACTCCGGCTTCGGCCGCGGTTGCACACGTCCGGGTGGCGGAATAGGCAGACGCGCTAGCTTGAGGTGCTAGTGCCCGTAAAGGGCATGGGGGTTCAAGTCCCCCCTCGGACACCAAATGATCATGGTCTGACCAGGGATTATGCCGTTTAGTGAACGCGGTGGCCGGTAAACCGCAGGTCGCAGGCATAGGGCTTCAACTCGGTTTCTAGCCCCAGTGGCTAACTGGCGCCTCAGACCTATTGGCCGAATAACACCTGCTCACGCCATGCTGCGCGATGCCGGTCCGTGGCGCAGGCGGTCCGGCCGCGACTGATATGCCGGGCGATGAGCACGATGCGCGTTTGTGCCTTTTTTCTCCGGCTGCCGGGTGCGAAGGTGATGTCAGCACCCACGCCGAGAAAGGACTAGCGTTGTGGACACAAATTCACCGGTGTCGGCCTGCCAGACAGCCACAGCGGGGATTCGGCAGCGGGGGCAGACCCCGCCGGCCAAAATGCCGGGCAGGCAGCTAGCCGGTTCACCGGTCATGGGCGCGGTGCTGGACTTCTCCGCCACCAATGGCTGGGGCAACGTCGGCGGGAACTGGGCGCAGTCGGTGTCGACCGGCGCGGCGACGTTCGAGGCCTGGATCCGTTCGACGGCCAAGGCCGGCCAGACGATCGTGCTCGGCAGCAACCCGCCGGGGGCGAGGCCGCGGATCAGCATCGGGGATGACCAGCTCTCGGTGTACTGGAACACCGGCGGGAGCGCGCCGGGGTGGACGTCGGCGGATAATACGCTGGTCACCGACGGGCAGTGGCATCATGTCGCGGTCGTGTTCGACGGCGGTGCCATCACCTTCTACAAGGACGGGGCGGCCACGGCGGACCGGCTGACGGTCGGCGAGGCGCAGCAAGCGGCCGGGACGTTCCAGCTGGCTGCCGGGTTCGGTTCGGTGACCGGCTTCACCGGCGAGCTGTATGACGTGCGGGTCTGGTCGGTCGCCCGCTCGGCGCAGCAGATCGCCTCCTGGCGCTGGGCGCCGCTGTCGCTCAGCGAGCCCGGCCTGACCGTGCGGACTTCGTTCGACCCTGCCAGGCAGCAGATCATCAACCTGGTGGGCGGCGCGGCCGGCTCGATCACCGCGGGCACCATCATCACCGCCGATCTGCCGTCCCCGTCCTGCGCGCTGTCGTTCAGTGGCGGGGCTCAGGACGCCGTCGACCTGCTGGCCGGCGCCCAGTTCGCCGACAGTAGCGCGGCCACCTTCGAATGCTGGATGAAGATGTCGACCGCCGCCGGGGTCGCAGCGACCGCCCAGCCGCTGATGTGCGTGGCGCAGATAGGTGATCAGCAGCCGGTGGTCCAGCCGCGGTTCGCCTATTCCGGGAACGACGCGCTCAGCTTCTTGTGGGGCCAGACCGCATACCAATCGGCGGACACCAGGCCGGTGTCCGAAGGCGCGTGGCACCACGTGGCGGTGGTGTTCAACCAGAACTACGCGACGTTCTACAAGGACGGCGTGGCTGCCGCGGACGTGTTCCAGATGCCGGCGTCCGAGACGTCTCAGGGCCTGTTCCAGATCGGGGCCACCGCAGGCACGATGCCCGCCTTCAACGGCGAGCTGTACGACATCCGGGTCTGGAACACCGCCCGCACCCCGGCTCAGATCAGCTCCTACCGCTACGTCACGCTGACCGGCACCGAGCCCGGCCTGAAGGCGCTGTTTAATCTCAGCGGCGTGAACCCCGCGCTGCCAGTGACGCTAGTCAACCAGGTCACCAATCAGCACGCCGGGCTGATCGGGAACGCCGCGGTGGTCCCCGCGGTGCTTCCGCAGCAGCCGCTGCCCGCCAGCGTCTGGACCTACCCGATCCCCGGCGAGTCGCCAGCGGGACCGCTGCTGTCGCCGCAGGGGCTGCTGTGCACCGACAACGACACCGGCGGTACCGGCGGGGCGTTCCTGCGGTCGGTCGAGCTGGAGACCGGACAGGTCCGGTGGAGCTACGACGTCCGGCAGCAAAGCGAGCTGACCAGCGTGATCATCCCCGCGGCAGTGGGCAGCGACGGCCAGACCGGCTATGTCGGGGTCCAGTCGCCCTACAAAGACACCTCACTGAACTTCGTGGAGATCCACGCGGTGAACGTGGCCGACGGCACCTCGGTGTGGCAACAGCCAGCCCATCTCGCACCCGCGACGGCCTTCCTGACCCGTCCCGTGGTGCTGGCCGGAACGCTCTACGCGGGAGTTAAGGGGCTGTCCTCCGGTGGCCTGGCCTGGGGCGACCCGGCCAGCGGCGCCATGCAGGCCAAGTTCTTCAGCGAAGAGCAGGAGGAAGGGGCAGCGCAGTTCATGACCGAGCCCGTCGTCGACGCCACCAGCGTCTACGTCGGCCGGAACGCGGCGGCAACGCCGGTCGTGGCCGCCGAAACGTTGGTCACCGCGCTCGCGGCCGATCTGCAGCAATGGACGACCACCTGGCAGGTGACCCTGCCTGCCGCCGTCACCACGGACCTGGCGCTGGGCGCATCGACGCTGTTCGTCCCCACCGGGGGCATGATCATGGCGCTGAACACCGCCGACGGTTCCACGCGGTGGTCGCATCAGCTCAGCGGGTCACCGGTGCAGGGCCGCCCGGTGGTGATCGGCAGGACTCTGTACGTCGGCAGCACCGACGGCACGCTGTACGCGCTGGACACCGTGACCGGCACCGAGCAGTGGCGGGTGGACATCGGGTCGCCGATCGTCACCGGCCTGGTAAACGAGGATTCGGTGCTGTATTTCGCCACCGCCGGGGACGGCGCAGGCGGCGGGCCGGCGTTCCTGGCCGTGGATGCCGACAGCCAGGGCAACGACGTGCTCGCCTACCCGGTCCCGGACGCCGACACGATCCTGTTCGCCCAGGGCGGGGTGACCAACGGGGTGGTGTACTTCTACGGCGCCCAGAACGTCTACGCGGTCAACATGTCCAACGTGATCCGCGAGTTCGCGGTGACCAGCAAGCTGATCGTGGAGAACTACACCACCGACACTGCCACGCCGACCGGCAGCGACACCTCCTACCGGGTCACGCTGAGCATCCGTGATGAGAACGGCGCGGTCCGCGCCAACCAGCCCGTCAAGCTGTGGTCGACCGGCACCCTGCACGTCGTCAACCAGCAGAACCCAGTTACCTTGACCCAGGATGCGCCGGTGTGGATGCAGACCGACGCGTCCGGCAACCTCACGCTGGCGGTCAGCGCCTTCGACGACGGCACACCCACCGGCACGCCGAACGTCGCCTGCCCGCCCGTGTTCGCCTGGGCCAACTTCATGTCCGCGGGCGAGGCCATCGTCATCTACCCCGACCACGAGTCGCTGGGCACGCTCGCCAACGTGCAGGGCTCGGCCAGCCCGCCCAGCGCGGCCCGCGCGGATGCCGCCGCCGGGCCCGCGCCCCAGTGCCTGGACCATGCCACCGCCTACGACGGCAGCCCGCTGATCCTGTCCTCCTACCAGGCACCAGCGTCGCTGGACGCGATCGCCTCCACCGTCCGCAACACTGTCGGCACCCGCAACACCGGCACCGTCGGCACCGTCGGCGCCTCTTACCTCACCGCGGGCCGCCATCCGGCGGCGAAGTACATCCGCCGCGGCGCGGTCGTGCCGAACGTGGTCTACGCTGCGAACGCTTCCGCGCCAGCGAACCGGCCTTACGTGCCCGGTGCGGTTCCCACCTTCACCGTCGACTTCTCTACCGGGCAGCCGGTGTTCCAGGCTGGTACCTTCGACGCCAGCCGCCCGGGTGCGCTGGCATCACCGGCCGGCGCCGGGCTGGGCGGGATCTTCAGCGACATCGGGCACTTCACCGACAACGTCATCAAGGGCGGCGAGCAGGTCGCCAAGATGGCCTGGCAGTTCACCGAGAACGCCGTCCAGACCGTCATCCACACCGCCGAGAGCGTCTACAACCTGGTCATCACCGACGTCGAGGACGCGGTCACCGCCGTGGTCGGCTTCCTCAAGACGGTGGTCGCGGACATCATCAAGGTCATCCAGTGGCTGTCCGCCCTGTTCAACTGGGAAAACATCGTGCGCAACCACACCTACATCAAGAACGCCATCACCAACCCCGGTGACCCCGCCAACCCGGGTATGATCGACCGGCTGGCCGCCTGGGTGGCCAGCGAACTGAACGGCGGCACCGACACCGCGACCGTCCTGGGCGGGCTAGCCGGCCAGTCCTCCGCGGCGGCGGGCAGCACCGCCGCGGCCACGGCCGGGCAGACCGTGCAGACCCAGCAAACCGGCAACAACGACCCCAACCAGGTCTACAACACCGGCGGCAACAACAACGCCAACCAGTGCACCTGGATGCACCAGAAGGTCAGCGAGAACTCCGGCTCGGCCACGATCGGCGGCGGGCCGGCGACCGGGGTAGGAGCCTCATGGGACCCGGGCCCCATTAACGCCGCGTTTGAGCAGTTCCTGACCGCCCTGGAAACCGCGCTGACCGGCTCGTTCGCCGACCTTCCCGAGCAGATCCAGCAGAAAATCGCCTCCACCCAGGACAACTTCTCTGACCCCAAATCCGTGCTGAGCACCGGCCTGTCGGACCTGATCGGCGTATTCGCCGCGCTGGCCGACGACATGGCCGAGTTCGCCCAGGCAGTGGCCAAGGACTTCCTGCAACTGCTAGACACCGTGCTGAACCAAATCGTGGACTGGCTGGCGCAGCCGATCGACATCCCCTTCGTGTCCGCTCTCTACCATGCGCTGACCGGAGACCAGCTCAGCATCCTGGACCTGACCTGCCTGCTCGGCGCAGTCCCGGGCACCATCCTGCTCGACGTCCTCACCGGATCGCCGACCGTGCCCGACACCGCCGCCGCGGAGCCCGGCTCGCAGCCGTCCCCGGGGGTGGAGCTACCGCCCGGCGAGCTGGCGGGCCGCATCCTGCTCGGTGGCGCCAGTTACGCGATCAACAACGTGGCCGCCATCTTCGACATCGCCACCATGGACTTTTCGGCGGAAGCGCCGTCGTGGTTCGTGCCCGGCGCCCCGGGACCCCCGGCCGCGTTGAGCTGGCTCGACCTCGCGCTCGACTTCATCGGCTGGGCGATGACCATGGTGGCGAGCTACGGCTGGGCGACCTGGGAGCCGCAGGACTGGGTCTACTGGTCGATCCAGACCATCCCGCAGGCGTTCAACTTCGGCTACATGTTCCGCGCCGACGGCACCGGCCACCGGCAGGCGATCCGCGACACCATCTCGGGTGTCATCACGCTGATCACCTCGGCGGTGTACGCGCACTACTGGCCAGGCAGCTACCGCGACGCGCCCAAGGCCAAGGGCATAGTCCTCACCGGCAACATCTTCGGCGCCTGCGGGTCCATCAGCGAGCTGCTCATGCTGTTCCTCAACCCGTGGGACTGGATCGAGGTCGAGGCCGCAGTGAAGATGGTCTTCACGGTAGTCGGCAATGCGCTCGGCTTCGCCGCCAATGTCCTGGACCTGGTGGACTGACGGCACGCCGTCTAGCATCATCGCCGGAGTGACCGTACGGTGCCTGACACCGCGGCCCGGTGGTCGCTGGTGCTCACCAGGGCAGGCTCAGGCAACGCGCCTCACCTGAAACCGCTGCTCACAGGCTCAGCCACGGCTGCGGCGAGCTGCCGAGGATATAGGCGAGTGGTTCAAGTCCCTGTGCCGTG
>Ga0181523_10001207_pt1 | contig 27891 bp, 22 predicted proteins | sample PEATcosm2014_Bin_43_FD_119752 | JGI IMG/M metagenome (GOLD analysis project Ga0181523, IMG submission 119752) | Peatland microbial communities from MTU Mesocosm Facility, Houghton, MI, USA - PEATcosm2014_Bin05_30_metaG | ecosystem: Environmental > Terrestrial > Soil > Wetlands > Peat | place... | reverse complement strand
CCCAATGGCGGCGAGTCCTCAGTCCATATAGGCCGGGTTTTCCAACGCAACACCAAGCTTTTCGAGACAATCCGGCTTTGCCAATTTCGGCAGGACAAACAATCAATCAGTTTTGATGGCGATATTGAGGGTGAACTTGTGCTGAATAACATGCCCCGTCTTAGAACAAATTCCTCGTTAGGACCGCAATCCTTCATTGCCGATGAACCACAAGACAATGGGATGCTCGCCGAGGAACTGTTTGTTCGCATGCTCCGGATGGAACGTAAGAGAACCGAGCGTTCCCATCGGCGCTTTGTACTGATGATTCTCGAGGGCGGCGATCTGCTGAAAGCCGGCAACCAGGAAGAGACGCTCGGCAAGGTGCTCGATGCGTTGTCGCAGGCCACGCGCGACACGGACATCAAGGGGTGGTACAGGCACGGACATGCTATCGGAGTGATCTTCACCGAGATCGCCGCCGCCGAGGAAAAGCCGGTGGTCAGATCTCTCTCGGGCAAAGTCACCGACGCGCTTTATGACACGTTGAGTGTCGGGCAAATCAACCAGATCAAGCTCTCTTTCCACGTCTTCCCCGAGGATTGGGACAACGACGGTCCGGACGGGCCGGCCAACTCGACCTTGCACCTGGACCTGGCGCGGGGCGCGAAGAAAAAACCGGCCACTGCCCTGCTGAAGAGACTGATGGACATTGCCGGCAGCCTGGCCGCCCTGGCCCTCTGTCTCCCAGTGCTGTTCGCCATTGCGATTGCGATTAAGACGACCTCGAGAGGCCCCATCCTCTTCCGTCAGGTCCGGCTAGGCCAATACGGGAAAAAGTTCACGTTCCTGAAATTCAGATCCATGCATGTGGGGAACGACCACGCAATTCATGAACAGTACGTGAAACAATTCATCGCAGGCGCGCAAGGACTGGAGCAAAGCGGACCGGGCCAACGGAGACAGTACAAACTAACCGCGGATCCGAGAATCACGCGAGTAGGACGACTGCTGCGCAAGACGAGTCTCGACGAGTTGCCGCAATTGTTCAACGTGCTGAGCGGAGAAATGTCCCTGGTCGGGCCGCGGCCGCCGGTGATGTACGAATTCAAGTGTTACGACCTGTGGCACAAGGAGCGCCTCATGGCGGTGAAACCCGGGATCACGGGCCTGTGGCAAGTGGAAGGACGAAGCAGGGTGAAATTCGACGAAATGGTTCGCCTGGACATCCGCTACGCCAGATCATGGTCATTGTGGCTGGACATCAAGATCCTTCTCCAGACACCGGCGGCAGTTATCTCCGGATCCGGCGCGTGTTGAAGGCGGAGGGGTAATGATTCGAGTTGGCATAATCGGCTATGGCTATTGGGGGCCGCACATTGCGCGCAACTTTCATGCCGCGGAGGATTGCGAAGTCAGTGTAATCTGCGACAAGAGTCCCACCGCTCAGCGGCGGATTCAACGCGCCTATCCGGATGTGCGCGCGACGTCCGACGTTTCGGAAGTGCTGTGCTCGCCGAAGATTGACGCGGTCGCCGTAATCACGCCGGTTTGGACCCACTACGAGCTGGCCAAGGCGGCGCTGGAAAGCGGGAAACACGTCTTTGTCGAGAAACCATTTACGTCGACCGTGGCGCAGGCCGAAGAATTGATTGAGCTAGCCGCGAAGAAACGCCTGACGATCATGGTGGATCACACATTCCTGTTCACTGGCGCGGTCAAGAAGATCGAGCAACTGACCAAGGACGGCACGCTCGGCAAGCTCTACTACTACGACTCCACCAGAGTCAATCTCGGATTGTTCCAGCACGACGTGAATGTCATCTGGGACCTTGCACCCCACGACCTTTCGATCATGGACCACCTGGTGCATGCGAAGCCGGAATATCTGGCCGCCACCGGACAAAGCCATTTGAATGGCCACCAGGACGTCGCTTACATCACCGTCTATCTCAGCGACAACGTGATCGCACACTTCAATGTCAACTGGCTGTCGCCGGTTAAGGTGCGCACGACCCTCTTGGGAGGCGAGAAGAGGATGGTGGTATGGAACGATCTGGACGCCGACGAAAAGATCAAGGTGTACGACAAAGGCGTGGAGATCAAGAGCCAGCAGGGCGTATACGAGTTGCTGGTCAGTTATCGCACGGGCGATATGTGGGCGCCCAAAGTCGAACAGACGGAAGCGCTGGCCTCGGAGATCCGCTACTTCGTCGAATGCATTACGCGGAACGAAGTGCCTTTCAACGACGGTATCGCCGGCTTGCGGGTCGTCAAGTTGCTCGAAGCGGCAGATCGTTCGCTGGCCGATATGGGTGCGGCGGTGCGCTTATGAGCGACTATCTGTGCATCTCGGCGGACGTCAAGCTTGGAACGAACGTGAAGTTCTCCAAGTTCATTAATCTTTACGGTTGTGAAATCGGCGACAACACTAAAATCGGCGCCTTCGTCGAGGTCCAGAAGAACGCGAGAATCGGAAAGAACTGCAAGATATCGAGCCACACCTTTATCTGCGAAGGAGTCACGATCGAAGACGATGTTTTCGTCGGGCATGGCGTTACGTTCATCAACGATAGCTATCCCCGCGCCACCACCACCGAGGGAGGTCTGCAGACTGAAGCGGACTGGAAGGTGGAGACTACGGTAATCAAGAAAGGGGCGTCGATCGGATCGGGGGTCACCATCCTTTCCAAGATCACGGTGGGCGAACGAGCCATCGTCGGCGCCGGAAGTGTCGTAACCAAGAGTGTTCCCGCCGACACGATTGTAGCGGGAAACCCGGCTCGTGTTCTGCGAGCCGTAACATCAGAAACGCCGCGGAAGGTCGACTGAACGGCTTTTGTCTGGGCTTCGACGTGGGCCTGGACCTTCGCCATCCAGCGCCAAAGCCGTGGCTCGCGCGGAGCGCGTTTGATTCTCCAGTGAAGTCAGATTTCGAAACAGTTGAGTTCAAGAGGTGTGGGAGTTTGAAATGATCGAGACGACTCGAATTCCGTTTTTGGACCTGGTATCACCGCACAAGGAACTGCGCCGGGAGATCGTCGATAGCGTCAACTCAACGCTGGATACGGCGGGTTTCATCGGCGGCCCGGTGGTAGAAGCATTTGAGCGCGAGTTTGCCGCATTTTGCGGTGCCTCGCATTGCGTCGGGGTGGGCAGCGGCACGGATGCACTGCGGTTCGCGCTAATGGCGGCGGGCGTGGGCGAAGGCGACATAGCCGTAACCGTCCCGAACACATTCATCGCGACAACCGAGGCGATCTCTCAAACCGGCGCACGGCCCGTCTTTGTCGACATTGACGAGCGGACCTATAATATGGACCCCGAGAGACTCCAGGAGTACTTCGAGGGCGAGTGTCGCGTCGATAGCGACACTGGACACTTAGTAGACCAGACGCTTGGGAAACGGGTTGCGGCGATCGTTCCCGTGCATCTTTACGGCCAGCCCGCGGATATGGACCGAATACTGGAGCTTGCCGAGCGATATAACGTTGTTGTTATCGAGGACGCGTGCCAGGCGCATGGAGCGGAGTACTACTCCAAGAAGGACGACTGTTGGAAGAAGGCCGGCTCCATGGGGCTGGCGGCGGCATTCAGCTTCTATCCGGGAAAGAACCTGGGAGCGTGCGGCGAAGCAGGTGCGGTTACAACCAACGATGAGAGTCTCGCCCGGAAGATCCGGATGGTGCGAGACCATGGCCAAGCCGAGAAATACTATCATGACATGGAAGGGTACAATGGCCGGCTGGATGCGATTCAAGCCGGCATCCTGCGAATCAAGCTCAGGCGCCTGGCGGCATGGAATCAACAGCGCCGGGAATGCGCCCGACGATATCGGGAGCTTTTGGGTTCGACACAAGAGGAAATAGGGCTCCCCTACGAGCCTTCGTGGGCCAAAGGGGTTTACCACCTCTACGTGGTTCGCGTTGAGAACCGCGATCAACTGCAGAGGCGCCTGGCCGCGGCAAACATCGGCACTGGAATTCATTATCCGATACCGCTTCACTTGCAGAAGGCTTACAGCAGCCTCGGCCACGCGAACGGGGACTTCCCAGTGTCCGAGCGCGCGGCCGCGGAAATAATCTCGCTGCCCATGTACTCAGGGCTTGACTATGAGCAGCAGAGTCGTATTGCCGAGCAGGTCACGAAGTTTGTTTACCCTACACCCACTCTGAAAGTAGCCAAAGCTGGCCATAACGGATGACGAACGCAACGCGGCCGGCGGTTTGTATCGTCGTCGAAAACCTGCCGGTTCCTCTTGACCGGCGCGTATGGAAGGAGGCCTGCGCGCTGCGCGACGCGGGATATCGGGTCTCGGTTGTCTGCCCTAAGGGAGCCGGAACTTCGGCGGCGAGTTACGAGAACCTTGATGGGATCGAGATCCACCGCCATCGCATGTGGGAAGCCTCCGGGGCGGCGGGCTATCTGCTGGAATACACTCTGGCGCTGGCTGCCGAGTTCTATTTGACCCTCAAAGTCTTCGCCCGGACGAGGTTTCGCATCCTACAAGCATGCAACCCCCCGGATACAATCTTCCTTATAGCGTTACTTCTAAGGCCTTTCGGTGTCCGGTTCATTTTCGATCATCACGATCTCGCGCCTGAACTGCTCGAAACTAAGTTCGGCAAGAAGACCAGCCTTTTCTACAGGCTCACGAAACTAGCAGAGTACTGCTCATTTACAGCAGCGAAAGTATGCATCGCCACCAACGAGTCCTTTAAGGACATCGCTATATCGAGAGGGAAAAAGCGGCCCGCCGACGTCTTCGTGGTACGAAACTGTCCCGACCTCACCAGCGTGCACCGCCAGCCGCCTACACCTGAAAGCAAGTTCGGGAAGTCATTGCTGGTGGTATATGTGGGCTTTATGGGGCCGCAGGATGGTTTGAGCCTGCTGCTGGAATCGATCGAATACATCGTTAAGCACGAACATCGGCAAGACACTCACTTCGTGCTTGTCGGCGGCGGCACGGAGCTTCCCATGCTGCGAGCTCAAGCTGCCAGAAGTGGGATAGAGTCTTTTGTGAGCTTCACGGGACAGGTCCCTCATGACCGTGTCGGCGATTATCTTTCGTGTGCCGACATCGGCGTGGCGCCCGATCCCAAGACCCCGATGAATGACAACTCAACCATGATCAAGATTTTTGAATACATGGCTTATGGGCTGCCGGTGGTGCTCTTCGATCTGAAGGAAGGCCGGCGCATAGCCGGGCCAGCCGCTCTGTATGCGTCGCCCAACGATCCTATCGATTTCGCCAACCGGATCTTGAGCTTGCTCGACCGTGAGACTCTTCGTCGAGAACTGGGTGAGTGCGGCCGTTCGCGGGTTGAAAACGGCTTGAACTGGGAAGTCGAGAAGGCCACCTTGCTCGCGGCTTACGCAGGGGCCCTTGAGGACACCTCGGCGACCCAGTCCGTGGGCGAGTGTGAGAACACCTAGAAAATTGATGGCACCGGCGCGACGCTCAATCATGGCCGTGAGTTCTTCACGCGCGATCTGGGTGGTGCTTGCCGCACTGCCGCTGCTATCGTCGCGGTGCTATTCTGCCGACGTCGTTCTCATCGGTTCATCAGGCCACTCATCCGCGGTACAACGGGAGCTGGAAGTCTCTACCACCTTCTATGGCCTGAACCTCAAAGTTATTACACCCGGCTCCCAAAGCGACACGCTTGCAATTAGCAAGGCCGTCGATCGGGACGCGACCAGGGCGGTAGCAATTGCGGCAGACGCGCTCGCTCTTGTCGATGAGAACGCGCTTCTGCAGCATCTGAAGCGAAGGTCCGGGGCCAGCGTGCCGCTGCTCATCCTCGGAGTTACGCCAGAAACAAACGCGACTCTTCTGACTGCGTGGTCCGGCGGCGCCGCGATCGGCTGTAGACGGCTCGAAGGCCCGCGCCCTTCCCGGTATGTCATTAGTCACGTGGAAGGCTTTACGCGGCAGTTAAGCGGCCTAGAGCTCCGATTCCCGGAAAGCGACACTGCTTACTTCGTACTGGGCCCAAGCAGCAACGCCCAGATCATTGCGAAAGTCGGGAACGAGGGACACGTTTACCCACTATTCGTTGAGACCGCCCTCCACCAAGTCAAGGTGTTCTTGGATTGCGCAGTAAGGACCTCAGACGACGCGAAGGCCGAATCGAACATCAAGCGTCTAGCGAATGAGTTCCTGACACTCGCACCCGCCATCATGTTTGTCAGATACTGCGCCGGCGATGCGGCTTGGCACGCCCCCGGCCATTACGCGAACCTTACGATTGACGATCCGTGGCTCCGGGAGCCGTACGGATACCTTAACTACAGAGACCTCCTCGGCGAAATGGAAAAGCACGACTTCCATACAACGATTGCTTTTATCCCATGGAATTACGATCGCAGCGAGCCTGAGGTTGTTTCGCTTGTTCGGGACCACCCCGAGAGGTTTTCCATTTGCATTCACGGGGATAACCACGACCACAAGGAGTTTACCGACTATCGAAGCAAGCCCCTGGCCGATCAACTTGCTGCCCTCAAACAATCCCTGGCCAGGATGGACAGGTTCAAAACGCTAACAGGGATTCCCTACGATAGGGTAATGGTGTTTCCGCACACCATCGCCCCGGAAGGAACCCTCGAAGCCCTCAAAACCTACAACTACCTAGCCACAGTTAACTCTTCGAACGTTCCGATGGACCGCCCGGATCCATCACTTCTTCCGCTCGATCTCCGCCCCGTCTCCGTCGCATTCGCAACTTTTCCAAGTATTACACGCTACCCGGTAGAGCTGCCAGTCCCGAGCGGCTTCATCGAGATCAATGAGTTTCTCGATAATCCCTTGTTCTTTTATGGCCACCACGACCTCTTTGCGAGTGGAATCGGCGCCTTCGATGGAGTGGCAGACGCTGTGAACACGCTTGAGCCGGATACTCGCTGGCGCGGTGTGGGAGATATTGCACGGCACCTCTACCTGGTGAAGCTGCGAGACGATTCGACCTCCTATGACGTTCTTGCGCTTTCAAGCGACTTCGATCTGACTAATCCTTCTCAGGTGGGTGCAACGTTCAATGTCACAAAGGAGGAGACTGGCCGCCCGGCCATAGCGTCAGTCAGTGTGGATGGCCGGCCCTGCCCGTACCGGTTCCACGGAGGCCAGCTTGGCTTCAGCGTAGATGTTTCGGCAGGCAGCGCTCGCAGCGTGGTAATTCAGTACGAGAACGACCTGAAGTTGGCCGCGATCGACACGTCGAGAAGGTCGGTGCGCGTTTATCTTCTCCGAATGGCTTCGGACTTCAGAGACATAACGTTGCCAAGATTCGGCGCTGGGCGCGCACTGGTTCGGTTCTATTCTCGACGTGGCGCGACAAGTGTGCAGTTCCTTGTTTATGTTTCTGTCCTAATGGTGTGTTGCGCCTGCGGAGCCTGGTTCGTATGGCTGCTGATTGGCAGACCGGCTCGAATGAAACGCGCGACGACGCTGACCTGAAGGCTCGCGCGTTCTACCGATACGAAGGATTTTAGGACATGAAACTGTCGATCGTAATTCTGTGCTGGAACGACCTCAAGGTTATCGGCAACTGTTTGCGTTCCATCTATTCAGGAACGCATGCGACTCAGTTCGAGGTGATCGTTTCCGACAATGGATCCACCGACGGAACGGTGGAGTTTATACGCGAGGCTTTCCCGGGCGCACGGGTCATTGAGAACGGAGCGAACCTAAGATTCTCAAAGGGCAATAACGTCGGCATCCAGGCCAGCACAGGCGAGTACGTTCTGATTCTGAATCCGGACACGATTATTCACGAAGGCACCTTCGATCGGTGGATTGACTTTGCCGATAAGCATCCTGAAGCCGGGGGGTTTGGATGCCGGGTCCTGAATCCCGACGGTTCCTACCAGGGTTCAGGCCGCCCGTTCCCCACGATCTGGCGCGAATGGCTGGCAGCACTCTATCTGCGACCTCTGGGCTATCTTTCCGACATTTTCATCTCTGACAGGTACGTCCGATGGAAAGGCGAGACCGAAAGGACGATTGACTGGCAGTCCGGCTGTTGCCTGATGGTGCGAGGGGAGTTGCTCAAACAGTTAGGCGGCTTTGACGAGCAATTTCAGTATTACTACGAAGACCTCGACCTGTGCCACCGCGTCTGGATTGCCGGCTACCCCATACTGTATACGCCCGAAGTGACGATCACGCACCTGGGAGGGCAATCGACCACGGAGCGTTTCCCGATCCCATTTGAACTGGACAAGTATCGCAACCGGTACCGCTATTTCTATAAGTACTTTGGCAAGAGAGGCGCGCGTCGTTGTCGTCGCACTTCGTTGGCTTGGATCCGGGTGCGCCAGGCTGGGTACCGACTCATTCAGCTCCTAAAGCCATCCGACGGTCTAACAAGGCGCCTGGAACTGTACCGCGCCGCGGCGGAATGGAACAGGCTTGTCGACCCGGTCCAGCTTGTTGAGAAGGGGAAAGAGCCGGAGACAGGCTCGGCAATCCCAGTCCATGTTCCGCACTAACGTTCAGCAGTTATCCCGGTTCTGAGGGTCATATGGACATTCGAGTCGAATCGAGGCATCTCGGAGAAATTGTCGTCCTCGTGCCCGATGTTTTCCAAGATAGCCGCGGCTTCTTCATGGAGACTTTTCGGGAGGATCAGTTCAAGGCCATGGGCCTCCCTTATCACTTCGTCCAGGACAACCACTCGAGATCGGCGAAGGGCGTTGTACGGGGTCTGCACTTCCAGTGGGATCCCCCCATGGGAAAGCTGATGCGGGTCTCGTTGGGGAGCGCTTTCCTGGTTGCGGTGGACATAAGGAAAGGGTCACCCACGCTCGGCCAATGGTTCGGCACTGAGGTCTCGGCCGAGAACCGGCGACAGCTTTGGGCTCCGGCCGGCTTTGCCAGGGGCTTCTGTGTCCTTTCCGACATAGCAGAGATCCAGTATAAGTGTACGGGCCTGTATAACAGCAAGGCCGAGTCGGGAGTCCGGTGGAACGATCCGCGGATCGGTGTGCAGTGGCCGGTCGACGAGCCATCGCTATCCCAAAAGGACTCTGAAGCTCAGACCCTCGACCAATGGCTCAACAAGCCGGAATCCGACCACTTCCATTTTCACCGGTAGCTACAAAGGAGAATTCATGAAACTGCTGATCGCCGGCGGCGCAGGGTATGTAGGCTGCGTCCTCATCCCGAAGTTGCTCGACAGAGGCTATAAGGTCGACGTCGTCGACTTATTCTGGTTTGGCAACCATTTACCACGCCAAGTCGGGGTACTCCAAAAGGACATTTTCCAGCTTACAGTAGAGGATCTGGAACCCTATGACCAAGTGATATTCCTCGGCGGGCTGTCCAACGACCCGATGGCGGAGTACTCACCCAGCAAGAACTTCATCTTCAACGCCGCCGCACCTGCGTACCTGGGCTATGTAGCCAAGAACGCCAAGGTGCGAAGGTACATCTACGCGTCTTCCTGTTCGGTCTACGGGTACACCGAAAACGAGCTGTACGATGAAACCAGGCCGGTGGCATCCAGTTATCCTTACGGTATCTCCAAGCTCCAGGGTGAGCAGGCCGCGATGCAAATGGCCGACTCCAACTTTTCGGTGATCTCGTTGCGCAAAGGCACGATTTCAGGTTACAGCCCGCGCATGCGCTTCGACCTGATCATCAACACGATGTTCAAATGCGCCATGAAGGACCGGACGATCACGATTAACAATCCCTCGATCTGGCGGCCAATTCTCAGCATTGAAGACGCGGCAACCGCATATACTCGCGCGATTGAATCAAACGAGAGAATCTCCGGCATCTTCAACATCGCCTCCGGAAATTACACGGTGGGAGAGGTCGGAGATCTGGTGCGGAGCACGATCGAGGACCGGCTTGGACACCGCGTAAGCCTGGCGATCAATCACAAGCAGGATTTCCGAAACTACAAGGTGAGCATCGAAAAGGCGCAAAACGTCCTGAGTTTTCATCCCGCCCACGACGTGAGATCGATCGTCTCCAACCTCATCGACAACATGGAAAAGTGCGACGACTGGGATAACCCGCTCTATTCGAACATCTCGAGCTTCAAGAACCTGGAAAACGGAGTCGAGACCTACGCCATGGTGAAGGCGGCGGCGCGATGAAAGTCGCAGTCATCGGCGCCAACGGTCAACTCGGGACGGACACGGCGCGCGCCTTCGAAGAGAGTGGGGACGAAGTGGTAGCTCTCGCTCACAGCGACATCGAAATCGCCGATCGCGATTCGGTCTTTGCCGCGCTACGAGGAATGCGGCCGCGGATCGTCGTGAACACGGCGGCGATGCATCATGTAGACAACTGTGAACGAGAGCCCGAGAAAGCATTTGCCGTGAATGCGGTGGGGGCGAGGAATCTCGCTTTCGCCGCGCGGGATATCGGCGCGCTTCTTATACACGTCAGCACGGACTACGTTTTCGACGGAGCCAAGACCAGCCCGTACCTGGAGACCGACTGTCCGCGGCCCCTCAACGTGTATGGGAACAGCAAGCTTGCAGGAGAGCATTTCGTCGAGTGCGTTGCGGAAAGGTATTTCGTCGTTCGCACCTCGGGCCTTTATGGCAAGGCTCCGTGCCGGGCCAAGGGCGGCCGGAACTTTGTCGAGCTGATGTTGAAGCTCGGTCGAGAGAGAGGCGAAGTGCGGGTCGTGGATGACGAGCGAGTCAGCCCTACGAACACACGCGAGCTGGCCCGGCAAATAGTTGCCCTGAGCCGGTCCGACGCGTACGGACTCTACCACGCAACGGCGGAGTCGAGCTGTTCCTGGCACGAATTCGCTCAAACTATATTCGCGCTGGCGCAGACCCAGGTAAACGTGAAGGTTGCTTCGCCGGATGAGTTTCCCGCGAAGACGCCTCGCCCTAAATACTCGGTACTTGAGAATCGCGCCTTGAAGCTCGCCGGCTTGAACACGCTCGGAACGTGGGAGGAGGGTCTCTGCGACTACCTTGGCGCTTCCCGGCTCTGCGCGGCGGGGAGGGCACAATGACCCGCTACGTGATCGTCACTCCGGTGCGCGACGAAGAGAAGTATATCGCGGCCACGATTGAATGCGTCACCAGGCAAACCGTACCGCCTGGCGAATGGGTCATCGTGGACGACGGATCGACCGATCATACGGGCGACATCATCGATCGGTACGCTGCACAACTCCCATGGATCCACCCGGTTCACCGTTCTAACAGGGGGTTCCGCAAGTCGGGCGGCGGCGTCATGGAGGCAGTCCATGATGGCATCGCCGCGATCCAGTCCAAGGACTGGGAGTTCATTGTGAAGCTCGACGGAGACCTGAGTTTCGCGGATGACTATTTTCAAAAGTGTTTTGAACACTTCAGCGAACGGCCGCGGCTAGGGATTGGCGGAGGAGAAATCTACCACGATGTGAGTGGTGAACAGCGGCTGGAGGCGAATCCCAAGTTCCACGTCAGAGGGGCGACGAAGATCTACAGAAGGGCGTGCTGGGAGGCTATTGGCGGGCTATGGGCCGCGACGGGGTGGGACACCATTGACGAGGTCAAGGCCAACATGCTGGGATGGGAGACCGGGGCCTTCGAGGACCTTCACCTACTTCATCACCGGCTGACGGGATCCGCGGATGGGTTATGGCGCGACCGGGTGAAACATGGCTTGGCGTGCTACATCTCGGGATACCACCCTCTGTTTGTGGCTGCCAGTTGCTTGCGCAGGCTGGTTCGGAAGCCTTACATTCTCGGATCACTCGGGCTTTCGCTCGGGTTCATCAAGGGTTACCTGCGGCGCGTGCCAAGAGTGAACGATCCCTTGCTGATTCGTTACATACGCTCCCAGCAACTAAGACGCCTGTGCGGACTGCAGACGATCTGGAGATGAGTCGCGAGCGGAAGAGCGTTGCAAGATCGTTACGCGTTATAGATTAGACGGTTGACTATGTGTGGAATCTGCGGCAAATTGAATTTCGAGCTGGGCACCACGGTTGACGCTGGGCTGGTCCGGGGGATGCTGGACACGATACGTCACCGCGGCCCGGACGATGAGGGACTCTATCTTGGCGGTCAGGTGGCGCTTGGCCATCGAAGGCTGTCGATCATCGACCTGGGCGGCGGCCATCAGCCGCTTTCCAATGAAGATGGCACGGTTTGGATCGTGTTCAATGGAGAGATCTATAACTACCGCGAGTTGCGCGCCTTTCTGCTGACCAAGGGGCATGTCTTCAGGACGAATTCGGACACTGAAACCATCGTCCACCTGTACGAGGAGTTTGGACCCCAATGTCTGGAGAAACTTCGCGGGATGTTCGCGTTCGCGATCTGGGACGAGAACAAGAGATCCCTCTTCCTGGCGCGAGACCGGGTGGGAATAAAGCCTCTTTATTATTGTCTCGCCGATAAGAGCCTGGTGTTCGCCTCAGAAATTAAGGCAATCCTGGCGGACCCCGCGGTGGATCGGCGGATTGCGCCTGAGCTGATTGACAGGTTTTTGACTTTTCTTTATCTTCCGGGCGAGGACACATTACACAGAGGCATCGTGAAGCTGGCTCCGGGGCACTATCTGCTGGCCAAGGACGGCCAGGTAGAGGTAAGGCAATACTGGGATCTTCAGTTTGCCAAACCTGCCGGAAGCCGGAACCTGGAAGATGCGAAGGATGAGTTGCTCAGTCTGCTGGCCGAAACAGTGCAACTGCACATGATCGCAGACGTGCCGGTGGGTGTCCTGCTGAGTGGCGGAGTGGACTCAACCGCGATGCTGAGCTTCGCCGTGGAAGGGACAGAGAAGGAGGTCAGCAGCTACACGGTGGGCTTTTCCGATCCTGGCGTTGCCGACGAAAGACCCTATGCCAGGCTGGCGGCAGAAGCGTTCGGCAGCAGTCATCACGAGATGTCGATGTCGGCCGCAGATTTCGAGGCATTTATGCCGCAATACGTGTGGCACATGGAGGAGCCGGTGTGCGAGCCGCCTGCCATTGCCCTGTATTATGTCTCCAAGCTTGCCAGGAACTATGTCAAGGTGCTCCTCTCAGGAGAAGGTGGCGACGAGGCCTTTGCCGGCTACGGCAATTACCGCAACCTTCTGTGGTTGGAACGCCTCAAACGCGGCCTCTCCGGGTCTACCGGCACGGTCGCGCGGGGGCTTTCCCTCGCTAACTCGGTCTTCCAATCCTCGCGCGTAGCCAAGTATGGGCCGCTGATGAATTCCCGTTTCCCCGATTACTATTTCAGCCGCACATCAAACCCATACCGCTATGCTGGAAACGGATTGGCCCAGTTGTATTCCACCGATTTTGCCCGATCGATTGACCGCGAGCACACACTCGAACCCGTGCGGCGGCTGCAGGCGCATGTTCGAAGCGAGAACACGCTCGATGCGATGTTATATATCGATACCAAGAGTTGGCTTCCCGACGACCTGCTGGTCAAAGCCGACAAAATGACGATGGCAAATTCCCTGGAGCTGCGAGTACCGCTACTCGATCACAAGGTCCTGGAGTTTGCCGCCGCGCTGCCCTCCAGCCTCAAAGTCCACGGCTGCACCACCAAGTACCTCGCCAAGAAGGCGCTGGAGCGCCGCGTTCCCAAGCGCATCCTGGACCGCCCCAAGGCCGGCTTTCCAATTCCTTACGAAGCTTGGCTGCGGAAGGACTTGCGCGGCTGGGTGCGCGATATTCTGCTGGACAAAAGAACCACGAACCGCGGGTATTTCGACGCGAGCCGCATGGAAAAGCTGGTATCCTCAAGCCAAGACCATGGCGGCAACTTCAAAGAGATCTTTTCACTGGTGACGCTTGAGCTGTGGCACCGGGCCTTCGCGTGATGCGAGTCCGTCCCTTGGAGGGTGCCGCAAAGCCTCTCATCCGGCTCCACGCACGAAGAGCGCTGACCTGACCCCTTCTGTTTCTGGGGGTGCAGCGGTACCCCCTGGGGCGGGTGGGTGAAAACATAAACGCTCCCCGGTCCGCCGAGATCTCGGCGTAAGCCCTCAGTTAACCTGCTGAATGTAAATCCATAACTTTTGGAAACTGGAGGTTACCAACCATTTTCACTCTTGTAGGCGGGAGCCGATTGGATTCTACTAGTTGTAGTATGCGCAAAGCCTGTTTTTCGATCGCCATAATTGTTTGTTCTCTTGCGGTGCCTCGCTTGGTTTTGGGTGGCACGTACTACATCGCGGCTAGTGGCAGCGATTCGAACAATGGCACGGCAAAAACCACACCATGGCTTCATGCACCTGGGATGCCTAGTTGTTCCGGCACTTGTGCGGGCCACACCCCAACGGCCGGGGATCAGTTCATCTTCCGCGGCGGCGACACCTGGCACTTCGGCAACTCGAGTGCCGCGCCCTTTATCGGCAACGGCGGTTGGAGCTGGAGCGGCTGGAGCGGAACCAGCAGCAGCAATATGATCTACATCGGTGTGGATCAAACCTGGTATTCGGGGAGCTCCTGGGCGCGACCGATCCTTACCGCCGACAATCCTACAAGCACGAGTGCAGTGTCCAGTTGCGCTTATCGGGTTGGCGGCTCCGGGGGCGCTAATCAGATGGTTGTGCTGAATGGAGTCAAGTTCATCCAGTTCGATAACTTCGAGATGACTGGCCTGTGCTGGAACGATACGGGGACTGGCTATCAGGATCAATATATCAACCACAACGGAGCCAGTACGGGGAATAGTAATGGTTATATCATCTCCAACGTCTATATACACGGCTGGACGCACACGGCATTTCACTGTGGTAGCGGGGCATGCGGAGGCGCAGGGGCATTCGAGGGGTACAACCAGGCTGGCGGAGTTACCTTACAATACAATGTTGTCGACGGCTCCGACTCGGACGACACGACTCTGGACACGATCTTCGCGGATGGCTATATCGTTCAGTACAATGTAATCCGCCATGTAGGTGGTTCCAGCGTTCCTAATAACTGCCACCTGGTGCACGACAACCTGTTCGAGTACATCAACAACTCCTCGGATGGGGCAGAGCATTCGGACGTGTTGATGTGCTATGGCGAGGCCGGACTAGGCTCCAGCAGCCCCAACATGTTCTACAATAACGTATTCCGATATATAGGCACTGAGCACAGTGAGGCTCCCTCGGTATCGACTCTGTGGCTATTTCCGCCGTCAGGCCAAACGGATTATGTTTTCAACAACGTCGTGCACGATATCTACAGCCAATCGAACTATTTCAGCCTGAATCAGGGTGGCGGACCTGGTGGTGGAAACATGACCATGTACAACAACACGATGGTCAACGCCGCAATCGGCTGTACCGCCGGCGGTTCCATTACGGCGGTAAACAATCAATGGGTGGGGATTTCCGGTTCGGCGTTCAACTGCTCAGTGACGGAGTCGAGCGCCCTTTACATGCCGGCCGCAACAGCGAGCAGCCAAGGCTACACGTCCGCGAACGATTACGCGCCCACCTTGGCAACGAACTCGACGGTGGGGGCAGGGGCTAATCTGACAAGCTCGTGCACGACGCTGCCAGCGCTGTGTTCCGGGACCGGCACCGCTTGTTCGTACAATTCGACCAGCCATACTGTGAGCTGTCCGGGGACGACGGTGAATGCCAGGCCGTCGGGTGGCGCTTGGGATACCGGGGCATATGAATTCAAGACCGGCACCACACAATCCACTCCCCCATCCACTCCCCCGAGTGTTACAGTGGTGGTTCATTAACAAGCTGCTGAAGGGCCCTGCTGGGAGTGTCGCCGGGTTGGCGCTCTTACGAAGCTGGGGCTGGAACTCCCAGGCTCGCCGCCGCGATTCTTAGAATCGCGGATCTCTTCATAAAAAGCAATCCGCCTGCCGTCCGTTCTCACTTGCCGGGTTTCACAAGGGCACTGTACAGACTTTTGAAGCCATCGGGAAATCACCCAGACTATGAAAGCTTCACCGAGCAGGAATATCACGTTCGCGGTGGCTGTCAATAACCGCGAGGTCTTCGAAAACAACTTTCTAGCGTCACCTTGCGTGCGCGAACCGTCCGATCACCAAGTCCTGGTCCAGGAAGGCTACAGCTCCGCCGCCAAAGCGTACAATAGCGCAATCGACCGAGCTTCCCACGATCTGGTCGTTTTCGCTCATCAGGACATCTTTCTCCCGGAGACATGGGTGGCGCAGTTGAACCGGGCGCTTGATTACCTGGAAGCGGAGGACCCGCAATGGGGTGTGCTGGGTTGCTACGGCGAGACGCTTAATGACAACGGACGCGGCCACATATATTCGTCCGGCCTGGGGACCATGGGGCGGCCGTTCGAACGTCCGGCACCGGTTCAAACCCTGGACGAGATCGTATTGATTCTCCGGAAGTCCTCCGGCCTGCGGTTCGACGAACGATTGCCCCATTTTCACCTTTACGGAACCGATATCTGCCTCAGGGCTGCCAGCAGGGGAATGAAGAGCTACGCCATCTGCGCCTTTTGCATACACAATACCCACCAAAGCCTGATCCTGCCCAAGGAGTTTTACGACTGCTGCAAGCACATCAAGAGGGTTTGGAAAGACTGTCTGCCGATTCAAACCACCTGCATCCGACTTACAAGATCCAACCTTCAGGTTCATCTGAGACGAGCGCAGGAGTTTCATTTGCAGTACATTCGCCGAAAGAGAGTCGGAGGGACGCGGGTCCGGAATGTGCAGCAGATTGTCGACGCAATTCGCGCTCAAGCCATAGAGCGGCCTCAGCCCGATCTGGGCCGGTTGCCTTGAAATAGGTTGGCCAGGAGAAAGGCATAGATAGTGGAGCCGACAGCCCTACGGTTCGGGGGAGGCACGGGAGCGACGGTGCTCCATCCGCTGGTGGCGCTGGCGATGGTGCTCGCTATCCTCTTAATCCTGTGTCTTCGCCGCGAGTACGCCATAGCGCCACTGTTGCTGGCGATTTTCTTCATACCCAAAGGGCAAGTGCTTGTGGTGGCCGGGGCGCACTTCACCGCAGCTCAAGTCCTGTTTCTGACCGGACTAGGTCGATGGATCGTGTCAAGGCGATCATCACGCCTGACTGGGGGCTTCAATTCCATCGACCGCATTTTTGTTTTGTGGGCCCTGTCTAGTTTGGTGATCTTCTCGCTTCAGTGGATGAATGGCCAGGCCCTGCTCAAGAGTCTCGGAGACTTCGTGGACGCCGTGGGCGGCTACTTTGTTTTGCGATTCCTGATTCAGGATGCTGAAGATGTAAAACGTACCATTAGAGTGCTCGTGCTGATTGCCATCATCGCAGCGGCATGCATGATCAACGAACAACTTACCGGAACAAACATCTTCGCGCGGCTGGGCGGAATGCCGCCCACGACAGTGCGGGACGGCAGCATTCGTTCCCAGGCGGCATTTGAGGTTTTTATTACCGCCGGAGCCTATGGCGCCACCCTGCTGCCGCTGGCCGTGTGGCTCTGGTCAAAGTCCAGGGTTGGCGCCATCTTGGGAATCGCCGGCGCAACCGTCATGACATTGACCTGCCATGCCAGCACCACGCTCTCGGCATATGTCGCTGGTATCTTCGGGCTTTGTCTCTGGCCTCTGCGCAAGAAGATGCGTCTGGTACGATGGGGCCTGGTGGCAACTCTGGTGGGTTTACACCTAGTCATGAACGGTCCGGTCTGGTCGCTTATCGAAAAGGTGGATCTGACAGGCTCATCCTCGAGCTATCACCGTTACATGCTGATCGACAACTGCATACGACACTTTGGCGACTGGTGGCTTTTGGGGGTGAAGGACTACGACAAATGGGGATTTGACATGTGGGACCTGTCGGACCAGTACGTGGCGTATGCGGTGAGCGGGGGATTGCTGACGCTAGCCTTGTTCGTTGGCCTCATTTCCAAGAGCTTCGCGCGGCTTGGAGCCGCGCGGAAACTGGCGGAGGGCAACCGCGAGGAAGAATGGTTTCTCTGGTGTCTTGGCGCTGCCCTATTCGCTCACGTAGTGGCGTATTTCGGGATCGGTTATTTTGACCAGATGCAGTTTGCCTGGCTTGCGCTATTGGCCATCATCTGCGTCGCGGTGTCCGAGGCCAAGGGGCCGGCCGCCCCCCAGGTTCAGGAGGAGGTCCCCGCATCGGCTTGCCAGGTGGATGGTCCTATCAATTGGAGTGTGCTGGAAACGATTCAATGAGCCTCAACAACAGACGCATTCGAGTGCTGTACAGCTTTCCCCACAAGTTGGGGGCAGACAGAATTTGTTACACTGCCTGGCAACAGGTGAATGGCCTGGCAGCGGCCGGAGCCGACCTCCTAGTCTACCCGGGCGCTGTGCACAGGCCAGTTCCCGCCGGCGTAACGGTTCATCCGACACTCGCCAAAGGGAAGTTACGGATTCCGTACAGGCTCCTGGGTAGCATGCGCGCGTTCGCCTTACACGACTGGATTGTTTCGCGCCGCATCGAGAAACTGAGGGACCACATCGATATCATTCACACCTGGCCCCTAGGGGCGCTCCAGACACTCAAGACGGCCGCCAGGCTGGGAATCCCCACCGTCCTAGAGAGACCCAATGCCAACACCCGTTTCGCCATGGAAGTGGTGCAGAAGGAGTGTGAGCGCCTGGGAGTCGCCCTGCCGCCCGACCATGAACACGCTTACAACCACGAGAAGTTACGCAGGGAAGAAGAGGAATACGCACTGGCCACTCGCCTGTTATGTCCATCCGATTTCGTCGTGAGGACCTTTCTGGACAAGGGATTCGCAGAGGAGAAGCTGGCGCGGCACATCTACGGCTTCGACGAGAACGCCTACTACCCCAGCAGCGAAGCGCGAGACCCCAAGCGGGGATTGACGATGTTGTTTGTGGGAGTCTGCGCAGTGAGAAAGGGCGTGCATTACGCGCTGGAGGCGTGGCTCAAGTCTCCGGCCAGTCAAGAAGGCACCTTTCTGATCGCCGGAGAGTTCCTGCCGGCATACGCCGAGAAGCTTGCTCCCATGCTTTCGCATCCAAGCGTGAAGGTCCTCGGACACCGTAACGATGTGCCGGAACTAATGCGAAAAAGCGATATCCTGGTTCTCCCCAGTATCGAGGAAGGCTTCGGTCTGGTGATCACCGAAGCAATGGGGAGCGGATGCGTCCCGCTCGCCTCCGAAGCATGCACCGAACTCTGCCGGCACATGGAGACGGGGCTGGCACATCGCGTCGGGGATGTTGCGACTCTTACGCAGCAAATCACGATGATGCATGAGGACCGCGCGCTTCTGGAGAGGCTGCGCGCAGCGTGCCTGAGGACTGTCAACGAGATAACATGGACCGCAGCCGGGGCAACGCTCCTCGATGTGTATCGCGAAACAATCTGCTCGCGACAAGAGACAGCGCTCGAAACCGGCGGGGTGCGATAACACTCGATGCCTCCGACGATCTCTGTCGTAATGCCGGTCTATAACCGCTTCGATCTCTTGAAGTATGCCGTCGAGAGTGTGCTGACTCAGTCGCTCCCCGTCTCCGAGGTGATTCTGGTGGACGACGGCTCGCTGGATGGCACCTCTGAATTGCTTCCCAAATACATCGAGGAGAACCCGGCCTGGCGGGACCGTGTTCGGTACTTCCACCAGGAGAACCAGGGACCAAACGTTGCCCGTAACACAGCCATTGCACATGCGAAGGGCGAATGGCTGGCCTTCAACGACAACGACGATCTCTGGCTTCCGCAAAAGCTGGAATGGCAATTCCGGGCGCTCGACCGATTCAAAGATCAATGTGGCGCTTGCATTACAGACGCCTGGTTCATGAATAATCCGTACATGAAGATGACTCTCTTTCAGCTTGCGGGCAAGCAACACCGTGAGAGCATCGGCATGATCCCAGACCCCCTCAAGTACATGCTCGAGAGGAGCTCGGTGGTAGGGGTGCATCCCATATGGCTGCAAAATCTCGTAACTCGAACAGACCTGGCACGCCGTGTGGGCGGGTTCGACCCGGCGTTCCGCTATGGCGATGACGATGACTTTGCTTTTCGACTCGCGTCGGAAACGAACTTCTGCTTTGTCAGTATGCCTATGGTGCTTATCGACAGGACGCTGCCTGCCGAGCGCCATGCCGGCGCGAGCAAGAGGTGGGACGACGTGGATTTTCGGCTCAGGATGGCCCAAGGCCGCATGGAAAAGCGGCTTCGGATGAGCGAGCGCCTGCCAGTCGAGGTTCGCGCGATGGTTCGGCGGGATCTTGCCGCCATCCATAGCGGCTGGGCAAACTGGTTCCTCCGGAAAGGCGAATATGGAAAAGCCAAGGCAGCGATCGCGGAGGCTCTGCAGCTTCACCGCACCTTCAATCTCGCGATCAAATCGGCGCTGATCCGATTTGCGCCAAGGCTCACTCGAAAACTCGCCCAAATGCGGGAGGAGTATCGGAGCCGCAGGGATTTCGGTATTGGGTAAGAAGCAACGAATCATAATGAAGAACGCACGATGAGCTCCAAACCGCAGCCGCTGGTGAGCGTCGTCACGCCGATGTATAACGAGGCTGAGCATCTGGCCGAATGCATCGAGAGCGTCCTCGGCCAGACCTATCAAAATTGGGAGTACGTAATCGTCGACAACTGCAGCACGGATGGGTCCGTGGACCTCGCCTGCCGGTACGCTGCCAGAGATCACCGGATTCGGGTGTCTCACAATACGCAGTTTCTGAAGGCGGTCGCCAACCACAACGCCGCGCTACGCCAGATCTCTCCCGCCAGTAAGTACTGTAAGATGGTGTTTGCCGACGACTGGATCTTCCCTGAGTGCCTCGAACGGATGGTTGCCGTCGGCGAGGCACACCCCTCGGTGGGAGTGCTTGGCGCCTATGGACTGGAGGGCCCGCAAGTCGTGTGGACGGGGCTACCGTATCCCAGTACCGTAGTGTCTGGTTACGACATCTGCCGTCGCCTCTTCCTGGATGGCCTGTATGTGTTCGGGACGGCGACTTCCCTGCTCTACCGGGCCGACCTTGTGAGAAGCCGAGAGTGCTTTTACAACGAAGCGAATATCCATGCCGACATGGAGACGTGTATCGCACTTCTCAAAACGTGCGACTTCGGCTTTGTTCACCAGGTACTTACGTTCACAAGAGTGCGCGCACAGTCGCGGATTTCGATGTCGAGGAACATGAATACTCTGGCGGCCAGTAACTTACACCATCTGACGGCCTACGCCAGGGAGTTTTTGAGTCAGGAGGAATTCGACGCGTGTCTGAAGCGGAGCTTGGCCGACTACTATAGGTATCTGGCGGCCGGTCTGCTGCGGGGCCGTGCCAAGAGCTTCTGGGAGTACCATCGGAGTGCACTCCGGGACGCCGGCGTTGGCTTTAGTCGGGCACGCCTGGGCAGAGCGGTGCTGTCAACATTGTTCAACGCCGGCTTGAATCCCAGGGCCAGTATCCGGAGGATTCTGCGGGTTACGCCCGATCAGAGCACCGCGTTTCAAACCAAAATGAAGGCTTCAGGATCGATTGCAGCCCCTGACAAGCGCGCGGCGCAGCACCAATAAGCCGATCCTTCGGAGCGTAACTGCGAACCACGGGCGTGTAGTGAGGACGAGTTTGAATCACGAAACACAGGAAGAGCTCTACGCGGGGCAGCGTTCGCAGTTTGCGGATGGAGCCCGACAGGAATCCGGCACCGCGTCAGAAACCGGGCGTCGGCGGCCCAGGCTAGGCGTGTTTGGCCATTTCGGGGACATCAACTTCGGGAACGAGAGCACTTTACAGTCACTGCTGTATCATCTTCGACATCGCCTTCCGAATAGCGAGATCACATGTATCTGCACGAACCCGGTAGCCGCGGGTCGGGCCTATAACGTCACTACAGCTTCGATGAACGGTGTCGCCCTAAAGCCGCTGTGGTTCCGGAGCAACCCCTTCGCGCGGTTAGTCCGGAAGCTCCTCATCGGCATACCGAGCGAACCATACAGGTGGATACAGGCCTTCGGCATTCTTAGGCGACTGGACGTGCTTATCGTTTCAGGAACGGGCTTGCTGACAGATATCAGTGGCCTTCTCAACTGGGGCCCATATACCGTGTTCAAATGGACGTTAATGGCCAAACTGTGCCGCTGCAAGGTGGTCTTTGTGAGCGTGGGCGCCGGTCCCGTGTATGGCGCTGTTGGCAGGCTTCTGGTAAGAGCAGCACTCCGTCTGGCGGACTTCCGCTCTTATCGAGACGCAGCCACCAAGCAGTTCCTGGACGATCTCGGCTTTCGGACGCGTCGTGACAAGGTATATCCAGATCTAGCGTTCAGTTTACCCAGGACGGCGATACCCGCCGACGAATTCCCAAGAGGTCCCCGGCCCGTGGTTGGCCTCGGCTTGATGCTTTACGCCGGCAGGCAAAGCGTGGATAGGCCCAGCGCGACGATTTATGCAGAGTACCTCGAGAGCCTGGTGGTTTTCGTGCGGTGGCTACTGGCTCACGGCTACGATATCAGACTTTTAACTGGCGACATATGCGATAGGCCCGCCGTCCGGGACTTCATTGGCCTACTGAGGGAACGGTCGGTGGTTTATGATGAAGGGCGAGTGGTTGACGATCCAGTGTCGTCTGTTGACGACCTCCTCTCGCAACTGTCGCGGACGGATCTGGTAGTCGCAACCCGGTTTCATAATGTCCTGTTGGCTCTACTTCTCAACAAGCCGGCGATCTCAATTTCATTCCATCAAAAGTGCGAGTCCCTGATGAGTGGCATGGGTTTGTCGGAGTATTGCCAGGACATCAAGAACCTTAATGCCGAGACATTGATACGGCAGTTTGGCGATCTTCGGAAGGATGCGCCACGGCTGAAGTATCTGATCAAGGAGAAGACGGAACAGTTTCGGAGCGACTTGGACGAGCAGTACAAGGTGATCCTCGAGGAATTGCCGACCGGGTAACGGAGTCGATCAAGCGGTGGCACGGGAACGGTCATCGGGTGTTGGGTCACAGGGAAGGTGCCTCATGGGACAGGTGAGCGAGAAATATCACAAACACGAGTTTTGGGCTAAAGAGAATTTGCAATACGCGCAGGCCCATTTCCGCCTGGAAAAGGTCGCCGGAATTGTAAATCGAATTGCAGGAGACCAACCGTGCGATCTACTCGATGTTGGTTGCGGACCGGCGACTCTCAGGCGACTGCTCCGAAGGAACGTACAGTATCATGGGATTGACATAGCAATTCACACGCCGTCGCCGGATCTCGTGCAGAGCGATTTCGTGGAAGGGCCGATCGCATTTGGCGGCAAGCGGTTCGACATAATTGTGGCGCAAGGGGTCTTCGAGTATATTGGCAAGGTTCAGTTGGAGAAGTTTGGCGAAATACGGGAGCTTTTGAATAGCGGCGGCCGATTCGTTGCGTCGTACGTCAATTTCAATCATCGAAATGCGAGCATTTGGCCCGCGTATAATAATATTCAGCCCATCGAGGAGTTTCGATCGGACCTTGCGTCTGTTTTCGATATAGAGCAGTCTTTCCCGACTTCTCACCATTGGCATCATCGTGAGCCGAGGCGGCAATTCATGAAGAGAATTCAGATGCGGCTAAACATGACTATTCCGGTCATCAGTCACTTGTTCGCGGTGGAGTATGTGTTCATCTGTTGCTTGCCTGGCTCGAGGAGGAGTGAAAACCAGGGGGGGCATCGAGCGGGTTGAGTACCTGCCAGGTACGCACGGTGCCATGGCGAAGTAGTTTGATCGAGTGACAGTCCATGACTTTTGAGAAGACGAAGCTGCCGGGAGTGTTCGAGATTCGTATCGAACCCAAGCCGGACGAGAGGGGCTTTTTTGCCCGCTGCTGGTGCCAGCGGGAATTTGAAGATAACGGCCTGAATTCGAAGCTGGTGCAATGCAGTGTTTCGTTTAACGTGCGGAAAGGGACGCTGCGCGGCATGCACTATCAAACGGCGCCGAATCAGGAGACCAAAGTTGTGCGTTGCACCAAGGGGGCGCTGTACGACGTGGTCATCGATCTGCGCCGGAACTCGCCAACGTTCGGAGATTGGGCCGCGGTGGTTTTGACGGCTGCCAGCCGGAACATGGTCTACGTGCCGGAGGGTTGCGGGCACGGCTTTCTGACGCTGGAAGACGAGACCGAGGTAATGTATCAGATTTCGGAGTTTTACAGCCCAGAATCGGCCCGGGGGGTGCGCTGGGACGATCCGGCATTTCGAATCGTCTGGCCCGGCGAGGTGAAAGTGATCTCCGACCGGGATCGCACGTACCCGGACTTCGAATTAGCGCAATGTGTTTCCTGAAGATACTCGACGGAAGAACGGCGGCGGAAACCGGCCGGGACCTGCACGGTTTTGCCACGGAACTGTACCCCACGTGCCGAAGCATCACCGGCGATGGCATCCGGCGGACCTTGGCCTCGATCGCAAACCGGATTCCGTTACAGACCTTCGAGGTTCCCACGGGCACGCCGGTTTTCGACTGGACCGTCCCTAAAGAGTGGAATATTCGCGACGCGTATATCAAGGCGGCAAGAAGCGGGAAGCGGGTTGTGGACTTCCAGCGTTCGAACCTGCACGTCGTAAATTACAGCTTGCCGGTTCATGCGACCATGCCTCTGAGCGCACTCAAGCCGCACTTGTTCACGCTTCCACAAAGTCCCGATTGGATTCCTTACCGAACTTCCTACTACCAGGAAGACTGGGGATTCTGCCTGTCTCATAGCCAGATGCTGGCGCTCGAAGATGGCGATTACGAGGTTTGTATCGACTCCACCTTGGAGAGCGGGCACCTGACCTACGGCGAGTGTTATTTGCCCGGGAGGTCGACCGACGAGGTTTTGATCTCAACTCATGCCTGCCATCCATCCCTGGCCAACGACAACCTCTCGGGGTTGACCGTGGCAACCTCGCTGGCGCAGTTATTGTCCCAGCAGGATCATCACTACTCGTATCGGTTCTTGTTTATTCCAGGAACGATCGGGGCCATCACGTGGCTAGCGCGAAACCACGAGAGGGTTGGGCGCGTACGACATGGGCTGGTTCTGACGTGCGTTGGGGACGCGGGCGGATTCCATTACAAGAAGAGCCGCCGCGGCAACGCCGAGATCGACCGGGCCGCAGCGCATGTTCTGCGCCACCAGAGTGAACCATCGGAAGTTCTGGAATTCTCCCCATACGGCTACGACGAACGGCAGTACTGCTCTCCCGGTTTCAATCTCCCGGTAGGCTGCCTGATGCGGAGTGTTTGGGGAACCTTTCCGGAGTATCACACTTCAGCCGACAACCTCGCATTTATTCAGCCCTTGCAACTGGCCGGATCGCTCCGCCTGTGCGCCGCCATCTTAGATGTACTGGAAGGCAATCGGCGATATCGCAATCTCAGCCCTTGTTGTGAACCGCAGCTAGGACGGCGAAACCTCTACCGAACAGGCGGCGGGACGCCTGGACTGGAGATATCGGCACGGCTGTGGGTGCTGAATCTCTCCGATGGGGAGCACTCACTGCTCGATATCGCGGAGCGTTCCGGTATTTCCTTCGCGGCAATCAGCGATGCGGCGAGGTTGTTGTGCGAAAGTGGACTGCTGGCTGCCGTGACTGACGGTGGCGCTCACTGAGCGCCCCAGAAGTTCCCTCGGGCAAGCTGGTACCAAGATCCCAAACTTTTGGATCTGGGATCTCCGCGAATCGTCCTGATTCGCGATAACTTCCTTATCATCAATCTCTTGGCGCGTTGAAACCGATTGGACTTCGGCGTGCTTAACAGGGGGTGCGACATGAGATTACTATTGACTGGACACAGAGGCTATATCGGCGCGGTTGCGGGGCCGATGCTGCGGTCTGCCGGCCATGAGGTGGTCGGCCTGGACACAGATTTGTTTGCAGGCTGTGAGTTCGGGCAACCAGCCCAGGAAATACCTGAAATCCGCAAAGACATCCGCGACTTGACGAGAGCGGATCTCGAGGGCTTTGATGCGGTGGTGCATCTGGCTGCGCTGTCTAACGACCCGTTAGGCAACCTCGATGGCGACCTTACTTACGACATCAACCACAGAGCCTCAGTCCGGCTGGCCGTACTAGCCAAAGAGGCAGGTGCGCGGCGCTTCGTTTTCTCGTCGTCCTGCAGCACTTATGGAGCAGCAGGGGACGCGATCCATGATGAAACCGCGCCTCTGAGCCCTGTGACAGCTTATGCCGAATCCAAAGTCTTCGTGGAGCGTGACCTGGCACGGCTGGCGGACGAGACTTTCAGCCCGACTTATCTGAGAAATGCGACCGCTTACGGAGCGTCTCCCAGATTGCGGCTGGACGTGGTATTGAACGACCTGGTGGCGTGGGCGCACACCACTGGCAAAGTGTATATCAAGAGCGACGGGACGCCATGGCGCCCCATTGTGCACATTCGTGACATTACCGCGGCGATCCTGAGCGTGCTCGAAGCTCCGCAGGACGCCATTCACAACGAGACCTTCAACGTCGGCCAGACGGAGGAGAACTACCGCATCCGCGAGCTGGCTGCGATCGTTGCCGAAACCGTTCCGGGCTGCCATGTCGAGTACGCCGCCGACGGTGGGCCCGACAAGCGCTGCTACCGCATCAATTGTGACAAGATCCGGCGCGCTCTGCCGAGCTTCCGTCCACAGTGGACGGCCCGCAAAGGAGCGCAGGAGCTATATGAGGCTTATCGGGCGGCCGGGCTGCGTTTTGCGGATCTTGAGTACGGCCGTTATACCCGGATCAGTCACATACAGAAAATGATGAAGGCGGGGCGGCTGGACAGCTCGCTGCGATGGATACGGCAGCCCGTCGAGGCGGCAGAGGTCGCCTAATCCAGCGCGAACTTCCGAGAGAGCATATGGCCACAATAACTCTTCCCACCAACACCCAGCAGCAAGGAACCTCAACTAAGGTGTGCCGCTTCTGCGGCGCGGGCTTGCGGCGGACCTTTATCGACTTAGGGATGTCCCCGCTTTGCGAGACCTACCCGTCAGCCGCCGACCTCAATCGCGGCGAGGTCTACTATCCGCTCCACGTCTACGTTTGCGACGAGTGCTTCCTGGTGCAACTCGAAGAATACGAGAGCGCGGAGAGTATTTTTAGCGACTACGCATATTTCTCGTCCTACTCGGATTCCTGGCTCAAGCACGCCGACACTTATTGCGAAAAGATGATGACGCGCACCGGCCTCAACGAGCAGAGCTTCGTTGTCGAAGTGGCCAGTAACGACGGCTATCTGTTGCAGTATTTCGTCAAGCGCGACGTGCCGGTATTGGGCATTGAGCCGGCGTCGAATGTGGCTAAGGTGGCTGTCGAAAAGGGAGTACCGACGCTGGTCCGCTTCTTCGGCACGCAACTGGCGGAGGAACTGGCCGCGGAGGGCCGTTGCGCAGACTTGGTTCTCGGCAACAATGTGTTGGCGCAGGTCCCGGACCTGAACGATTTTGTGGAGGGGCTCAAGATCTTGCTGAAGCCCGATGGGGTCCTGACGCTGGAGTTCCCCCACCTGCTGCGGCTGATACAGCGAAACGAGTTTGACACGATCTACCACGAGCACTTCTCGTACTTTTCGATGATTTCTACTCTGCGCATCCTGGAGGCTCATGGGCTGAAGGTGTTCGACGTGGAAGAGTTGCTGAGTCATGGAGGCTCACTGCGGGTCTACGCCTGCAGAGCGGAAAACCAGACGCGTGACATTGAGCCGAGGGTTCGGGAACTGATTGCGGAGGAAGAAAGGGCTGGGCTAGCTTCGGTGGAGGGTTACGATAGCTTCGCGCGGCAAGTGAAGCAGACCAAGTTGGCGCTGACAGGTTTTCTCTTGACCGCCGCAGAAGACGGCAAATCGGTTGCAGGGTACGGAGCGCCGGGTAAGAGCGCGACGCTGCTGCATTATTGCGGTATCGGGAAAGATCTCATCGAGTACACGGTGGACCGGAGCCAGTACAAGCAGGGACGGTTCCTGCCGGGGACCCATATTCCGATCTATCATCCGAGCCGGATTCGCGAGACCAAACCGGACTATGTGGTCATCCTTCCCTGGAATCTGAAAGACGAGATTAT
>Ga0181523_10001205_pt1 | contig 27921 bp, 31 predicted proteins | sample PEATcosm2014_Bin_43_FD_119752 | JGI IMG/M metagenome (GOLD analysis project Ga0181523, IMG submission 119752) | Peatland microbial communities from MTU Mesocosm Facility, Houghton, MI, USA - PEATcosm2014_Bin05_30_metaG | ecosystem: Environmental > Terrestrial > Soil > Wetlands > Peat | place... | reverse complement strand
GCAGCCGGGACCCGGAACTGGCGCGCCAGTTGGCCGACGCCATCGCCCATGAAGCGGCGCAGTTGGACCGGACCATCGGCAGTTTCCTGGGAGGCGCACGGGTTGCAACGGCAAGTTCTTGATAGTAGCGATTGCAGGCTGCGATCAAAATCGCGGCCATGCGAAAGGATGATTCACATGAAGCACACGAAATCGATCACCATGAAACTGCTGACCATCTTTACTCTGCTGCTGCTCGCTGTCAGCGGCGCCGCCGCTCAGTCACTCGGAGAGGCCGCACGGAGCGCTCGCAAGAACAAGCCCGATACGACTTCGACCAGCCACGTTTACGATAACGACAATCTGCCTACCAACGATGGTCTGAGCGTGGTCGGCCCGGCCCCAACCGATAGCAAGTCTGCGGGAACCCCAAAGGCCGCCGCTGTCGACCCCGCCACCGCGCGCCAGCAGACGGCGGACGCGTGGAAGGAAAAGCTCGACAAGCAGAAAGAAAAAATCGCTGCCTTGAGTCACGAACTCGATCTCGATCAGCGCGAACTTCAATTGCATTCGGCTGCACTGCAAACCGATCCGACCATCGCCGTGCGCGACGTCAAGTTTAATAAGGACGCGGCGCAGTACAAGAGCGATCTCGATGCCAAGCAGAAGGCGCTTGACACCGCCCGCCAGGAAATGGACGATCTCCAGGACCAGGCGCACAAGGCCGGCGTCGCGCAGAACGACAAAGACAGCGACAAAGATAAGGATAAAGACAAGGACAACAGCAAGGACAAATAAGGGTTATCACGTTTTTCTCGTGCGCTCCCGAATCTGCCGCGCGTGATGCCGCCCGTGGACCCAGTGGAACTTGCGCCACTCGTCGGCCGTCAAAGGTCCCAGAAAAGGATGGTCCATGATTTTCGTCCGACTGCCGAACCTGCGTTCGCAATCATCCAGACCCGAGGCCATCCTCTGAAGCTCAGGCAACATGGCTTGCCGAACCTCTTCCGAGGGCATGCCTCGCGGCATCACGCGTTCCGGGCCCTTGCGCCCTCCGGGGAAATAGCCGAGATTCACCACCAGCAGAGTGGCCACGCGATGTTTCAGCGTAGCTCGCGTAGCCAGTGGAGTACCTCGTTCCAAGCATTTTGTCGTTCCGCGGCTGGTGGTCGTATAGGTGAGGAGAAGGTGTTCCAGGATCTGGGCAGCATTCCACTTTCCGGCAGGAGCCTGCTCCAATCCACGGGCGCTGGCACTACCCATTGCTTCTTCGAGTTCCTGCCGCAAACGTTCGAGATAATCCATGGCGTTGATTGAGTACAATCATTCGCTAGAACGACCGTCGCTAGAACGATCGTCGCGAATTCGTTAGCCAAACTACTACAGAAAACGTAAACAGGAAATTATTGATGAAGACGACAACGATGAAGACGACAACGATGAGAAAACTATTCTTCGCAATTCTAGCAGCGGGATTGCTGGCCGGGTGCTCTTCGGAGCCCAGCAAGCCGGCAGCGTCCGAGGCCTCCAAACCGAAAGCTCCCGAGGCCATCACCGGCAGCAGCGCCCTCTACAAGTGCTATATTTCCGCCCGCGGCTGGGCGTCGGACGCTCAACCATTTCGTGCCGAATCGCGAGTTGCGGCCGACTCCAACGGCCACGACGGCAAGGCTGGAGAGTGGCGGGTTGGATTCGCCTCGCCCTCGCTGCGCTCGACCAAATTCTATACCTGGGCAAACGACGATATTTCTCACGGCGTCGATGACACTTACAGCCCGACCAATTCCAGCACCCAGGTTTTCAACGTCCAGTTTCTCAAAACGGATACCGATAAGGCCTTTGCCGCCTCCCAGCAGCACGGCGGAGACGCGTTGCTGCAGGCCGAACCCAACATCCCCGTCCTTTATGTACTCGACTGGGACCGGCAGAAAAACGAACTCCTGTGGCACGTAATTTACGGAATCGACCGAGAGACTGCCAAGCTGCGGGTAGCCGTGAACGCATCCACGGGGGACTTTTCGCGCGTCGAGAAGTAGGAATGGAGAAGTAGCAATCAGGCCGGAATCGACTGCCCGGCAACGACCTGGTATTCGCTCTTGACCAAGCCGCTGGGATAGTGCTGCGTGGCTACGTGACGCAGTCGGACATCGCGTGGCAGGGCGCCGAAGAGAGGGATTCCGTCTCCAATGAGCACCGGCACCCGAGTGATAATCAGACGTTGCACCAAACCTGCGCGCAGAAATCCTTGAATCGTGATCCCTCCGTCGACATAGATGTGATGGACGCCACTGGCGGCGAGTTTTGCAACGATCCCAGCCGGAGAGCCGGCCATCTGTTCCACAACGCCTCCGCGCACACCCGACAAGTCGACCGGCCGACTGCTCAGGACGACCACGCGCTTGTCGCCGTATGGCCAGGTCGCAAAGCTCAGAACCGTCTCGAAGGTCTTGCGGCCGATCACCAGCGCGTCGACGCTGGCCATGAACTCGTCGTAGCCATGGGGTTCGCCGCCGCCCTCCGGCAGAAAGTCGAAATCGCCATTCAGCCGCGCGATAAAGCCGTCAACGCTGGTCCCTATAAAGACCGACACCGTCATCGCAGACTCCTCAAAGGTTGCAGCGAGAATCCAAGTAATGTGGTGGAGCGACGGGCGTCGTGCGAGCCTGCCCTGAGCGCAGTCGAAGGGTCCTGCCGGGCGGGGACGCCCGGCTCTCCACCGGCAAACCTCATTGTGCTTTCGCCAGCCGCTCCAGCGAAGCGTGCGCATCCTTGGCAAACGGGCCTTCGGGCAGAATCTTGAGGTACTGCTCGTAGTACTTCCTGGCTTCCGCTTTATCTCCAAGCTTTTCCTGGCACACGGCAAGACGGAAGCTGGCCACGGCGTCGCCTTCCTTGTAGTAAAGAGCTTCCTTGTAGCGTTCCAGCGCCGCTTTGTAATTCTTGCGCCGGAAATAAAAATCGCCGACCCCAATGTCTTTCTGCGCCTTCATCGGGTTCCAGGGGTGGAATTCCTGTATGCCGGAGGTATCAGGAATATCCGGAGCCTCGAGATCCCCAGCCACATCCTTGCTGCCGGGATGATTCTTGGCGTCGTCCCTGGGTGGGCTGGTATCGATTCTCGTGTCGCGGCTCGAGCTTTCCTCCGCATCGCGAGTGGCCGCTGCCGGCTTGTCCGGTGCAGTTTTGTCCGGAGAATCCTGTGCCAGCGAAAGAGTGGTCAGCAGCGCCAATAAAACAATCAGGAATCGAATACGCACGACTTTATTGTATCGTTTCCGAGCAAGGCCGAAGCGTTCGCCGACTGGTCGAGGAGAGACCTCAGCGATGACGCCAAAAAAATCAGGCCGCCCACAATCGGACGGCCTGGTTCGGTAGTCCTCCGGGGAGGAGGGGCTAGCTTATCTTATAAAGACGGCGGAGTCGCGCTCGCCGAAGGAGACGTTGTCGAGTTGCTGGGCGCCTTCGCCGGAGTCGTTGCATCCCCGGTATTGGTCATCAGGCGGATATCTACTCGGCGGTTCTTGGCCCGACCGTCTCGAGTTTTATTCGTATCGACCGGTTTGTCCTTACCCACCCCGATCAAATAAATCTTGTAGGCGGGAACACTCTTCTCCGCCGCCAGGTACTGAATCACAGCATCGGCGCGGCGCTGGCTCAGAGCGTAGTTATAGTCTGCGCTGCCCACGGAGTCGGTCGCGCCCTCTACCGTGATGATGTATCCCTTGGTATTGGCGACGCTGGCAGCCAACTGGTCGATAGCGTCCTTCGCTTCCTTCGTCAGATTATCCTTGTTGAATCCGAACAGCACCGCCGTCTCCACCACCGGGTGATAGGTGTCCAGGTTGACGACAGCGTTGGTCAGGACATCCACACGCTGGGTAGCGCTGTTCGCGGACAGTTGTGCCTGGTCAGCCGCGCTGCCCGCCGCCAGAGCCTTCTGGTCCGCGGCTGCGGCCTGCGCCTGCACTCCTTGGATACCGGCTTGGGCGCGTTGATCGACGTCCTTGATGTCCTTCGAATTCTTCGCCGTCAGGTCATCAAGCTCATTCGTCTTGTTGATCAGCGGCGTAGTCTGTTCTCGAACATAATTCTTGGTTGTGCATCCGATCGTTGCGGCCAGTGCGACCGCCAGCATTAGGGTCAACTTCAACGAGGTGCGATTCATGATTTTTAGGGCTCCTTGCCCAAGTATTGCTCTATCTTGAAATCCGATGTCAGATCCTACCAAACCAGGTCCTGCTAAAAGTCTCTGAACGCGGACCCGCTACCTTCTAATGCACGGCGCGTGCCATTGCGCGCACGCAAAGGAAACGTCTAAACCATTTTATATCAATACCTTGAGAACTGACTGTGGGAAACGCAGGGTCCCCCGACTAAGGCAATCATGATATAAAGCGTAGAAATTTTATACTGTTTGGATTTTCGCTGGAATTACAGACACTGGCTATTCCCTGTACTAACTGGCAAGCCAACAATTGATTAGGAGAGGATGTCAGCCTCAATGCGCGATCTTGTCCCAAGCTTTCTCAAATTGCGAAACCAGCGGCATCTCGCTTTTCTGCAATCCGCCGCGCCCCATCACGCGCCACAGATAGGTCTGCGAAGGCCGGCTGCTCGCATCACCGCCGTGCGCATCATAGACAGCCAGCACGTCCTCTGAACCACGCGACTGCACCAGCAGCATGACGTCAGCCTCTTGCGGACGGTACACCACAATCAGTTTGCCCCACTTCTGGATCGCATCCTGGACGCGAGCAATCGCTTCCCGGTCCTCGGGCAACAGATTGGGATTGAACTGACCACCATCGTATGCGGCCACATAAACGAAGCGCGCGTTGGCAAAAATACGCGGCATCTCCGGAGTGCTCTCGGCCCAGGCGACAGCAGTGCTCATCGCCAGAAATACCAGCACCACGGCAAAGATATTCTTCTTCACAGTCTTCTTCATATGACTAACCCTACTATAAGGAATGCCGCTGGGAGCGCCCGAGTTGTAAGCCTCGGTAACCCGCCTCACATTACCGGCGGGACACTGATCCCCATGATCGCAAGAACGCGTATGAGCTCGCGGCGAACCACCGCCGCAGTCGTCAGCAGGAACCTTCTTCGGCCTTCGTCCGCTTCGCTAAGGATGGGATAGCGATGATAGAAAGTGTTAAAAAGCTGCGCCAGTTGGAACGTATGCTTAGCCAGATAAGCCGGTTCAGTGGCCGCAATGCACTGGCTGACAATATAAGAAGTCTTGGCGGCCGCAAGCCAGAGTTCCCAGATATCGTCGCTGGATTCGCCGTTGAGATATTTAGCAAAATCCGCCGTAGGGACGAGGCTTGCCTCGTCTCCGCCGGCGCCAGCACTGCCCGAGGCCAGAGAAGCGCGCCCAGCCGAGTCACGACAGAAACCTTCCGGATCGAGTCCACCTTTGCGGAAAATATTCGAAGCGCGGACGACCGCATACTGCGCATAAGGCCCCGTGTCGCCCTCGAAACTCAGAGCATCCTTGAAGTCGAATGCGATCACCGAGGGCTTCGTGAACTTCAGCATGAAGTAGCGCAGCGCCCCAATCGCGATCTGCGTGGCGATGCCGCCGCGCTCTGCTTCGCTTAACCCAGGATGACGCTCATCAACCTCTTTGCGAGCCGACGTAATAAGAGCATCCAGAAGGTCGTCGGCTTTCACGCCAAAACCCTTGCGCCCCGAAACCTCGATCCACGACCTCTGTTTATCTTCGTCGCTCAGTTGGTAGCCAAGTTCGGCGGCGCAACGCGGCGTGAGCGCAACCATCTCGTAAGAAAAGTGCGTGTAGCGGTCGGCCGCTTCGTCGTGGCCAAGTCCGCGCAAAGCTTCAAGCACCGTGTTCTGCGCTTCGGACTGCCGCGCATCGATGACGTTGTAGATCTCCGCCACATCGCCAAAGTGCGGATGTTTTTTTTCGCCATCAACTGTGGAAATCCAGCACCAGTGACCTTTGGGCAGAAAGTGACCCTCCGAATCACGTTCGTAATAATGGAACTTACGGTAACCGAAGTCGCGCCCCAGCAGGCCGAACTTCCACATGTGATAAGCAATGTCCTTGCCGACGTAGCCAACAGTTTTGTTGGAACGAACGATGACCTTTTGACATTCGATCTCCCGGACCCTAGGAAGCAACCGGTTCACAGCGCACTCGTAGTTCGCCTCTTGTGAGCCCTCACCCTCTGAGGCCGCCTCGGCTCCAGTTGGTATATGCCTGACCCGGACGCCCGTCTCCCCGGCTCGGGAGGGATATGTGTCAACGAGCAGATCTTCCTTCTGGAGTTCGACCTTTCGCGTATCCTCCGCGCTGCCGGTATCAGGCCGACGCATCACCCAGCAGCCCTTGTTCTTGCCTTGCGTTTCGAGGCTGAGCACGCCGGATTGCTTGAGCTTTGTAAAGGCGGCGTCCCAGAAATGCAGGTGCAGGATTTCGCTCTCACGAGGCAGGAAATCGTACTTAATATCGAGTCGATCCATAGTTTCAACATGCCGCTTGAGAACAGCGACCGAAATCAAGTCAGCCATTTCCGCATATTGATTTTTGCCGCCCTCCATGGCGTGTAGAACCTTGTCTCGGAGGTGTCGTCCTTCCTCAGGATGTGTTTCGTACCACTGTGATGTGGCCGCATAAAGGTCCCAGCAAAGGTAATCGAAGCGGGCGGTTGGCCAGGGGTTGGGGAGAGGCCAGGGGATAGTCCGCGACGGATGGAATAGAAAGCTATGTTCATAGCCCGGCTTGTCGATCAATTGCTTTAGCTGGTACACGCTAATTTCGTTCGCTGAGAATCCCACCACCACGTCGGCGACCTGCACGCCGGTGTTGTCAATGTAATTCTGGACGTCCACTTCCCTGCCCGCAAAGCGCAGCAGGCGGACGAACGTATCGCCAAGAATAGCGTTGCGCAGGTGCCCTATATGCGCCGCTTTATTGGGATTGATGCTCGAATGCTCGACCAATACCTTACCGGTAGGAATGTTCGGCGATGGCTTGTGGTCCGCGATGAGTTTGGTTGCCAGATAACCACGATCCACATAGGCATTTATGTATGCAAATTTCGGCTGCAGTGACTTAAAGCCTTCGATCGGGCCAACGCCCTCGGCGACGTCTTGCGTAATTTGTAAAGGTGCCTTGCGGCTGTAGCTCAGGAAAGCCTCCGGATTGTGCCTCTTCGCCTGTTTGATCAGCTCGTACGCTAGGGGAAGAGCGTAGTCCCCCATTCCAGTCCGGGGTGGTTGTTCGACGACGATGGCAAGTTCGTCGCAGGCTTTTGGGGACAGGCCCATGAACTGAGTGCGTCGTAGGAAGCCACGCACATGCTCGCGGAGAACACATTCCAGATATCGATACAAGGATGCCCTCTAACTTATTGCTAACCCATTGAACGACCAGTGATTCTAACAAACTCGCGGCGAGCGGCGAGTTTGACGGAGCTAGCGCGGTTCCCTATGATGAAAGATCGGTCGTTGGTCGCTAGTCGTTGGTCGTTAGCCTGCACAACAGCAATAGCGCAATCTACTAGCTTCTAGACTGCTCGCTTGCCCGCTCGCCAACAACTAACGACCAAAGACCAACGACGGTTTTTATGCGTATAGCTTACCTAGACTGTTTTTCCGGCATAAGCGGCGACATGTTTCTAGGCGCGCTGGTAGACGCCGGCGTGTCTCCCAAGCTTCTGGAAGACGCGATAGAGGCGCTTGATATCGGTGCCCGATTGGAAATTTCAAGGGTGACGCGGGCTGGAATTGCGGCAACCAAAGTGAATGTATACGTCCACGGAGAAAAAGACCCGCCACGCGAAGTTTTCTGGGAGCAACATGACCATCCCCACCCCCACGAGCACGAGCACGTTCACGATGAGACCGTGTGGCGGCGGGGCTCTGCCCCGCCCAGGGCCGAACAAAGCTCCGTCGCCACACAACATGCTAGGGGGCTAAGCGAAATTCGCCGCATTATCGAGGAAGCCGCCATCAGCACCACCACGAAAACTACCGCCATCAAAATTTTCGAAGCGCTGGGCGAAGCCGAAGCCGAGATTCACCATACCTCCATCGATCAAGTCCACTTTCACGAAGTCGGCGCCGTGGATGCTATGGTGGATATTGTCTGCGCCGCAGTGGGAGCGGAATCTCTCGCGGTCGAAGAGTGGGTGTGCTCGCCACTGAACGTCGGCGGTGGAACCGTCAAATGCGCCCACGGAACGCTTCCCGTACCGGCGCCGGCCACTCTGAAGTTGCTGCGGGACGCACCCGTGTATTCATCAGGACCACAAGTCGAACTGGTGACGCCGACAGGCGCGGCTATCGTCAAGACGCTGAGCGCGCGGTTCGCGCCGTTTCCGGCGATGAAGATCGAGAAGGCGGGATACGGCGCGGGAACCCGGGATTTCCCCGAGCATCCCAACCTGCTCCGGCTAACCATTGGAGAAGCCAGTCCCGCCGATAGTGCAAGCACATCTCCAAATATGCCCAATTCCTCCATTTCCAACGAGAAGATCACCGTGCTCGAAGCCAATCTCGATGATCTGAGCCCGCAAGTGCTGGCCTACGCCATGGAGCGATTGCTGGCCGAGGGCGCGCTCGATGTCTTCAGCATCCCGGTGCAAATGAAGAAGAGCCGTCCCGGCGCGTTGCTCACCGTGCTGGCAAGAGTAGAGGACGCGAATCGCTTAACCAAGCTGATCTTTGCCGAAACCACAACTCTGGGCGTGCGCCGCCGCGAGGAGCAACGACAGACGCTCTCGCGACGATGGGAGACGGTCGACACAACCTGGGGGCGCGTCCGCATCAAGATTGCCAGCATGAACGGAAGCATTTCGAACTATGCGCCAGAATACGAAGATTGCAAGGCGCTGGCCGAAGCACATCACATACCGCTAAAAGAAGTGCTCCAGGAAGCAGTGCAGGCATACGCCAACGGCAACCGAAAATCATGATTCGATTCTCAAAATTCGCGATCGTAAATTAGGAGGATTGATGCCAACGCTCAATTTGTTGCGCGATCTGGTGCAGCGCGTGCCCGGCCGCCTCGAGAAGCTTTCCCCGGCGACGGTCGAAAGCAAGCCCACACCGTCGGCCTGGTCTCCGAAAGAGGAGCTGGGACATCTACTGGATTCAGCCGCCAACAATCATCAACGGATCGTTCGCGCGCAATTCGAAGACAAACTCGCCTTGCCCGGCTACGAGCAGAATCGCTGGGTAGCCGTGCATGCTTACCAGCGCCGCGACTGGGTAGAGCTGATCGAGTTGTGGCAGGCATTCAACCGGCAATTGCTGGCCGCCGCCGAAGCCGTGCCTGACTCCGCGTGGTCACACACCCTGACCGTCGCCAGTTCTGAACCACTGACCCTCCAGTTCGTATTCGATGATTACGTGACACACATGATGCACCACTTAAAGCACATCGGAATCGAAGTGGACGACATAGCATCGAATGCAACCAACGCCGCTTAAGCCCGCCTATTCAGATTTTGACCTTGTTTTTGAAGGGGCGCTGCCTCAGCTGCGCACTAAGGTCTTGAAAGGGCACAGTTTTGAAAGGGTGCGGCTTCAGCCGCACCGTAAGCGGCACAATGGACAGCGGCTTCAGCCGCCGAGGTAAGATTTCGACTCCAAGGACAGAATGAGCAAGAAGTTCTACATCACGACTCCGATCTACTACGTCAACGCGCATCCGCACATCGGACACGCCTACACCACCATTGCCTGCGACACGATCGCTCGCCGCCATCGCATGCTGGGCGACGACACCTGGTTTTTGACTGGCACCGACGAGCACGGTCAAAAGATCGAGCGTTCTGCCCAGGCCGCGGGCAAAACTCCGCAGCAGTTGACCGACGAAGTCTCCGCCGAATTCCGTGGGCTCTGGGATCGCATGGGTTTGACCTACGACGATTTCATCCGCACCACCTCCGAGCGGCACATACACGGCGTGCAGGCGTTGTGGCGCAAGATTCGCGACAACGGATACATCTACAAAGGAACCTACATCGGTCAATACTGCGTTTACGACGAACTTTACGTCGATGCCGAGCCGGGAGCTCCCTGCCCCGATTGCGGGCGCCCAACCGAAACCGTCCACGAAGAGAATTACTACTTCAAGCTTTCGGCATTCCAGGACCAACTGATCCGCCTCTACACCGAGCGACCGGATTTCATTCGCCCGGAGACGCGGCGCAACGAAGTGCTCGCGTTCGTGCGCACCGGCCTGCGCGACCTTTCCATCAGCCGCTCGACGTTTTCGTGGGGCACCCCTGTACCGGACGATCCCAAGCACGTGGTTTACGTCTGGTTTGACGCGCTGGCCAATTACATAACCGCGCTCGGCTATGGCTCAAGCGACCCCGCCAAGTTCAACAAGTACTGGCCCGCCGACGTGCAGATGATCGGCAAGGAAATTGTGCGCTTCCATTGCGTCTACTGGCCGGCGTTTCTGCTCGCCGCCGGATTGCCGTTGCCACAAAGCATCACCGCCCACGGTTGGCTGCTGTTTGAAGAAAGCAAAATGTCGAAGTCGCGTGGAAATATCGTACGCACCGAAACCATCGTCGATGTGCTGGGCACCGACGCTCTTCGATATTTCCTGTTGCGAGAAGTAGTCTTCGGGCAGGATGGGTCGTTCAGTTTCGATGCCCTGGTGCAGCGCTACAACTCCGATCTTGCCAACGGCCTCGGCAACCTCGCCAGCCGTACCCTGACCATGATCGCGCGCTATTTCAAGGGAGAAGTACCGTATCCGTCAAACGCAGCCCACACGGCCGCCGATGCCGCTATTGCGGATGCGGCCAGAAAAACCATCGCCGACTACGGCACACTCTTTGACCAGTATCAATTCTCGCGAGCACTCGAGACTGCTTGGGCGCTAGTCGGTGCCGTGGACAAATACATCGTCGAAAACGAACCCTGGTCTCTCGGTGAGAAACAGGACAAGGACGAAGAAAGCCGTTCGCGTCTTGCAACCGTGCTTTACACCAGCGCCGAAGCCTTGCGGATTGTGACCGCTCTCGCCCATCCGGTGATTCCCGAAGCCACCGCGAAAATCTGGGCCCAGATGGGCCTCGGAGATATAAAGAAATTCAATCTTGCGCAATTACAGTGGGGGCAATTGCACCTCGGCACCAAGCTAGGTCAGGTGCAGGCGGTGTTTCCGAGAGCCGACAAATCGGCAGTAGAGAGGATGCAACAGATGGAAGAAACAAGTGCAACTGCAGGTGTGGGGGCGAGCGGCCCGCCCGTCCAGCCAAGCGAAGCTCGGCCCTCGTCCACAACGTCTGCAACTCAGCCCGCGCCAGTCAAGCCACCGGCCGCCATCCCCGATGGCAAGATCAGCATCGATGACTTCGCCAAAGTGGAATTGCGCGTGGCCCAGGTAAAGACCGCCGAACGAGTAAAAGGCGCCGACAAATTGCTGCGCCTCGAAGTCGATCTGGGAACCGAAGTCCGCCAACTGGTAGCCGGAATCGCCGAAGCCTACGAGCCAGAAACGCTGATTGGCCGCAAGGTAGTAATCGTGGCCAACCTCGCACCTCGCAAACTGCGCGGCCTTGAATCAAACGGAATGATAGTCGCCGCCTCCCCCGAAGGCGGTAAGCCGGTCCTGGCAAGCTTTCTGGAGGATGTGCCGGTCGGGACAAGGTTGAAATAGAAATAGATGTCCGAGTTCGACTCGCATCTCCGAGGCGACTGGCGAAACCGGAAAATGACAATTGAGCAAGAGAACAATTTCAAAAAGGTTGGGCAGTATTCTCCCGCGGAACTGAAACAGTTTCAGGAGATTTTCGCGGCGGATTTGAAACAATATCGAGCGACGGACCGGCGATATGCAGCCCCCCTACTGGCTGTTTTCCTGGTTGGCGTCGCCGCTGTTGTTTGTTCATATTTGCTTTCTTCGCAACCTCCGATCCAATGGCTCCTTGGCCTTGGAATTGTTCTTATCGCTGGGGTTCTCGTTTCAGTTGCAGTCGCCGCGTCTTCCCTCGAAAAGCAACTCAAATGTCCTGTCTGTCACAGTCTGTTTATTGATGACATTGAAAAATACTGTCCCGAATGTGGTTCTGCTTCACTTGGACGGGGAGATGCGTTTGGCGCCCTGCATTGCAATTCTTGCGGGAAAAAGTTGATAAGCGGCAAGAATCGTAATTTTAGATATAAGGCCTGTACCCACTGCGGAGTTTTCCTTGAGCAAAAGGGCTTATGAGACGCACCCAATAACTCAACAGCATTCAAGACTGAGATCGAACTGATGTACATAGACTCTCACGCCCATCTCGAAGGCAACCGCTACGACACCGATCGTGACGAAGTCCTGACACGCGCGAAGCAGAGTGGCATCGAAGCCTATCTTGCCATCGGCAACGGCGACGGGCCCGACACCGCCAACTGCGGCATTCAACTAGCAGAGAAATACGACGGCAACCCGCAGTATCCCAAAATCTGGGCAAGTGTGGGAATTCATCCTCATGAAGCCACTCTCGCGAACCAAGCCGCTGACACCCAATTGCTGCAGTGGGCACGCCATCCCAAGGTAATCGCCTGGGGAGAAATTGGCCTCGACTATTTTTACGACCACTCGCCCCGGGAAGTGCAGAAGGCGGTTTTCCGTCGACAGATGGAATTGGCGCGGACGGCGAAGTTGCCCATCATCATTCACTGCCGGCCCTCCGACAATAGCGAGGACGCGTGGGACGACTGCCTGGCCATGATCGCCGAACACCGGAGCGCCGAGCACCTGACGTCCAGCCGACTCGGCGGTATTCTGCACTGCTTCACCGGTAGCGTCGAGCATGCGCGGCGCGCGCTCGATATGGGCTTCATGATTTCCTTTGCCGGCAACATCACCTTTCCCAAGGCGCAGCCCATCCGCGATGCGGCCCAAATGGTTCCCCTCGAGCGCATGCTGATCGAAACCGACTCGCCCTACCTGGCGCCGATTCCGCATCGCGGCCAGCGTAACGAACCGGCGTTTGTAAAGGAAGTCGCCCGCCAGATCGCCGAACTGCGCGGCCTGTCCGCGGAAGAAATCGCTTCACGCACCACGCAAAATTTCTACAGGTTCTTCGGACTCGCTCCGGAATCTGCTGATCCGGCTGTCTGAATTTCACGAGATTTTTGTCATCCCGAACGAAGTGAGGGATCTGCATCTTGCGGCGAACTGCATATCCCTCACTTCGTTCGGGATGACAATCCATAAGCGGCATCGCTTCTGCGTCATTGCGGGGCCGGCACCGCCGCGGACTTCTAGCCTTCGCAGATAATGCCTCTTCTGTTACTCTCAGGGGTACACATTTGGGGTGGGCGATCCGTGGAATTTCGAACCTCGAGCGGGTATCGCTCAGCACCTCTGACAGTGACATCCCATGCCCGATAACAGCTTCGATATCGTCAGCAAAATCGACCTTGCCGAGGTTTCCAACGCCATTCAGCAGGCGATGAAAGAAGTCAGCACGCGCTTCGATCTGAAGGACACGAAGTCCCAGATCGCGATGGAAGGCACGGACGCCATCATGCTTCATTCCTCCGATGAATTCAAAATGAAGGCGGTGAACGACGTTTTCCAGCAGAAACTGGTCAAACGCGGCGTCCCCCTGAAAGGATTGACCTACGGTGCACTGGAACCGGCCGCAGGCAGCACGGTGAAACAGAAGATCACGCTGCAGCAAGGCATCCCCATCGAAAAGGCGCGCGAGATCGTCAAGCTGGTCAAGAATTCGAAGAAGAAAGCGCAAGCATCGATTCAAGGCGACGTAGTACGGATCAGCGGCAAGGATCGCGACACACTGCAGGAAATAATCGCCATGGTCAAGCAGCAGGATTTTGGCATCGATCTGCAGTTCACGAATTACCGAAGCAATTGAGAAGGCTCTAGCCGCAGAGAACGCGGAGGCCGCGGAGAAAACTCATGAAGGTGCAGTACACCAGAACGAATTTTCGCTGCGTGCTCTGCGTGCATTGCGGTTAACGGGTTGACACGGATCGGATCACATTTGAGTACCACGACGTCCATCAACGGGAAAGAAATCTTCGATCTTCTGCGCGACGACATCGTCGCGATCGAAGAAGAATTCGGACGCGACACGGTCTCGAACGTAGCCGCGATCACCGAGATCGGCGAATACCTCCGTGTCGGCGGCGGCAAGCGAATCCGTCCGGCGCTCTTGCTGCTCTCTGCCAAACTGCTCGGCTACAAAGGCGATGGCGCGGTAAGACTCGCGACCGTTGTCGAGATCATCCACACCGCCACGCTCGTCCACGACGACATCATTGACGAGGCGCAGACGCGCCGCGGCCGTCCCGCCGCCAATACGCAGTGGGGCAACTCGATGTGCGTTCTGGCCGGCGACTGGCTCTATATGCAGGCCTTCAAGATCGCGGTGCAGGAGCGCAATTTCCGCATCCTCGATGTGCTCATCGAACTGACCCAGCAGATGGTCGAAGGTGAACTGCTCCAGATGGAGAAGCTCGGCAAGCTGATCTCGCTGCAGGAGCATCTCGATCTCATCTATCGCAAAACCGCGTGCCTGTTCTCGGTATGCATGCGAGTCGGCGGCATCCTCGGCGGCGTCACCGCGGCGCAGGAGGCGCGCCTTGGCCAATACGGAAGCGATCTCGGCATGGCCTTCCAGATCGTCGACGATGTCCTCGACCTGACCGCTTCCGAGAGTGTGCTGGGCAAGCCCGTGGCCAGCGACCTGCGTGAAGGCAAGGCGACCATGGCCGTTATTCATGCCCTGGAACGCTGCACCGCCGCGGAACGCCATCAAATCGAAACCATTCTGCACGACCGCGCATTCAACGGCGTCACCCACGCCGATATCCTGGCCATCGTGAACCGCTATGGTTCGCTCGAATACGCCTCCAAAGAGGCCGCCCGCTACGCCGAATCGGCGCGTGAAGCGATCTGCATCTTCCCCGACTCGGAATTCAAAAGAGCCCTATTGTGGGCACCGGAGTTCGTGGTAGCCAGAGAGAAATAGTTTCAAACCTCTGTCATCCTGACCCTGAGCGAGCCGAAGGGGAAGGACCTATGCATCGGGGTGGTCACAAGCCCATAGGTCTTTCGCGTCGCTCAGGACGACAATCGCCTACCCCTTCACCGCAATCCCCAGCATCTCAAAGCGCCCCTTCTTCAAAAGCGTGCCCGATCCCAGAAACGCGCGCGCGGGAAACTCCCGCGAGAACAACTTCACGTAAGCGGCGTTGAAGCGCTGCCACAAAGAAACATCCGGCGAATAGACCTGTACCCATACCAGATCGTCCATGGTCATGCTGGCTTCGCGCAGAACAGCCTGGAAGCCGTCGAACAGCAGCTCAATTTCGGCATCGATACTCTCCGGCGCCTCGCCCGTTGCCGGGTCGAGGCCGATCCGTCCGGAGACGTACAGAGTGTCGCCCACCAGCACAGCATCGCTGAAAGGAAGGGATACCGGACGATTCGGAAGATTGATATAGCGGCGGCTCTCGGCTGACAATGGCTCCCCCCTGAACTTGTAGCGCCTGAATTCGTACCACTCTAACAGGAGTTCCTGCACCCGGGTTGACCCAGGTAGCATCGAACTGTCATGGTTATACTCGATAAGACGGTACACCAATGACCATCGACCAATGACCATCGACCAATGATCGCCGACCATCGTCGAAAAATGATCGTCGAAAAATGACCGACCTGCTCTCACTCATTTCGCATCACGGCTATCTGTTTCTGGCGCTGGTGTGCCTCGCCGAGGCCATCGGTCTTCCCTTACCCGCAGCGCTCGCCATCCTGACCGCCGGCGCGGTCGCTGCCTACGGAGATCTGCATCTCTATCTCGTCGTTGGCGTCGGCGCTGTGACCATGATCTTTGGCGATCTGATTCTCTATTTCTTGGGCAGAGTCAGCGGGTGGGCATTGCTCGGATTGCTTTGCCGCCTTTCGGCGAATCCGGAGACTTGCATTCTGCGCTCGGCCGAATATTTTTACCGTCGCGGCAAACAGACCCTGCTTTTTGCCAAGTTCATCCCCGGCATCAACACCATGTCACCGCCGCTCGCCGGAAGCATGAAAATGCGGTTGGGAGATTTTCTGCAATTCGACGCCCTCGGTGCGACTTTATACGTAGGCGCGTACTCCCTCGTCGGGTATCTCTTCAGTGACGCGCTACGAGCTATCACCCGCGGACTGCGCTCCGCTGGCTTCGCCGCTGAGGTCATCTTCGCCATTGGACTCGCCGTCTACGTCATCTATCGCATCTGGATTTACCGCAAGTACCGTCTGCTCGATGTGATTCCTCGCATCCCGGCCGGGGAGCTCGCAAAACGACTGGCGTCCGACGCGGCTCAGAACATGCTGATCGCCGATGTCCGCAGCCACGGCTACTACGATGCCGACTCCGAACGCATTGCCGGATCGATCCGCATCGAACCCAATAACCTGATTGAAGAAGTCAAGAACCTACCCAAGGATCGAGAAATTTATCTCTACTGTACTTGAGCGCGCGAAGCCACCAGCGCCCGTGTGGCGCGTCAATTACAGGAACTTGGATTCAAAGTGTTCGTGATCGCCGGTGGCCTGCGCGCCTGGCGCAAGGCTGGAAACGCGGTGGAGCGGGTTCCCCACGACGACCTGTTCAAGCTCCCTACCTTTAACTAGCTCGTATTCTTTCAAATTGCTCCTGTTCTTATCCCTGTGTTGCCTCTGTGCCCCCTGTGGTTATCGCCTTTTTTGATCTTTCTCTCATTCATCTGGTATCCGCACGCGCTCTTGAGTATGCTCTTGACGATGGCCACCGTCTCTTTGAGCGAACTGTTGGGCTCGACCGTCTATGACGCCTCCGGCGTAGCCAGCGGTCGTGTGCGTGAGGTGGCCCTCGCCCCGCAGGAAGACCGCTCTCGCGTTACCTTGCTGATCGTCAAAACATCCGCCGGAAACCGCGTCTTGCCCCTGACCGCTGTTTCCGCCATCAATGGCGACGTTCGCGCCACCACTACGGCCGCGGAATGGACCTCGGCCGACGGCTCCGAGGGTCTGTTGTTGCTTAGTCGCGACCTTCTCGATCAGCAGGTGATTGACGTCCACGGCCGCAAAGTTGTGCGCGTGAACGACGTGGATTTTTATCACGAGATCACGCAGAATCGCCCCGTTTTGAAAGTCGGTGGCGTCGATGTGGGCGCGCGAGGCGCCATTCGTCGCCTCCTCAAAGGCATGGTCCCAGCCGCCGCCCTTCGGGCGTTGCTGCTGCGGATCCCTCCTCGCGAGATTCCCTGGGACTTCGTGGATCTCATCGAGACCGACCCGGCCCGGCGCGTCCGGCTGAAAATTTCGCATGAACGACTGGGCAAACTCCATCCCGCCGACATTGCCGACATCGTGGAAGATCTGGCGCCTGATGAGCGCGAAGCGGTCTTCGAAACGCTGGACGAAAATGTCGCCGCCGGAGCCTTGGAAGAACTCGAACCCAAGGTGCAGAAATCGGTCCTGGAATCCCTCGATTCCGACCGCGCCGCCGACATCGTCGAGGAGATGGAGCCCGACGCCGCTGCCGACCTCCTGGGCGACCTGTCCGACGAGCGGACCGAGGAAATCCTGGTCCAGATGCAGCCAGAAGAGCGCCAGGAAGTCGCCGAGCTGCTCGAGTTCAAAGAGAATACCGCCGCCGGCCGCATGACCACCGAGTACATTGCCCTGCCGGTCGCAGCCACAGCCAACGACGCCATCGCGGCTATGCGTACTTTCGAAGGCCGCATGGAAAACATGAGCGCCATTTACCTGACCGATTCTCATGGGACCCTGGCAGGCTCGGTGCCGCTGGTGAAGATCGTTCTGGCGCCTGCTTCGACTCCGCTCCTGGCTTTGGCCCAGGAGCCCCTCATTTCCTGCCACGAAAACGCAAAAGAGAAAGAATTCGCGGAACTCTTCGACAAATACAACCTGCTGACCCTGCCGGTGATCGACGAACACAATCAGCTGACCGGTGTGATCACCCCCGACGACGTAATCGCGATGCTGCGCTCCAAGCTGTAGCCCCGCGAGGACGCTGCGTGTGTAAGGACGCTGCTTGTGTGGGGACGGGCGCCCTCGCCCGTCCAGCCGAGCAAAGCTCGGCGACTGCCCGCGGCTATCACAATCCGGATTCCCTCAACCGCATTTGCAACGCCACAAAAACTTCCCTATTCCGCAAGATTCGCCTATCCAGATATCGCTTTGAGCATTTATTCTGATCGTTCTGTTTTGCCAATTTGATCGTATCTGTGACCCGCGCGCATGAAATTCCTGAGAAGTTGGAAGTTCCGGCTCTTGCTGTTCTTTGCCATCGTAGGCCCGGGCTTCATCACCGCGAATGTCGACAACGATGCCAACGGCATCTTGACCTATTCGCAGGCCGGCGCGCAGTTCGGCTACATGCTCTTATGGACGATGATCCCCACCACCGTCGCCCTGATCGTAGTGCAGGAGATGTGCGCCCGCATGGGAGCGGTGACCGGCAAGGGCCTCAGCGATCTCATCCGGGAAGAATATGGCCTGCGGGTTACCTTCCTCATGATGCTCGGCATTCTGATTACAAATTTCGGAAACGTCGTGGGCGAGTTTGTCGGCATCGCGGGAAGCATGGGCCTGTTCGGAGTCCCCAAATACATCGCGGTTCCGATCTGCGCCGTAATCGTCTGGCTCATCGCCGTCAAAGGGCAGTACAAGAGCGTTGAGAAAGTTTTCCTGGCCGCTTCGTTTTTCTACGTCACCTACATATTTGCCGGAGTCCTGTCCAAACCAGCGTGGATTGAGGCCGTGAAGGCCACGATCAAGCCGCCTCCCATGGCGGCCTTCAGCCAGGGTCCGTACCTCTACATGGTGATCGGCGTGGTTGGAACGACCATCGCGCCCTGGATGCAATTCTATTTACAGTCATCGATCGTTGAAAAAGGAGTCACTCGACGCCAGTACGCAACTTCGAGGCTTGACGTGATTGTCGGCTGCATCTTTACCGACGTGGTGGCGTGGTTCATCATTGTGGCCTGCGCGGCCACGCTCTACCTGCATGGCAATCGTGACATTCGTGACGCCGCCGACGCTGCTCAGGCCTTGCGCCCGTTGGCGGGCGACTGGGCGTACATCCTGTTTGCGCTCGGCCTTTTCAATGCCTCCCTGTTTGCGGCGTCGATTCTTCCGCTTTCGACGGCGTACACGGTTTGTGAGGGCTTGGGTTTCGAGTCAGGCGTGGAACGCAAGTTTTCCGAAGCTCCCGCGTTTTACTGGCTCTATACGGCGCTCATCGTTGCCGGCGCAGCAGTAGTCCTTATACCCGGCCTACCACTGATCAAGATCGCCGTATTTTCGCAAGTCGTCAACGGCGCAGTCTTACCTTTCGTGCTGATTTTCATGTTATTGCTCATCAACAAAAAAGAACTGATGGGAGAATTCGTAAACAAGCGCACCTTCAACATCATCGCCTGGGCAACCACCGTGATCATGATCGGATTAACAGCACTGTATGTGTATGGACAAGTGCGTGGCGGAACGGGATAGAACCAACACGGTCGCGATAAAACACACCCTGTCATCCTGAGCGAACCGGGCCCCCAGCGCGCCCGCCTTTGGCGCGATGGGGTGGAGAAGCGAAGGACCTATGTACTTGGACGCACGATGCATAGGTCTTTCGCTTCGCTCAAGATGACAAATGCGATGTTGGGTTGCGAGACACTTGAGCGCTCAAATGATTTTCCCCGCCGCCAGATCGTTCACCAGTCCCAAGTCGGCCTCCAGAAAATCCAGCGTCAGCAGCTCCTTCCGCTTCAACCATCGGATTTCCCGAAAAATTCGATTCTCAATTTCACCTTCATATTTCCGCACTTCAAAGAATCGAAGTTCCACCGACCCGCCGCCCGGGTATTCATGGACGATACGCGCGACCTCGACGCCAATCTCGGCCACAATCCCCAGCTCTTCCTCCAGTTCCCGGCGCATCGCATCGCGAGGTTGTTCGCCTTCCTCGATCTTGCCTCCAGGGAATTCCCATTTCAGCGGCATGGGCTGGTGCCGCGTCCTCTGGCAGGCAAGGATCAATCCGTCTTTCACAATCAGCGCGGCTACAACTCGTTTCATGGGTAAAAAGGAGCCTCTGGCCGCTGGCTTCTGGCTCCGAGCCGGCCGTCTTTTGTGCAGGATTGCCGTGGAAGATTGCCCGCAGCGAGCAGCCAGGAGCCAGCCGCCGGCGCTATCCGGTTTAGGCGCTCTCTAGGCGCTTGCCCACAAGCTGAGAACAATATTCAATCAGTTCGCGATCTTTAACACTGAATGCCGCCGGAAAGTGACTATCGATATCGAGTTCGCCCACCACCTTACCGCTCACAAAGATCGGAACCACGATCTCCGACTTGGTTTCGAGCGAGCAGGCAAGATAGCGCGAATCCTTGTGCACATCATCCACCACCACCGTCTTCCCCGAAGATGCCGCCGCGCCGCAGATGCCTTGGTTCAAAGGAATGCGTGTGTGCGGAGTCATCGCTCCCCGGTAGTGTCCCAACACCAGCACAGGTGGATTCGCTCCATCTTCTAGCATGTAGAAGCCCACCCAGTTGTACTTCAGCATTTGCTCGTTCAGCAGACCCGTGATGCCTTCCATGAGTTGATCCGCCGAGCGCCCTTCGGAATATAAAAGGTCTACGGCGTTGCGCACTTCATTGATCTTCGTAACATCGATCTTGGTAGGGTTGGACGTGGTAGCCATACCAATAATCCTAAACTAAGCCGCCACATTTCATCGTTGCTGCGGTAATCACGTCTGCGGTACTTGCGTAACCGAATGAAGTCCCGGCTGCGGACCAAATACCGCAGGATGAATCGCGCCCGCCAGCGCGTGCAACCCCGCAACCAGCGTAGGCGCGGGAGTGTTCAACAGTTCGTCGGAGATGCAATACACCTGCGAACTCCGCACCGCCGTAGTGTCCGACCAGCCTCGTCCGTCAGTGGCAGCGGAAGCGATTTTCGCCAGTGGCACTCGATCTCCAGCGCCGCACCATGCGGCGATGATGACTTCCGGGTCCAGGCGAGCGATCTCCGTGGCGGAGCATTGCGCTCCCGGCTTGCCCAGAAATTCACCACCGGCCGCTTCCACCAGCTCGGCAACCCACGCCTGCGATGCGATGATCGGCTTTCCCCACTCTTCGCAGAAGACGCGCTTTCTGGGCAGGCCCGCCGTCCGGCGTCTCACCTCTTCGATTGCCGCTTGCATATCGGAAATCACCTTCGTGCCGCGCTCGCCAACTCCGACCGCCGCGGAGATCAACGCGATGTCGCAGTAGATGTCGTCCAGCGTCCGCGGAGCCAGGCCGAGAAAGCGTATGCCCGCCTTAAGGATTTCCACCACTGCCGCTTCCTGGTAGGGAACGGAGGCGATGACAAGATCAGGTTTGGCGGCGAGAATCTCGCTGCCCTTCGAGGTCCAGGAATCGGCAACGATGACGACGCGTCGCTTGCCGTTCGGTGAGTCTGTTAGCACGTCTTCCCGCAATTCCGGAACCACATCAACACAGTACTTCGTGCAAGCGACGACGCGGTCCAATTCGCCCACGCTAGCGACGATCACCGTAGCGCTCGGCTGCAGGCAAGCGATCCGTCGCGGATGGTGCGAGTCAGGCATATGCCTATTGTAGGGATAGCGGCGAATTTGTTGTTGCCTCTAAGTAATCTGCCAGCTACGAACTCCGAGCCGCGAGCCATGAGCCCATGTGGTGACGGGGCTTTGCCCCGTCCCCCGTCCCCCATCTCAAAGACCGCCGCATTACAATCGTCCTGTGTATTCCGCCGAACTCCTCGACCACTTCGAGAACCCGCGCAACGCGGGTACGATTGAAGATCCCGACTCCTCCGCGCAACTGGAAAATCCCGTTTGCGGAGACATTCTGGAACTCACCCTCAAACTGGATGAGAAACGCATCGCCGACATTCGCTTTCGCGCCAAAGGATGCGTTCCAACCATAGCCTGCGGGTCGGCGCTCACCGAGTTGGCGAAAGGAAAAAATCTGGAAGAAGCGCGCCGGATCAGCCGCGAAGACCTGCTAAAGAGAGTTGGCGGCGTGCCTGAGGCTTCCAGTCACGCCTGCCAGCTAGCCATCGATACGTTAAGAAGCGCGTTGCGCGGACTCTGAGCTCCGACCGCCCAATCAGAACACTAACACCTTCGTCGCTTCCTCTGTTCAGTTCCGAAGGTCGTCCAAGGTCCGGCGGTTGATGCCAGCAACCAGCGAGGCATCATCAATCCCACGCGCCTCCAAACAAGTGCGGCAGGCCCCTATTGAGACACCCTGCGCAGCCAAAAGCCGCAACATTTCCTGAACGTTATAGGACGCATCTGCCGGGGAGTGCATCCGCAATCCGCTGACCACCCCGTCGCCCAACAAGAAAATGGAGACTTCCCCGGTTGCGCCCTTCGCCAGCGCGCCCGCCAAGCGGAGTGCGTTGTAGGTACGCTGACTTCCGTAGGGTGAGTCGTTCAGGACAAATAGATATTCCATCATTCCTCCGATGCGGCGGTGGCAGGGTCTTGCCGTGAAGTATACGAGAAGGAATTGATTGTGAGTGAAATCGGGATTTTGCGACAGTTGGTCGTGGGTCACGCCAACTACCCGAGGGGTGCTCCTATGCTACGCGGACTCCATTCTCGCCCGCGAAGTACGCTCGGGCGGTATGCTGGAAGCGTTTAGTATCAGAGGAAGGTGTCACCGGGCTGTCGCGCCGGTCAATTGGGAAACATGCGAACTACTCTAATTCTCGCTGCCATCTTCAACATCATCGGCGGCCTGACGATTCTGTTCCTTCTGCGGTTCATCGCTCCACTGATTCACTTCAACGACTCCGGTCCAGGACTGTTTCGCATGTTTGTTGGCGGCACGGCTGTGCTGTTCGGAGCTGCGTACATTGCGGTCTGGCGGGATTACCGGCAGAATCGTCGGTTGCTCGTCTATGGAACGGTGCTCAAGTATTGGGCGTTTGCTATTAGCCTGTTCGGCTTTTTGACGTCGAGCCTTTCGCTCCAAATGCTGCTTCTGTTTGGCGTCGGGAACCTGATCTTTGCAGTGCTGTTCACTCATTACCTGCTGCGGACACAGGACGGAAGATAGGGTAAACAATCAGAAAAAAATCGAATCGAGTCGTGTTATCGGCCCGAGTGATTCGTGTCCGGCTGATACACCTTCCAGCCGTTGGCGAGCGCGATCTCTTTCAGATTTGGATTGGGGTTGATGGCGAATGGGTGCTTCGACATGGCTAGCATCTCGCGATCCCAGATGGCGTTGCCGAAGGCACAATCGGGCGCCTGATCGGGAGAAGACTTGAGCACCGATCGAATCGCTTCGACCTTTCCCGGACCGCTGGGAACTCGAATCAGGCGATCGGTTATCGTGCGACCGATCGTGCCATTTTCGACTGCCACTTCAGCGGACAGGATGCGATTTTCCGGGACGCCGAAGTAGCGCATGGCGGAACGGATGATCCATTGATTCGAAGATGAAACCGCCCAGACATCGCATCCAGATTCGCGCAGGCGCTGCACTAAGTCGCACATCTCGGGGAAAATGTTGGGAGCGACAGCCTCGGCGAAATAGGAATCGCAGGCCTGCTGCACTACTTTCTCTTGCAGTCCGCGATGCATTGTGACCATTTCTCCGCACATGACTTCTTCGCGTACACGGCCTGCTCGGTAGTCGGCGTAGCGCTGGCGCATCGAACTTGCGATCTCTTTGGATACGAAGCCTTGCTGCAGCTCCCAGGAGAAAAAGCCTTCGCCAGCGTCTCCGGACCAAAGCGTGCCGTCGCAATCGAAGGTGGCTACGCGCGGTTTCAGGCCGAGTACACTTTCCACGAATTCGGTTTGAGCGGCTGTGAGACTGGTCATTGCAGGTAAGTATAAATATAGGGCTTGGGATGGATTTAACTCGCGGCATACTGCTCCGGCGTGTCGATGTTGACGGCTACCAGCGGATCGTCGATGGATACGTACTCGATCTCGCCCTGGTGCGCGTGCTCGACATCGCGGGCGCTCGATGTCTCGTCAGCCCTGAGAAATGCTTCCATCATCTCGCGTGCGGCCAGAATCGGATGGCCGTGTTTGCCCTGGTACTCGGGGATCACGGCCCATTTCCTATGCGTCGTTGTTGTGGTGGCTTGCTCGAAGGCAGCTTCCAACGTTTGCAGCGTTTCCATGCGGACGGGCGGACGGTCGACCAGCGTGATCATGGCGGCATCGCGGCCGCGGTTCAGGACCTCCTGCAGTCCGACACGCAGGGAGCTGAACTGGCCGCGGGCGGGATCGGGATTCACCACCAGCGACGCACCATTGGCGTACACCACAGGAGCCAACGCGGCTTCATTCTTGCCGGCCACCACGAGCACTACATCCACGTGAGAAAAGAAGAGGCGGATGGACGCGGAAAGGAAGGTGTCGGCGGTTGTCGCCACGCCTACGGATGGCGGGGGCCAAGGCAGCAGCGCCTTGTCGCGCCCCATCCGCGAGGACTCACCTGCCGCTAAAATCACTCCGCAAAAAGCCGGGGTCTGGCCCATGATGGGACGATAGCAAACTGGTGGAAGTCTGCCAAGGAGGGGGGCGCTGGGATCTATTGAAAAGCGGCCCACCGCGTCGGTTGAGTCGCTGTTTGACACTACCTGATCCACTGACTAAACTCGGCCTTCCTCAGTTCAGCGTCGTGCCTACTGTTTGGCGGCAACGAGAAAATTATGGCTAAGCGTCCTCGCATCGTGGTGGTGGGTAGCGCCAATGTTGATTTGACTACGTTCTCGGAGCAGTTTCCCAAGCCGGGCGAAACCATCTTTGGGCAGAAATTTGATTTGGGATTCGGCGGGAAAGGCGCTAACCAGGCCGTGGCGGCGCGGCTCTGCGGGGCTGATGTGTTCATGGTGGCGCGGGTTGGGGACGATTTGTTTGGTCCGTCGACCATCAAGAACTTTGAAAGGCTGGGGATTGATGCGACGCATGTGCGGCAGGTAGCGGGCGTGTCCAGCGGAGTGGCTCCGATTTTTGTCGAGCCTTCGGGGCAGAATCGGATCATCGTGGTGAAGGGCGCGAATGACTTGTTGAAGCCCGCCGATGTGGATGCGGCGGCGGATATTTTGAAGAGCGCCGACTGCATCGTGCTGCAGTTCGAGATCCCGCTGGAGACGGTGTACTACACCATCAAGTTTGCGCGGCGACACGGCATTCGGTGCATCTTGAATCCGGCTCCGGCGCAGGCCATCGATATCAAATCGGTGGCGGAGCTTGATTATTTTATTCCTAATGAGAGTGAGGCGGAGACGATCAGCGGAGTGCCCGTGCGCAACGTAGAGGACGCGAAGCAGTGCGCGGAGAAACTTCTGGGCGGCAGGATTCGGCGGGTGTTGATCACGCTGGGCGCCAAGGGCTCGCTACTGGCCGGAGAAGACGGCATGCATTATGTTCCTGCATTCCACATGAAGAGCGTGGACACGACTGGCGCGGGGGATGCGTTTATTGGTAGCTTCGCCACATTCTTGGCAGAAGGGATGCCGGAGATTGTGGCAACCAAGCGAGCGAATCTCTACGCAGGACTTTCGACGCTCGGGGTGGGTACACAGAAATCCTTTTACGACCGCGTTCGGTTTAATGACGAATGGTTGGCAATTACGAAGTGAAGGTCGGACTTCGGGTCTCATTTCTCCATCAGCAGAACTTTTTCGGCCTCGTCGATCTCGGTTAACTTGACTTCGATAACTTCACTGTCGATTGTCTGCACGGTTCTACCGATGAAGGTTGCCTCTACTGGCAATTCGCGATGGCCGCGGTCGATCAGCACCAGCAACTGCACCAGGCTGGGACGTCCGTGAGAAAAAAGGGCGTCGAGGGCGGCTCGCGTGGTGCGGCCGGTATAAAGCACGTCATCGACCAGCACAATTTTTTTGCCTTCGATGGAAAAGCCGATTTCTGCTTCCTGCACCACGGGCTTGGGGCCGAGTGTCGAAAGGTCATCGCGATAGAATGTGATATCGAGTGTGCCGACGGGAACTTTCTTCTTTTCGACTTGCTGAATCATTTTGCCCAGGCGCTCGGCGATGGGAACTCCGCGACGGCGGATTCCTACCAGTCCCAAGCCTTCGACCCCACCGTTTTTCTCGAGGATCTCGTGCGCCAGACGCACCAGCGTGCGTTCAATCTCCGAACCCGACATCAGCTGCGCTTTTTGCGTAAGAGCCGATTTGCGGACTGCGTTCTTCCTAACCGTCATGCTATGAGTACCTCGCCAGAATGAGTTCGAATGCGGAACATACCTTGCGGATCGGATCGGTCTAGTCGATCCGTCCCGGCTCTTGAATGTATTGGAGTCTTCTCTTGAACGTCAAGCGCACTTGAGCCACTGCACGGCCCGGCACCAGGCCTGGTGCGATCAAGCGGTGGTTCAACGCAGCACGAGTTGCGAATGTATTGAAGACTTCCCTTGAGCGTCAAGCGCCCCGCTGGGCCTGGATTTTCGGACGTTTTGTATGCTTCTCTACGCTGGATTGCCCGAAAGGCGAGCTGTCACACGCAGGCAAGTGCTTGATTCCGGTGCACCTATGGGCGTACCTGTAGTGCTATCAGTGACTGCGAACCTTTTCCGCACGATCGGAATCTAACCCTACAGAGCTCATCTTAGACAGTCAGGCGAATGGGATGAGCCGGTCTTATCGTCTTTTACTCTGTGGAGGTTACGCGATGTTGTCGAAGTTGATGGACGCCATGTTTGGTTGCCGGCATGCTCGCTACAGTTTTCCGATCACGGTTCGCGCTGGTTCAACTCGCCACCCGAAGGCACGGCGCACGGGCACGTACGTCGCTTGCCTGGATTGCGGCAAGGAATTCCGCTACGACTGGCAGGAAATGAAGATCGTGGGATCGCAGACGAGAGAGGTTGCGCACTCACTGGTCACAAAAGAAGCGGCGTAAGGGTAGCGAAGGACCGGTGCTGTTCCTCCAACGGCGCATCCTTCGCGGCGTTTTGGGGCCAAAAGTGAACACCCTTCGTTAGCCCGTCGTAGTTCTCGCCTTGCGTTTTTTTCCCTCTTGGGTTAACCGCGAATCTGTTCTGAAAATTCACTAACTCCCCGGACTCTGAAGAGCGCATAATTGAGTTGGCGCCGACCCGCAGAGCATGCTTCGGCCCTTGAGAAGCATTCCCGCATGCGGCTCGGACGGGAGGTGTCTGTGCCTCTTTCCATGCTTCGGGAATTCCTGGATCATAACCGCATTCAATACCTGGTGATCTCGCATTCCGTGGCCTATACGGCCCAGGGGATTGCCGCCCTCACCCACACGCCCGGAAAGGAACTGGCGAAAACCGTCATGGTCATGGTAGATGGACGTTTGGCCATGGCGGTTGTGCCGGCTTCGTTGCGGGTGGATTTGTACCGGCTCAAAAAATATTTGGGGGCTGACTCAGTGGAACTGGCCACTGAACTCGAATTTCGCGGTCGTTTTCCTGACTGTGAAACCGGGTCCATGCCGCCTTTCGGCAATCTGTACGGAATGGACGTTTTCGTGGATCAGACTCTGGCCGAGGATAAGGAAATCGCCTTCAACGCGGGTTCGCACCGCGAACTGGTGCGGATGCGCTTTGCCGACTTCCGCGACTTGGTGAAGCCGGCGATCATCCCACTGGCGGCGGGTCGATTTCATATTCACGCGGCTTGAGTGCTGCGGAACAGTCGCTGGTCGTTAGTCGTTCGTCGGTAGGGATTGGAACTCGGGCGTTGTCCGCGAACGAGCAACGACCATCGACTATCGACCAACGACTGTTGCCCAAGCCTCCAAGCCGGCTGTTGTTCGCCAAAGCGGGACATTCCTGTTTTTTTCATACAATCTTCACAAATCGCTGTGTTAAATTTGCCCTTCTCACATCAATTCGAAATTTCCTGGAGGAAACTGAATTGGGCAAGGACATGGTCCCCAAGAAAAT